>JAAUXY010139884.1_pt1 | contig 13300 bp, 9 predicted proteins | sample 7278121 | NCBI WGS metagenome assembly JAAUXY01 (sample SAMN14350117, study PRJNA611818) | marine sediment metagenome | isolation source: surface marine sediment (1.8m) | place: French Polynesia: Moorea | collected 2018-08 | reverse complement strand
GTCGGGTACGAGGGCCGAAATAGGCCAATCTGTGGGCTTCTCCGAGCGCCTCGAGCTCCTGCCGCAAGAAGTAAACGAAGAGCCGGCCGATGTCTTGCCGCCGCTGGCGCAGGGCCGGCAGGAAGATCTCGTAGCCGCTCAACCGGTGCAGCAGTGACCCCTTGAACCGCCCTTCTGCCGTCGCTGTTTCGAGATCGGCATCGGTGGCGGCGATCACTCGTGCATCGACCGGCTGCGGCACCTCCGCCCCCACCGGCTGGACCTCCGCCGACTCGAGGACACGCAGCAACTGCACCTGGACTTCGGCCGGCGTATCGCCGATCTCATCGAGAAAGAGGCTGCCCCCCGCGGCGCGCTGGAAATAGCCGGGGCGTCGCCGTTCGGCGCCTGAAAACGCCCCCTTGGCGGAGCCGAAAAGCTCGGCCGCCGCCAGGGTCGGCGGCACGGCGGCGATGTTGACCGCCAGGAAAGGGCCCCGACGCCGGGAGCTCGTATCGTGGATCGCCCGTGCAGCCAGCTCTTTGCCGGTGCCGGATTCGCCGCGCAGGAGCACATGCATCTCGAGATTCGCCACCCGTTGAATTTCCCGCTGCAGGCGCAGAATCGCCGGGCTCTCGCCGATCATGCCCAGCCGCGGTGGTCGCTCAGTCGACGGCCGAGTCTCGTGCAGCAAGAGGGCGACACGCTCGCCGAGAAGCAGGACGACACCGCGTTGAATCTCGTCCGACGAGATCTCACGAATGTCGGTCACGGCCTCCCGCCCGACCTGCAGGTGGGTTCGCGTGGCTCGAGCGTCCACCACCAATCCTCCGTCTGGCCGAGGCACCAGCAGGATCGGGCGGCGGCTCAAGCGCGGTTCCGCGAGAGGACGAGCTTCGCCGCCTTCCATCGGGGCGAAGAGAGGCGTCAGGCGCGACAGCTGTGCCTCACGACCGGTGGTCAGCTCCGGTAGGGCCACGTGCTCTCCCACACGTCCGGGATCGGCATGCCATAGGACCGTCAGTCCGGATACCCGCAACTGAGGCAAGTCCGCTCGTGCCCGAGTCCGCGAGCGTGTTTCTGTCTGGAGCTGGTTCAGCCAAGTATTCGAAGGCTTTCCGCGCATCTTCGAAATTTTATCGCAGGGCCCCCTAGGTCCCGGCCGTTCGCTACACGTCTGACGTGTCCGACAGGTCCGACGGGTCCGACTCGTCCGACTTGTTCCCGACATCCCCGACGTCCCCGACGTCCGCGACATCCCTGACATCTTTCACTGAGTCCTTCTTTAGGGGATTAATCTCCCTTTTAGTTATTCTGCGTTCCCTTTTAAAGGTGTTTCAGCTGGCGCGTCCGTTGCAATCTGACTCCTGTGAACACGCCGGAGGGCCGACCTGATTCGCCGACCGGCTGACCCTGAGAAATAGAGGAGTCTTCGATGAACCCCTTCAGATATACCGCCCCCCTCCGAGTCCTCACTCCGCTCTGCCTGGCGCTTCTGCTCTTCCCGTGGCTCTCGACGCCAGCGGCCGCGGCCGACGTCAGATCGCCGAAGATCTTGTCCGGCTTCACCAGCTCTGAGCGCATGTCGCTGACCGTGGCTTATGGCTCCGCGGCAAAGAAGATTCGGAACCTGCCTTCCTGCAATGCGCTCTTCGACAATCTGGCTCTCGACGGGATGGAGGCCTTGAGTCGAACCTACTACGAACCTGCGACCGCGCCCTCGGACCTCGCGTTCTGCGCCCGGGGGGCTGTCGCGCTGAGCGACCTGGGAGGCCGGCGAACCCGGCTTTGCGGCAATTTCAATAGCCATTCGAGAAGAGATCAGGCCGCCCACCTGATCCACGAGGCCCTGCACATCGCCGGAATGAGCGAGAAGCCCATAGACCCGAACGGACTGACTCCGCATGAAATCACCGTCTTGGTGAAAGCGGCCTGCCGGCTCTGATTCCCAGGAGCGGGCTGTATAATCCGCCATAACTTCCGCGCTCCTGATCTTCAGGCCCCCGGGCATACGGCGTGTGCCGTGCAGCGAGTGTGCGAGGTCACTGGCTGGAGCCCGACCAAGGAGGAAGCGCAATGCGGCAGAAGCTGCTGATGGCAGGTGCTGGGGAGCTCTCGTATGAAATCCGTGGAATCGTTAGCAAGGCCCACGCGTTGCAGGGCATGGGGCGTGAAATCTCCTGGGAGAACATCGGCGATCCGATCCAGAAGAACGGTCGGATTCCCTCGTGGATCAAGGAAATCCTCGAGGATCTGATCGCCGACGACAAGAGCTTTGGCTATAGCCACTCGATGGGCAATGCGCGGACTCGGGACTTTCTCGTAGCTCGCACCAACAGCATGGAAGGCGCCCAGGTTACCCGCGAAGACATCCTGTTCTTCAACGGCCTGGGAGATGCGATCTCGACGCTCTACGGCATGCTTGACCCCACCGCCCGGGTCCTCGGGCCGTCGCCCGCCTATTCCACCCATTCCGCCAGCGAGGCCGCCCATGCCTACCATCATCCGGTGACCTACCGGCTGGATCCGAACGATGGCTGGCGTCCGGACCTGGAGGATCTCTATAACAAGGTCCGGTACAACCCGAACGTGGTGGCGGTCCTGATTATCAACCCCGACAATCCGACCGGCATGGTCTATCCCTTCGAATCCCTGCTCAGGATTATCGAGATCGCTCGCGAATTCAACCTCTTCGTCGTTTCCGACGAGATCTACACCAATATTACCTACGGCGACACGCGCTCTTACCAGCTGTGCGAGTTCATCGAAGAGTTGCCCGGGATCGCGATGAAGGGTTTGTCCAAGGACGTTCCCTGGCCGGGCTCTCGTTGCGGCTGGCTCGAGTTCTACAATCGTTCGAGCAGCCGGGAATTCGACGGTTTCTGCGCCGCTCTGTGCAACGCCAAGATGGTCGAGGTCTGCGCCACCACCCTGCCACAACTGGCGGTTCCCCGAATCTACGGTCATCCCGAGTTTCCGGCCTATCGTCGCAGGCTCAACGAAGAGATCGGCGAGCGCAGTCGCTACATCATGGAGACACTGCGCACAGTCCCGGAGCTGATCGTCAACGAGGCTCAGGGGGCCTTCTACCATACGATCGTTTTTCGCGATGACGCCCTCAAAGCCGACCAGACCCTCGAGATCGACGATCCCACCGTACGTTCGATGGTCGAAGAATGGGTCGACGGCGTCGAGCTCGACTATCGCTTTGTCTACTACCTGCTCGGGGCCACCGGCATCTGCGTGGTGCCGATCTCGTCCTTCTGCTCGCGGTTACTCGGTTTTCGAATCACCGCGCTCGAGGAAGATCAGGAGCAGATGAAAACCACCATCCAGCGGTTGGCTCAGGCGATTCGAGACTACGTGGCCTCGAGCGGAGAGTAGCGGCTGGCTATCAAACCCCTCTAAGCTCGTGCGCTGGGCGCGCCGGGCGGGGACACTGGCGTCGTCGTCTCGGCCCGGGCCGCCTCTACTACTTACGGGCGCGCGTGGCCTTAGCGGGCTGACTAACGAACATGCCCGGGTCGATCATTCCCCCACAACCGCAGTTGCATTGGTCGCCGTCACAGGACGTGATCAAGTGATCGATGGCCGCTCCGGCGTCGCCTGTCTGCACCAGTGCGTCCAGACGCGCATTCCAGATGGTCAGCGACCCTTGGAGGATCTGTTCCTTCGCCTTCCTCACTTCACTGATGTTTTCGATCACCATGTCTTTCTCCTTTCGTTTCGCCATGATGCAGTTTCCTTTGTCCTTGCCGATCCACGACGACCGGCTGAACATCGATGTAGTCACTGGGGCCAGCTATCTTTGACCAGCAGGCTGTAAATGTTGCTCTTCAGACGCCGCCTCCGTGACTAGAGTCTCGTATTCCTCCCTGGTCATCGGGCACACAGGCGTGCCCTGCTGCATGTTCACGAGCGGACAGCTTATCGACTGACAGCTGGCATAGAACGAGCAGGCTTCACACGCTGAAGTGTCGAGGCCGGTGAGCGTGGTCCAACGCTTCCAGAGAGCCGGATCGAGGATCATCTGCCCGTTCGCTTCCAGTTTGCCAACTCGATTGTTGGGATTCTCGAATTCCTTCGAACACTTAAATATCGTACCGTCGGTTCCGACCACGAGAGAGGATTTCTTTGCGGCGTAGCACACGTGCGCGTGCGGCGCGAGGTGATCCCTCAGGAGCTTGTTCGTGAAGCCGAGCCGTCGGCTGAGCGTCACCAGGCGCGATCTCAGAGGGGAGATCTGCCGTGGTGCGCAATCGTTGATCAACTCGTCGTGAGGCCCTCCCCATTTGCCGATGGGATGGAAGGCCATGCCGAATCTGCTGTCCGCGGCGAAGAGCGGGCCGATCTCTTCGGCAAGCCATTCTTCGATGCGCGAGACCGCGTCTTCGTTGAAGTTGACTCGGATCTTTATAAAGAATTTCTCGTCGCTCTCACGCGCTCCTACCAGGTTGTCCAGGATCCTGTGGTACGTTCCTTTTCCGCCTGCCGACTTTCGCGTCGAATTGTGAATGTCTTCCGGCCCGTCAAGGGTAATCTGAAACCATTTGACTCGTCGCTCGACCAATGCCCGGAGGGTGTCGATGGTCAGCAGGGAGCCGTTGGTGCTCATGCTTGCGGCATAGCGCGTGCCGGTTCGTTCGCAGCTCTGGAGGAAGGAGTCGGAGAGGTCGTAGATGACGTCGCGCCCGAGGAGGGGCTCGCCGCCAAACCATGAGATCCGCAGGGACCTGAGGTCTCGTGCTTTCTCGCGAACGAAGGTCTTCAGGCCTCCGACGATCTCGGGCTTCATCTTTCCGCGGGTGAAGGACTCATAGCAGTAAACGCAGCGGAAGTTACAGTTCTCGTGGCTGAGGATGATCATACTCAGGCGCGCCGAGTCCCATTCCTCTTCCAGGATCTCGCGCACGCGGACAGCCTCGTCGAGGTCGGCCCGAACGAAGAAGCCGCCGTCGACGAGCTCGCGTAGGGCCGGGTCTGCGATCTCGGGCTCGGCGATACCGGTGTCGAGATAGCTCCGGAAGCGTCGCGACTCGCTCGCGGGAATTCGCGCCAAGGCTCCCATGAAGCTGTTGTGCAACAACAGGTCGCCCATGTCAGTCTCGACCACCGACGTGTAGCAAGATGGAATCCAATGAATATTATTCATTATAACTCAGAACGTGCTCCCAAGTGTATAGTGACAGGTGTCGACGGCATTATAAGAATGTCTACAACACCACAACAATTTAATAATGGCACTCCACGGATCGGAGCGCACTATCCGAATGGGTAGTCTTTCACTCACTACCCGAAAGGGTAGTCGGAGCCCGTCCGAACTTCGGTTCGACGACGGCTGGACTTGCCGGACGTACCGCAGCAATCGCCTGAAATGTGCAGCAGCAAGTCGGGCGCTGAGCGCAGCGAGCTAACTTCCTGGCCCGAGCTGGACGGTCGTCGACACGAACGAGGCCTCGCGGGTCGCGAGGTCACGGATGCCGATGGCGGTGAGCTGCTCGCCCGCGCCGAGCTGTAGCTCGAGCTTCAGATTGGCAAAGCCTTCGGCTCCGGGAACACCCTTCACCCGATAGGTCTGCTGGCGGGTGGCCATCGCACCCGAGGCCAGGCTGCGGGCCATGGCCCGAACGGTGACCTCCGCCACGTGCGCTCCATCTTGAGGCAGGAAGGCGAGACGCTCGACCGGCACCATGACGTGCAGCGGCAGGCGAAAGGTCGGCTCGCCGCCCGGTCGAGGCTCGCCCGGGACAATGTCGCCGGCGCCGAGGCGTACGTCCAGGGGATTGGAGGTGATGCCGAGGTTCAGCGCGCCCTCGATCCTCTCTGCCAGCCATCGCTCGTCGTTCTTCTCGAGATAACCCCGGCGGTAGCGAGCGGTCAGAGATTTGTCCTTCAGGCGAACCTTGATCTTGTGCTCGCGGCCCTTTTTGCCGTCCGCTCCTTCGTCGGGCGGCCGGTAAGCCAGCGAATAGTAGCTCGTAAGATCCTGGCCGATCCTGGCGAGGTCCGGGCCGAGCTCATTGCGATTGAAGATCGCCCGGCCGCCGGTCTGCTCCGCGATCAGGCTCAGGCCTTCGCGTTCGCCGGTTCGCTGGCTGGATTCATAGAGTCCGCGGGAGCGAAAACCGCCGCTTCGCGCCTTGCGTCCCTTGGCCGCGCTGGCGACGTCCGGTGATCGCAGCCCCGAAGTTTGCAGTGAGTGGATGGTGACACGGTTGGTGTTGGCGTGGCGGGTGAGCTCGAGAAAAGCTCGGCTCAATTCCTCGGAAATCGCGCTGCTCAGCAGCTCGGCGGAGCCGGCGGGGCACAGCCCGCTGGCATAGGCGGCCAGAGCGGCTCCCGGCTGCAGGTCGAGACCATCGCTCAGGTAGAGCAGGGTCTTGACCCCGGGCAGGCCGGCGAGAAAGCTGGTGGCGTCGGTGAGGTTCGCTAGCGTCACCGAAATGCGCTGGCCGCGCGAGCGTGAATAGCCGTCGAGAATCGGCTGGATCTGACTCAAGAACATGCCGCAAGCGTCGGGCCCGGCTCCGGACCCGACACCGCCGACGACAGCTCTCGGCCCGCCGATCGTACCGGCGCCTCCGCCGCCCCCCGGGTCGGAGGCGCCCGGCACCGCCGCCAGACCGCTGGAGGCGGAGCCGATCGAATCCTGACTCTGATCCCAGCTGTCACGGATCGCGTTCAGCGCCAACTCGTCCTCAGTCTCGAGACCGATGCCGGTCGCTGAACCTTCCGTGAGACGTTGGATGGTCTGTCGGAGCTGCTTCTTCGACGAACCGAAGTTGGCCTCGACGAACAGGCCCTGGGTCTGACGCAGGATCAAAACTCGTTCAGGCTCGACGCCCTCGAAGTCCAGGAACTCCTCGAGACCGCTGATCAGGGTCGGGTAGTTACGAGGATGGAGGCGCGACTGGTCGAGATAGACCACGACGTGAGCAGGCGAGATGGCGGCAGGCTCGTCGCTGGGAGCCGCGTTCTCCCCGGTCTGACGACTTGCGGGCGCTCGTTGCTCCGCGTCGGGACGGGCCTCGGCAAAGTGAGTGACCGAGACCGGCCGATCGTCTTGCAGTACCTCGAAGTCCGCCGCCTCGAGGCCGGAGACCGGATGGCCCTCGGAGTCGGTGACCCAGACGTCGACGTTGATCAGCTCGACGTCGATACGTTCGACGAAGCCGGTAGCTTCCTGGCCGACGGCCGGCGATGCAGCCACGACAAGCCACAGCAGCGCGGCCCCCGCCCAGAGGATGGGTTGTGCTCTCATTTGGGTCATCTCCTTTGCTCCGGTCCAGGGAATCCGCCCGGCAGTATACTGGCGATCCATCTGGAGGAACGAAGCTATGGCTTTGAGAGACGAGATCCTGGAGCAGCCGGCGGTGCTCGAGCGCCTATTACGTCAGCAGTCGCAAGGCGTTCGCGAGATGGCCCGCACCATCAGGGGACGGAAGGTCCACTCGATCTTCGTCGCCGCCCGCGGCACCTCGGACAACGCCGCCCTCTACGGCAAGTACCTCTGGGGCGCGGTCAACCGATTGCCGGTCGCCCTGGCCGCGCCGTCGCTATTTACCGCTTATGGGGTCTCGCCGGTGCTCTCGGGCTCCCTGGTGGTCGGCATCTCGCAATCCGGTCAGTCGCCGGACATCGTCAGCGTGGTCGCGGAAGGGCGCCGTCAGGGAGCCTTGACCCTGGCGATCACCAACGATCCGTCGTCACCCCTGGCGCAGGAAGCCGAGTTGGTCTTCGACCTGGTCGCCGGCCCCGAGCGGGCGGTGGCGGCGACCAAGACCTATACCGCCCAGCTGCTCGCCATCGCTCTGCTGTCGGCGGGTCTTGCCGACGACGACGCCTTGTTTGAAGAGCTCAAGCGTCTGCCCGCGCTGGTGGAGGAAGTCCTGACTCTCGACGAGGCCATCCGCGGCGCGGCGCAGCGTTATCGCTACATGACCCAATGCGTGGTGCTCGGTCGCGGCTACAACTATGCAACCGCCTACGAATGGGCCCTCAAGCTCAAGGAGATGACCTACGTCGTCGCCGAGCCCTATTCCTCCGCCGACTTCCAGCATGGTCCCGTGGCGATCGTCTCTCAGGGTTTTCCGATCCTGGCGGTAGTACCGAGCGGCGCCGTCTACGATGACGTCATGACGTTGCTCACCAAGCTCGCCCGCGAGCATCGGGCTGAGCTGCTCGTGGTCTCGAACCAGGACGCTGCCCTGGATCTGGCGCAGACCGCCCTGCGTCTGCCTGCCGAGCTCCCGGAGTGGCTGAGCCCGCTGGTTTCGATCGTGCCCGGGCAGCTCTTCTGCTATCACCTGACCCGCGCCATGGGTTACAACACCGAAGCTCCGCGACAGTTGACCAAGGTCACCCGCACCTGGTGACGCGAGCGGCGACCGGAGGCTTAGCGCCGATATCTCTGGTCACTCTTGAAAACAAGGCATGAACGCGTCGTGTGTCTTGATGGTTACGGGTGGCAAGCTTCCGCACGCGTTACGGCGACTTCCCGAAGTTTCAGGCTCCCGGCTACACACGTTGCGAGCCGATTCCGGGATTTCCGGTCACGACACCGCAACGGTGGCGTAGCTTTCCGGTGACCGAAGAGATCGGCTCTGCACGCGTGGCGTGCACATTCGGTTACGCTCGTTATCGACTCCACACGCGTGGTGTGTCGATTCGGTTACGAATGATGTCAGCCCCGCAACCGGTGTGCGCGGGTTCAGGGATTCTTGGGAAGCCGCCGCAACGCGTGCGGCAGCTTTCCTTTATCTTCGGAAAGTTGTCGCAACACGCGCGGACACCTTCTTGAGTCCTCGGAAAGTTCTCGTATTGCGTGCGATAGCTTCCAGGAATTCTCAGGATTTCACCGCCACGTGTGCGATAGCCTCCTAGAATTCTCAGCAGAAACAGCAGCAAGCCTCAGGAGGGCAAAGCAGGCATCATCCTGAACATGCAGACCTTCAGCCTTTGCCCAACTCCCGCGCCGCCGCCACCAACTCGACGAGCTCCGCGCGGTAGCCGTTCGGATCGTGCGCCGCGCCGCGCAGGACGAGATCGGAGGCCAGCTGATAGGTCGTGTCGCCTTTGTAGACGCTGTCGCGCAGCAGCAGTCCGAAGGCCGCGACGCCGGCGGCGAGGTGCAGATCCTCCGAGGCGACGTCGAAGGATAAGCCCTCGTCGATCACCGGCAGGGTGATGAGAGTGCTCTTCTCTTCGTCGGGCAGCTTGTAGCGCAGCTTGACGAACATCAGCTCCCCCGAATCCGCGGCGCCGGCCAACTCGGCCGGGCGCTGGTAGCGCAGCGGCCCGGTGCCCGGGACGTCGAGGTCGACGCCGGCCGGCACCACCTCGTAGAGCGCGGTCACCGTGTGGCCGGCGCCGATGTCGCCCGCGTCCTTGCGGTCGTCGGCAAAATCGGCGGCCGCCAGGGCGCGGTTTTCGTAGCCGATCAGGCGATAAGCGTGGACCTGGGTGGGGTTGAACTCGACCTGGATCTTGACGTCTTTGGCGACCGTGATCATGGTGCCGCCCGCCTCGTGAACGAGCAGCTTGCGAGCCTCGAGCTCCGAGTCGACGTAGCCGTAGTTGCCGTTGCCTTCGTCAGCCAGCTTCTCGAGGGTCGAGTCCTGCAGGTTGCCCATGCCGAAGCCGAGGACGGTCAGGAAGACGCCGCTTTGGGCCTTCTCGCGGATCATCCGCACCAGCGAGCCCTGGTCCGAGATGCCGACGTTGAAGTCGCCGTCGGTGGCCAGGATGACGCGGTTGAGGCCACCGTCGATGAAGTTGCGCTCGGCCACCTCGTAGGCCAGCTGAATGCCCGCGCCGCCGGCGGTGCTGCCGCCCGCGTCGAGACGGTCGAGGGCGTCGAGCACGGTGAGCTCGTCGTCGCCGCCGGTCGAGTCGAGCACCAGGCCGGCGGCGCCGGCATAGGCGACGATCGCCACTCGATCCCAACGGTCGAGGGTCTCGACCAGCATCCGGATGGCTTTCTTGACCAGCGGCAGCTTGTTGGGAGAATTCATCGAGCCCGAGACGTCGAGCAGGAAGACCAGATTGCTCGGCGGCCGATCGGACCAGTCGATGTCCCGCGCCTTGAGCCCGATGCGCACCAGCCGATGCTCCGGTCGCCACGGGCAGCCGGCGACTTCGGCCGACACCGAGAACGGCTCGATGCCGTCCGGATCCGGGTAGCTGTAGCGGAAGTAGTTGATCATTTCCTCGACGCGCACCGCGTCCACCGGCGGCGTCTGGCCGTGGCGGATCATTCGCCGGATGTTGGCATAGCCGGCGGTGTCGACGTCGATAGAGAAGGTCGATAGCGGCGTATCGGCGGCGAGCTTGAACGGGTTCTCGTCCGCCAGCTCGTATTGCTCGCGATCGACCGGCGGTCGCTCTTCGGGCCTCGGTACGAGCTTTGCCTTGGGCTTGGGGATGCTCATCACCGACAGGGCCAGCGGCCCCTCGGGCGCCACGGGTGGGGAGTCGGGGATTGCGAAAACGATGTCGTCCGTCGCCGCGAGCTCGGGCTCGTCCGGCGTCGAGTCGGGTATCGGCACACGGGACGGAGCGGGCTCGGGTGGTTTCGAGCTCTGGCATCCGGCGGCGAGCGCCAGCAGGAGCGTGGCGGCCAGCAGCCACTTCATGGTCTCAGGTCGCGGTCGAGTCATCGTGCCCTCCTTCCCGGCGATGTGCCGGTTATATCTTGGCTAGAGAAGACTCGAAGGACCGTCGTCGGGTTCCCGGCGTGACGCCCGGTGTGGGTTGACGGTGATAAGATTTAACAAAAGGAGGGTTTTCCGTGACTTCATGGCGTCAGATCGCAAGGGTAGTTCTGTTGACCGTTCTTTTCCCTGCCGTTTGTGCCGGTCACGGCGGCAGCGATCTGGTGGCCTCTCCCGGAAACGGCGAGCTGGTGCTCCCCCCGGCCGGTGATGATTTCCAGATCAATTCCTACACTCCCTCGGCACAGTTCCTGGCCGCGGTGGCGGCAGGCACCAGCGGCCGTTTCGTGGTGGTGTGGAACAGCCGGGGCTCAAGCGGTAGCGATACCGACTCCTTCAGCATCCAGGGCCAGCGCTTCGCTTCCGACGGCACGGCCCTGGGCGGCGAGTTCCAAGTCAATACCTACACCACCCACTATCAATTGTTTCCCGAGGCGGCGGTGGGGCCCAACGGCGATTTCGTGGTGGTGTGGGCGAGCGTCGGCTCGAGCGGCAGTGATACCAGCTCCTATAGCATCCAGGGCCAGCGCTTCGCCTCCGACGGCACGGCCGCGGGCAGCGAGTTTCAGATCAATACCTACACCAATTCTGATCAGAAAAGCCCCGATGTCGCGGTGGGGCCTGACGGTGATTTCGTGGTGGTGTGGTCCAGCAGGGACTCGGGTGGCAGCGACACCAGCTCCTACAGTATTCAGGGCCAGCGTTTCGACTCCGACGGTGTGGCCTTGGGCGGCGAGTTTCAGATCAATTCCTACACCACCGGCTTCCAGGGTTTCCCCGCCGTGGTTGCAGCGCCCGACGGCGGTTTCGTGATCGCATGGGAGAGCGACGGCTCCAGCGGTGACGACAGCAGTGATGAAAGCATTCAGAGCCAGCGCTTCGCCTCCGACGGGACGGCGGTGGGCGGCGAGTTCCAGGTCAATACTCACATCACTTTTGCCCAGCGTATTCCCGACCTGGCGGTAGGCCCCAGCGGCGATTTCATGGTGACGTGGATGAGCCGCCCGAGCCCTGGTGATGGCAGCGGCTACGGCATTCGAGGTCGGCGCTTCGCTTCCGACGGATTGCCCGTGGGCGAAGACTTCCAGATCAATACCTATACGACCTACAACCAGAGATCTGCCGCCGTGGCGTCGGATGCCCAGGGAGGATTCGTGGTGGTGTGGTCCAGCCTGGGCTCGAGCGGCAGCGATACCGACTCTTTCAGTATCCAGAGCCAGTGCTTCGCTTCCGACGGCACGGCGGTGGGCGGCGAGTTCCAGGTCAATACCTACACATCGTCGTACCAGAGTTACCCTGACGTGGCGATCGGCCCCAACGGCGACTTCCTGGTGGTGTGGGACAGCGATGGCTCGAGCGGCAACGATTCGAGCCAAAGGAGCGCTCAGGGCCGGCTATACACGTCTTTGATCTTCGCCGACGGCTTCGAGTCGGGGGACGCCTTCGCCTGGTCGGCAGTCGTCCCTTGAGTTCGCGCGTGCCGACCGCACAGATCGGCGATCAGCCACCGAGGTTATGGGCTGGAGAGGCTCAGCTCAAGCGGCTGGCCCCTCAGGATCAGACGCCTTTCGTTCCCGGCAAGCTCCGACGGCGTCAACGCAGTGACGCGTGACCTCGCCGGTTCACTTGATCAGCGGGATCAGCGACTTGAGCCGCGGCATGCGCAGGTAGAGGCCGAGCCAGACAAAGACGCCGATCGCCAGGGGCACGATGAACGGATCTGCGACCCGCACGTGCGCGCAAATGGCGCCGCCGAGATAGCCGGTGAGCAGGATGGCGCCGGTGATCGACGTCGCCGGCACGGCGTAGGCAATGACGCACAACAGCTCGACGATGCCCAGCGGCAGGATGACCGATTCAGGGATGCCCAGGCGCGCCATCTCTTCGGTGACCTCGGGTCTGCCGAGCAGCTTCATGACGGCGCTCATCAGGAGCATGATGGACGCCAGGCCCGAGATCACGCGGCCCGCCAAGGCGGCTTTGTTTGCGTTTGCCATTGCTTGTCTCCTCGGAAATTAACAGGGGGGAGAGGTAGTTCTATCACGGGGCCTTGTCGCACGCGATCAAGCGGCAAGCGGATCTGTGATAATGTTCTCAAATTCCCCACGAGCGAAGTGCTCGCCCATCACTGGCTATCCGGACGTAGCTCCGCTCCGTTCGGCGCTCCTCACCGCATGACCGGCGTCGCCGGTCGGACCTGGGAGACCGTATGCCGAACCCATCGTCGATCGTCCAGCTGGTGCCGCTCGACTGGATCTGGACCGGGCTGTTCATCGGCCTGATGATCCTCTGTGGCGTGATCTTCTACCGCCTCGGAAAACGTTCCGAGTCCGACTTCTTTCTCGCCGGCCGCGGCCTGCCGTGGTGGCTGCCGGCGACGTCGGTGTACGCCACCCACACCGCCACGGACACGCCGATGTGGATCACCGGAACCATCTACAAGTGGGGCATGCGCGGCATCTGGTACCCGTTCTTTTCCGCCTGGTGCGCGATCTCGCCCTTCGTGTCGACGCGCATCTTTCGCCGTTCGCTGGCGATGAGCCAAGCGGAGTGGCAAAACCAGCGCTACTCCGGGCTGGGCGCGGAGCTGCTGCGCGGCTGGCTGGCGG
>JAAUXY010031101.1_pt1 | contig 13301 bp, 10 predicted proteins | sample 7278121 | NCBI WGS metagenome assembly JAAUXY01 (sample SAMN14350117, study PRJNA611818) | marine sediment metagenome | isolation source: surface marine sediment (1.8m) | place: French Polynesia: Moorea | collected 2018-08 | reverse complement strand
ATGTTGCCCAGGATCATCAAAGGCTAAAAAACTGTTTTAAAAATGCATCTTGCGTCCAATGGCTGTGTTGCAAAGCGATTCAAAATGCTCGAATACTAACGTGTATGCTCCACTTTTGAATCGCTTTGCGCCGTGCTTTGTTGAACACCTTAATGTTTTAAAATCAGACGTGAAATCCCGCATTCATGCGGGGAACGCAATCTACTATTTTTAAAACAGTTTTTACCCAATTTAAGCATCTGAGCTGCTCAAAAAAATAATCCCTCCAGCCGGTTTGACTGGAGGGATAATCATTTATTCACAGGATCCTTGAGACGCTTGTTTTTATTGTCACTATTCTTATTTCAGTGTTGCTGCTATGATCTGAATATGAAATCTGATTCTCCGATATCGTCAAAGATCATTGCCATCTTACTGATGGTGAGTGTCATTTGTATCGTGTTGCCCGGGTGTGCTGCGGCAGGTAATCAAACCAAAATCGACAGCATGCAGGCTGTTGCCAGACTCTCCAAGTCCGAAGTCGCCAACGGCCAGGTGACGGTTCTTGAAGTTGATCTGCGTCAGGCGGATCCGGCTGCAAATGATTTGAAAGCCACCTTGGAGCAAAACCAAATCGCCCTTTTCCAACATCCAATAAAGCCCGCCGGCGTCTACTGCGGATTGGTCGGTATTCCAATCGGCAAAAAACCGCAGAAAACCTCCATCAAGCTTGAATGGACGGATAATGAGGGCCGTCAACACTCCCAAAGAGTGCCATTGCAAATTATCGAGGGTAATTATAAAAAGGAAGCCCTAAAAGTGGCACCCAAGCATGTCAGCCCAAGCCCCAAAGACCTTCAACGCATTAAGGCCGAGAAAAAAGAAATCCGACGCATCTATGCCAGCAGCAGCGACACCCGACTGTGGTATGGACAGTTTATCAAGCCGTTGACCAGTGATATCACCAGCGTTTTTGGATCCCAGCGGCTGTTCAATAATGAGCTGCAAAGCTACCACCGGGGCACTGATTTTCGTGCTAAAGTGGGCACACCGGTCTATGCATCCAATTTTGGGATCGTCCGGCTGGCCAAAAATCTGTTTTATTCCGGCAACATCGTCATCGTAGATCATGGCAAAGGCATTTTCACCAACTACGCCCATTTGAGCCAAATTGATGTGCACGCCGGCCAGCACATTACCAGAGGTGATCAAATCGGACTGAGCGGCGCCACCGGCCGGGTCAGCGGTCCCCACCTGCATTGGGGCGTCAAAATTAATAATGCGTATGTGGATCCAATGCAGTTTCTCACCGCTATCTCCGCTATCCTTTCCCCTTAGCCTGCCAACCGCGGCCGTATTTTTATCCATCAATAATTTGACTTTAAACCATCGCTGGCAGTGCCAAAAAGGCAATTTTTTCTGTATGGGATGCGGTACTGTGAATGCTTTTTTTTGTTAAGCATCTAAAATTATTTGGTTATTTTTCAAGAGATAATTTGGAACGAATATTGCTAAAAATACAATGATCACAAAAGCAAATCTATATATAAATGAGCAACCTTATGGCGGACAACAACCCGTTTTCCATCCAGCAGCATCACGGCCACAAAATTCTTGGGGGTGCCAAGGGTTTAATTAAACACCCATCACATCGCTATTCGGTAAACGGGCAAAACCGGTTTAAAAACATCCTATCTACAGTCCAGAACCGGTCTTTAACCAAAAAATTCAAAACCCGAGGATTGACCATTGCCGATTACCGCGCCCAACCGGTTATGGCAAAATCACGCTTCCGGCCCCAACCGTCGCCGGCAGCAAATATAATGGCCAACAAAATCTTGAACCGGTTCCCGTCACGGTCTTCGCTCGTAACGTTTAAAGGCGAAAGCCCATCTCCGGCCGGCTTTAAAAGCCAAGCCATTCAATCGGCGCTAAAATCGGCGCCTAAAATCCAACCCCAGCCACCTGCTTTAACAGAACGACAAATGATTGAAAAATGCGTTAAGAAAGCAGCCGCTAAATACAATCTGTCGCCCCGGTTGCTCAGAGCGATGATCCGGGCCGAATCGAATTTTCAGGTCGCTGCGGTCTCACACGCGGGCGCCAAAGGATTAATGCAGCTGATGCCGGCCACCGCTAAAGACATGGGGGTTACAAATATCTTTGATATCGAACAAAATATCGATGGCGGGGCAAAATATTTACGCAAGATGTTGGATCGCTTCGGTGGGAATATCAGAAAGGCACTGGCAGCTTATAATGCCGGTCCGGCAACCGTCATCAAATACAATGGTCGGGTTCCCTATCCTGAGACCCGGCAGTATATTAACCGGGTGCTGCGGTTCTCAGGGCAGGCGGCCTGATTTTAATTATCCTTTAAAGGCGTAAATTCAGTCATATTTTTATCGAGCCAACAGGATTAGACAAATTTTCTACGCTTCGTACTCGCCCTCGAAAAAAACAACATCTGTGCAATGACTATTTATCTATCGTAATTTATCTCTGGGATGCAAAATAAGTGGCTCAAGCAAAAACTCAGGGTACCCGAATGATATTGCCGTTAGTACATTTTCGGTTGTTGTCACCGTAGGAGCGGTGATGTACGCTTTTTTGTTGACAGCTTCGCGGCATTCGATTATATCCCTCGCTTCGATTGAAAAAAATCGCAAATTCACAAAATTAAGGACTGACAACCGACCTTGAATAAATTCAGCAAACATAATTTGCCATCGCCTAGCGATCTTGCATGGCAGATCACCAAACGCGCCCCCCTGGCCGCGGTACTGGAGATAACCGAACCATACACCCGCAAACATGCCTGGCGGGTTGCCATTTACGCCCGCCGCCTGGCAGAGCGAATCGGCTTGGACACGATATCCGTTGAAAACATTCGGCTGGGTGGTTTACTGCATGATATCGGCAAAATCGGTTTAAGCACAGCGGTACTCAACAATACGCACAACCAATTACCCGATGATATGCTGGCTGAAGTACGCTTGCATCCCCTGATGGGTGTGGCGGTTCTCAGCGATTTTGATATTCCCGCAGCCGTCATGGAATTCGTTCAATATCATCACGAGAAAATAGATGGCAGCGGTTATCCGTTTGGCCTTAAAGGCGATCAGATTCCGTTGGGCGCCAAAATTATCAGTGTCGCCGACTGTTTTGATGCCATCACAACCGACCGTCCCTACCAGCAGCGTAAAAACTGGATCGAAGCCCTGGCCATCCTGCGCCAGATCAGCGGGACGGATCTCGATCCGGATTTGGTGGACGCATTTAGCGCCGACATAAAAGCGGAAGGGCTGGCGTCCCATTCGACCCGCTCAATGGCGCTGTATAGACCGGCTTTTAATCACCGACCATCTGCCTCGGGTGCCTGAAATGGCAACGATGGATCTCACCGCTTGATTAATTCCGTAATTCCCCGCCCCATCCACTCATTTTACTTGCACGATATCGTACCTATATTACTTTCTATCAACAAATGTCCGTTGCGAGCTGCAAAATATGTGCAGCCGGAAGCTATAAATAGGAGCAATAAGATGAGCAAAAATAAATCTGAAGCTAAAGATGAATTGGATTGTGAAATCACAGTGTTCGAAGGCGCCCACAATACCTGTGATCAAACCGAGGGGGACGCCCCCAAAAATCAGACGGCTGAAAGATCAACAGCATCAAAAGAAAAAGAAATAAAAGATAATTATAATATTTAAATCCACTGCGGACTGATTTACCGGTTCGAGAATTCAAAGATTCCAATTAGAAGCGGGACATTCCTAAGCCGGAGTACTGGAGTAGCCTACTCCGCCGAAGTAGCTCGGCTACGAAGGCTGGATTGGAGTAGTGAAGTAATGCACACAACGACCAACACTCCAGAACTCCATTACTCCATCACTCCAATCACTTTTGCCCATATGTCAGAAACACCAGCAACGCTAATATCCCTGCTGAGTAGAGCGTTAAGGTTATATAATATCGCCCCCAGCGCTCTTGTCGCCTTTGCGCGCGGCCCGTTAGGCGTTTAAATAGCGTGCCTTTTAACTTATCGGGATCCGGCTTTGCAAAGGCCAGACTGATCAGATAACCCATGGCATAGGCGCTAAAAAAACCGGTCACATTCCACCATAGCCAGGATATCTTGGGGGCGAATCGCCACAACAAAAGATTCACGCCAAATCCAACGATTAATCCGCCGGTGGCGCCCTGCCCGTTGATGCGCCTTGTCAGCATCCCCATTAAAAATACGGCCAGCAGGGGACCGTTCAACAAAGAGCCGATTTTGTTAATGGATTCGACGATCGTATCGGAAATGCCGCCCACAAAAAACGCAAAAAACAAACACACAGACCCCCAAAATACGGTCAGTAATTTGGATACGATCAGCTCTTTGCGACCGGATAGGTGCAAATTCAAATAACGCTTCACAATATCCTGCATGCTCAGTGCGCTTAGGGCGTTGAGGGTAGAGTCCAAAGACGACATAGCAGCGGCAAACAAGCCCACCATGACCAACCCGATCAGGCCGTGGGGAAAATGCCTCAGAACAAAAACCGGCACGGCAACGTTATAGTTGGGCCCTCCGTTTTCGTTCAGCGGAAGTGCAGTCAAAAAGTCCGGGTGCAGCAGGACGTACGCCCCCAGACAAAGACCCAAAAAGCAATAGGAAAAAACCAGTGGAAAGCGCATCATGCCGTCTAAAAACAGGGCCCGATTGGTGTCGGCCACACTACGGGTGGAAAGCTCCCGCTGGGCCTGGGTCTGGTCGCAGCCATAGTAGGAAAGGTATAAAAAAAACCCGCCGATCAGCATCGGCCAGAACGCAAAGGTTTGGCCATCCCCCAGACCGTGACTGCTGAAATTAACCGCCCGCAATCTGGCCGGCTGGTCAAAGACAATTGGCAGGCCGCCGGCCAGATGAACCGCCATAATGATGGCCGCCACAATGGCACCAAATAGCACCACGATTTGAATCACATCCGACCAGATGACCGCCTTCATGCCGCCGAGCACATCATAGACAATCGTTATGCCCCCCAGCATCAACACCGCCGCCCAAAACGGCAGATTGAGGCAAAGCATCAGGACCAGCGAGATGCCGTAAACAGTGACCCCGGTACTAAAAGCACGGATAAATTGAAAAAAGATGCTGACAATGATTCGGGTGCGGGCATCAAAACGGTTTTCCAGGTAGGCATATACCGAAATCAGATTCATGCCCCTGAGGAGCGGAAAGACCAGCGCCATTAGCACAATCATGGCTAAAGGTAAGGCCAGCTCAAACTGCAGCCAGATGAGCCCGCCGCCGGCCGCAAAGGCCACAAAGGCCGGGGCACCCAGCAGGCTGTTGGTCGAACACTGGGTGGCAATGGTGGACAGCGCAATGGGCAGCGGCGCGGTCTTGTTGCCCCCCAGGTAATAATCTCGATCGGATTTTTGGCCGCGGGCTAAATAAACACTTAGGCCGATCATCCCCATCAGGTAAACAATGATAATGGCCCAGTCTAAGGCATTGAGTGTCATGGTCTTCACTAAAATGAGTTTAGGATTTGTATCGAGCCACTCTTCAACAGCACATTTATCGATAGCTGAGAATCAACATAGTTACCACCTGAATTTGAATAAAAATAAATGCGATAAGATGGTTTTCATCCTTTATTTTTGCTTTTTATTGATTGGAATTTTGATTGACTTAAATACTTTGTTTAACTCACTATTACAATTTAAACTTAAACATCGCATTAATTTTCACGCAAGATTCAGGCAATGTTTGACAGGTAGGGGCAGATTTGTCATCATTTAGTATTGTACATAAGATGGCCGGCGCAACTGGGCCGATTAAATTTAGGTAAGTAAATGGAGCTGGGATGAAATCCATCGCTTTTGTTATCATACTTATGGCCAGTACGCTACTTGGTTCCGGCGTACAGGCCGAAATTTATTCCTGGACCGATGAAAACGGTGTCAAACATTACAGCCACACCCCGCCGCCTGAGCGAACAGTTCCCGTTGAAACCGCTCCGGAAATACAATCTGACCCCAACGCGCTAGCGCAACAGGATAAGATAAACGAAAACAACGTGGAAGCCATCCTCAAAGAGCTGGAACAAGAAATCACTGAGCAGGCTCAAGCGAATGCAGCGTCAACCCCCAAAGCAGTCGCAACCAAAAAACCGCCTACCCGCCAGGAGCGTATCAATGCGGAAGCGGAAAAACTGCAAGAAAAAATTGCCTGGTTGGAACAACTCCCGCCGGAAGCATATACGAATATGCGCAGCAAACAGGCCATCATCGGCCGCTATCAATACCGACTAAAGCAGCTGCAGTCGGATCCGGATGCTTATTTCAAAGAGTACGGTTATTAAGTTCAGCGTTCAGGGTTCTGGGTTCAGCGGTTAGGGCATCGGTTCGCTGGCTTCTGGCTCCTGACTTCTTGCTGCTGGCTAATTCAGTTCGAAACTCGCAACTCGTAACCCGCAACCCGGACCCCGCAACACTCTTTTATCCTTGATTTACAGTCGCCTTCACGCTATTCGGGTAAAAAACATCCCTTAACGCCCTTCCCCCTTTTCATACTGCCACATAAAAAAACTAAAGTTTTTACGCCAAATGCCGATACAAGAATGGTTTAGTATATCGTGCGCCTTGCGCACTTAGGCACCTGCAATCGCCTGACTGTGACGGGTTCTAATGCGCAACACGCAACTTACGAAGCGGCCGCCTCACAGGCCACTTGATAATCGAGGCGCAGCACAAAAATAATGGCGATCCAGACGGCGCAGATGGAGATGGTGAACCAGCTCAGCTGGGGCACGCTGACGGTGAAAGGCAGCCACTGGGTAAACAGCAGGATGACCACCGAGCCGGATACCTTAAACAGACGGTAGCCGAACATGTCGATCCAGGCTTTGGCCTGGTAGATCAGGACCGAATCGATGGGCACGTACAACAGCTCTTTGGAGGCCCGGTTGATGGAATAGGAAAGGGCCCGATCGCTGATTTTGGTGGCACCGCTGAAAAAAAGCGTTGATTGCAGAAAAAAGCACCAGGAAAAAATAAATATCATCAGCGGCTGAACCAGCAAACCGGCAATCGCCCCCAGATAACGGTGCACCAGGGGGGTGATGCCCAGATTGACGCCAATGGACATGATGCCTAGTATACTGAAAAACAAAGACAAAAAGGCGGTGCGGGCCTCACGGTCCGGGTAGGCGTTTTCGACGGTGTTCAAAAATTGATACTCAACCAAAGGAGAAGCCAATTGGGCCAACAGCAAGATGGCGGCAATCAGCAAGAAATAGCGGCTGTGACCCAGAATGCGCCAGCCGCCACGGGCATTCTGATGCGGGCGCACCACATGCTCAACTTCACAGTAAATACCGATACGCCCCATCAGCCAGGTCAGCGCGAAGATGGTGCCGATGATGCCGGCACCGGTCACCAGCAGGTCCGGGGTCTGCAGGGGTGTGTGCTTGATGAGCATGGCCGACACCCAGCCGCCGGCCACGCCGCCCACCAGACCGCCGGTACCCACCAGTCCATACCAGGATTTGCCCTCATGGGTGGTGTATATCGAGTTGGTCAGGCTCCAGAACTGTTCCACCAGCACCACGCCCAGGATATCGACAAAAACATAAAAACAGGCCGAGGCGATGGGGCCGGGGGAATGGAGCAACAGGCGAAAAATGACCAATAAGCCGCTGATGGTCAGACAGGTGCCCAGCACGACATGAAGCCGGCTGTGGCGTTCGACCAGCCGGTGATAATAGGTGATAAAGGCGCCCATGGTCACGGCGGTGGCAATCCAGATATAGGGTAGACGCTCGGAGCCCAGAGTTTCAATAAACAGCGAGCGGCTGGCCGGCTTAAGCTGATATAGGGCCATGATGATTAGAAAAAAATTAAGAAACAGAAACGCCGCCCGGGCACCTAAAGTGTGCAACATTGGATATCGGGCCTCACATTCGGCCGAGAAGTCATTATTTGTATTTTGTGCTTGCATTTTTTAAATAATAAGTAATAATTACCATTATGGACAAGCTGAAACAATTATTGGCGCTGATCTTCTTTGTCCTGGTGTGCACCAGCCTGACAGGTGCGCAATCTCAGGACAACTCCTGGACGCAAAGTTGCGATCCCCGGCTGCAAAAAGCTCTGGAAAAGCGCATCAATGCCCTCAAGCTGGACGGCGCCACCGAGGACAAAAACCTGAGCATCGTGGTCGTGGATATCACCGATGTCTCCGATCCCCGCATGGCTTATGTTAATCCCAATGAAATGATGTATGCCGCCAGTTTACCTAAGATCGCCATCCTTTTGGGCGCCTTTGAGAAAATTGCCGCCGGTGAAATGACCCTCGACGATGAGACCCTAGAAAAACTCAAACAAATGATCCGGCGATCGTCTAACTCAGCGGCATCCGAGATGCTCGATCGGGTTGGGATCGATTACTTGGCCGACCTGCTGCAATCGCCCCGTTACCGTCTGTATGATCCTGAAAATGGCGGCGGCATCTGGGTCGGTAAAGAATACGGCAAGGCGCCGGCCCGCAGACGCGATCCGCTCCACAATCTTTCCCACGGCGCCACCGCCTTGCAGGTGGCCCGCTTTTATTACCTGCTGGAAACCGGCCAACTGGTCTCTCCGCAACTCAGTGAACTCATGAAAGCCATTCTGGCGGAAACCGAAATCGAGCACAAATTCGTCAAAGGGCTTAAAGCGGTGCAGCCGGATTCAGAGATTTACCGTAAATCCGGTACCTGGGGACCCTATCATTCCGACAGCGCCATCATCGAGCATGACGGCCGCCGCTATATTGCCGTCGCTTTGGCCAAAAGCCGTCATGGCGAACAATGGCTCCAAAAACTCATTGTGGCCCTTGATGAGGTTGTTTGCCAGACGGAGACGAAAAAGAACTAAATTTTCACACCTTTTCATATTTTTCCAAATCCGGATAAATCTCGCGGGTAGCTGCCATCATCAAGCCCAATAAACAGGCAACAGTACTGAAAAAGCTTTTATTGTTGCCCCTTCAGCGGAATGTCATCCAGTTTGACCTTTTTGGCAAGGTTTTGCTGGAGACGGCTATCCAGATCGTTTAGAAAAATATTTTGCCGGGCCCGGTTGCTTTCCAAAAAGGGCCGAATCTGAAATAGCATCAGCCGATTTTGATAAAACCCGAACTCGATATCAGCCGGCACCGGCTGGCCCTGGGCGTCCTGTAACTTTGGAAACCGCTTGGGTACCGAGCGGGCAAAATCCATTAAAAGCTCGATTTCAACCTGACTGAGGAGTGCCGGTGTTCCGCTGGCTGAAATCTTTGATACGCCGCCGTCATCCAAGAGCACCCGTTTATACGGATCGGTAGCATGGGCCAACAGGCGAATGCCGCCGTTTTGCATGTTGATTTTGAGCTCTTCCGCCGTTTGGCCCGAAACCGCGCCACCAACGCCTTCATTGATCGCAATGGTCAGCCAGCCGGGCTGCCCGCTGTCAACGTCGGCGGTCACCAGAACACCGGATTTTTCCACGGGCACACTTTTCATCAGCAGCACGGAGGCGTATACATGTTCCGGGCTGTCCATATAGGCCTGGCGCCAGCGAAAGGCGCGCTCGGAAAACGGTGAGGCCCAAACCCGCTGAACAGCGGCCATGATCTTGTCAAATCCCACCACATGGGGCACCGTCAAATTAAGACCTGCACCGGTGAATCCCGGTAAATCTTCAACATTGGTGTCGCTGCGCACAAATACGCCATAGGACCCATCCGGGCCGAAGGTGTCTTGCATGGCTGCGCGCAGCTGTTCGCGAAAATCGTCGCCCGGGTCCAGGTTCTCTATCCAGTGACGAATGGTTTCCAGAAACTTTTGCGTCATCTGCTGCTGTCTTTCGGGGTCGTCTTTGAGCCGCTGCATGATTTTATACTGATCCTGCATCCAGCGAAAGGCGGAAATGCCGCCGGGCTCTATGGGCTGCTCGAGCAACTGCCGGTACAGCCCAAAGGGAATCACCAGTCCGTCGGCCACCGCTTCGGGAAAATAATGCTTGAGTTCGCCCAAGTTGGCGGCTTTGGGACCGCAAATCCGGCCCGAATCGGTGCTGCGCAGCGTATTCAGAGAACGCAGATCACGGGTATCCAGATCCAATTTCTTCAGATCCGGCCGAATCAATAAATCTTTAGGGCCTTTATCCACATTGAAGGTGGCATCCCACTGGGGGCCGTCGAGCGCCAACTGCACAATCCCGCGCGGGGTGACGGCCAGCACCACCGGCTGGTCGGCCATGGATTGGATCAAGGGCAGCCATTTAGGATCGATAGCCACATTGGGAATCCCCAAATTGCGGGCCAGCAACTGAACATGGGATAAAATATTGCCCTCACCGGTGGTCAGGATGCCGGCAACCGGAGGCAGATCTTCGGTGGTTGAGGGCAGCACGTAAATGCCTTTGGCATCAAATTTGGCAGGGGCTTTGCCCGCCGGCGATAGTTTAAGCTGACCGCGCGCCAGGCCTGGATTTAAGCCCCTGAGCCCCGTGTCGGCCGGCTGGCCGAAAATAAAGTTGCGGATGCCCAGCTGTCGGTTGGCATCGGCGATCAGGCTTTCAAGCACCGTTGCATAAGACAGCAGGAGGCTGCCGCGCAGGCGATCGTGAACATAACGCCGACTGAGCGGCTCGATGGTGGCAAAATGCGCCACTGTCTCACCCAGATGATATCGGATAGCGCGGTCGGCCCATTCGGGCATGCGCGCGGTATATTGCAGTTCGGCCTTGTAATCGAAGAGCTGCGGATCATTTTGCATCAGCCGGCTTAGATTTTGCGTCAGCGCCTGTTGCTGGCGTGCGGATATCATCCCCAGACCGTAGAGCCCATCGGCATATCGGGTCAGCCATGAGAGTCTTTGGCGACGGGTGGCCTCCGGCAGCTGGGCGATCATGATATCGCCCATGCGAAACAACTCGCCTTCCAACAGGATACTGGCATCCAAAACTGCCAGCATCTGTTCGGCCTTACCGGCTTTGGCCAGGTTATCGCGCAACATGGCCAGCAAGAGGCTGGTCGCTAAAAAACGGTCCTTGGCATCGTTTTGGGGGTCAAGCCGGATGGCCGTTTGAGCCAGAGACTTGGCAAATTGGGCGTTGTTGACTGTTTTGGCCAAGGCTTCAATTTCCTTTTGGATATCACGGACTTTAAACACCTGTTCGATAATATCAACCAAATGGGCATAGTCCTTGGCCAGCGCCTCCTTTCCTTGTCGGGCGGCATAGTCTCTTACCTTTTGGGCATCCGCCAACTCCGGGTGCACATGTAGTTTAATGCGTAGGTTTTCAAAATCGGGATCGTTATCGGCCAGGGTGCGCGATAGCTGCCGCATTTCGGTAATCGGTGCGCCCTGGCGTCCATGGGGAATGAATCGGACCGCTTCCCGCAGCACCATAAAGCGATTTTCGCGCCAGTCTGCGTCAGAAACCATTGCCAGCAAAAGCTTGCGCCCGGCAGGGGTTTCATCCTCGGTTTGCAGGGCACCGCGATAATAGCGCGCTCGGCGGAAAATCCAGCCATTATCAGCTTCGATCAGAAATTGTTCCAGGACCATTTGTTTGACGATTTCCACGTGCTGGGGGTCCTGCAGAAACTCGTCAGCGCGCACATCGGCAAACACGTTGGCAATAAAATAACCGTTTTCCCGTAAGATTTTGACGCGGTCGGTCCATTCGCCGTGCTGAACACCGCCGCCGCGCTCCCGACAGGCGTACTCTTGGGGCGGCTGGATTGTGCCGTCGTTGCAAAACCAGCGAATGTGTTTGAAGGGGCCCCGCGGGGCAGTCTTCATCTTCTGCACCCAGCCGCGCAGGGTGGCGTCATCCGGTGTGGCGGCCACCGCATCGGTCTCCATTAGTGCCAGCACGCATATACAAACAATTACGGTTATCCATCGACTCGTCATGATTGAAATGTCCTATACAATCAAATATTAGCAAATTCGGTTAGTTGGCTGAAAAACGGTACTCTAATCTAAATCCGAACCGTATGTCAAGATAGGGGCTCAGCCAAAGCGTTCTCAGACGATAGTGACAAGGTTCAAAAGCCGTGCCATTTATCAGTGTCTTTAACGTTAATATCGACACCGGCGAAATCTCTTTGCAATTTATTGTTATGACAACCATTTCAATCGAAGCCGGACACGACGGCAGCTGCTGGCATTCAGATCACGGCTCGCAGGCGGTCTTTGGCTAGGGGCAAATCCCTTACCTTCACTTACCATAACGGCAAATGCCCCAGGATACCAATATTTCTATAAATCTATTCATGATTGCACTTCAATGGATTGTGTGCCAAAATTAAAAACAAGGGACCGCAAATGATGGGAGGCATTGCACGATCATAACCATCAGTCAAAGGAGGCCGCAGATGGCAAAGAAAAAAATGATTCATGATTTTTTGCGGATGAAACAGGAGGGTGAAAAAATCACCTTTCTGACCGCCTATGATTTTCCCACCGCTCAATTTGCCGAAAACGCCGGTCTGGATATGCTGCTTGTGGGTGATTCGCTGGGGATGTGCGTCTATGGATATCCGGGGACCGTGCCGGTGGTTATGGACCAGTGTATCTATCATTGTGATGCGGTACGGCGCGGCGCGCCCAACACCTTTATTGTAGGGGACATGCCGTTTATGTCCTACCAAAGCTCCCTGGAAAAAGCGGTTGAAAACGCCGGGCGTTTTTTAAAAGAAGCCGGCTGTGACGCCATCAAACTCGAAGGCGGTGTGCGGGTGGTACCCCAGATCAAAGCCATTGTAGAGGCCGGCATCCTGGTCATGGGCCATATCGGCCTCACACCCCAGAGCTCCGGTCAGCTGGGGGGTCACAAAGCCCAGGGGCGCACGCTGGAAACCGCCAGCATCGTCGTGCAAGATGCCTTAGCCGTCCAGGAGGCCGGTGCGCAGATGATTTTGCTGGAAGCCATCCCGCCGGAGGTGGCCGCTTATATCACCCAAAAACTCACCATCCCGGTGCTTTCCATTGGGGCGGGGCCGGACTGCGACGGCCAGCTGCTGATCGTCTCCGACATGATCGGCCAGTTTCAGGCCTTCACACCCAAGTTTGTTAAAAAATATTGCAATGTCGCTGATGTGGTCACCAATGCCATGAAAGCATATGTGGCCGAGGTAAAAGCCGGTAAATTTCCTGAAGATGATCACTGCTATCACATGATTTCCGGCGAGAAGGAAAAATTCGACGCGGAATTCAAGTAGATCCTGGCGGCAGCCAGGATCCAGGTGTCAGGTGTCAGTGTTCAGGTGTCAGGGACGAATAGAT
>JAAUXY010014964.1_pt1 | contig 13302 bp, 10 predicted proteins | sample 7278121 | NCBI WGS metagenome assembly JAAUXY01 (sample SAMN14350117, study PRJNA611818) | marine sediment metagenome | isolation source: surface marine sediment (1.8m) | place: French Polynesia: Moorea | collected 2018-08 | reverse complement strand
CTCGCGGGACGCGGCACGGCGCTGCTCGTGCTCGGCACGGGGATATTGAAGGACAACGGCAGGCTGTTGCTCTCGAGCATCCGCTGGCGCGGCATGCTCGGTGTTTTGAAGCGGTATCGAAAGTTCGCGCAGTTCGGCACGTGGTCGGCGTTGATGAATGCGCTGTCGTGGCAGCTTCCGGCCATCATGCTCGGCGCTTTCTTTTCCTCTGCCGTGGTCGGTTTCTATGCACTCGGCTTTCGCATCCTGCAGATGCCGATGAACCTCGTCGGCAGCGCAATCAGCCAGGTGTTCGTGCAGCGTGCCGCGGAATCGAGGAAAGACGGGTCGTTGCCCGAGCTTGTCGAGGAACTGTTCCACCGGCTCGTGGCTGTGAGCCTGTTCCCGCTGCTCATTCTGACGGTGGTCGGCCGCGACCTGTACATCGTGATCTTCGGGGATCGGTGGGCAGAGGCGGGCATCTATGCGCAGATACTGAGCGTCTGGGCGTTCTTCTGGTTTGTCGCGTCGCCGCTGAGCCAGTTGTTCACTGTCCTCGAAGAGCAGGAACTTTCATTGAAGATCAATGCCGTCCTGCTGGCTACCCGGGTCCTGTCGCTCGCGATCGGCGGCTACATGCAGAACGTGTATCTCGCGCTGCTGCTCTATGCCGTGACGGGGATTCTTGTGTACGGTTTCATGAACGTGAGGGTTCTGCAGCTATCCGGGGTCGGTGCCGGTCGATACGCCGCAATCGTGTGGCGCGCACTGCTCAAGTTCGTACCGTTCGGAATCGTCCTGCTGGCACTCGTTCTCGCCGGGCTCTCGAGCGTCGTCGTGCTGCTGGCAGCCGTCACGGCATTCATCGCGCACTGCTGGCTCGTTTACAGGCAATTCTCATGACTGAGTCGCATACATCGAAGCCGTTGGTGAGCGTCATTATCTGCACCAGGAATCGTCGCGACCTGGTGACGCGTGCGATCGACAGCGTGCTGGCGCAGGAAGACGTGGCGACGGAGATCATCGTCGTTGACGACTGTTCCGACGATGATACGGCGACGCTGCTCGCGGATCGCTACGGCGAACGCGTCAAGCTTGTTTGCCTCGACGAGAACCGGCGGGTCGCTTTTGCCACGAACCGGGGCTTCGCTGCATCCAGCGGCGACTACATCGCGATGCTCGGTGACGACGACTACTGGAGCGACCCGAAAAAGCTCCGCAAGCAGCTCGACGTGTTCGCAAACTCGGATACCGGGCTCGGCGTCGTCGGCACGTGGTGGTCCGAGCAGCATGCGTCCGGCGAGCGCCGATCGAGGCAGCCGGAGGAACCTGAGAACTGGGCGAACCAGCTCCTGCAGGGAGGTGGCGTCATATGCGGCTCCACGCCGCTGATCAGCCGCGAAGCATGGACGGCTGCCGGCGGACTTGACGAACGAATGCCGCGGGGGACCGATTCCGATCTGTTCCGGCGTATAGTCCTGCGCGGCTACGAGGGCAGCATCGTCCGTGAAGATACGACTGTCGTCGACGTCGGACACGGGCTCGCGCGCATGACCACGGCCGGCGGCTTCCGTGAGGCGAGGCGCACGGCGTATGCTCACTCTTATTTACTGTGGAAATACCGGCGCGACTACCTGCGTCATCCGCGTGCCATGCTGGTGAGATTGCGCAGTCTCCTGCTGACGCCGCTACTGGCGATCCTGCGCTGAGTCATTATTGAGGAACGACGTCTCCAATGAAGGAACAACAGATCCAGGAAGCGCAGTACCGCGTCCCTTACCACTACCTGCCGAAGCGCGGCGTGGGCGGCTTCCGCCAGCACGACTACTGGTCCTGGGGTTTCCGGTACCTCGGCGGTATGCACGTCGTTCAGAGCCTTTGCGATGAAGATGAATGGACGAGTCTTCTCGATCTCGGCTGCGGCGACGGTCGATTCCTGAGCGACCTGGGTGGCCGCTATCCCGACCGCCGCCTCGTCGGCATAGACTACTCCGAGCGGGCGATCGCGCTTGCCAATGCACTGAACGAAGGTGTCGAGTATCGTGCGGCGGACATCATTCGTGACGATACCGGCTCGGAGCGCTTCGATGTTGTCACGCTTGTCGAGGTTCTGGAACACATTCCGCTGGATGACGTGCCCGCCTTCGTCGCGAGTGCTGTCGATTTCGTCAAGCCCGGCGGGCGCCTGGTGCTGACCGTGCCGCACAATAACAACCCTGTTTCGGACAAGCACTTCCAGCATTTCGATTCCGGCATGCTGCGCGTGTTGTTCGAGCAGGAACTCGAAGACCTGCGCCTCATTCCGTTTGATTTCTTTTCGCGGAAGACTGACATCTGGTTCCGGCTTCTCGGACGGACCGGGAAGTACTTCCTCGTAACCTGGCCGCCGGTCCTCGATGCGTTCTATCGCCACTATATCGAGAACGACTTGTTCGGCGGCGACGAGTCAGAATGCTCCCGTATCGCGATGGTTGGGCGCCGACCGCAATGAACACCCCGAGCGTTACCGTCATCGTAACGACTTACAAGCGAGCGACGCTCGCCGAGCGAGCAGTGCGCAGCGTGCTGAAGCAGACAGTGCCTGCCGATGAGATCATCGTCGTCGAAGATGGCAGTGATACGGACCTGCAAGAGCGACTGCAGTCCCTGGACAGCGAGCAAGTGACCTACCTGCGCCACGAGTCCAACCAGGGACTCGCGGCAGCGCGCAATACCGGCCTGCAAGCGGCGAAGTGCGAGCTGGTTGCGTACCTCGACGATGACGATGTCTGGCTCGAGACGCGTCTTGCGGCGCAGCTTGACCGCTACCGCGAGATTCCCGAGGCCGAGCGGCCAAAGCTCGCAGCCATCCAGGTCGGCTGCCGAATCGTCAACCCGGACGGCGAGCAGACAGGTTTGAGTATGCCGATTAACGAGGGGCCGCTCGCCGATAGCATCCGGAAGCACGGTGCGGCGACGCCGTCGTCGAGCTTTCTGTTTCGCCGCGAGGTGCTGGCGGACGTCGGCGGGTTCGACACGGACCTTATCAGCGGCATAGATCACGACGTCTGGATGAAGCTGGCCGTCGCGGGCTATTCGAGCGCGCGCGTACCCGAAGTGCACGTCGTGGTCACGTCGGACGAGCGCCATACAATGATGAGCGACACGCATCGACGCGTCGCCGGCATTGCGCAGTACGTCGACAAATGGGCGCCGACCTACAGGGAATGGTTCGGTGCGAAGGCGGGCGAAGTTTACGCGCGCCGTTACTTCATCAAGGTTATAGGCGGCCTTGCCGGCCTGAAGCTTGCCCGCGGCCGCTACCGGGACGGCTTCTACGCGATGTCGCAGGCATTTCGGCGTGGTGGATGGTATCCGAACCTCATCGCCTACACGATCTGGCGGACGTTTCGCACCTTTGTTTCCTATCGATTCCCCGGTGCCCGGACCATGAAGCACGCCCTGTCACGGAATACGGCACAGAATCATGGCGGCTGATGAGCGGACTCAAATGGCAGCGAAGGCCATTCGGATCGTCGCCATCCTTACCTGCCACAACCGTCGTGCGAAGACGCTTGGTTGTCTCGAGAATCTCTATTCGCAGGACGCCGCCTCGGTAACGTTCGACGTCATCCTCGTGGACGATGGCAGCAGCGACGGCACTACCGAGGCTGTCCGCAATCAGTTTCCCGCCGTACGCATCATCCCGGGGGACGGCAGCCTGTTCTGGACGGGCGGCATGCGCGTCGCGACGAAGGCGGCGCTCGAAACGGAGTTCGATTTCCTGCTCTGGCTCAATGACGATACCGTGCTCTATCCGGACGCGATCAGCAGGCTGCTCGTTACGCACGATGAGCTTGCGACGTCGACCGAGAAACCGCTGATCATCGTCGGCAGCGTCTGCGACCCCGATACAAAGGCGTTCACGTATGGCGGGTCGGTCAGTGCCAGTCGATGGATGCCGTTGCGGTTTTCGCACGTGCTCCCGGGGGGCGTCCCCGCACATTGCGATACCTTCAACGGCAACTGCGTGCTGTTCTCGGCGGCGGCAGTACGGCGGCTCGGCAACCTGCATCCGAAGCTCGTGCATGCAGCCGGCGACTACGAGTACGGGCTGCGCGCGGGGCGGCTCGATATCGAAAACTGGATTGCACCGGGCCTGCTCGGCGAGTGTGGACGTAACCCGACCGAGGGAACGTGGTTGGACATGTCCCTGCCGCTGATTGCTCGCTACAAGCTCCTGTTCAGCAGGAAAGGTCAGCCGCCGAGGGAGCGACTGGCGTATTATGCGGCGCATGGCGGGCCGCTATGGCCTCTAGTGTATCCGCTGGTGTACCTGAGGCCGCTCGGGATGTCCCTCGCCAGAGTGTTTGGCCAATCGCCCGGTGTGAGTTCGAATATTGAGTGAACCAGTGAGCAAGGGGAATTCAGCATTGGCCGTACCGGCCGGCGCCCCCCGGCTCGGGAGACTCGAGTTCACGGCCGCGCGCGAATGGCTGGTCGTGGCTCTGCTCATACCGCTGTTCCTGCTGTCACCGCCGCTTTTTATCCTGGAGCGCTACTCGCTGACGGCGATCAACAAGCCGATGATTCTCGGGCTGACGGTCGGTCTGGCGGTCATCCTGGTCAGTCGTTTCGCGATTTCGCGACTGGCGGCACAGCTCTCGTTCGTCAGCATTTTGCAGGCGACCGCCTTGCTGACGTTCCCGTTCCTTCACCAGGCTTTCGGCTATGGGTTTGACGGCGGCTACTTCAGTGTCGCCTTCCAGATACTCGCGTGTTGTGCACTGTTCCTCGTGTTCGCCACGGCCGGTCGCGTCTCGTTCCTGGCTACCGTGTGGGTCAATCTGCATCTCGTCATCGGCGCACTGTCGCTGGTGGTCTTTGTCGGCGGTATTGTCGTCAACCTCGAGCCTCTCGACACGTTTCTCGATCGCCCGTACTACGACTTCGGGCTGGCCTATACCAACATCTTTTACCAGGTCGGCGGTATCAAGCTCATCCGGGCGGCGGGCTTTTACGATGAGCCCGGCACGTTCGCCTTCTACATGACGCTCTCGCTGTTGCTCGCTCGTGCATTTCGTATGCCGCGATGGAAGGAGGGACTGATCATACTGTTCGGTATCACTTCCATATCGATGGCGTTCTTCGTTGTCGTCGCACTTTGGGTGCTGCTTTCGATCAACCGGTCCGCGTTGAAATACATCGTCATCGCGATGATTGCACTGCCGGTTGCATTGCAGCAGGTCGACGAGGACGTGCGGGAGTTTGCCTACAGCGTGACAATCGATCGATTCAGTATCGCGCGATCCGGCGACCGCCTGCTGAAAGGCGACAGCCGCACCCCGATCATGATCGAGAATTACGCGGCATTCCTCGAATCCCCGTTCATTGGTCACGGGCTGCACTATGACGAGTATGTCGGCAACCGGTACCGATGGAACTTCATCGTCAATCCTGCGGCACCGCTGGCGACGCACGGCATCATCGGTGCGATCGTCGTCAACCTGCACGTCATCCTGTTGTTCGGCGTGCTCGCGTTCGCGGCAACCAGCGGATTTCGCGACCGTGTCTTCATATTCCTCGTGCTGCTGGCGACGCTGGCGCAACGGCCGATCACGATCAATGGTTACGGTTACCTGTTGTTCGTGCTGCTGCTGTACGCGTTGCTCTCGCGAACCGATGAGCAAGGTCAACGAGTCGGCCGATGAAGGTGTTGCACATCGCGGGTGCGTTCGCGCAGCACGCGCTTTATCGTCAGCTCGTGCAGCATATCTCCGAGCGCGGAGTGTCTCAGTTCGTCTTCGCGCCTGTGCGGACCCGCACGGAGGCTGATCGCCAGCCGAAGGACTCGGATGCTACGCAGTACCGGTATCGACACATACTGAAGCCATTCCACCGCGTTTGCTTCGGCGCAAAGATCCGGCGAATCGGGGCCGCTTTGGAAGAGGACGTCGACACCGCCGGGTTCGACATCGTGCACGCGCATTCGGGCTATAGTGACGGCGCCGTTGCCCTCCGGCTGTATCGGGAGCATGCGCGGCCGTACGTCGTCGCGATCAGGAACACGGACGTCAACTACTTCATGCGCTATCGCCCTGATCTGCGCGGGCAGTTTCGGGAGATACTCGGGTCGGCGAGCTGCGTCGTCTTCCTGTCGCCGGCGTATCGCGATCGCTTTCTCGAAAAACTGGACGCCGGCAACCGCGACCGCGTCGAGGCAAAGTCGGCCGTGATTGCGAACGGGATCGGCGATACCTGGCTGGAGTCGCCCAATCGGCCCGCGGCCGACTCGACGTCCGTTCGCGCGCTGTATGTCGGCGACTTCAGCCGCAACAAGAATGTGCCGTCCGTCATGTCCGCCGTGGAGAAACTGCGGCGCTCGAGCGCGATCGGCCTGACGCTCGTCGGCGGCGGCGGCAATGACGAGGCACGCGTACGGAGCATGCTTGCCGATGAGAAATACGCGTTCGTTGAGTATCGGGGCCGCATCGATGATGCCGCGGTGCTCAGGGACGTGTATCGCGAGCATGACCTGTTCGTGATGCCGTCTTACAAAGAGACGTTCGGCGTCGTCTATATCGAGGCACTGTCGCAGGGCCTGCCGATCGTACATTCGGCGGGGCAGGGCGTGGATGGGTACTTTCAGCCGGGCTCGGTCGCAGAGGCCGTGGACCCCCGTGACCTTGCCAGCATCGTCCGGGGAATCGAGGCGCTCAGCCGTCGACTGGACAGCGTGAGAGCCGCCTGCATGGCCGAGGCCGCGCGCTTCGATTGGCGCCGAATAGCGGCTGAGTACGCGGCGCTGTACGATGCGGCAACATGCTTGCCGGACCGGTAGAATTGCTGTTTAATCTCGACCATTTTTGACGCGCCGCCGCTCCCGAACCCGACAATGAATCCGCCAAATATTCCGATCACTGATCGAAAGGTCCGCTTCGCACTCGTTGGCTGCGGCCGCATTTCGACGAATCACATCAATGCCATCGAGGCGCACGGGGAACACGCGGAGCTGGTCGACGTCTGCGATACGGACCCAGAGGCGCTCGCCAAGGCTGTCAAGGCGACGGGCGTAAACGGCCATGCGCGCCTCGACCACCTGCTCGACGACTCGACGGCAGACTGTGTCATCCTCGCGACGCCGAGCGGGCTGCATCCCAACCAGGCCATTCGCGTGGCCGCCAGCGGACGTCACGTGATGACGGAGAAACCGATGGCGACGCGCTGGCAAAACGGCCTCGCCATGGTCCAGGCTTGCGACGACGCCGGCGTGAAGCTGTTCGTCGTTAAGCAGAATCGACAGAACGCGACCCTGCAGCTTCTGAAAAAGGCGGTCGACGCGAACCGATTCGGTCGGATCTACTCGGTGGCGGTCAACGTCTTCTGGACGCGCCCGCAGGACTACTACGACAGTGCCGAGTGGCGCGGCACCTGGGAGTTCGACGGCGGCGCCTTCATGAACCAGGCGAGCCACTACATCGACCTGCTCGACTGGCTGATCGGTCCCGTGGAATCGGTCATGGCCTACACGGGCACGCTCGCTCGCAACATCCAGGTAGAGGACTCCGGCGTTGCCGCGCTGCGCTGGCGCAACGGCGCGATGGGTACGCTGAACGTAACAATGCTCACCTACCCGAAGAACTACGAAGGCAGCATCACGATTCTCGGCGAGAAGGGCACGGTGCGGGTCGGCGGCGTTGCCGTCAATGAAATCCAGCAGTGGGATTTCGAGGACGAGGACGAGGGTGATACGTCGATCCAGGAGGCGAGCTATTCGACGACGAGTGTCTACGGTTTCGGCCACCCCCTTTACTACGACAACGTGATCAAGACGCTGCGCGGCGAAGAGCGAGCCAGGACCGACGGTCGTGAGGGGCTGAAGTCCCTCGAGCTGTTGATCGCTCTGTACCTGTCCGCGCGGGACGGCAAGCGCATCGCGTTGCCACTCCAGTACTGAGCGTAGATGAGCGACTACAGCGTACATTCGAGCGCCATCGTCGACGACGGGGCCACGATCGGAGCCGGCTCGCGCGTCTGGCATTTCGTGCATGTGTGCGGCGGTGCCCGTATCGGCAGGGAGTGCTCGCTGGGGCAGAACGTATTCGTCGGCAATCGCGTCGTCATCGGCGACAACTGCAAGATCCAGAACAATGTCTCGGTCTATGACAACGTGACGCTCGAGGACGATGTCTTCTGCGGCCCCAGCATGGTGTTCACGAATGTCTATAATCCGCGTTCCGCGGTGTCGAGAAAAGACGAATACCGGGATACTATCGTCAGGCGCGGAGCGACGCTCGGCGCAAACTGTACGATCGTCTGCGGCGTTGCCGTCGGAGAATACGCCTTCGTCGCTGCCGGCGCGGTCGTCAACCGGGACGTGCCTGCCTACGCGCTCGTCGCGGGTGTGCCGGCACGGCACGTCGGCTGGATGAGCCGGCACGGCGAGCGCCTCGATCTGCCGCTCGACGGGAGCGGCGAGGCGAAGTGCCCGGGGACCGGCGATCATTATCGATTAACCAACGGACAGTGCGAGTACGTGCCAACATGATTCCTTTTGTCGATTTGAAGACCCAGTACCGCGCCATCGAGCCGGATATCAACGAGCGCATCTCGCGTGTGCTCGAACACGGCCGCTACATCCTTGGCCCGGAAGTCACAGAGATGGAAGAGCGGCTGGCAGACTACGTGGGTGTGAAGCACTGCGTATCAGTTGCCAGCGGCACCGATGCGCTGCTCATCAGCCTGATGGCGCTCGGCATCGGGCCGGGTGACGAAGTCATCACCACGCCGTTCACGTTCGTCGCAACGGTCGAGGTCATCGCACTGCTGGGAATCCAGCCCGTGTTTATCGACATCGAAGCAGATACCTGCAATGTCGACGTGAGCAAGCTCGAGGCGCTGATCAGCGAACGAACAAAGGCGATCATGCCCGTGAGCCTCTACGGCCAGTGCGCCGACATGGACGAGATCAACGCGATCGCCGAACGCCACGGCGGCATCCCAGTCATCGAGGACGCTGCGCAGAGCTTCGGTGCCGCTTACAAAGACCGCAAGAGCTGCGGCGTTTCGACGATTGGCTGCACGAGTTTCTTCCCCAGCAAGCCGCTGGGCTGTTACGGCGACGGCGGTGCGTTGTTTACCGATGACGATGACATTGCCCAGGCGGCGCGCGAGATTCGCGTGCACGGCCAGAGCGCGCGCTACGTCCACACTCGAGTCGGCGTCGGTGGCAGGATGGACACGCTGCAGTGCGCCGTCGTTCTGGCCAAGCTGGAACGCTTCGACTGGGAAGTCGAGCAGCGGATTCGGATCGGCGAGAAATACCGCAGCATGCTCGAGCCCCTCGGCATCGACAGTGTTGTCGTTCGTCCGGACAGAACTTCGGTGTTTGCGCAATACACCCTGTTCCTCGACGACCGCGACGAGTGCCAGAAACGCATGAGCGAGGCGGACGTGCCGACCGCCGTCCACTACCCGATACCGCTCAACGAGCAGCCGGCCTATCGCGACCTGTGCTGCCCCGACTGCACGCCAGTCGCGTCCGCGGTGTCGAAGAGGGTCATCAGCCTGCCGATGAGTGCGGACCTCGCGCCCGAGGACCAGGATAGGGTCATCAGTGCGCTGGCGGAAGCGACGCAGGACGCGGTCGCGGCCAGTATGTGACTACGCTGACGCGCGGCTAATGCGCGCGATGCTGTTACCATGTCGGTCGTCGTCCAGCGGCCTGAAGGCCTTGCATGTCATTTCGCCTACTGCTCGTCTCCCTGATCGCTATCGTCTCGACCCTGGCGCCGCAGCAGTCACTGGCGGAGGTGCTCGCTGCGCCCGGTGATCTCAGGCTCCGGCACGACATCGAGCTGCTCAACGACTCGCGCGCGATCAACATCTCGGCGACCGCCTGGCCCATCTCGTGGGGCGAGATCCAGGTGGCGCTGGATGGCATCGACCGGACCTCGCTGACGCTGACGCAGCAGCAGGCCGTCGAGCGGCTGCGCAAACAGTCGCAGGAGGCGCTCGAAGTCCGTTTCGTGACGTTGGACATCGGCGCTTCCGTGGCGAGTAACCCTCGCTTCATCCGCACCTTCGAGGACACGCCACGCGACGAAACCCAGTTCTCGCTCGGCATGTCCTGGGTCGGCGAGCGGTTCACCGTCAATCTGCAGGGGACCGTCGTCGCTGATCCGATAGACGGCGATGAGTTCCGGCCGGATGGCAGCTACGTAGGCGTCGCGCTCGGTAACTGGATGGTCACCGCCGGCTGGCAGGATCGCTGGTGGGGGCCGGGTCGGGACGGCAGCCTGATCCTCGGCAACAACCATCGACCGGCTCCCGGGATCTCGCTGCAGCGAAACAACAGCACGCCTTTCGAAACCAAGTGGCTGTCCTGGATGGGGCCGTGGAGCGTCGCAACGTTCATGCAGGTCCTGGACGATGAACGAGCGGTCGAGGACGCTTTGCTGTTCGGCCTGAGGGGAAGCATCAGGCCGGTTCGGGGGCTCGAGATAGGCTTGACGCGGAGCGCTCAGTGGTGCGGCGAAGACCGCCCCTGCGACTTCGGCACGTTTACCGATCTCCTTCTCGGGCGCGACAATGCGGGCGTCAACGTCGATCCCGACGAAGAACCGGGCAACCAGCTCGGTGGTATCGACATTCGCTGGTCGCTGCCACGCAACATCCCGGTCGCTACATACATGCAGTGGATCGGCGAAGACGGGCGCCCGGGTAGTGGACTCATCGGCTCATGGATGCGGCAGGTCGGTGTCGAATTCTGGGGGACGATTGGCGGCCTGTCACATCGTACGCATTTCGAGGTATCCGATACGCTGACCCGCGAGGGCGGTTTCGGTTTCAGCGACAAGAAGCCGAACACGGCCTACGAGCATCCGATCTATGCGAGCGGCTACCGATATCGCGGCAAGGTCATTGGCCACGGTGCGGACAGCGACAGCTTGTCGTACTCGCTCGGATCGACGCTGGTACAATCCGACGGTCACGTCTGGAACGTCTCCCTGCGCTACATGGAAATCAATCGAGAGGGTTCGCCGCAACCGAGACACACGATATCCGAGTCGCCACTCGATATCGTCGACGCGCAGGTCACCCACGAGCGCCATACCCGATTCGGGCGTTTCACCATCGGTGCGGGATACGAGAGCCGCGAGGACCCGTTGACCGGCCTCGACGAGTCGGACACCGCCTTCTTCATTCGTTGGAACTCACGGTAACGATGCGCAACACGAGAGTCTTACTGGGCCTTTCCCTCCTGCTGTTCCTGTCGCCGGCACTGGCGCCCGCGCAGGAGGAGCAGCTGACGCCCGAGCAGCGGCAAATGCTGAACTCGTTGCCACCGGACCAGCGTGAAGAAGCGCTTCGCGCCATGCGGCAGATGAGTGCGCAGCAGGACGCCGCCGAGGATGCGTCGATCCGCGAGGAAATCGAGCCGCGCGACGAGACCGACGACGAGCTTGCCGACGACGAGCTCGATATGTTCGAGGATGGTCGTGCTCGCGAGTTCAGCGAGTTGATCATCACACTCACGCCAAAGCCGTTTCTCGAGCCCGACGTCATCGAAGAAATGGAAGAAGATGCGCTGCTGAGCGACCTGTCCGGCAGCGCGAGCTACACACTCGACCGGGAAGGGCAACTTTTTCTACCGGGCCTCGAGCCGATCGCTGTTCTCGGCCTGAGCGCCGAGGAAGTCGGCCAGCGGCTGGCCGCCGTCGACCTGCTCGACAATTTCGACATCCTCGTCAACATCCTGCCGACAGAGCTCACCGGCCAGCAGGCCCTGGAGCCGTTCGGCTATGAGCTGTTCAGGCGAACGGACGCGAGCTTCCTGCCATCCCAGTCGGGTCCGGTACCGCCGGACTACGTGCTCGGCCCCGGCGACTCGGTCCGGGTACAGCTGTTCGGCAACGTCAGCGGTATCTACGAGTTCGAGGTCAGCCGCGAGGGTATTTTGAACCTGCCGCAGATCGGGCCGGTAACCGTGGCCGGTATACCGTTTTCCGAGTTCCGCCAGGACCTCAACGAGCGAGTTGCCGAGATGCTCATCGGTACCCAGGTCAGCGTGACGATGGGACCGCTCCGCACGATGCGGGTGTTCGTGCTCGGCGACGTCGAACGACCCGGGTCGCACATACTGAGCGGGCTGTCGACGATTACGCACGCCCTGTACGAGAGCGGCGGCATCACCGAGGTGGGTTCATTGCGCAAGGTGGAACTGAAACGCCGCGGTGAGCTGGTGGAGACTCTTGATCTTTACGCGTTGCTGCTCGAAGGCGATAACTCGAGAGATGCACGGCTGCAGCCTGGCGATGTCGTTTTCGTACCGCCGGTCGGTCCCACGGTTGGCATACTCGGTTCGGTCCGGCGGCCCGCCGTGTATGAGATGAAGGGCAGAACGTCGGTCGAAGCGGCGGTCGCGCTGGCGGGTGGACTGCGACCTGAAGCTGACAGGAGCGCGGCGAGAATCGAGCGCGTTGCCGGTGACCGCCAGCGGCATGTCATCTCCCTGGATCTCGGCGATGCCGAGGATCTGCAGGCGGCAGTCGAGTCCGGCGATTCGCTGTTCGTGCCGGAAATACTGGCCGATCTCGGCAACACCGTCGTACTTCGCGGTCACGTGCAGCGCCCCGGTCCCGCACAGTGGTTCCCGGGTATGCGTCTGACGGACCTGATCCGTTCACCGCTGCAGCTGAAGCCCGGCGTCGACGACGGTTACGTGCTGGTACGCAGAGAGAACGTCCGCGGTGAGCCCGTCGAGATGCTATCCGCGGATCTCGGCGTCGCACTGGCCAATCCCTCGAGTAACGAGAACATCGCTCTCGAATCCAGGGACACGGTCTTCGTGTTCAGCCTCTCCTACGGCAGGCAGCAGATAATCGCGCCGCTCATGCAGGAGCTCGAACTGCAGGCGACCTACGACCGACCGCTGCACAGGGTGGCCATCGCGGGCAACGTACGGGCTCCCGGTGCTTATCCGCTCGAATCCGGCATGCGGGTCAGCGACCTGCTTCGCGCGGGCGGTAGCCTCGCCGAGGAAGCGTTTACCCTCCGCGCGGAACTGACCCGTTTCGTTACCGAGGGTGGCGACCTGCGCAAGGCCGACGTCATCGATGTAGACCTCGACGCCGTACTCTCGGGCGACACGGTCGCCGACCTGATGCTGGCGCCGCACGACCACATCAGTATTACGCGCATACCGGAGTGGGACACCGATGGCAGTATCGTTCTCGAGGGCGAGGTGCGTTTCCCTGGCGAGTACAAGCTGCGCAAGGGCGAGACACTTCGGTCCGTGGTCGACCGCGCCGGTGGCCTGACCGACGTTGCGTTCCCTGCCGG
>JAAUXY010158245.1_pt1 | contig 13304 bp, 9 predicted proteins | sample 7278121 | NCBI WGS metagenome assembly JAAUXY01 (sample SAMN14350117, study PRJNA611818) | marine sediment metagenome | isolation source: surface marine sediment (1.8m) | place: French Polynesia: Moorea | collected 2018-08 | reverse complement strand
CTTCGCTTTCCATGCTCTGTTTTTTGAAAATTCTGCAGAATCTTCTAGTTCAAAAAAAAATTAGAGAGCATCAGATCTTAGGGGATCACCATGAGAATTATTAATGTTGTGGGTGCTCGGCCCAATTTTATGAAGATTGCGCCAATAATGACAGAATATCAACGATACCCTAATATCAATCCTCTCTTGGTCCATACCGGGCAGCACTACGATGAGCAAATGAGCGATTTGTTCTTTAGCCAATTGGGTATTCCTGAGCCGGACGCCAATCTTGAAGTGGGTTCAGCTAGTCATGCCATACAAACGGCCGAGATCATGAAGGCCTTTGAACCGGTCGTTCTGGAATGGGAGCCAGATGCCGTGCTTGTGGTTGGTGACGTTAATAGCACCATCGCCTGTGGATTGGTGGCTGTTAAATTAGGTGTTAAACTCGTACACGTTGAAGCCGGTTTGAGAAGCCTAGATCGCTCGATGCCTGAAGAAATCAATCGCATTCTAACTGACGCTATTAGCGATATTCTTTTTTGTACTGAAAAAGCCGGAGTTGAGAATCTTGCTCGGGAAGGTGTCGAACCTGAAAAAATATTTCTAGTTGGTAACGTAATGATTGACTCATTGATGAAAAACATGGAAAAGGCGAATGATTCAAGTATTCTAGATAATCTGGGCTTGAATCCCAAGGATTATGCTGTATTGACACTCCACCGTCCATCAAATGTTGATGATGAGGATGTATTCGGCAGTTTACTCAATGCATTGGTAATTGTTCAGAGAGAGATGCCAATCATTTTTCCAATTCATCCCCGCACACGTAATAAATTAAACTCTTCTTGGTTGGGTAAACGTGTGAGAGAAATGAAAAATGTTTTTATGATCGATCCAGTGGGCTACCTTGATTTTATCAAATTATTAACTGAAGCTACGGTGGTTTTTACTGACTCTGGTGGGGTTCAAGAAGAGACGACCATTATGAACGTCCCTTGTGTTACATTGCGCGAAAACACAGAAAGACCGATAACAGCCGAAGTGGGTTCGAACCAAGTTGCTGGAACGGATCCCGATAAAATTGAATCTTGCTATAGGCAAGCTTTAGTTCGCGATCGTAATAATTTTCAAACACCACCTTTGTGGGATGGAAAGGCGGCTGAGCGAATCGTGCGGGTTTTGGGTGAGACGATATGATGCATAAGGATAAGCCTCCTTTACACCAGCCGAATATATTTTTCTGATGGGCCGTGACTCAGTCTATCTCTATTTAACTCACATTTTCGTCGGCAACAACATCCAGCAACGCCGCAAGTTGCTCCGTTAATGCATAACGTGAATAACAAACAATCTCTGCGTCGACGGCGATTGGGGCGCGTTGTGAATTTATCAGGTCTAAAAATTTTAGTAGCCCCTCGCTGATCTTATCTTTGTCATCTAATGGGACAATGGAATCGATCCCGGCTTGGTGTAATACGCCAGCGGTATCGCCTGATGGATCTGTAAGTGCAAATATCGGTCGTCGGGCACGCAGATATTCATAGATCTTGGCGGGTATCTGGTGATTACAATTGGTTGCCTGAAACACTAGCAGGCCATCAGCCTGGAGCATCTCGTACAAAGCCGCTTTGTACCCAATTGCAGGCTCGAGGGAGACCATCTCGTTTATCCCGTACTCATCCAGCAAGCAGCCATAATATTCTTCGTAGCCACTGGCCCGCAAGATAATCTTGAGTCCTCGAGAGCCTATCCTTCCGTCGGCCGTTAACTCGGAAAGTGCCTGAAAAAAAGGCCGCGGGTTCCTCTCCTCCGGATACAACAAGCCGCTATGAACCAGTACCGTTTTCCCTTGCGAGGGAACGCTGGCCGTCTTGTCTGTTTCTGCCTGGACAAAGTTTTCTTCATCGTAACCGTTGGCTATCGTGACCCAGCGGGATATTGGGATCTGCGGATAGCGTTCGGTGTACATGCGTACTGCCCCGGGGGTAGTGAACGTGGCACGTCGGCACATTTTGACGGTGAGCTGTTCGATTCGACGATAGAGTTTCCACTTAGTCCGGCCATGTGGGTAATTTTCTTCCGTCATAGAATCCCGGAAGTCTGCGATCCAAGGTATCCCAGTCAGACGATTCAGCGTCAGACCGATTAAGTGAGCTGTGGCTATGGGGAAAGTAGACCACAACACCTGAGGTCGGTGTCTGCGTATCATCCTCAACCCTGACCACACTCCTCCTAGCCACCAACTGGCCCAGCGGTCCGGTAATGCCAACCATCCCGGATAATGTCCCCGAATCGACAATTGGTGTGCCGTATCTAGAGCAAAAGCTCGCTCTAGCACCATATCTCGGGGAATGTCTTCAAGCTGGTCAAGACTAAGCTGCTCATAGGCTCGGGGATGTGCTGTTAACACCAAAGGGCTCCACCCGTACTCTTCGAGATATTGGGAAAACTTTAAGGTACGTTGTAGGCCGCTACTACCCATAATGGGTGGATAGTGGAAAGCGATTAGTAGAACCCGCTTTTCCATGGGACGCCCTTTCTAGGTTCTGGGCAGAGCCCTAGTTCTGCCCAATAATGTACCGTATTGTTTTTGAGGGAAATGGAATAATTTAGCCAGCTTGTACCCATTCTTTTGTCCACAATGTCACTTGATTCCGCCACTCGCGATGGGAAAACGTATGATTGGCAGCAGGAAGATCCCTGCGAGTGATACGGGGAGCTTTAAGAAGTTTTTGCCATGCACGGGATTTAGCTACTGCACCCTTAAACTCACCAGCTGTCAGATCGTTTCCGCTTAGAATTAGTAGAACTCGACCCTTAAAAAGGCGCAGACCATTGAACATTTTGGTTGGCAGATCTTCGTTTGTGCGTTTTGCAGCCGGCCGGTTTTTGAGGTCAGTAAGATGATCAACGCTATCAACTAAGTATTCTCCCTGTTTGAAACCTAAAGAGATCCTGACTAGCGTTAAGAAAGAATGTAGTGCAGCTATTAGGTTAAATTCTCCTCGGCAGATTCTATTCCAGAAATTCGGATCTATGAGGCGCGACATGTAATAGTATTTCAGGTAGGCTTTGGCAATTCCGGCTTCAGTTCTTACCCACGGATTGAGTAATACAATCCCAGTGACTCGTTTATCACCTGAAGCATAAAACACCGCGGCAGATGCCGCATCACAAAGGCCCCAAATCACTACCTCCTTGAGGGTAGGTACCTTATCAAAAAACACATCGATAGCTGAATGGATGTCTGAATTAATTTCTTCGAAATTTCTATTGTCTCCTTCGCTGTCCCCTAGACTGCGATAATCGAATCGCAAAACCGGTATACCCTCATCGGCGAGATCGCGAGCAAGGAGGATAAACTGTCGGTGGCTTCCTACGCGATATTGCGGACCTCCAACTACCACTAGTACCCCGCGTGGCGCCGGCTCTCGGGGCTGATGCAAAATGCCATAGAGGCGATCATTTTCACAATTAAAACTGATGGGGATTTCTGTTTCCATGCCTCAATTCTACCTCAGAAAAAGTTGTGTAGTTATCTCTAACAATTCTGGTACCAAACTAATCTCAGGCGTCAACCAGAAAGGCTCTCCAACGATAGGGATAGAATTTACATGGTTTTTATTTTTCTGAAAGTTGTCGATGGCAAGTCGACTAGTTGGTGTTAAGGGGCGCTCTTTGCTTGCAACCACCTCAAGCCAATGTAAAGTGGGTAATCGGCTGGGTGCGAATGAGTTGATGTGTAGAGCATCGATAGCGTTGGCAAGTTCGGGAGCTATGTCATAACCGGCGACTTCAATAACTTGACCTTCGGTCAATGCTAGGCGCAAGCTTTTGGTTGATTCTTTTTCACTTGAACTATCCATCATGCTAGCGGCGAATCGAAGCCGTAAAAACTGTGTCAGCATGATTTCTCCGTTGGTTACCGGGTGCCACAGTACGATCCTTTCAAAAAATTCAGGCAACTCCCTTGCGACATCTAGCGCCAATAAACTGCCAAGTCTAAGTCCTAACAAGCTTAAATGTCCTACCCCCTTATCGCGTAGCCATTCAGCGGCTTTTCTGATATCGTTTTTCCAGATGTTCCACCGCCCATCTTTGAAGTCTCCCTGGCTATCCCCAGTACCATATAGGTCAATAATTAATGCAGCAATTCCCGATTTTGCAAGTAGACGCGCTTGCAATGCAAACATACGTCGAGACTTGTTCATTTCTTCTGCGAAAGGTGGAATAAAAATCACACCTTTTCCCTGCGCAAGCATAGTTTGCGGTGAATGGAATATAGCGAACAGGTTACCCTTGCTGCCCGATAAATATAGAGGCTGCGCTGGCTCCACGACAGTTTGAAACATTTATAATTGTAGCTTTCTGTCGACAAAATCTGTGAGACTACCTAAAGTTTCGAACGTGTTGGCATCTATTTCGTCATCCTCGATGGTGAAGGCAAATTGTTGCTCTAATGCAGTTATAACGGTAACAACTGCCATTGAATCCAATTCCGGTAGATTCCCCAACAGTTGTGTAGATGCTGTAAACGAGTCGGCGCGTTGACCAAGTTGTAAGGCATCTGCGAGAATGGTTTTTACGTCTCCCATTATTGACATTCGCTAGTCTCCATTTCTCTCATTATCAGGATAAAGTCAAATCTCTGTTGTTTTTTTAGGGTCTGCTTGAGTCAAAGTTACTCACCACGAAAGCAAATTTTTATCACTTCTGAATAGTGATATTAGAATCATTGTAGCCATAATAATAAGAAGTATTACTCGACTTACGACGACTTTTGTTCAGAACGAGACCGATAGCCTTGGAACTATCAAGATATGAAATTGCTTCTTGCACCATAAACTGAGTGGTACGTTCCGCTTCAACAACCAGTAGAATTTGCCCGACAAGTCCGGCGAGTACACGTGCTTGGCTGGTTGCTAATAGGGGAGGGGCATCGAATAGAATCAGACGATTGCTATACCGTTTAGCTATTTCTTCGGTGAGACATTGCATATTTTGACTGGCTAGCAATTCTGCAACATTAGGGTACTCTTGTCCGGCAGGCAGGAACGTTAGTTTGGATATATTGAATTTTATAAGGACATCGGGGACTTTTAGTGTGTTGTCTGCAAGGATGTCAGATAGACCTTTCTTATCTTCTATATCTAGCATTCGGCTGAGTCCGCGTCGAGATAGATCGGCATCGATTAGTAATACTGTCCTATCTAGCTCCCAAGCTATACTTAATGCAAGATTTAAGGAAGTAAAACTCTTACCTTCTCCCTCAATTGCACTGGTTACCATAATCAGATTGCCATCTTTAACTGTTGTAGCCCTCTGCCCAAAGGCGTTTAGCAACAGCGGTCGCTTTATATGGCGATATTCCTCTATTATTTTAGGATCGACCGTATCGGATTTTACAATCCCTTCTGTCTTCAAGCGTGCAAGATCTAGTCTTACTGAAGGCGGGATTACTTCCGGACTTGTACTGAGGTTCTTTTCATTAAGGATAACCTCCATCCTCTGTTCATCCTGTACTTTGCCCGTATCAACGTCTTCCCCTAAAGGCTTTGGGTCAGAATGTGAGACTGAGACGCTATTCTCATAAGCCGATCCAAAATACTTACTCATCGCTTTTCCAAAGCTGCTCATAGCAATCCTTATTATTTTATGGCATTAAAGATATCAGTCGGGGTGATATGAAGCATTTGTATACTGTAGAGACTAAAAAAACACATAACGAGAATTAACAGTACCGACCAGAAAGCTGTAGTATCAAGAAGTGCCTTAGCACGTTGACTTGAATTGTAAATCAGGGAAACCGATCCGAATATGGGGAGGCTTGTAACTTCTCTGAGGTCCTGCCAGTTGTCAAAATCGGGCCTGAGCTGTATCAGGAGAAAAGCCAAGCCTAATCCTGCGCCGGTGCCAAAAGCGAGGGTCGCTGTGAGTAATAGAAGTCGATTGGGTCCAACAGGTAGCAACGGTACTCTGGGAGGTTCAATAACCTTGAACTGGATATTATCAGTGCTTTGTTCAGCTTCCTGGGTAATCTTTGCCCGTTCGCGGCGTCTAACCATTTCCTCGTAATTATTCTTTATGATGTTGTAGTCGCGGTTTAGCTTGACGAGTTCGGCTTCGACCTCTGGCATGGTATCGACCATCTTTTGCAAGTAGGTGGCCCTAGCTTTCCGCCGCTTTACCCGCACCTTAAGGGCTGCAATCTCTGCTTCCGCCTTCCCTAGGGCTGTCTTTAATTCCTGATAGGCGAGATTTCTATATAGTCGAAGCGAAGATTGATCCTCGTTTACCTCTCCTTTGGATTCTACCGCGATCTCCCCCCCGTGCTCGGCTATAACACGTTTCAATGAGATTACGTCAGGGTGCTGCTCCGTGTAGTTTAGCAGTAGTTCGTTAAGTCTGCTTTGTAAAGGGCTAACCGTCGGGCTACCGGGAATTTCACCAGCCTCCTTAAAACTCGCAATTTGTTGTTTTAGCTCATCGCGTCGATTGATGGCTTCATCCAGTTCCAGTCTTGCAACGTTGAGTTGTTCTATCGCCGTAGTCCGTTGTGAAAAATAGGTTTGACCTTCTCCAGGCATCAATCCCGCATTTTTACGCTTGAACTCCTTCAATCGATTCTCGGCCGCTTCAAGCTTGGCCTCGTATTCCTTTATCTGATCATTTAAGAACCGCTGTGTACTGCTGGTATCTAGACGGGATTCACCGAGAGCTCCCTCTACAAAAAGATTCAACAATTCTTCCACCACACGTTTTGCGTGTTGGGGATCTCGGTCTTGGTAAGAAATTGTGTAGATTTTCTCATAACGATCGCCTTGCATATCAATTCTTTTAGCTATGCTGATTAAGGTGCGCTCAAATTCTTCAGGTGTGCGTGTTTGAAGGTCTAGATCGGTTTTACGTGCGACCTTTTCCATGTTTGGACGACTCAGTAACGTACGACGTAGAACCATGGCGGTTTGTTCCATAGTCGGGTTATTCACCGCAAGTCCCTCAAGCAAGGGTTTTAAAATGGTTTGGGTATCCAGGTAGACTTTGGCGGTGACTTGATACTCATCGGGTAACATCAATACGTAGGGCCAACCGATCATACAGACCGCAATGGTAGTCACTAACACAAGCCAGCGGCGTCTCCACATCTTTCTGCCATATGATAAGTATTTCTGGAATTCGTTTGACATTACTGTGTTCTCTTTAATGCCTTCGACAGCCCGTATTAGATATCAACGGTGAATCCAACTTACTCGAAAGGTATTATGATCGATACTATCAATCGACTAATTCAACTGCAGATTTGTTTGCGATGAAAGAACCCATATTTCTTCCTGTCGGTTCAAGGCAGCTGACTGTCAGAGTAAAGCTCATTCTCTATGCTGTAAGGTTCGGACAAGGAATGCGCACTGACTAAGGAGTTGATTGTCTGATGGGTTATTGAATTCGGAAACAAACCGATCAACCTTATGCTTCTTTCCTTTAGCACTCTTCCATTTGAGGTGGGTAGAGGGCTAAACAGGTGTAACAAAGCGCATGCTATGAAACTAGAATTTTTAGTGATACTTAGAAAAATTCCTTCATCATAAAGGGGGGGAGAGTTTTGGTTGCATCTATTGAGGGTCTCTAATGGCAGAATTGTATATTCGGCGGCGTGCGGAGGCCATCAGGGTGACGAGGCCAAGTCCTAGAAGAGCTATACTGCTAGGTTCAGGGACTGATGCTGAGCCGGAAAAAGTTCTCCAACCCGAACTAGGAAACGGAAAGTTGGTAGTTGAATTGTCAGGGTAAATCAGTGAGGGGAGATCCGTTGGTGACTGCAAACTGATCACTATAGTTCCTTCATGGTTTGGCGTTGTCACAAAACTATCTATAATAGTTGACTGTTGAGTAGAAAGTTCATAATCTTCGCCCGCATGAATATTGGTTAGGTTAATATTCAAAGCTGAGTTTATCGATCCCGCACCCTTGCCCTGGATATCAATTCGATCGAGTGCTAAATCGGCAACAAGCAGTTCAGAATGGTCGTCATCAAAGATTTTGAACCCTTCAACGAAGTGACGCGACTCAGCAGTAAAATCGTAATGATCACCGGCCACATAACTCGAATCATCTAGTGTTAGTTCAGGAAGTTTAATGTACTCAAAACGACCAGGTTCAAATACCATGCCGTTGTTAGACCTGTTGTCGTCAAAAAGACCGTCCGTCTCAATAGGATCAATCGTTAGTACAAGGGCTTGTCCAGGGGTGAATGGTCCATTGAAAGCCACTGATTCTCGGAAACCATCTCCATCTTTATCATTGAACTCATAGAGTCCGAAAAAGCTGATTTCAGCAGGTATCGCAGCGGCCCATGATGGAACAAAGAAAGTTAAAATAGATATGATTGAGAATATCCTTATCATCACTTTACTCCAAAGTTTTGGGTTAACAGCAGTTAATAGTTATCTGTAAATTAGTCAACTACCGTGCCCAAAAACTCTAATCAATAAGAAATTTTGTCTGGGATGGCTTTTCAACAACTTACAAATTGCCGACACAGGTGCTTTTAAGTTTTCTAGGCACAAGAGAAATTTTAGGCTGAGATATTAAAAAACTCAGTGAATTGGTTCGCAATCATAGATGTTATTGAGAGGGTGAAAACAATCTCAATATTGCTTTTGGCGGTCTTACTGGCTTGGATTCGGTTAGGTGACCTTGCTCTGCATCCGAAAAGGGTATCGTATAAGGATAAGTAGCTTTTGAAGTGGTTTGAAACCCTCAGCTTGCACGAAACGGGTTATATGTCGATTCAAATTGCGCATTGACTCTCGTGTAAACGAGGCTTTTTTACCGATTAATGCCTTGTCTCGCACTCATCAGAAAATTTTTAGAACACTTCCTTAGAGCGCAGTAGCAGTCAAAGATGGGAAGGGTCGCAAACTTTGAGCTCTGATTATTATTTGGATAACACTGTGAAGGCCTACTACCGTAAGACTATTTTTGATTTAATCGTGATTGCAGTTCTTTCATCAATGATTCGGCTGCCTGACGATCCGGAAAGCGCTTGCTAGTGGCCAGCAGTTCGGTCAACACCTTGTGCGCTTCTTTTATCTGTCCTGTTTTCGTTAAAGCGCTGGCTAGATGATAGTGGATGTCTGGGGAATTCGGAGACTGTTTAAAGGCTTGGTAAAGTAACTCTAATCCTTGCTTTGCTTTACCGTTTTGGACATAAAGCCAGCCGAGGGTGTCGGAAATCAGACCATTGTTGGGGGCAGCCCTATAAGCTTGTTCGGCATAACGCAAAGCACGAGGGTCATTTTGCTTATTGTACAACCAAGCCAGGTTATTCAATATTTCTGGATTGTTCTTGTCAGGCCTCAACACTTGTTCATAATGCGTGATTGCCTCTTGGTTACGGTTTAATCGTCGATATGCTTCCGCCAGCTCTATTCGTATCTCGGCATTTTTTGGGTGTTCTGCCAGCCAATCTTCAAGCAGTTTATTGGCGCTAGTTACATTTCCTGATTTTACGGTTGCTTGATATTGTTTCAAGAGCAGTTTTGAAGTCTGCTTGCGATTGACTGCTTTTTCATACGCAGTTGCTGCTTTGGCATATTCCTTCCGAGCCATGTGCAGATCGCCCTCTAGTACTAATCCTAAAGGGGCTTGAGGGTGATTTGCCTTTAGCTTAGCAATTGTGCCTTGGGCGGATTCCCATGCACCTGCTTTGATCTCAATTTGAGCCAATAAAACAGCGGCTTGCACATAGTGTGGATTCAAAGACAGCGCCTCGATCAAGCCCTTGCGTGCTGCGACAGGTTTATTCAGCATTAACTGAGTCTGTGCCAGATAAAAATGTCCTTCTGCATTATCAGGGTACTTCTTAATCAAAGCCTGAAAAGTTTGTTGAGCCTGTTTAAATTTTTTTTCGGCTAGATCGACAAAACCCTGGGTGATCAGTACCGAACTGTTTTCTGGTTGCAGGGCCATAGCTTCAGTGACATAGAACCGTGCTTTTTCGAGATCAGCATGTGCTAGGTAAAAGCGGGCCAAGGTCAACCGAGGGATGAAAGCGTTTGTATCGCTGTCTTTTGCTAGCGTTAGCCAATATTCCGTTTGATCACGTTCGCCGAGCTGCAGCGAAATCTGCGTCAGTGACATCATTACAGGGATGTTTTTGGGTACCAGAAGATGAATTTTTTCATAGCGTTTTTTAGCCTCTCTGAGATTACTCTGCTTATAGTCTAGCCTCGCTAAATTCAGCATAGCTGGAATGTAATAAGCATTCTTTTTCAACGCTGTTTCGAACAGATCGCGGGCCTGGCGATATTCGCCATTTATGGAATAAATGAGACCCAACAGACTATGGGATTGGGGTTCATCGGGATAGTCCGCAGCGAGCTCCGAGGCTACTGATAGGGCTTTATCTCTGTCTTTATTCTGTAAGTGGCTGAGCACCAAGAGTCTACGGGTGTGAAATTCCCGGTTTTCTTGTTTAATAGATGACTCTAGGGTTTCGATAGCCTTTTCCGCCTCATTTGCTGAAAGATACACCATAGCAAGCTTTGATTTTAATAGAGAATTTTCAGGGTGAGCTAAGACGGCCTGTTCAAGGTATCTAGCGCTTTCTTGGGGGTTGCTTTCGCGTAAGGCGGCGGTGCTTAAAAAGCTGAGCAACTCTAAGTCAGCATTGTTTTCAATCAAAAGAGGTGAGGCTGTTGCGATTGCTTGTGCAGGCTGTTCAAGCCTCAGTGCGGTAGCGACGAGTAATTTGCGGGCGGGAACGTGAGAGGGTACTGCAGCGACAAAGCTGCTGAGATACATCTCGGCCTGTTCGAGGTTGCCTTCAGTATAATTTATGACCCCTAATAGAAATATGCTTGGTCTATGTTCGGGTACTTTCTTCAGAACATTCAGGAAGTATTCTGCCGCGACCGCTTTGTCGCCTTGGAGATAAGTCGCCAGTCCTTGCAAATATTGTGGCAAGGGGTGTTCCGGAGCCATCTTAAGTAGCAAGTCGATATGTTTGATGGCATTTTGGGATTGGCCTTCAGTTATCAACGTATGGGCCAGTCTGGCCCGTATAATAAAGCCTTGCAAAGGGATGGGGTTAGCCAAATCAAGCTTCAATGCTTTTTCAAATGCCGCTTTGGCTAGGGGATACTGAGTTTTCAAGAGAGCAAGATTGCCTTTAATGATCCATGCATCGATCTCTTTGGGGTGAATAGTTAAGATTTGTTGAATACACGAGTTAGCTTTCTCGATATCTTGTTGTACTAAAAAAAGTTTAGCCTGGCCTAACAGGGCCGGGATGAAATCGTGCTGCCTTTCCAATGCTCTTGTAAATGCCTTTTGAGCCTGGTCGATTTCTGATAAACCTAAATGAGCCTCACCCAATAGGGTTTCTTTCCACACTTCATCTAGTCCTATTAGATCACCCCGAGAGAGTTGCTCTATAACGTTCTGGTATTTGTATTGGTATAACAGCGCCTTGGAGAGGGCAATAGAGAGGGAACTATGTTTGATACCCAGCTCTTGCGCACGTCGCAACTCTTTTTCAGCGGCAGCGCCTTCTCGGATATCAACATAAATGTTCCCGAGTAATAGGCGAGCTTCGCTGTTTTTTGGGTTTTGTTGTAATGCATTTTTTAAATCGATAATGCTGGCGTTAAGATCTCCTTCTTCTTGATGATGTTTAGCCTGTTGAATGTACTCTTGGTCACTTTTCCCAGTGCAAGCAAGAAGGGTCGCCAACGCTATCAAGTTAAGGAGCTTGAAGAGTCTTTCAGTTTTCGATATCCATAGGGCCATGATAGTGATGCTCATCGATTAATGTATCTCTGTACATGAGTAGGTGTAAAGTATTTGGAGAAGTTTGTTAATACGGTACGAGCATTATCAGGCATATACTCATAATCGGTGGCGATGGCTATGACCACGGAGCCTTGACGTGATGTGAGGAGATCCCCGATGTATAGTAGCTTGGCAATAATTGGGTTAATCGTAAAGAGACCTCCTACATAGTACCAATGCCAAACAACCCGATTTCTCCCTCTATGTGAGAGAATCTTTGTTTCATATGCTGACCAATTGGGATAAACGTTGATGTCAATGTAATTTGTGGCATCTCCTCGTTTAATCGAATAATTTTCTCCCACGACAGAGTTCAAAGAATTAATCATCTCCTTATCTTGTCTTTGTTGTTGATAATAGGCAATGTAAACAGATACCTGATTGAAGTTTTCTTGATATGTCTCCAACAGTTCGAGATCTGCACCCGTATAGATAGGATGCCAGTCTGCTTGAAATGGCTTAATCTTTACCCAAGGTCCAAGTTGATCTGGAGTTGCTAATACTATGTTAGAGGATTGTGAAGGGATAACGCTTTTTAGCCAATCTGTACCTAATTTCAGCAAGCAAAGAGACATTGTGACGGTGATGGCTACGATAAAAAAAGTTCGACTCTCGCCATGCTTAACGACTAAATGAGAAAGCTCTACGCTATTGTTAGCGACAGTGTTACCTGATTCATACTTTTGAAAAATCCAGCCTAATAATAATATAATGCCAAGCACGCCAGAAAATAGAATCCACCCGAAAGTATCATGATCGTGTACCAGAGAATTCTGCATGTTAGATTTGTGACCCACTAGAATCACGACAAAAACGCGTATCCAGTTTGTTAATACTGATAAACATAATGAAATGAGAACAAACGAAATTTGTTTCCAAAGAGTTTGTAAGTTTAGATAAGCGTAGAGCGAGGTTATTGCTAAAGTTGCTAAAAAATACCTTAATCCTGCACACAGTTCTTCTACTTCGAATAGTCCTGCTGGAATTGAAATAAAATTTCCATCTTTGAACGTGGGAATTTCCAGTAGACGTAACCAGCCAACGACCACGTTTACGGTAAGATTCTGTAATACTAATTCGAACGGTTCCCACAAAGGTATAGCGAGGATAAGATAAGACAAGGGAAATGCGATAAGCTTAGCGATTCTATTTCCTAACAAGCCCCATACTGAAAAGGTAAGCATGGCTGCCAGGCAGACGGCTTTAGCTGATTGTACGTCTGCTAAATAAGCAAAGGAGAATGCTAGACTTGTAAGTCCCAAAAAAAATAAACCTGAGAGGTTCGGTACAGGAGGGAATTGTGATAATTCAATGCGTTTTCTCCAGATAAGATAAATGCTTATCGGGAATATAAAGTTACCGTATCCGTAAGTTCTGGATTCCAGCCAAAGGTTAACTAAATAGTGAGTTGTGTCCCAATATAATATTATTAATCCTAACCAAATTATGAAGATAAAATAAAGAATGTGCGCCCGACTACAAAACAT
>JAAUXY010172970.1_pt1 | contig 13306 bp, 3 predicted proteins | sample 7278121 | NCBI WGS metagenome assembly JAAUXY01 (sample SAMN14350117, study PRJNA611818) | marine sediment metagenome | isolation source: surface marine sediment (1.8m) | place: French Polynesia: Moorea | collected 2018-08 | reverse complement strand
CGTTTCTCGAACGCAGTCAATCGAGCGACAGCCGCCTTTTGCTCCGCGGCATCCTCCTCACTGACTTCTACCCTGATCTCATTTCGGAAGGCGGAGAGAAAAACACGATAGTTCCATTCCTGATCAGATTCGTGCACAACCGACGAGGCTGCGCTGACAAGGCCTTGTGAAAACGCGGCCAGATCTCCGCCGACATCTTCTTGAGAGACGAGACGATCACGGGAAATGATCAGATTAAACTCCCTAACAAGCTCGCTCTTTACCTCAGCTACTTCATCCTCACGCAACGGTAGAAACAGATCGAAATCATCGACCCGTCGCCTGATGTCCTCGCTAACCTTGCGTCGCACATATTCAATATCCCGCCCACTGGCTTTCTGCAGTGCCCGCACAAGAGAATGCGAATCATGGACCATATCGACAGTTATGAAATTTGCAGCGAGATCCCGTCGCCCAATCAGGCCAGGAAGGGCGGCAGCGAAAACAGCGAGATTCACCGCGGGCAACACTTCATCGTCGGGTACAACTCTCAGTAGGCTAATCGCTTCCTTCGTGCGCCCTTGAGTTTGCCCACGCTCGATCTTCTCGAGATTGATAATCCTGTTCAACTCCCGACGCAGCGCTTCAGTGTCAACATCTAAGTGCTCTTCATCAGATGGAAGGGCATTCGCGATCTGCGCTTGAAGATCGTCCGGAAGCCGCCTCCAGAGATTAGTTGTAACTACGTCCGGACAATTTCGGAGCTTCCTGATCAGGTGATTCAAGCCAGCGATATCCTCACGCTTTAGACGCTTTCTGCTTATAATCTTCCGGAGTCCCACCTCAGCCTCAGGTTTGGACCTAAACATGCCTTTGTATCGATAGTCCAGGATGCACCAATTCAGCAACTTGCGCTCGTCCTTATCTAACGCATGCTGAAGTGCCGGCCTGAGTTCCGTCTTGAGACTTGCACCTTCGGCAGTAGCAATAGAAGTATCGAGTAAAACCTTATTCATCACCTTGGCGAGCAGGCTCTTCCTGAAGAGCAGCGGAAACCATGAACTACTTGGCTTGTCTTGATATTTTCTAAGCTTGGCCCTGACCGGATCATCAAGTTGTTTCCAAATCTTTTTATCGATAGAGTTCGTCCGTCCGCAAATCCCGCTAACCAGATCTCCAGGCTTAGTAATATCACTACCCTTAAAGCGGACAGTTTCGTCGATTTTAACTACCTCGTCCTGCGCGAGCGGGCGCCCGCCCGACCATGAGAATTCATCTCTGAAGGATTCTTTCAAGTAGCGCATATTCTCGGAGAATAGTGGAGATGTCGAATCTGAAACAACCCGGACAGAGGCCGACCGGGGCAAATTCCAGCCCCTGGATACATCTTCGGCAGTAACTAAAGGATATTCCTCCATAACCTGACTGATCGATCCAGCGAGGCGGCCAACATCCTCTGGCGACATGTTAGCCTCGAGGCGCAGCTTTCTTCGAAGTTCACCGGCCATCTTTTCAGAGATGAACTTCGACACTGTATCTTCCGGATATCGAAGCTTTAGGATAAGGCGGCGGGGATCAGGAATATCTTCAACATCCAAGTACTCGACAATCTGCTGCTCTGTCTGACGATTCCCCACATCGATTGCGTTGGGCGCCTGGCCTACGTTTTTTAGCTCCTCTGGAGACAGCTCGCTGAAGTCTTTTGACGAAGTTGGCGCCTCTGTGCCCGTGCTCCAAGGGGATGGCAGACCTCCCTCTAATTGTAGAGCTTTCAAGAGGACAAACAGCACGACCGCTACTATGCTCCAGAAAATTAGAAACGGCCAATTCGAGGAAAACCAAGTTCTCACTGTGCCAGGACGATAAATCCTCACGCGCAAACGACTTGTACTGTCGTGTAGAGCCGTAACCAATTGAAGCTTTAGTCTATCCGTCTCACGGGTAGGCGCCAGGGTGATTGTCGCTTCGTTTGGAAGCAACGACGCATCGGCTTCTACAGGAACTGATTCAGGATTCAAGACTTCGACAGTGAACTCTCCGCAAGGAGCGATATCCGCCCTGAAGCGTGACATACGTGAAGACAGTTTGAGCCCGCCAGAGCCTTTGATCGACACCTCTAGCTCGCGCCTGGAGATGCTAGTGTTCTTTATGGCAAGGGTCATCCCTATCGGTTCGATAAACAGGGCCTGTTCCTCGATCTCGAGTACCTTCTCTCTAAGAAGTCTTCGTCGCGTAATTCCCGCCGGATCTGACAGAGGTTTTTGCCGCAGGCCCTCGACAGATTCAGAGAGGCTCTCACAGCCCTCAAGATACGCTTTCTGTGGAACGATCTGCTGATGCACTTCCGTTGCGTAGAGCTCGCGGAGTAGATCGATGAGTATTCCTTCCGCGAGAGACCGTTCCTGGAGGGCGTCTACTAGCAGTAAATCACCAAAAAGGCCAAGTCTTAGAGTTGAGCTCTCGGCTTCGTCCCTGATATCCCAGAACCGAGCCCCATCGACATCCTCTCGCCTTTCTGTAAGTCGCCCACCGAGATAAAAAGATTGTTCGAGTTGCTCGCTTGGTAGATTCGCGCTTCCAAGCGGGACATAATGGAGGGCCACACCGTACGGTTCGCCATCTAGTTCAACGGTCTGCGGTCTCTCGTCATGTCTGTCAAGGACTTCGCGGAAACTCTGCACCAGCGCTGAGCTTTCCTCCGGCCCAACTATCTCCCAGAGTCTGGGTATGGCCTTGCTCAGACGCGAGTCTCCATCTGCATTCTTAGATGGCCGGGCGACCCCTACCTGTGGCACCTTCGGTTGATCCGGATGGAAGAATGCAAACGCGGCGACTTCCTGCTGGGGTGTCAGGTCGAGCCACGTATAGTGGACATCGACGTTATTCGCCGTATCCTGAGCCAGAAGCGCAAGATCAGAGCACGTCAAGAATAGGACTAGCGCCAAGCTCCAACGTAGTCGCGAGCGGTAGGCTAGGTGCCACTGAGTCGCCAGGAATTGCCAACAGCGTTTAGCGTGAGTATCCATGACTATGAGCCTCGAGCGTCGCTTCTGCAATGAACCTCACCTCATGCTTCTGGTTTGTCCTTGTGACCACTGTCCTTATCGGACTCGTCAGGCTCGCCTTTGTCGGGCCCCACTGCAACAATCTTCGGTTCCTCGAAGCTAAATGGCATCGGGTGTTCCAGCGCCTGGAACGGCCATTCGAGCTCAGGGAGGTAGGCAGTGGATCTGTAACCGATGTCCGAGATGTCGACGGGCAGGCCGTCGGGGTCGATTACCAGGCGCAGCTCGGCTTTCTCGTTGATCGAGAGCTGGATCGAAACCCGATCCTTCCCCTTGAGCTCAGACTCTCCTATCGTATAGATGATTGTGAACTTATCTTCCAGCAATTTCGTGTCCTGCACGTCGCTCTGAGGATCCTGACTGAAGGTCATCGCCAGATCTACACGACCGCCGGCTCGGTTGATTTCCCGCGTCCGATTGAACAAGACCATCTGCCCCTCATCGGTTTCAATGACCTTGTCTCCCTGATGCACATCGACGGGGGTCGAGAATCCAAAGAACTCTTCGAACTTCCGGCCGATTCCGACTCTGTAGATCAGGCCGTAACGGGCCCAGATGCGCCGGTTGACGAACTTGACTCCCTCACGGTGCAGCAGGCCGTAGTAGAGACTACCAAGGGCTACAGCCTCCTTTCTCTCCTCCAGCGAGAGTTCCGGCCTGTGAAGCTTCTCCGGAGCGATTCGGAGATGCTTCCTGATCGAGTTCTCAAGACTTGGCAGGACCGGCGGGAACTGGGTCGTACGGCCAGAGATGATCAAGGCGTCGATCCGCGGCGGGATGCTCATCTCACGAAGCGCCCCGGCGAGGTCAGCGACCACCACGTCAGTCACTCTTGAGAGCCATTCCTTCACCGCCGGGTTGTCGTAAATCTCCCGTGCCTTCAAAGGAATATAGAGATTCGGATCCTGCCTGGTCGCGGGATATCGGATGTCGAGTTGATCCAGGATTTCCTTTTGGGACTGCCTGAATCCACTCAGGGACACCAGACTCTCCACCAGGTCCGGTGAGCTGTTGATCGGAACGTGAAGTGTGAAATTCGGTGCCCCGGCGACGCCTTGCGCCTTCTTCGCCAATTCGACTTTCAGCGCGTGGATGGCCTCTTTGACTCGAAGCGCCCGGATCAGATACTCGTTGGGAACGAAGTGATCTGGATCGACAATACTATCCTTGTACTCGAGAGTTACCCCATGTTTGGCCAAGACCCGCTGGAAATGCCGAATCTTGGCATCGATCAGTCGAGCCAGGGCCTCGTCCAGGCGATTGCCAGCCACCGCGATTCCAGACTGGAAGAGCACCTCGACCTTCTGAAGCTTGAATGCCTCTGCTTCCGGGCCCCACTCCAGACGAGTGAACGTTACATCCAGTGTCCCAGCACCGAGATCGTAGACCAGGATGTTCTGCTGCCTCCGGCCCTTGAGAACCCCTGGAAGGAACCGCTGGAGTGGATGGCTGCAGAAAATCGCCACGGCATCCGACTCGCTGATCAGATTGATGGCAATTTCCTCCCCGAGCGCCCGGACCAGAACCCGCTTGAGTCTCTGGATGTGACCCAGCGAGAAATTGTTGGGATGAGCAAAGACCAGCTTGTTGAGATAATCCGACCTTCCTTGCGTGGCGAGAATCTCCTTGACATAGACTTCGACGATATTGCGATAAGCGCTGATCAACACGTCGTCCACCGGCGGCGGGCCTGTCCGCGGTTTGCCATCCTCATCCTTCCAGACCGGCAGTATTTTCTGAGATCCATCGTCTCCGGCGGACGCCTCCTCAGCGCCGATCCCGGCCAGGGGATTCGGCAACTCCTCATCGCCTCGGAGGATGAGGCCTTTGAGGTAAAGGCTGATCCTCTCAACCTCACGGCGCAACGCCGGCAAGGTACAAGGCAGGTGAACGAAGTCGGGCGTTCCGATCTGCTCACCTTTTTGCCAGCTGAGAAAACTGGACAAGAAACGAGTGTCGCGTTCGAAGTTGGGCTGCTTTTTCTCTTGGATGACGTTCCGGCTACCACCGAGATCCTTTTTGCCTTCACTCACCGCCTTACGATCACGCTCTTCGAGAACCGTCCGATAACGTTTCTGGAGGTCGAGGGTAGCGAAGCTGAAGTTCTCGGCGTCGCGACGCTCGATGTTCCTCCGAGACTCTTCGAAAGCCGCTACGACCGCCGAAGTGCCGAAGTCGATGGCCAGGAGGTGCTCGCCGGTATAGCGTACGACTTCGAAATCGACGCTGAGTTGCAGGCGTTCTTTCTCGACCTGCCCGCCGGCTTGCTCCTGCACCTCAACCTGAAAAGGGAGCACACACCTGAACGGGTAAGACCGGCGCGATTTCGGCATATCGACGATGGCATTGGCATCGAACCTCAAGTCGATCTGAACCGGTCTCTCGAGTTCCGGCGTATCATTCTTGATCCGCACTTCGATGTATCGCTTCTTCAGATCCGCCAGGGAGTGCCTCTTGCCATGCGCAAGAATCTCGAGGAGATCGTCGCGACGGCTGTCGCGATAACTCGGCTGAAGGGCCAGATCCTCCATCTCAGCGGGTTCCACTGTGGATCCCGGCAGGAGCGCCAGCCTCACCTGCCCGTTGCCGGCACGGGCCAGGTTCTGCACCCGCAGCCGCAGGATGGTCATAATGCCCCTCTTCTGCCCCCCGACACTCCACTGTACCGGCGCGGCCTGGACATTGAGGACGTCATCATTGCGCCAATCCAGGGCCTGCCAGGGAACGTCAGCGTCCGGACGCATGCCGGCGTCGAACTCCAGTTGGAGGTCGGCGGCGCGAGGGTCAGGCCCGATCTGAAGGCCGTGGTAAGCAGTCACTGTCGGCCAGCTCTGGCCGTCGACGGGGAACAGCTGGGCCTCGACGATGTAGTCATCACCGGCGATAGGCGGCAGCGGAATCTTCTCGAAGTTGAGGCGCAGGGGCAGGCTGACCGGCCATGGCCGACCCGGGTTGAAGGCGATCCCTGAAACCCTCCAATAAGGGGCAGTCCCGGCAGGCTGAACCCAATCGAGCTTGAATCCGCCACCGATTGCCACCCCGTCCGCGTCGAGCTCCACGGCATCTTTGAGGACTTCTGTCTGGTCGGCCCGATACATAAAGAGCTCGAGGCGAGCGTCACAGGGTATCGAGCACACACGGGTAGCGGTGCTACCTGCTTCCAGGTTCAGCTCTGCAGGGGCGGTCTTGCGCTCATCGGCGTTCTTGCGCAGGTGCGGTAACGCCAGCCACTGAGAGATCCTGACATCGGCCTTGGGCTTCCGTTGGGCGACGTCTCCGGTGGCCCCGGGAGCCACCCCGGCCATCAAACGGGCCCTGGCCGCGGCGACCTCGGGGAAAAACTGTAGCGCGAACTCATGCGTGGCCGGCGTCAACGCGCGGCGATGCCGGGCGAACAGCTTCCAGGGTGGACGCCGCAGCTGATCCGCCCTGACCACCAGGCGACATTCCACCGGCTCATGCCAGTCACCGACATAGTCGCGGATAGCGCCGGGCTTCAAGCCCACGACCTGCTCGCTGTTGTGAGTCAGCTTGCGGAACGTCTTGTTTGAATCCATGCTGGTCGAAACGCCGAGCACCTCTTGCTCGTCGGCAACCACAGTCTCCGGCGGCTTGAACTCGAGCCGCACGTCCGCGTCGAACTTCCTCTCGAATCGCACGGGATGCCCTTGGAATCTGAGCGGCAGCCGCTGCGCGATATTGTTGAAGTGAAGAGTCCTCAGGATGAGCGGATAAGCTCCCAGGGACCCCCGCTTCATGAGGTTGAAATCCACCGGAATAGCGGCCTGGCCGGAGGCCCCCGACTTGAGCAGCTCCATATCGGCCCAGGCTCTGGGCGCCAGGAGAAATGCCAGCAGCAGGAGCAAGGCAATAAAGAAGACCCACGAGAGAATGTTGGCCACCTGACCCTGAGAGAAGCCCGGCAGCAACGCCAGCATCTCGTTGGTGACCGGCACTACCCCCGCGATCGTCGCGCTCGGCTCGGTATGGAATCGGATCGTGTCCTCGAATTGCCGAATCGCTTGACCGTAGACCGGGTCTTGCCGCACGAACGTCAGGCGAAAATGGGCTGAATCGCTGCTGGCCGCACTCCTATCCAGCTCGACCAGCGGGAGATCGATCAAGGGCTGCCCCCCGGGCGTCGAGCCCCACCCGGACAGTTCTTCGAAAGCCACGGCTCCGGGTGCCTGGTACTCAGCCCTGAGCAACTCGTAGGTGGTGTTCGAAACGCCATCCGGGCGGTCGTTCAGGACGAGCCTCAAGCTGGCTTCATACAGACCGTCAGAACGTCGCGTCAGCTCGGTTCGTCGGTTCGGCCGCTGCGCCAACAGCCCGTCGATGGTCACGCGCCGGTGCGGTTTGAGCTCCTGGATGAAGACCAGGAGGTTGCTCGAGCTCAAAGAAACGCCGGCAAGGCTCTCGAGGTCCTCGGGCGGCAAGAGCGCATAGTAGGCGCCCAGCTGCTGAAATGCCGCGTTCGCCTCCTTGCGGTCGGCATTGAGCACCGAGGCGAGCGCAGGACGCTTGCTCTCAGGGAGCAATCTCAGCGCCGCGCCGTGGATCTCCATGAGCTCTGCCGCCGAGCCCTTCGCGGTGTTGGTTTGAGCGTCGGTCACCATCACTAGAAAGGTACGGCCGAAGGCCCGCGGCTCCAGCCCTCGGGCCGAAAGCTCGTACTTCACCTGGCGCACCGCTGAGCCAAAAGCGGCGTTGAAAGCGGTGAAGTAGCGGCTCGAGGTCGGCAATCCCGCCGCAAGGTCACGGTAAGTGTATTCAGACTCCTGAAACCACAGGACGCGCAGGAAGCCAGCCTCCCCATACTGGGGTCCGAACACCGGCTTCTCCTTGAGGAGGCCGAAACCCATGGCGGTTGAGAGATCCTGGCCCGGATCGTAGATCCCGTCCGGAATCTCGCCGAAGCCGTGCCTGGCGGGGTCGCTCAGTATCGAGCCCAGGTCCTGCCGTATGGCGCTTTTCAAGACGTTGAAGCCACCTTGCCGATAAACGCTGCCGCTGGTGTCGATCAGGAAGATGACGTGATGCCGGTACTGTGTCGGGGTCGCCGAGGCCGCCTTTGCCCAGGTGAGGGCCGGCAAACAAGCGATCAAAAACATCAGAAGTCGAGAGAAGAGCGCGGTCTTCACTCGCCAGGGCCGGTTCTGGGTGATCTGCGCCCGTCCCTCCAAACCCAGGAGCCACTGAAAGGAATCACGGAACTCATTGACCATATTCGATACCCTTCCCGTCTGGAGTTGGCTCCAAGAGATTCAGCAACCACTTGCCCTAGTGTCTTGCCAATCTTGCACGAAGCCTGACCCCGGATGTGTGGTGGCAAACTCTCGGACAAGGCCGGACTACCGTCGCCCGAGAAACGCCTTAGCAGAAGTAATTAGGGCACGACGATGTCACAGATCTATTCGCCTGATCAAGATGGCGCTGGCCCAGTGAATGCCGACTACACGAGCCGGCCGAGAGGCATTGCCTACGGCAAGGATCAGGGATTGGTCGAGGACCAGGCGGAGGTATCCCCCGATTCGAAGCCGTCGCTGAAGATCGCCGCCGGGGCGATCTCCAGACGCCAGATGCCGCGACCCTGGCTTCCGATGTAGAGGGTGGGCTCGATGCCGGCTTCGGTGTCGAAGTAGCCGTAACGCGGACGCGGTAGGTGGGGAACGCCCGAGGTGTCCGAGGTGAAGGGATCGGTCACTCGCTGCCAGTTGTTGCCGCCGTCGCGGCTCAAGAAGACGCCGGAGTCCTGCCCGCCGGCCACCGCCAAATTGCTGGCGGCGTCGAAGGCGACCAGGCTGGGCTGCCAGTAACCGATCAAGCTGGTGAAACCGGTGGGCCCGCGTCGATTGCGAAAGGCGAAGCGACCGCCGCCGGTCATCAGGTTGCTGAGTCGGGTCAGCGAGCTCCAGGTGCCGCCGCCGTCGTTGGAGATGAACATGCCGCCTCCGTCGTTGGTCAGCCCGGAGGCCAAGAGACGGTCGGGATCCCGGGGATGGACGGCAAAGACTCCGAAACCGCCTTCGGGCAACACGAGCTGGGTCCAGGTGCCGCCCGGATCGGTGCCGGTATAGCGGAACAGCCGATCGGACACCGAGTTGCTATTGCAGCTGCCGACCTGGACGAAGAAGGTCGGCACGTCGCCTTCCATCGCCACCTGCACGCCGCATAGAACCGTAGAGGTCGGCTCGGACGCGTCGCCGAGCTCGGTCCAGACGATGGGGTTGGCGTCGATGTCCTCGGTGATGAAGACGCCGCCGTCGGCGCCGGGGCAGCCTCCCGAGCCGGGATTGCAGTCACGGGTCAGCATCACGTATTGCTGATCACCGAAATTGGCCACGGAATCGGGGTAATCGAAGGATGGAGCCAGGCCGCCGGGCGGATAGGTGGTGAGCTCCGCGGCGTTGAACAGGCCGGGCAGGGTGCGAAAGAAGCGGGTCGACCGACCGCCGCCGAAGCAGCAGACTGAAAACAGACCGCCGTCGTCGTCACCGCCGGTATCGAAACCGTCGCAGCACACGGCGTTGTGCCAGTCCGGCGCCGCCTCGCCGGCGTTCGTGGCACCGAAGACGCCGTTGTCCTGATTGCCGAAGTAGATGGCTTCGTCTTTGCCGTCCTGATCGACGCCGACCATGGTCCACGGCCACAGGGCATGTGGGGTGATGTCCGGCTGTTCCCAGTTGGGGTTGTGGCAGTCGGGCGTGGTGTCGGTGTTGTAGTAGACGCCGCCGTCGGACGACATGAGCACCGGACAGCGGTTGGTCACCACCTTGGGATCGAACAGCAACCCACCCATGTCGTCATGGCCGCCGACGCCGCGGGTGAACGGGCCGGCCCACGGCGGCATGTTGCCGGTCCCGCAGCGCGGCGGCCCGCCAGGCGCCGGCGGATCGGGAGTGGTGCAACCCACCCGCCACAGGGACACGTCGCCGAACCAGAGATCGAAAGGCCTGAGCTGACCGAGGGCGGCACGCCGGTTGGTTTCGACGAAAGGAATCCGCCCCTGGGGGCTCAGGTTGGCCCGGGTCTGCATCCAGGTGGCTCCGGCCGGCGAGTCACCGTCGGTGGTCTCGTAGATGGTGGTACCGACAACGCCAAACAGGACGTAGGACTCATACGGCGACACCGCCATCGAGCACCTTCCCGAGGGCAGCCCGCTGCCGGCCACCCAGGTGACGCCGCCATCGCCCGAGCGCAGGTGGCCGTCGTCACCGCAGACGTGAAGGACGCCGTCACCCAGGGCCAGAACGTCCCAGATGCGGCGGCCGGTTCCCGCCGGCGGGGTCGGATCCCGGTAGTCCCAGGTGACGCCGAAGTCGTTGCTCACCGCCAGACCGCAGCTGGTGCCAACGTAGACGTTGGCTGGATTGTCGGGATCGATGGCGATGCCGAAGCCCGAGGGTTCGGGCTCGTCGAGGGCATTGTTACAGGAGCCGGCGGGGGGCGAGACACCGGCCGGCCGCGACCAGGTCTGGCCGCCATCGAGGCTTATGTTGATCACCGCGCCGGTATCGACCCGACCGTCGTAGAACGATGTCGCGTAGACCCGGGACGGGGTACCCGGATCGACCTCGATATCCCAAGTGGCGACCGGCAGATGGGTGCCGAGATGGCCCCAGGTCAGGCCGCCGTCGGCGGTCTTGTAGAGGCCGCCCCATTCGCTCGCGGCATACATGATTTGCGGATTCTGCGGGTCGATCGACAGGCCGTTGACCCGGCCACCGCTGGCGCCGTCGGGATCGATGGGATCGGTGTCAGAGTTGTTCGGGCTGATGTCTTCATAGCTTGCGATCGCGCCACTCGCGACGACGACCGACGGCAAGGTGAGGAGGATCAGGCAACCGGCCAGGAGGGCCAGGGCAGCAGACTTGGGCGTGTCTAGCATTTCGAATCTCCTGCTCATCGCTGATCCGGATCGTCGTCATTCAAAAAGGGTTCGAAACGGCTCACGTCAGGCGGATCCCACGGGCAGATCGGCACCTCGAAACGGCCGACGGCGCTCGGCGCCCATCCCTGTTCATTCAGGGTCAGGACCCGCCAGTAGTAGTTGATGCCGGTCTCCGGCGAATCGACGGCCACCGCGTCGATCGCCGTTCCCAGCCGCCGGGTGGCCTCGAGGCGGCCGGTGTTGAAACCGTCGCGAAACTTGGTCAGCTCGACCCGCTGGGCCAGGCTCGGGAGATCTCCCTCCTCGGAGGCGTCGCCGGATCGGCCGGTAGCCGTCGGCTGCCAGCGCAAGCCGACCAGGGACGCCCGACGCTTCTCCGGATGGCACCGCGCGGCGGCCGCGAGCTCGGACGCGGCGCTGGCCGAGCCCGGTGGCAAGACCGCCACCTGACGCTCAGCCGCCGGTAGCGGCGCAAAGATCTCGACCGGCACCTCGGCGGCGAGGGCCGCCCCACCGGACAACGCGATCGACCACAAGATGCAGGCGTAGGGTCGCAGGCTCATCGAAGGATACCCCCCTTGACGCGGGTTGGATGAATAACTCTGGGCTGAATCCTACACCGGACGACGCCAGGATCGACCCCGTGCGAACAGCGCGGGGTCGATTGCCCTGGCTCTAGGGGCGAGCGGCAGCCTCAAGGCACGCTGACCTCGGCCGTCGCCCCCGGTGTCACCGTCGCGCTGCCGCTCCAGGTGCGCCCCTCGTGCTCGATGGTGAAACTCCAGGTACCCGGCGTCAAGCTGGGGATCGTCGTCTTGCCGTCACTGAGCAACCATTCGCCCGGTTGGAACATCACGCCCATCGAGGTGACCAGGGGCTTGCCGTCGGGCCCGGTGAACCGGGCCCTGGCCATCGGCACTCCCTCGAGCTCCGGCACGTTGATCTGCAACGCCCCTCCGATCGGCAGCACCAGCTGCCCCTGGTCCCCCGGCGCGTTGACCACGAAGCGGGTCGCGGCACTATTCGCCCCCTGGACCACCAGCTCCCAGGTCCCCGGGGGCACGGTCAAGACCCGCACCTTGCCGTCGACCACCGGATGGTGGGCGGTGGTCAGTGGCCGACCCGCGCCGTCGAGGATCGTCACCTGGACCGCCGGCAAGGCAGCGCCCGATCCGAGCACCACCGCGAATGAAACGCCGTCGGTCGGCGCCAACCGGACTTCGACCTCCGGCGACGCGCCAACGGCGACGGCGACCGTCGTCTCACCCGGAGAGTAGCCGGCCTTGGTGACGATCACTCGCCAGGTTCCCTGGCGCACCCTGGGCACCTGGAAAAAACCTCGCGAGTCGCTCTCCGCCCGATTGCTGAAGGCGAATCGCATGCTCGCGGCCATATCCGTGGCGTCGAGCTGCTCCATCCTCACGGCAGCCCCCGCCAACGGCCGACCCTCGGTATCGAGCACGAAGCCGGCGAGGGAGCCGGTCGCGAGCTCGACGCGCAGCTCGTGATCACCGACCAGCTCGAGCGCTTCGCTGTGCTGCAGGCCCATGCCGGACATCACCATGAAGTGATAGCTCCCGGCCTTCAGATTCTCGATCCGGAAACGACCGTCTGAGTCGGTCACCGCGTGACCCGACGTCCCGGTCGCGCCGTTGGCTGCCACGTTGATGCCGACCAGGGGCTGACCGCCGTCGAGCACGATGCCGGTGAGAGTGAAACCGGTGCCGAACTCGATGTCCTTGACCACCTCGGGCACCCCTTCAGGCATCTCGACCTGCAGGTTGGCCGAACGACCGGAGCTGGCGACCTGCGCCTGGATGTGCCACTGGCCGGGCCCCAGATTCTCGAAGGCATATTCGCCCTCGAAGTCGACCTGGCCCTGGTGCATACCCGAGTGCTGGCTGAAGCCGACCAGCGTCAGCGTGCCGAGCTCGTCGAAGTCGAGGCCGAGAACCCGACCTTTGAGGGTGGCGCCCCGGCTCAGCTCGAGCAACAGGCCGCTGACGTCGCTTGAGACCTCGATATCCCTGGCGTGCGCCGGCGCGTATCCGTCGCGCGTCGCGGTGACCGTATACTTGCCGGCCTTGACGCCGGTCAGCTTGAAGGTACCGTCACCGCCGCTGGTGGCGTGGGACTCGACGCCGAAAGAAAAGCTCATCTCCCCCGGCTGGACGACTTGCTGGACCCCCAGAATGGCACCGTGCATCGGGTTGCCGTCCGGATCCACGACCTGGCCGGAGATCTCGAAACCACGCTCGAGCACCAGGTCGACCACGTTGGTGCCGGGCTCGACCTCGATGCTCTTTTGCAGCTGACGACCCTGCTCATGGTAGACGGTGATCGTCGCCGGCCCGATGGGGGACTCGGT
>JAAUXY010185382.1_pt1 | contig 13312 bp, 4 predicted proteins | sample 7278121 | NCBI WGS metagenome assembly JAAUXY01 (sample SAMN14350117, study PRJNA611818) | marine sediment metagenome | isolation source: surface marine sediment (1.8m) | place: French Polynesia: Moorea | collected 2018-08 | reverse complement strand
TTTTTAAAGGCCTCGAAGACTTGATGCCGCTGCCCCAGGTGGTTTTGAAGGCCCAAATGCTGTTAACGGATCCAAATTCCAGTTTTGAAGATTTGGCAAACATTATTGAAACCGACCAGGAAATCACGTTAAAAGTCCTCAACGTGGTAAACTCGGCCTATTACAGTCTCAAAAAAGAGGTTTGCTCGGTGCGCCAGGCCTGCGTGATGCTCGGGCTTAAAGTCATCGCTGAGGTTATCATGGCAGCCGGCACCTCGAGCGTTTTCAAAAAAGCGCTGGAGGCGTATAACATGGACCCCCAAGGCCTGTGGCGGCACTCCCTGGCGACCGCTATGAGCTCCAGAAAAATTGCGAAAGCTGTTCAACCGGCGGTTGCCAATGAGGCCTTTTTATCCGGGCTATTTCACGACGTGGGCAAGTTGATTCTCGACGAGCAGATCTTTAGCAGAAATGATGCTTTCAAAAAATTCCTGGGAAGCAGCCCGGACACCCATTTTGAGGCCGAAAAACAAATTTTAGGATTTGACCATTCCGAAATTGCATCCGAACTGTGCAAACGCTGGAAATTTCCCAAAACGGTTATAAAGGCCATCAGGCGTCATCACAATTTAAACCCCGAGCAGGTCGATGACCTTACCTTTATTCTGTATGCCGCCGACAACCTGACCAAGATGAACGGCAACGGCAACTGCGGCGGCAGCAAAATTAACGAGCTTGACGAGCACGTGATGCAATACCTTTCGCTCGCAGAAGACGATATCAATGACATCCAAATCGAGGTAAACGATTCCGTCAGCCAGATGTGTATTGAAATATTCGGATAGATCCGAAAAAACGTTTCACTGCCCAATCCACACATTCCTTTTTCCCCACTTCTCTTTTATTGTTTTCGTGTTTTTTCCCGTCCGTTATAGGCCGTTTACCGTGTGACGCTAATTGTTGTCTAACAGATTGAATTTTTGTGAAAACGACTGCCGGGTTTGGGTTTTTTTGCACAATATTTTGTGCCCAAAGACCCAAACTAATCCGCCTCGACCGCAGATCTCAGCTTAGCCTTATACAACTATCTGACATAATGTGAAATTTCAATATGCCTGAATTGGCACACTGCATGCAAATTGGGTATTGGGTTTGTATCCTTAGCGCCCAATATGGATAAAAAATGAATCTTTTCAATTAATTAAAAAAAATAGAAACATGTGATGGCGCGAAGACAATGAAGATTCAGGTGTCTGGCCGATCAGGCCTGCATGTGAAATCTTAAATGACAAAGATGACGTACCCCATCCAAGATAAAGCAGCTATAGCAAGACTGCCCATAAAGGCACCGTCCACCCGATGGACAGGCGTTGCCCATGTGCTACAGGGTCTGTTGTTTTATCTGCCGCAAAAACCGGTCAAGGCGATCAGACATTTTTGGCCGATCGGTTTGGGCCTCATTTGTGCAATTTCAATCCTATCTGCGGCCCTGCCGGGCTTGGCCGTTACAACATTAGATAGCGACGGTTGGGAGGACCAGGATTTCAACTCCGACCAGGGCACGGCCTGGACCACCAGCCCCGGCCTCGGCACTATTCAGGTCACTAATGAAACGGCCCAGGCCGGCACCTATTCGGTTGAAATGGGCAACAAGGCCAACAATATAGAAACCATCGAACTGGCGGTGCCGACCACCGGCTATCAGAATATCGTGGTGAGTTACTACCGCGCCGAAGGCGGCAACTGGGAGGCCGGAGACTATTTTGAATTTGAATGGTACGACGGCACCGGCTGGAATCAGGAAGAAATCGTCTATAACGATTGGGGCGGGTTTGTATTTAAAAGTTTTTCATTGGCCTCCGGTGCCGACAACAATGCCAACTTTAAAATCCGATTCCGGCATAATAACACCACCAATGGCAATGGTGAATCGGTCTTTTTGGATGTGATCAATGTTTCCGGTGAGGACCCGGATTATGATCAGGACAGCTTTCGGGCCCGCAACGACGACGGCAGTGAGGCGGCTGCGACCTGGAAAGCAGCGGCCAATACCAACTGGACCCAGAAGGTGGATGAAAATTTCAGGGTGCGATTTTTGGTTCAGGAAATCGACGGTGTCAGCGAGGCCGATAAGTCATTTCAGCTCGAATATAATCATAACGGCGGCGGCTGGAACGATGTCAACGGCACTTCTTCAGTGGTGCGCGCCTGGGCCTCGCCCAATGTGACCGATGGGGCCGACACCACCCAGCAGATCGGCGCAGGTACCTTTGTGACCCCCAATGCCGGCTTTGACGAGGTCAACGGTCAGGTAGGCGGCACAACACTGGACTTCAGCGGCAGCGACGAGGTGGAGCTGGAATTTAGTTTGCAGATTCGCAGCGTGGATGTTGCCAATGATGATAGCATCCAATTGCGCATCAAGGGGCTGACCAGCTATACCAACACGCCCACTATCACGGTCAACGGCATCCTGGAATTTGAGCAGGACAGCTTCCGGGGGCGCAACGACGACGGCAATGAGAGTGCCGCCACCTGGAAAGCGATCGCCAATGCCGACTGGACCCAGCAGGCAGACACGAATTTCAGGGTACGCTTTGTGGTTCAGGAAAACGGTGATGTGAGCGCGGCGGATAAAACATTCCAGTTGGAGTACAACCATAACGGCGGTGGCTGGAACGATGTCAACGGCACCTCTTCAGTGGTGCGCGCCTGGGCCTCGCCCAACGTAAACGACGGGGCCGACACTACCCAGCAGATCGGCGCGGGCACCTATGTGTCTCCCAATGCCGGCTTTGACGAGGTCAACGGCCAAGCCGGCGGTACTTCCCTGGATTTTAGCGGCAAAGACGAGGTCGAAGTTGAATTTTGTCTGCAGGTTCGCAGCGTGGATGTGTCTGCAGATGACACCATTCAGTTGCGGGTCAAGGGACTCGACATCTATACCCGCACCCCCACCATCACCGTATCGCTGATCCCCCCGCCGTCCTTCGATCAGGACCGCTTTCGGGCCCGCCATGATGATGGCAGCGAAAGCGCCGCCACCTGGCAAGCGGCGGCCGACACCAACTGGGTCCAGGCCGTGGACTACAACTTCAGGGTGCGCTTTGTGATCCAGGAAACCGTCGGGTCGGCAGCCGCCGATAAAACCTTGCAGCTGGAGTACAAGCTGAACACGGGCAGCTGGACTGATGTCAGCGGCGCCTCTTCGGTAGTACGGGCTACAGCCTCGCCCAATGTGGCCGACGGGGCCGACACCACCCAGCAGATCGGCGCGGGCACCTTTGTAACCCCCAATGCCGGATTTGACGAGGCCAACGGCCAGGCCGGCGGCACAACCCTGGACTTTAGCGGCAACGATGAGGTCGAAGTCGAGTACTGCCTGCAGATCAGAAGTGCGGATGTGGCCCACAATGACAGCATCCAGCTGCGGGTCAAGGGGCTCAACGTCTATACCAACACGCCCACCATCACCGTCAAAGAGACCGGTGTAGGGGGCGGCCGGGATGTGGCCATCTACCGGGATTCCAGCGACACCACCAATTACAACAGCACCAGTGCAACGGATGTGAGCTGGGATACCACCGTGCGCGAAGACACCCTCACCTACTCGCGCAGCGGCGATACGGTCACCCTCAAACAATCCGGTCACTATCTGGTCAACTGGAGCTTGTCCGGAAATGAAAACGGCACCAACCGCGCCAAGCTGGAAGGCCTGCTGGATCTGGGCGGCACGCAACTGGCCTATGGCCGCGGCTGGGGATATCTGCGGGATTCGGGCACCTCCACCGAAAGCTATGCCCAGGGCTCGGCCATCATTGATGTCGCTGCGGCCGACACCGAGCTCAAGCTCCAGGTCTACCGTCAGGATACCAACACCGCCTCCCAGGGCTGGGTGCGCCGCAGCAACCTTTCGGGTATGTCGCTGCTCAAACTCGATGACGCCTGGGCCTATGCCCGCTATCGCAAAGCCAGCGGCACTCAATATGTCGACGTGACCGAAGCCTCCGCCGTAATACTGGCTTTAACCGATACCGACGAGCAGGATTCCGGGTTCAGCCGTTTGGGCGGCACCATCACCCTGATCAATGCCGGCCATTACCTGGTCACCTACAATATCGGAATCGATTCCGCCGGCGCCGCTGTGCGCCAGAATTACGTGGCGGCGGTGTTTCTGGAAGGATCGGAGGTGGACGGTACCCGCACCACAGGCTACATTCGCACTTCAAACGGGGATTTAGAAGGCGGTCTGTCATTTACCGGCATTATTGTGGCTGGCGCCAACGATGACCTGGAAATTAAGATCTGGGGGGATGCCAACGACGGCGACCCCACCGCGACGGTTGACCTGGGCACCACCGCGGTGGCCATTGCCAAATTACCTGACGATGCCGATTACATCCGGCTGCACGGCAGCGACGGCACCCAGAATCTGGCCACAACCGAATCCAACATCTCGTTTAATACCCAAGACGAAGCAGATCCATCGTTTGAATATACGGGTAGCTCACCGGACCAGATTAAGGTCCTGACGGCCGGCGACTATCTATTTACCTGGTCGGTTTTTGCCCGTAAACCCTCCGCCGATGGCACACGGGAACACATCTGGACCAAATTGGCCAAAAAGGGCACACCGGACACGGTTTACCAATGGGCACTGGCCGGCAATTACATCCGGGGCAGCGAAGGCACCCCGGCCATCAATTGTCCCGCAGGCGGGGCGTCGGTGGGTGCCATCATCGAGGCTTCAGCCGACGATATCTTTTTGCTCAAGCAGCAAAACGAGGCCAGCGACACCAACGCCGTGATTGTCGCGGATCGCTATGCCATTCAGGGGGTCAGTATCGACAGCCTTTTCAATTCTACCTGCCGGTTTACCAAGTATCGCAGCATCACGATTCAATCCTCTCAGGTGCTGACTGACCTGACCGATTTTCCGGTGATGGTCGAGCTGACCGGCAGCGAGTTTCAGGCCATCGAGGACGACGTCACCGATGCCGAGGGGGATGACATCATCTTTCGGGAATCATCCCCTAACGGCGATCAGCTCTCCCATGAAATCGAAGTCTATGACACCACCAACGACAAACTGGTGGCCTGGGTCAAGGTGCCCAGTGTGGCGGGCAGCAGTAACACCACCTTCTACATGGTTTACGGCAATGCCTGTATCACCACATCTTCAGAAGATGCCGCCGGGGTGTGGAGCGCCTATGAGGCGGTCTATCACAATCACCAGGGGGTGGCCGATTCCACCGGCAACGGACATGACGGCAGCGATAACGGCACCGCCGATATCAGCGGCCAGATCGCCAACGCACGGGACTTCGAAGCCGGCGATTCGGATTACATCGGTGTTGCTGATTCCAATCAAATCAATTTGATGACGGTTACCCTGAGAAGCTACAGCCTGTGGTTTCAGGCGGAAAGCATGCCCGCGCTGGATTCAAAATATGTGCTTTTCGAAGAAGGCGGCGGCAGCCACGGCTTTAATATCTATCTGGATGATGATGCCGGAACGACGACCCTGCAGTGCGGACAGTGGAACAACAGCGTCGGCGCCTGGCTCAACACCAGCTTTTCCGACACCACCGGCTTGCATCACCTGGCCTTTTTATTTGACAGCAGCGGTACCCAGAAGCTGATTCTGGACGGAACGGAGGTAACGGGCGCTTACGTCAATTCGATCCCCAGTCACAGTGGAGATATTAACATTGGACGATCCGACGGCAGCTCCGATTACCATGACGGCGGCAACCAGAGCGCAAACTTTAATTTTGACGGTATCATCGATGAATTTCGCATTTCCAACAGCTACATCGATCCCAACTGGATCAAGACCGAGTTCAACAACCAGAGCAGCCCTTCCACCTTTTACACGCTGGGTGCCGAACAAACCGCAGCCACCGCGGTCACCTTAATTTCTTTTAACGCCAGCGGTCAGGGCAATGCGGTCAATGTGGGGTGGCAAACCGCCCAGGAGATCGCCAACATGGGATTTAATGTATACCGCGGCCGCAGCCCATCCGGGCCCTTTGCCAAACTCAACCGCGTTATGGTACCCGGGCTGCTGTATTCAGCCTCCGGCAAGGCATACCGTTACCTGGACGATACGGTGACTCCAGGACAACTGTACTATTACAAATTAGAAGACATTGATGCCGATGGCACCCGCACCGTTCATGGCCCCATCTGTGTGGACTGGGATGCCGACGGAATGCCCGATGATTGGGAAATCGCCTACGGGCTCAATCCCTGGATCAACGATGCCGACATCGACGCTGACGGTGATGGGCTGGCCAACCTTGCAGAATACGAACTGGGTACCGATCCGTTGAATCCGGATACCGACGGCGACGGTATTTTAGATGGTGCTGAAACCCGCAGAGTCGAACGCAAAACGGCGCCCGGGACGCGGCATCTGAGCCGTGGTGTGGAAGTGATCGCGGAGGATCCCGGCGGCATGACCATCGAGCTTCATACCGACGCCTTTGATATCGAGCCGGTGTCAGCCGGCAATCAGGAATTTGAACGGCTGCGCATAGATGAATACATCCATGGATACACCAGTGCAACCGGAAAGCCCGAAATGCCGCTCAAAGGCATCCTAATAGACATCCCTCAGGACAAATCCGCATCACTTTCGATTTTGCAAACCGTCAGCAAGGCCCACAGCGGCTACCGGATCTTTCCGGTACCCGCACAAGTGGTGGATGATCAGGAGACAGTGGCTGCAGTGGCAGAACGTTTTGTCATCAATGAATCTGTCTACGGGACCGATGCCTTTTATCCGCAACCCATGGCCGAATTGGGTGAGGTCTTTGTCTTCCGCGATCAGATTAAACAGCAGATTCTGATTTATCCGCTGACCTTTAATGCCGCTACCGGCCAGCTGCGTCAACACCGCACAATACGGGTGCGCATCGACTTTGTGGATAATCAGTGGGCCATGGCAGAAGACATCACGCCCAGCCCGTGGACAGTCCCATCTGCCAGCGGTCCGTCGGTAAAGTTGTCATCCGCAGGCACGATAGCCATGGCCCTGGCGGCATCTCCGATGATCGCAAACCCGTTATCAGCGGCACTGTCATCTTTGGGCACAATGATCGGTGCGGTGTGGTCACCGCCGGCGGATATAAACAGCAGCGTCTATAAGGTTCTAATTTCCGAAGCGGGTATGTACCGTCTGGATAGCACCTTTTTTACCGGCAACGGCATTGATACCGGCAGCATCGATCTCAACGCGGTACGGCTGTATAACCTGGGTCAAGAGGTCGCCATTTATGTGAACGATCAAGACAGCCCCGGGCAGTTTGACATCAACGATTATATCGAGTTCTACGGCCGACCGACGGCGGCTGAATATGCCAAGTACAGTCGGGAAAATGTCTACTGGCTGGTGCTTTCCGGCAGCATTGGCATTCCCAAGCGCATGGCTGAAATCGACGGCGCACCGGCAGCCGGCACACCAGCAGCCAGCCACACCTATACCGTACATTATGAGGAAGATGAATATTATAATGGACTGGCGCCGGGAAAGGATTCTCTTGATCGCTGGTATTTTGATGATTTGGTGCTGGGCACCGACTTTACCGGGGGTCCGGATCCGCAGCAGGTGCTTTTTCCCCTTACCCTGCCCGGCATAATGGGGACCGGCAGTCTGACCATAACGTTATGGGGCTTTTTTGACACCGACCATGAGATCGAGGTATGGGTCAATGATGTATCTCATGGCACCATTAACTGGTCCGGTATCGGCTTTAACCAGATCAGCATCGCCGGAATTGCCCTTGTCGAGAACACCGAGGTGAAATTGGCCTCTAACGTTGCCATGGACGCCATCATTGTGGATTGGTTAGAAATCGGGTATCCAAGAAGCTTTGTTGCCGACGCCGATGCCCTGGCGTTTAGCCATGACAGCGGCTACCGCTATTTAGTTGAAGGCTTTAGCACCGACCAGCTCAACGTTTTTGATATTACCGAATCCGTCGATGTAGCCCGGGTGAGCAATGCCCAGATTACCGGCAGCAATCCCTATACCCTGGAATTTGAACCTCCGGTCAATGTCGGCGCCACGGATACCTATCTGGTAGTGCCCGCCAATGCCTTTACGAGACCGTTGGGTATCACAAAGGATACGACATCTGATCTGGCAGACACGGATAATCAGGCGGATTACATCTTAATTACCCACAAAGATATCGGCTGGGACGAAGTCGGTGATGCCCACGAGTGGCTGGAGGATCTGGCAGCCCTTCGACAAGCTCAGGGCCTTCAGGTCAAAGTGGTGGATGTGCAGGATATCTTTGATGAGTTCAGCTACGGATTCCCAACACCCGAGGCCATCCATACCTTTTTATCCTACGCCTATAACAACTGGACACCCCCGGCTCCGCAATATGTGCTGCTGGTCGGCGATAGCACCTATGACTACAAGGACAACTATGGTCGCGGAACAGTCAATCATGTCCCGGCCTACACAGTCTTCACCCAGTATATGGGTGAAACCGTTACCGATGAGTATTACGTGAAAATCAGCGGGAATGACGCCGTACCGGATCTATACATTGGCCGGCTGCCGGCTGAAAGTGCGCTCGACGCTGCCGTGATGGTCGCCAAAATCATCTCTTACGAAACGGCCGTCAATAGCCAGAGCTGGCAGAAAAACGTGGTGCTGATTGCCGATGATCCCACCGAGGCTTATGAGGTCGTCTTTGAGAGCACCCATGAGGACGCTGCCGCACTGCTGCCTGCTAAAATGGAGACATTCAAAGGGTATCTGGGCGATTATCTGGTAGCGGGGGATCTGGCCGCCGATATTACCGATTGGATCAATTCCGGGGCATTAATTGTCAATTACAGCGGCCATGCCTCACTGCAGCGCTGGACAACCGAAGGCATTTTTGAAAACACCGATGTGACCGCCCTGACCAATGCGGGATTGTACCCGTTTTTCATCAGCATGAGTTGTTTAAACGGCTATTTTGGTTATTTATCGCAAACCAAAGGACCGGAGCCGTCTTTAGCCGAAGCCCTGCTGCGAGCCGACAACAAAGGCGCGGTCGCAGCCCTGATGCCCACGGCTATGACTACGCCTGCCGGGCAATATATATTAAACAATGCCCTGTTTGAGGCTATTTTCAGCCGGGATATTCGCCAACTGGGACCGGCCATTCACAAGGCCAAACAAACACTTTTAGCCAATGGCGATGCCTATCATATTCAGATCAGCGAGACCTTTTTACTCTTTGGTGATCCGGCCACCACGTTGCAGATACCGTTGCCGCACGTTCCCACCGGAATAACCGCAAACACAGAGGATGGCCGGGTGATCATCCGCTGGGATACGATGGTTGATTGCAATAAAAACCCGGTGGCCGGCTACAACATCTATCGCGCCAGCTCTGCAGCCGGGCCTTTTAGCAAAATCAACAACGGGTTGATCACCGCCACCGTCTTTATGGACACAGACGGCGTTGTCGCTATGGCTGCGGTCGGCAGCAGCGGCGGCGCTTACTATACGGTCAGTGCGGTGGATGACAGCGGCTTTGAAAGCGTCCAATCCCTGGCGGTTCAACCCACTGCCTCAGACGCATCATCAACTTCAGAATTGCTGAACTCGGCCCTTGAAATCGTGGGATGTTTTATAACAACGGCCGGTCAGCCGGCAACGCAGCCGTCTTTAGTGGTCTGGGTGGCGTTAACAATCATTGGAGTTGTATCGGTTTGGCGCACGGTGCACGGTTCACGGCACAAGGTATCAAGCGCCAGAGGTCATTAAACAGAGGACTGAAAGCAAAAACCTGAAGACTGAAAATTGATTTAAACTCTAACTTAAAGACCTTAAAAATGGAAAATGACACGAATGCGAGGCGAAACAAAAATGAATCCTTTCGAAGAGCTAAAACAGGTGAAGACCCTACTGGTCGATGACGACGAGTTTATTAGAAACTCACTTGAGCTGGCCTTTAAAACCAAAGGCTGTGCGCTACAGGTGGCGCAAAGCGCCGAAGAAGGCCTGCAGGCCATCAAAGATCAACAGTTTGATATCATCATCAGTGATTTGCGCTTGCCGGGTATCAACGGGTTGGAGTTTTTAAAGCTGGCCACCGTCACCCAACCGGATGCAATCCGGTTTTTAATTACCGCCTACCGCGATGATCGTATTTTATCCAAAGCCATCCGCAGCGGCATCGATCAATTTATTGACAAACCCTTTGCCGTTAATGTGCTCGTCAACCTACTGGCCCTGGCACTTAAGCGACAGAAAGGGAACCGCGCAGCTGTTACACCATAATACCCTCTAAAGATGCTGAAAGCATCCGTTTCAACTTAAAAATATCTGTTAACATACCACTCATTTAATATCATTGCGCATCCTTCAGTTTTCTTCGTGTTTTTCTGTGCGCTCTAGACCTTGCGCCGTGTGCCTTGTGTCGTGTGCCTCGCGCCTTACGCCGTGAGCCTTTAATCCCATATTGACAACGTGGTCTTGAAAAAGTACAAGATACTTAAATAATGATAGATTTTAATTTAAGTGATTCCCTGAATGTTGCACGAGTCCTCCAGAGGCGGACAAGTCGGAGGCTTTCATATGCAAGGCATTTAAGGGCGAGGCGATCCCGTCATAAGCGGGATGCCTCGGCTTTAATAACGCAGCAGATGGAAGCCTCCGGCTCGCCCGACTTGTTGGGTCGTAGCTGAAAGCGAAGACCAAAGGGTGAAAAGTAATGAGATAAAATGAATTTCATCCATTATATCTGATCAGTATGTTGTTTTATTTCTTTAATATGCTTAAAGTGAATGTCGTTTAGTGGTTGTTAAAAAACGTTCTATTATTCAAAGGAGTAGAAAATGGAGATTCACAACAAAATGGAGAACGGCGTATTAATCATTGCAATCGACGGCCGCCTGGACGCCGCTACGGCACCTGTTGCCGAAGGGAAAATCAAAAAGGCGCTGGATGCAGAGCAAAACCGTTTGCTTTTTGACTTAAGTGCGCTGGAGTACCTCAGCAGTGGCGGGTTGCGCGTTATCCTGGGGGCTGCCAAGGAAATCAGACGTAGAGATGGCAAAGTGGTGCTTGCCGCCTTAAAACCATATGTTTATGAAATTTTTGAGGTCAGCGGTTTTACCGCCATGATTCCCATCAAAGATACGGTTGAAGAAGGCCTTAAGGAAGTTTCATCTTAGGATAGTGTTCCTATAGAAGAGTAACAAATTAGTTCTTTAAACTAAAATAATGGTGTCAGGTGTCAGTGTTCAGGTGTCAGAGATCGGAAGACAGAGATCAGACGACAGAAGACAGATTACAAAAAATTGGGAGAAAAAGCGCTCAATCTGAACTCTGTTCTCTGTCATCTGTCATCTGTTTACTGACACCTGACACCCGACACCTAGTTTTTTTGAACCGTGGGGTATAACTGATGACGCCAGATAATAGCGCAGCAGAAGCCATCTTGTTGGTGGATGACAATCCCACCAACCTTCAACTGCTGTTTGAAACCCTTGATGACCGCGGTTATAAACTGCTGATTGCCAAAGACGGCAGAGCCGCCCTTTCGATTGCCGGTAAAGCCAACCCGAATTTAATATTACTGGACATCATGATGCCGGAAATCGATGGTTATGAAGTCTGCCGCCAGTTAAAAGCCAATCCCGCCACCGCGGAGATACCGGTTATTTTTCTCTCGGCCCTGACCGACACCAAAGACAAGGTTCATGGATTGGATCTGGGTGCGGTGGATTATGTGACCAAGCCCTTTCAGCCCGATGAAGTCATTGCCAGGGTGAACACGCATCTGACCGTTTATCGGCTAAAAAAAGAGCTGGATGAAAAAAATAAGGAGCTGAAGGAGGCCAATGATCTTTTAGAAGAGCGCGTTAAAAAGCGCACCGCCCAACTGGTTCAATTAAACAAAGCCTACGAACGCTTTGTGCCCCGGGAGTTTTTACGTCTGTTGAAAAAAGAAAGCATTTTAGAGGTTGAACTGGGGGATCAAATCGCTCAGCAGATGACCGTGATGTTTTCCGACATCCGGGGCTGGACCACCATCTCAGAAGAGATGACGGCTCAGGAAAGCTTTAATTTTATCAATGCCTTTTTAAATCGGGCCAGCCCGGTGATCAACGCCCATCGCGGGTTTATCGACAACTTCCAGGGCGACGGCATGATGGCGCTTTTCCCGGAATCCGCCGATGACGCCGTCCGGGCGGCGATTGCCATGCATGCGGTCGTCTCCGAGTATAATCAAGACCGCCAGCAAAAAGGATTTCAGCCCATTGGGATCGGGGTGGGGCTGCACATTGGTGATCTGATGCTCGGTATAATCGGCCACGTAGAGCGCATGCAGGGCACCGTGGTGGCCGATGCGGTCAATCTGGCTTCGCGCCTTGAAGGCCTGACCCGTGTATACGGTTCCTCGATCAGCATCAGTGAGCCCACCCTAACGCAGCTTAAAGATCCTGACCAATACAAACATCGTTTCGTGGACAGGGTCCAGGTCAAGGGCAAAAAAGACCCGGTCTCGGTGCATGAGGTGTTTGACGGCGACCCGCCGGCAATCATTGATTTAAAAGAGCAGACCAAAGATGATTTTGAACAGGGTCTTTGTTTGTACTATGACCGTAAATTTTCCGAGGCCAGCGTCAAATTTAACCAGGTGTTGGAAAATCATCCCGAAGATCGCGCCGCCCGCATTTATCTTAAACGCTCCGCCAACTATATGGTCGACGGGGTCCCGGATGATTGGACGGGGGTAGAGATACTCACTCAGAAATAGCGGTTTATCTTCGAAGACAAAGAAAAGTGTTCTAAAGGTGCTCTAAAGTAAGAAAAACACTATGAAGCTTAAATATAAATTATTGCTGCTTTATGCCGGTGCTGCTTTTTTTATCATGCTGGTGATCGGCAGCTTTCTTTCATCGGCGTTAAAAGATACCACCATTGACCGGATCGCCAGAAATTACAGCGAAGAGCTAAAACATATCGATTTCGGGCTGAGCCGTTTAATCAGGGGGATGGCGCATGATTTAGAGGCCATAGCGAAAAACGAATTCGTACGTTCCCGCGAAGATGATCATTTTACCTCCTTTTTAGATGCGGACGAAAAAACCTTTGAATATCATTACGGCGAGCTGGAGCAGCGCATCATCTCGATATTCAATGACTACCGCGTAACCCATCCTTATGTCCATTCAGTCTATATGGGGCGTGAAAACGGCAGCTTTGTTCGTTCTCACAAACGCGCCCGGCCGACCCGCTATGACCCCAGAACCCGACCCTGGTACATTCTGGCTAAAGAAAATCCCGGAACGGTTATGCAAACATCGCCGT
>JAAUXY010073621.1_pt1 | contig 13313 bp, 14 predicted proteins | sample 7278121 | NCBI WGS metagenome assembly JAAUXY01 (sample SAMN14350117, study PRJNA611818) | marine sediment metagenome | isolation source: surface marine sediment (1.8m) | place: French Polynesia: Moorea | collected 2018-08 | reverse complement strand
GTAGTCGATTCTCCCGCCGAAGATGCCGACCAGGGACGGATGCCACGGAATCGTTGTGAGGAACTTTCGAACGTACGGGTTCGTATCGGGCGTCCGCTTGTTTGGTTTTCGCGCGACGGCATTGACAGAAAAGAATGCGCTCGGCGTGGATGCTAGAAAATCGCGATGGCGTCGGATGAAGTCCGTGACCTCGCGGCGATGCTTCCCGTAACGGATGCTTGCGCCAATCAAGACCGCGTCGAAGAATTCAGGATCGATCGACGATGTTGGCGACAGAGTTTCGATTGTCGCTACAAGGCCGTCAGCGCTGAATCGGCTCGCCAGGCGTTCGCAGATGTGACGCGTATGGCCGTCAATGGTAGAGCACAGGATCAGGACTTGTTTCGTCATCAGCGCACTCCCTCATGGAGCGTTTATGGCCTTTGTAAGCTCGAACAAGCTGATTGTAGTCCCGGAGCAGCCGGGAGGGCTGTTGTGACATTCACCTACGCGGCGAGGCGCCGATTCAGGACACGTCCAGCTCGTGCGGCGAGACCAGGACGCCATCTTCATCGCAGTAGATCCAGTGAGCCGGCTCGAAGTCCACGCCGCCGAAACTCACGGTTTCGTCAATGTCACCGGCTCCCAGCTTCGCGCTCTTGGCCGGGTTGACGCCGAGAGCCTTGACGCCGAAGTCGATTTCGCCGACGGCGCCGGAGTCCCGGATCGCGCCGAGGATGACGACACCGGCCCAGCCGTTTTTTGCGCCTTTGGCGGCGATGATGTCACCCATGAGTGCGGATTCGGTCGAGCCGCCTCCGTCTACGACAACGACGGCGCCATTGCCGGGTTCGTCGAGCAGGGCCCGGAAGAGCTGGTTGTCGCGGTAGCAGCGTACGGTTCGAATGGGGCCAAAGAACTTGGTCTTGCCGCCGAAATCGCGGAACTGGGTGGAGCAGGTTTGGACCTGGGATTCGTGGTCGTCGTAGAGGTCTGTGGTTGGTTTCATGGTTTGTCCCACCGTATTGCCGCTGTGTGAGATTAAGCGGCCGTGGTGGCAAAGAAAAGCCGGAGCGTATGAATTTGCAGCTGCTTAGAGGTTGCCATCAAGCCAGTCTTGCGATTGTGACCGTGCCCCATAAAGTTTATCGGCCTTTACGTGAGAGACGGAGCAAATCCGGCAGCCTTTCTATGTACTGCATGCACTGCTTGGAAGAGCAACGGTTATGCAAGACCCTCACTACCATTTTTTTCGACAAGGTGACATGGCCGCGGATGAGTGGTGCCGAAGGAATCTTTGCCTGAGCTGACCTTTCCACCCAAAAATTAGGTGACACTACCCAAAGAATGGGTATAATCACCCAAATGTTAGGTGAAGCAGCAAAAAAACGACCTGAAATATCAGAACAGCCTCTGATAGAGCTATTCGGTAGCAATTCTGCTTATCGCGTACTTATGTTCCTGCAAAACTACGAGAAGGGGTATGCGTCGGAGATTGCGCGGACATTCGAGATTTCCCTCAACCAGGCGCAGAACCAGCTGAAGAAGTTTGAACAAGCTGGCCTACTAGTTAGTCGGGAGGAGGGCGCAACGCGCACGTACTACTTCAAACGAGGGCCAGTGGCTGATGCTTTGCGGAAATTCCTCCGTGAGATTAGGGAGCAATTACCAAGCGAAGTCATCCAAAAGTACTATCGCCAGAGGCGCCGTCCACGGCGATTCGGTAAGCGTTGAACGGGCAGATCACTGACGAAACAACGTTAGAGGAGCTGGCTGGGATCGTGTCCCAAGCGTTGGAAGATGCTGGAATAGTGGCAACCCTCACGGGTGGGGCGGCTGTCTCGATCTACTCGAGAAATCGTTACCAATCTGAAGACCTGGATTTCGTCACGGTCGCTCTTGTCGACGATCTCAAGTCGGCACTGGAACCACTCGGATTCAAGCATACTGGACGTCCGAGAATGTCCGTATTCGAGCATCCGAATACGCGTTGGTATCTGGAATTTCCTCCCTCGCCAATAAGCTTCGGAGGAACCTACGTCGACCCCACAGAGTGCGCTCTTATCGATACAGGACTCGGAAACCTTCGAATCATCACACCTACGCACTCTGTAATGGACCGACTAATCGCCGCCGCCGTGTGGCATGAACAGCAATCGCTTGAATTAGCGCTGCTGGTGACAGACCAGCAGTTCGAGCGAATTGACTTCGAGTTAATCGATGCTTGGGTTGCGAAAGAGGGGATACAGAAGGAGAACGAAACCGAAGAGTACTATCGGAAAGTCGGTCGTCCCTTACCCAGGTAGAAAGATCGTGGTCTCTTTCGCCACGACCGTTTCTCTTCGATGGCCATCTGCCCAATCGTACCAGGTGACAGCCTGAATAGACATTGGAAACTCAAAATTGAAAACCAGAATCGCCATTGTCGCGCTAATTTTAGCTTTTGCGAGCGCCTTGTTTTTCTTAGACGGATTTTTCCGCTTCGTGACTGCTCCAGAGTCGGGCGAGGGGAGAATAGACAGTCCGACAACGGACATCGTTCGCAACTCAACCAATGACGACGAGGTTTCGTCTGGCTCGTTGGATTCGGCGGAGCTAGAGGCAGAGACAACCGAACCGCCAGGACAGACGGAATCAAACGAAAACAGCGCGGCGAAGAATTACGATCCGCTTTTGCAGATCAATGTGTCGAAAACGGATTGCCAATCGCGTCGCTTCACTGAAGGTGGCATTACTGGAATCCGGGAGACCTGTGTAACCAGACTGACTTTTGATCATGCATATAGCGACTTCACTTACGAGCAGCTAAAGGCGATCGCTGAGTTCGATCAGTATGCCTCTTATGTTCTTGGCAAGAAAATTCTTCAAGACTCATCATGGAGCGAAAGGTACGGGTCCTCCGAGGGTCTCGACTACCTTCGGAACGCAGTGATCCTTTCCGGCAACCCGCAGACCTACCTGGAATACCTTGCAGAAAGCGGGATATCGAATCGATTCCTCCCCCAGAACGAAGACGATGAGAGGATTGCCTTTGTTGGATATATCGCTGGTCTTAAGGCAGGTGTTATCGATGACTCCCGCATACCGCCGTGGATTCTGAAACTTGAGAGCCTCGAAACTGACCACGCGACGCTTAGCGAGTGGAGAAACAGCGCGTTGATTGAGGCCAATCGGTTGATAGAAGCTCGACGGCAAATAACAGGACTAGGGTTTCTCTTCGAAAATGAGAATTGGCAGAAATTATGAATCTCGCCAAATGTGTTTGTCTTGGACTGCAAATCGGAAATGTGGGCACATGGATTTCCAGAGAGCATGTGCCCACATTTTTGCCCTACGCGATTCGATGCGGCAGTGGCAAAAGAAAGGCGCAGCCGATGGTTGGTCAGCTGTGCGGCACCTTCGATCGAGCGAGTCTTTCCGTTGGGGAATCGAATTGACTCGCTTCTTGCGAAGCTCGCCCCGTATTCCTCCGAGGTGCGCAGCATCCGATGCTGAGGTGTGCCTATCGGGTAAGGCGCCTTCGCTGCGCTGCGGCGTCCAAATCGGCTTTGCCGATTTGTCGCTACGCGGTTCGATGCGGGAGTGATAAAGGAAGGGCGCAGCAAATGGGTCGTCAGCTGCGCATCAGTTTCGATGGAGTCAGTCTTGTCATTTGGGAATCGAATTGACTCGCTTCTTGCGAAGCTCGCCCTGCGGGCGCCTCCGCGCTGCTTCGGCGTCCAAATCGGCTTCGCCGATTTGTCGCTACGCGGTTCGATGCGGCAGTGATAGTGAAAAGGCGCAGCCGACGGTCAGTCGGCTGCGCCTGGGGATTGGTGGAGGTGGCGAGAATCGAACTCGCGTCCGCCAGTCCGCCGCTCCGAGGTCTACATGCTTATACCGTCTTTGATCTTACTGGCGGCAACCCGACGGGCAGGGTAAGCCGACAGCCAGTCCGATTAGGTTTTAACGTTTAAGACCTCAGACTCGCCTCAAACGCGATCCCGTGTAAGCGACCCCCAGGTTCCACCAGCACAGGCACCAATGGTTGGAGGGCATTAAAAACTGGTTTTTAAGCAGCTAATGCGTAGTTGTCGTCGTTGGCAACTATAAGTTTTACAGCTGGTTTTACGAGGTAATCTGTTCCTCGGCATGCACTCAGAGGTTTGTGACCCACGTCGAAGCCATGTCACCCCCGTGTACTCTCAAGTGTAAGGCCGGATCTGCTGAAATCAATGCGATTTGGTCTCAATACGGGCTGGAATTATAAAGACAAAATACTTTAAAAAAAGTTTATAAAGTATTGTAATTAAGTATTTTTTAGTATCCTAGCTTTCTGCCGCTGCCAGTCCTGGTCTTTCTGGGCCGACCGTTTATCGTGTTGTTTCTTGCCCTTGGCAAGCCCCAGGTTGAGCTTGGCCTTGCCCTTGCTCCAGTGCAGGTCCAGGGCGACCAGTGTGTAGCCTTTGCGTTCAACGGCGCCGACCAGGCGGTCCAGCTCCCGGCGGTGCAGCAGCAGTTTCCGGGTGCGGGTCGGATCCGGCTTGATATGCGTTGACGAACTGATCAGTGGCGTGATGTGGGCGCCGATCAGCCAAGCCTCGCCGTTCTTGACGTGCACGTAGGTTTCCGTGATCTGGGCCTTTCCGGCTCGCAGCGATTTCACCTCCCAGCCCTCCAGGCACAAGCCGGCCTCGATGGTCTCCTCGATAAAGTAGTCGAATCGCGCCTTGCGATTAACCGCGATAACGTTGTCGGCAGGCTTCTTGGCCATGGTCTTACTTGCGTTCCGGATCTGTAGGGCGGCCGGCGATTATACGGCTTTGACGGGTCTAATGAAGGCCGCGCACGCTCCGCAAGCTGTTGTTTGGCCGGTTCATTTGTACGAGAATCGCGGGTCTGACGGCACATTCCGAGAATAATAATGCTGAGTAACGAGGCTGACGGCTCCAAGAAACGCAAATCCCTGCACGGCCACTGGTCATCGCGTATGGCCTTTATCCTGGCCGTCACCGGTTCTGCGGTGGGTCTCGGCAACGTCTGGAAATTCCCCTACGTGGCGGGCGAGAACGGTGGCGGGGCGTTCGTACTGGTCTACCTCGCCTGCGTCATCCTCGTCGGCATGCCGGTCATGATGTCGGAGATCCTCATCGGTCGTCGCGGGCGCAGAAACCCGGTGGCGACGATGAAGCTCTTAGGCGAGGAAGAGGGCAGCAGCAAACATTGGCAGATCATCGGTCTCGCCGGCGTCGTTGCCGGTATCTTCATCCTGTCCTACTACAGCGTCATTGCTGGTTGGACGCTGGCCTACGTATTCAAGAGTGCGACCGGTGCGTTCGCCGGGTCGACGGCAGAAACGGTGGGGGCGATATTTGGGAGTTTCGTCGGCAACTGGCAGGCGCTCGCGTTCTGCCACACGTTGTTTATGGCGTTGACGATCTTCGTCGTCGCGCGCGGCGTCGAGCGCGGACTGGAGCAGGCCGTCCGATTCATGGTGCCGGCGTTGCTGTTGATGATGGTCGTGTTGCTCGGCTATTCGATCTCGTCAGGCAGCTTTTCGCAGGGCGTGGACTTCATGTTCTCGGCCGACTTCAGCAAGCTGACGTGGGACAGCGTCCTCGCGGCGATGGGACAGGCGTTCTTCACGCTGTCGATTGGTATGGGGGCGATCATGGCCTATGGCGCTTACCTGCCTGAAGAGACCTCCATCACCGGCGCCTCGGCATCGGTCGTCGTCGCCGATACCGGCATCGCGATGCTGGCAGGCCTGATCATCTTCCCGCTGGTTTTCGCTAACGCGCTGGACCCTGCGGAGGGTCCGGGTCTCGTGTTCCAGACGCTGCCGCTCGCGCTGGGCCAGATGCCCGCCGGCGCCTTCTTCTCGACAATCTTCTTCGTCCTTCTGGCCTTCGCGGCATGGACGTCGGCGATCGGCCTGATGGAGCCCGCCGTTGCCTGGCTGGTCGAGCACTTCAATCGCACACGTGCACAAGCGGCGGTCATCGTTGGTCTCGGTATCTGGGCACTGGGCTTTGCGTCGGTGCTGTCCTTCAACGTCCTGGCCGACTTTACGTTCGGCAAGGGCACGATTTTCGACAACATCGATCACCTGACCAGCAACATCATGCTGCCGTTGGGTGGTGTGCTGATCGCCGTATTCGCCGGTTGGGTCATGTGCCGAAATTCGACGGCCGATGAGCTGGGCGGCGCCGGGACGAGCTACAAGGTCTGGCGTTTCCTGACCCGCTTCGTCGCGCCGATCGGCATCCTGTTCGTGTTCCTGAAAGCCGTAGGCCTGCTGCCGGACCTGTCCTGATCACGGTGACCGTTCTTGCATAGGGTCAATCGCAGCGCGTTGGTCCCGTTCTCGGCCGACCAGATGTTCCGGTTGGTCGAAGACGTCGAGGGCTACCCCGAGTTCCTGCCGTGGTGCGCCGATGCGACCCTGCATTCCAGGGAGGGCGACGTCGTCATCGGCTCTGTGCTGATGAGTAAGGGAGCACTGAAAAAGCGTTTCAAGACGCGTAACGTCATGACGCCCGGCGAGCGAATCACGCTGGAACTGATCGACGGGCCTTTCAGCTCACTCGAGGGAGAGTGGCTGTTCGAGGCCATCGAAGATGCCGGCAGCAAGGTCTCGCTCAATATCGATTTCGACTTCGACAGTCCGATCACCGAGAAGTTGTTGGGCCGCTTCTTCGAGGACGTCTGCAACTCGATGGTGCGGGCCTTCACCGAACGAGCCATCGTCATCTACGGGCCCTGAGCCGACGGTATGAACGACAGGATCAGTGTCGAGATCGTGGCCGGTCTCAGCGACCGGCAGCTGCTGCTGGACGTCGAGATCGACGCCGGCGCAACGGTCGCCGCTGCGGTCGATGCGTCGAGGATCCTGAAGCGATTCCCGGAAATGCAGGGCGACGAAATCAAGTTCGGTGTCTGGGGCAGGGTGGTCCCGCCCGAGCATCGCCTGAAGGCGGGCGATCGCGTTGAGATTTACCGTCCGCTGCAAATGGACCCGCGGGAGGCGAGGCGACAGCTCGCCCTGGTCGGTAAGACGATGCGCGGATAGACGAGACGGTATGCAGACAGCGGTCCGCTGACGCGGCGCGTAACGCAGCCGCGGCCGCTCGAAGTGGCCGATCGTCAGAGGTCGGGATCCAGTTCCTGGTCCTGGCGAATCTCGCGCACCAGCCCGTTCTCGTCGAACAGCACGGATACCCAGCGCTTCGCAGTCGTGTCGCGGCGACCGATCTTCAGGTAATAGATGTAGTCCCAGCGGTCCGCGTGGAATGGATCGGACAGCATCGGCGTGCCCAGGAGGAACCGAACCTGGTTCTGTGTCATGCCGACAGCGAGCTGGTCTAGGTCTTCCTGCTCGACGATATTGCCCTGCGAGATGCCGGCGCGAAATACACAGCCGGACAGGGAGAGCAGCGTGAAAGCTGTGAGCAGAATAATGAGTGTCTTGCGCATAGTAACTACTTGGATGGATTCCGCCGCGATGGTTCAAATGGACCGCTAAGCTAGAGCGTGGGCGGCTTCTCGTTCATAATAGGCGCGCATCATACCTTCTCACCCCGGATCACGATAGCCATCCGGGCCCGTCTGGAACACCGTACATGCAGCAACGCCAGGAACTCCGCAAAGCCGGACTCAAGATAACGCTCCCGAGACTGAAGATTTTCGAGATTCTCGAGAGCGATGATCAGCGTCACATGAGCGCCGAGGACATCTACAAGGTCCTGCTCGATTCGGGCGAGGAGATTGGACTTGCGACCGTATACCGGGTCCTGACGCAGTTCGAGTCGGCCGGCCTCGTCACGCGCCATAATTTCGAGGGTGGGCATTCGATCTTCGAACTGGACGATGGCGAGCACCATGACCACATGGTCTGCGTCGACTCGGGCGAAGTCATCGAATTCTTCAGCGAAGAGATCGAACGCATACAGCACGAGATCGCCGAAAAGCACGGCTACGAGCTCCTCGATCACAGCCTGGTGCTGTACGTGCAACGCAAAGGCGAGGATAGCGACTCGGAGTGAGCGGCAACTCGCGACGGAAGTCGCGAACGAGGCCTCCGGCTAAGCCCGCTTTCGAGCGGCCTCGGTCAGCATCTCGGACGCGTGCGCCAGCGTCTTCTTCGTAATCTCGACGCCGCCCAGCATCCTGGCGAGTTCCTCGATTCGTTCCTGCTGCCCGAGTTCCGAGATCCCGGTCCGGGTCGCGTTGCCGTCACTGACTTTACTGACCCTCAGGTGATGGTGCGCGAGGCTTGCGACTTGCGGCAGGTGAGTCACGCATAGCACCTGGCGTTTCTCACCGAGTTCAGCGAGCCTCAGTCCGACCATCTCGGCGACGCCGCCGCCGACGCCGGAGTCGACTTCGTCGAAGACCATCGTCGGGATCGCGCTGCCATCGCTGGCAATGACCTGGATGGCGAGGCTCATGCGCGCAAGCTCACCACCGGATGCGACTTTCGACAGCGGCATTGGCTTCTGGCCGGGGTTCGCACTGATCAGGAATTCGATACTGTCGATGCCGTGTGGCGCGGGTGAGTCTGCCTCGGAGAGGTCGATCTCGAAGACGCCGCCGGGCATGCCCAAACCGGACATCGCCTCGGTGACCTCGCCGGCAAACGATTTCGCACTGGCCGCGCGCTTGGAGGACAGCGACGTCGCGAGCTCCAGGTATGCAGCTTCGGCCGCTGCAACGGATGCCTCCAGTTCCTGGTCGATCTCGTCCGCGTGCAGTAGCTCTTCATGTTCGCATGCGAGTTCCACCCTACGGTCGATCAGCAGGTAAGGCTCTACGCGATGCTTGCGCGCGACTGACTGGACCGCATCGATGCGTTCCTCGACCCATCGCTGGCGAGCGGGATCCGACTCGATCGAGTCGCTGGCCCGCGCGATGCTGTCGTAGGCCTCGGCGACCTGGATCTCGGCGCTCTGGACGAGCTCGAGCGGTTCGGCCAGTCCGTCGTCGAATTCGACAAGGCTCTCGAGCTCGCGGCGCGTCCCCGCCAGCATCGCCGCGGCGCTCGGTTCGGCGTCGCTCAGTTGCTGCATCGCGCTGCCGATGCCTTCGGCCAGCTTGCCGCTGTTCATCAGTTTCCTTCTTTCGATCTCGAGCTCATCGACCTCGCCCTCGCCGAGATCGAGGCGTTCGAGTTCCTCCAGTTGGAACGCGACGAGTTCGATGCGTGAAGCGCGATCGCTGGCGCGTGTCCGCAGCGACTCGAGACGATCCGTCAGGTCACGGAGTTCAGCATAGGCCTCTTCGACTTCTGAACGCTCGGCCATCAGTCCGCCGAAATGATCGAGCAGATCGCGCTGCACCGGGCGCTTGCCGAGCGACTGATGGAAGTGCTGGCCATGAATGTCCAACAGCAGGTCGCCGAATCCCTTGAGCTGCTGCATGGACACCGGGTTGCCGTTGATGAAGGCTCGCGAGCGGCCTTCCGCCGTGATGACGCGCCGTACGACGCAGCCGTCGTCCTCGTCCATCGCCTGTTCCTCGAGCCAGGCGGCAGCGGCCGGCTCGTCGGAGACGTCGAACTCGGCGCTGAACTCGGCGCGTTTCGAGCCCTGCCTGACGGCCTGGGCACTGCCACGCTCGCCGAGAACGAGCCCGAGCGCGTCGACGAGAATCGACTTGCCCGCGCCGGTTTCACCGGTCAGTACGGTCATCCCCGGCCCGAAGTCCACCTCGATCTGGTGGACGATGGCGAAGTCGCGGATGGTCAGGCTAGTTAACACGGTCGCCCGGCGTGCCGCGATTGCGGCTGTCTCTGCCCCAGTAGAGCTTCGACCTCAGGATGTCGAAGTAGTCGTATCCGGGCGGGTGAATCAATGTGACGCGGCCTTCGGACGGTCCGATACTCAGCCTGTCGCCCGGCTTGATCTCGCCGAGCAGGATACCGTCGACGGTGATCTCTGCCTTGATGTCGTCACGTTCGACGATGACCACCTCGACAGTCTGATGCGATGGAATAACGATGGGTCGGTCCGTCAGTGTGTGCGGTGCTACCGGGACGAGGACGAGCGCGTCGAGCTGAGGCGACACGATCGGGCCGCCACAGCTCAGCGCATATGCGGTCGAACCCGTAGGCGTGGCGACGATCATCCCGTCACCGGAATGGGTGTTGACGTAGTGATCGCCAATCCAGGTTTCGAAATCGACCATACGGCCCGTCTCACGGCGTTGCAGTACGACGTCGTTGATGCCGAACGCCGTTTTCGTCTTCCCGTCGCTTGAAAGCGTCGCGCGCATCAGCACGCGCGACTCCCTCGAGTAGTTGCCGGCAAGCACCTGGTCGAGGCTGGCCGTCATCTCATCGGGCGTAACGTCGGCCAGGAAGCCCAGTCTTCCTCGATTGACGCCCAGCAACGGGATGTCGTTTTTTCGGGCCAGCGCGCCAGCATAGAGCATCGTGCCGTCACCGCCGACGGCGACGATCAAATCAGCGGTATCGGACAGCGTCGCCTCGTCGACGACCGTGACCTTGTCATCGATGCCCGTTGAAGCCGAGTAAAGTTCGACGCCCGAGCCCGCGAGGTGATCAGCAAGCTGTTGCATCGGCTCGATGACGCGTTCGTCCTCCGGTCGTCCGACCAGTGCGATTTTGGTGAATGCCAGGCCCATGTCTGTTCTTGTCGTTTTGGTGCTTTTCTCTACGACCGCGCGTCGTCGCGCATTGTTGCAAACCCTTGACCGACCGCCAAGCCGTTGCTAGCGTCAATCAACACTATCACAGAGCACGACACGTCCGTTTCCTGTTTCTAAACAATGTCAGCAGAAGCGAACACACCGATTCCCAGTGAGCGAGCGGGACACCTGTTAAAGGTGCTGATCCAGCGCTATGTCCGTGACGGCATGCCGGTAGGCTCGAGGACGCTGTCGAAAGACTCGGGCCTCGATCTCAGCCCCGCGACGATCCGCAACGTTATGTCCGATCTCGAGGAGATGGGACTCGTGTCGGCGCCGCACACGTCGGCGGGCCGGGTGCCGACACCGAAGGCCTATCGCCTGTTCGTGGACACGATGGTTCGCTTCAAGAAGCCGAAGGACAACGATCTTGAGAAGCTGCGGACGCAGCTCGGCGACTCAGCGGACGATCCGGACGAGCTGATCGGCTCGGTCTCGAAAATGCTGTCCGAAATCACGAGCCTCGCGGGCATCGTCACCGTGCCGCGGGGCCAGACGGCGACGCTTCGGCAGATAGAATTCCTGCCGCTGTCGGATCACCGAATTCTCGTCATCCTCGTCATCAATGACAGGGAAGTTCAGAACCGAATCCTGCACGTCGATCGGGAATACACGGCGTCTGAATTGCAGCATGCCGCCAACTTCATCAATGAGCACTACGCCGGCGCGGAGATGACGACGCTGCGTGAACGTGTCGTCAGCGATCTCGAGGGGCTTAGGGCGTCGATGAACCAGGAGATGCTCGACATCGTGACCGTCGCCCAGACGGCGATGGAAGGCATGTCGCATCCGGATGGCGAGTTCGTCATGGCCGGCGAGACCAACCTGATGGATTTCGCCGAGCTGTCGGACATCAGCAAGTTGCGGCGTTTGTTCGATGCCTTCTCGCACAAGCGCATGATCCTCGACTTGCTCGATCGCAGCATTCACGCATCGGGCGTGCAGGTCTTCATCGGCGAGGAATCCGGCTTCCGCATCCTCGACGACGTCAGTGTCGTAGCCGCTCCTTACCACCTCGAAGACGATACGATCGGCGTGCTGGGCGTCATAGGCCCAACGCGTATGGCGTATGACCGGGTGGTCCCGATCGTTGACCTGACCTCCAGGCTGCTCGGATCTGCCCTCAAGCAACGCGGCTGACGAGGCCCAATTAGACTTGATATTTACCGCCGCGCCCCCAGAGTGCGGCGAGACGGAAAATGTCGTCCCGGTAGACGGGACACGACCATTGCAGATGGGGAGCAAATCATGAATGAACAGGCGGAAGAGAAGCTCGACGACGAGCTTCCCAAGGATGAGCCTGAGTCGGCAGAGTCCGACGAGCTTGAGGCCGCAAAGGCGAAGGCTGAAGAGAACTGGGACCGCTACTTGCGCGCAGCCGCGGAGCTCGAGAATGTGCGTAAGCGTGCCGCCAGGGACGTCGAGAAAGCCCGAAAATTTGCGCTGGAGTCTTTCGGCCGTGAGCTGCTGGGCGTCGTCGATAGTTTCGAGATGGGGCTTGCCGCTGCGGAGAACGCGGATGCCGACGCGCTTCGCGAGGGCAGTGAGGCCACGCTGAAGCAGCTCCTGACCGCGCTCGAGCGGGCCGGAATCGAAGTGGTCGACCCGGTTGGCGAGCCGTTTGACCCGGAGCTTCACGAGGCGATCAGCATGCAGCCGTCTGCTGACATGGAACCGAACTCGGTCCTGGTGGCCATTCAGAAGGGCTACACGCTGAACGGGCGCCTGCTGCGCGCGGCGCGCGTCGTTGTCTCGACGGAGGCGCCGTCAGAGGCCTCCGACGAAGCCGAATAAATTAAGAACAAACGCTTGAATACAGGGGCTGCGGCCCCACGTTTCAGACAGTTTCGAAAAGAATTTTTTGGGAGTAATCAACATGGGTAAAGTGATCGGTATCGACCTTGGTACCACCAACTCCTGCGTTGCAGTGATGGAAGGTGATAAGCCCAAGGTGATCGAGAACAGCGAAGGCGATCGCACGACGCCGTCGATCGTCGCCTTCAGTAAAGACGACCAGGTGCTGGTAGGCCAGTCGGCCAAGCGTCAGGCTGTCACCAATCCGGAGAACACGTTGTTCGCCGTCAAGCGCCTGATCGGCCGCCGCTTCGAGGACGATGTGGTTCAGCGCGACATCGACATGGTGCCGTACAAGATCGTCAAGGCTGACAATGGCGATGCCTGGGTCGAGGCGAACGGCAAGAAGATGGCGCCGCCCGAGATCTCGGCACGCGTTCTGATGAAGATGAAGAAGACCGCCGAGGACTACCTGGGCGAGGACGTAACCGAGGCAGTGGTCACGGTTCCCGCTTACTTCAACGACTCACAGCGCCAGGCAACCAAGGACGCCGGCAAGATCGCGGGACTCGAAGTCAAGCGCATCATCAACGAGCCGACCGCCGCGGCACTCGCCTACGGCATGGACAAGAAGCGCGGCGACAAGAAAATCGCCGTCTTCGACCTCGGTGGCGGTACGTTCGACGTCTCGGTGATCGAGATCGCGGAGATCGACGGCGAGCACCAGTTCGAAGTACTGGCCACGAATGGCGATACCTTCCTCGGCGGTGAGGACTTCGACCTGCGTGTGATCGAGTATCTCGCGTCCGAGTTCCAGATCGAGAGCGGCGTCGACATTACCAAAGACCCGCTGG
>JAAUXY010144338.1_pt1 | contig 13314 bp, 13 predicted proteins | sample 7278121 | NCBI WGS metagenome assembly JAAUXY01 (sample SAMN14350117, study PRJNA611818) | marine sediment metagenome | isolation source: surface marine sediment (1.8m) | place: French Polynesia: Moorea | collected 2018-08 | reverse complement strand
TGCGGTTCGCCAAATGCATCGAACTTGAGGATCGTGAGGACCTCTTTGACTTTCTGGTCGGCATTTTTGAGGTGGAGCTTGCTCTTTTGGCCGGCCAGTAAATGCTTTAACTCGACCAGGACCAGCGCACCGAAATCATCCAGGTACGTTACCTTTTCAAGATCGACAGTCAGCTCAGGCGGCAGGGGAGGGTGCAAAATGGATTTTATGCCCGTGATGGTTTCGGCTGCCGTAAAAGCATCCATGCGCCCCCGGATGGAAAGCGTTACAGCCCCGTCGTCTCCGTGGGAGACTTCATAACTGCAGGATTGTAAGTCTTCTGAGCTTGGCATCACTCAAGGCTTATCAAATTGGAGGTTTTTTAAATTATTATCATCAATGCCGTAGGTATCCGCCAGCGCATCCATATCCATCTGGAAGACCAGCCAGCCCTTAAATATGTTGTCGTTGTAGAGCTCAAAAGCGATTTCGGTGCCTTTTTTCCCCATGGGATGATTTTTTTCAGTACGATACACGGTGAGTACTTTGTGAAGTGAATCTTCACTTCCCTGGAAGTTGATGGCGGCATAGCTGCTGCCGATCATATTGCCTGCAGGGGTATCTGACGTTGCTGAATAAGCGCTTATCACTTTCCTGTCTTTATCCAGCAAAACCAGGCCGGTAAATGGGACCGCCGTCATCTGCTGGATATTAAAAAAGCGCTGCATGACTTGCCGGATAGCTTCTGGGCTTTTACCGTCAGGCAAATCGGCCAACCATGAATTGAGCAGAAAATAATCCTTGGCCAAAAGATTGCCGAGCTCCATCTGTCTGGCATCTACGGCCTGATGGCCTTTTGAATAATACGGATAGCCCCAAAAAATTATGGCTGTCAGCAGGCCGATCAAGACAAATGCCGAAACAAGCCACATAAATGCGCGCTTATATTTTTTCTCCAATTTTTTGGTGGCGGTGACATCGCGTCCCAGCGAAAGAACCCCCTGAAAGTTATGGTGGCCATCGTAGATTACGGTGAAGCTTGTTGAGATACAGCGAATGCCTTTGCGGGGGTGTTTAATGTCAAAAATTTTTTCTGTGGTTGAATATTGGGCTTGAACCTCTTTTAAAAAATCTTTGTACTCCTCCGGTTTGACGTATATTTCATCGACATTGGTGTCGCGCATTTGCGGCCAGTCTCGCCCATACAGTTTTTCAGCTGCAGAATTCCAAACCAGGATGCGGCCGTTCTTGTCTGTCATAATTACGGCGTCCGGCAACTGATCGCTTACCTGCTTTAACCCATAAAGCATTTGAGTGGCTTCATTCAGCCATTGGGAGAGGTGCCGGATGATATCCGGTCCCGCCGTCGGACATTCATTTAAAAAAAGGTTGATCTCTTCTTTGGGAATACAAATCACTTCAACCCGGGTCTTTGCTTTCACAGAAGCGGTGCGCTGATCTCCTAAAAAAAAGGAAACTTCACCGAAGACAGCTCCTTCTTCGGAAATTTCCCTTATTTTCTGGTCTCCTTTTATTATTTCAACCTGGCCGGTTACCAGGACATAGAGGTCCTGCGTATCATCACCCTCTAAAAAGATGGTCTGCCCCGGATTAAAAGTGATGAGATATTTGGCTAAATCAGGATTGTTAATGATGTCGTCTGTTTTCAGGCAATCCATATCTTAGCAATGTAGTCCAATGATGTTGGGCAGTCAATTTAAAACCTGAATCCAACATGAAACGAAAGAGAAGTTGGGCGTCCTGTTGACGACTGCCGTTAAGAAAACAATAGAAGTAAATGAATATATTGATCCGTAAAAGGCAATTCGTCCGCCGAAGGCGGATAAATCATAGTATAAAATAGGGATTCGCCCGGCAGAATTCAAGCGGGTAAGTGGCAGCAGGAGCGCTTTGGGCTTCGCTCTTTGAGCTACGACCCAACAAGTCGTTCGAGGAGCAGCCCTGCAGGCCTTGAGGCCAATAAAAGCAGGTTTAAGGCATCCCCCCTTCGCTACATATGTAGCTACGGCGCGGCAAGCAGGTATTAGGCTTCAGGCCACGAAATTCTATCTAATTTTAATACTGGCAGTGGTCGCGGATTGAGTGCTAGGGTCTGAAAGGCTGAAGCTTAAGTTAGGAGGAATTGGATAAAGCCAGATTCTATTCAAATATCAGATCGGATATCCAGACCGTCCGAAAAGGCTGTTTGCTGCTACGAACACCGGGCGGATCGGCAAGGATAAGGCTTGAAATCTCTGCAGGGTCAAGGACGCCATCCTGGCGCGTTTTATCATCGATTGAAAAATCATCGAGATGAAATTCAAATTTGTTCCAATCCAAGCCGGAATTGGCCATGACGAAAAAAGATTCACCTGCGGACTCATCGATTCGCAAAAAGATCGGCCCTCCCTGATCGCTTTTGAGCCAGAATGAAACCATGGTTGCGTTCGCCACTCTGCGTCGATCGACCTTTTTAAAACACCACATCCAGTCATCGCCGTATCGATAGTTCCAGCGCATGGAAATCATTTCCGTATGCGGGCTGTCATGATCCAGGGAAACAAAACTGCCGGCGGGACAATGAAATAGATCCTTTGGGTCGGCAAATCCGATCTTGACGGTTTCCGGTTTCGCGGCTGCTGAGTCTACCGGTTGATGGCTATCCCTGGTTTTGCCTGTCGGGGGGGATGCCGGAGAGGCGACGGGTTGATCCGGATTCTGAACATTCCAATCGCGCAGAGAGGCCTGGCGTTTAAGCTCTTTATAAGCCAGCTTGTCTTCTCCCTCATAGGTTCGCAATCCCAGGGTTGCTAAAAATTCTATGAACGCCTTTGAAGAAAAGCCGTAATAGGTTTCAAACTCCGTTAATTTTGCATCCGGAACATCATGCAGCCACATAAAATTCATATGCCGGATCTGGAAGCGATGATGATCCCAGGCCGCAAATAATTCGCGAATAAAAGCCGCCTGTTTCTCTTGCGAGCTTTTTAAATAGGAACTGGACGGATAACCCGCTTCCAGCATACTGATGGGTCGGCCTTCATATAGAGTCGTCAGGCGTTTAAAATGCTCGTGGACAACAGAAGGTTCACGCAGCCTAAATCCGTCTTTAAGCGGATAGTAGGTGACCATAATCAGGTCGCTATGCCGGTTCATATTTTTTAGGGCCGCTGTGTGATTAAAGATGTACCCATACATCATGGCCTTGGTGCCGATCTTCAGCCCGGGTCTTTTGCTTTTCACATATTGACGGGTACTTTCGTAAAACTTTTGGTATTGGCGCCATCTGGAGGGATCATGGGCCAGATAAGCATCGATTTCATTGCCGATACCGAATCCGATAAGTTCAAGATCCGGTATTTGAGCGAAAACATAATCAATCAATCGATTGTAGCGTTCAATGACTTCAGGATCATCAAAGGCTTTGTGTTTCAAATCACCGGGCATTCTCAGGTTATTGGTATCGATGGGATTCACCGTCAAAAAAACTTTGATGCCCTGCGCCGGAAAAAATACGTTGGCAATCTGTAAATTTTTATTGCCGTAGGTTCCTGAAGCAGTTTCAACTGCATCCCAGGCAAACGGCAGTTCAATAAATTCCAGGCCGGCTTCGCGGGCCAGCGAAAAGGCGTTGCCAAATCCGACCGCCCCTTCTGTGATCCCATGGCCGATAAGGCGATCGCCCCTGGTCCGGGGTTGCGATCCGAATGCGATTTGATTCATTAGCAAAACCGCAATGAGCAGAACCAAAAAATCAATCAGTGTTTTTCGCATGGGCGGTCTCCTCGTGTGGAGGTTCCTGGGAACGGTAGCTCAGCTTTCGTTATGCCTTACTTCAATCACCCGGACGGCTTTAAATTGGAAGACGATATTGGGGGATATAAAGTTGACAAAATAGGTTCTTCTCCAATTTAGTTGGAGAAGAGGGTCCAAGGATTCAAGGGGTCAAGGATTCGAGGGTTTGTTTTCTAAAGATTTTATCAGCGCTTTTAACATCCGTTCGATTTCTGCCATATCGGTTTTTAGTGTGCCCAATTCATCTTTTTTAATTAAATTTAAATCCCCTGCCAATAATATCTGAGTTTCCAATTCGCAAACCGAACCATATGATATGTAAAGTAGCCTAACGTAATCCAAGGTTGTCTTTCTTCCGTATCCTTCGGCTATATTTGAAGGTATAGAAATTACCGATCTTCTGATCTGTGAAGTTAGACCGTATTTTTCTTCCGGTGGAAATTTTGTTGTTATTCTATATATTTCTAAACACAGTTTGTAAGACTTTTGCCAAACTTTCAAATCTCTGTAGTATTTGAGCATTCCACTTGACCCCTTGAATCCTTGACCCCTTGAACCCTTCAGGCCAAACCATTATAAAATTAATGATACTTGAACATGCTCACCGAAACCTTTTGTGGTAATTAAGGGCGCCACTTGGGGGCCTTCCCCGTATCCTCAAAGCGGGGTTTGTCAAACCGGTCGCGCTCTTCGCTGAAATACCATATCGATTTTGGAAAGTACCGGGCACTGTCTGGAAAGATCCGCATAAATTCATCGCGGCACGGCCTGCAGAAATCTTCCGCATTCAGTTCCGGCCATTTTTCCATGCAGGAAGCAACGAGTCGGTCAAAGAAGTGACCCCCCATAAATTTGTCATATGCGATGCTGAGGAATGCATTGGTCTGCATTCGATTGTAGGTGTTCAGATTGCCATCGGCCAGTTGAATGTCGCGTCGACGCCGCATATCGATTCCCAGGCTCAAATCGCGATGGACGATGCGCTTGATTTCCATGTTAGCATCAACTTCGAATATCACATTCTGCCCGTGGGGCTCGAGCAAGAAGCCAAAGTGCAGGAAACAATCCACCCAGTGCCGAATGATCGGGAGCATAATATTGTGCAGCACGAAAGACTGGGGCTCTCTGTTTCCGATGAGGTCAAAAAGCAATAATGTCTTTTCAGAATCGAAAAAGTCCCTGCCATAAAGCGCAAACCCCGGGATCAGGTGTCTTTTCGCTTCAACAGCAGGGAAAGGTATCATATCCCGAACGAGATAGCCCCAGTTCTCACCGCGGGGAGAATCGGATTGCAGATTTTTATGGCTCACTGCAATGACTTCCCTTAGAAAAGCAAATTTTGGGTCTAAATGATAAATTCCGCTCTCGAGTTCCATGGAAAGATTAATTGCCTGCTCTAAAACCTCATCCCGCATTCTGCGGCCGTATCGAGAGATTCTGAAAGGAAAGTGCACCTTAATTGCATGCGGGGATTTATGGTCCTGCACGTAGAGGGTCCGGGTTGAAGAGCTGGGAGACACGACGATGTTTACATGCGGTGTGCCGATAGAGAGGGTATGCTTTACATATGGATCGTTTCGGCGTTCTTCTATAACTTGGGGGTGAATACAGAATAGCGCTTTATTCTCAGACAGGTAGGTATTTGCCAGCTCGATGGGCGGGTTTGCCGTGTAAATCTTTAATTGATTGCAAGGAACTTCAAACACAGGCAGGTCAAATTGGCCATGATCTGAATTGGGGCGGTACCTCTGCCTGGCCTCGGTATAATCCGCATGGATACTGTATGTTCGTGTCCCTTCGTTGCGGTATCTGTCCAGGTAAATAAGCGATGGAAACATAATTCATCTTTTTTTGAGTATGGAGGCCTCCCAAAAATAGTTTAACGCTATAACAATATGGCGTTATAGCGTTAAAACATCAAGACGAAAACTAATTTGCGGTGACTTCGGGTGGCCTTTTTATGAGCCACTTTTCCGGTTGGCTTATCATTTTTGACAGCTGCCCCATGATTTGGTCATAGGCTGCATCCAGTTCCTTGCAGTCGTCATCATCCAGGTAATTGCATTGCCGTGCAAATTCAACCCATACCTGGGTTTCGCAGGCCTCGCCTTCCGAATCGTTCAACTTGGCAATGAAAGGGGTTTTGAACCGTCTTTTTCGCCAGGCGCGGGTGATATTCGAACAAACAGATCGGGAGGAGCACCGTATTTGATCGGTCAGGGAATATTTTTCCTCAGGTGGGAATTTTTCGGTCAGCTCGAAAATTTTCATGGCAGCATTCATTGCATTCTGAAAAACCCTCAAGTCTTTATAGCTGTTTATTTTATCAGACATTTTCCAACCTCCTTTTTAATTAGATAAATGACCGAATTGTTTGCCGGCTGATTTATTGTTACGATTTTTGAGGGGTCGGTTCGGCGCGCCCGCCGTCCGACCCCGGCGATGGTGTTCTTTCGGCGCTTACTTGACGCGGATTCGATCCTTGTTTTTCTCAAATGTTTTCTGACCGATTCGCGGGACCTGCGTTAAGTCCTGCGGACTTTTAAAAGGGCCATTTTTTTCGCGAAACTCAATAATACGGGCTGCATGATTGGAACCGATACCATTCAGTTTTGTCAGCTCTTCGGCCGAAGCGGTGTTTATGTTGATTTTTGCTGCTTCCCCGGCAACGGTGTGATTGAGTCCGATCCAGCCCACCAAAGCCGCTGTTAACAGTGTAATAACCATCAGACGTTTAAACATGTTATCCTCCTTTCAGTTGGGTTGTTGGCGCCGTATATACATTCAATACGGCCGGGTTCATAATATCTGACAACAATTTTTTACAATTTCAGCAATTAAAACTTGCCAGGTTGGCACTATTTTGTTAAGTAAAAACCTGCCTCTACCGAATTAAGTGCGATTTCAGCAGTTCGTCATGTGAGTTTGTAATATGCCGTTTCCTATTTGTCAATAAAAATTTGCATTAAAAGCAAAAAATATTTGCTTTTTATATTCCCGTTTCCTGATGGGCAGTGCTGGAGCAAAAGCATGGAAAAAGAAGAAAAATTAAATGATAAAGGAAAGTTAAGTGTATCATTAAGCGAGACTGAAGAAATCATCGGCCGGTTGAAAGAAGCCCTGGGTGTTAAAACCGATGGTCAGCTGGCCGATCATCTGGGAATATCGAGGCAAAATATTGGTGCGGCCCGCAAACGGGATGATGTGCCGCCGGGGTGGATATACAAGGTGGCCGAGTTGACAGGCTGTTCAATGGATTGGCTTGGTTTTGGGCATGGCCCCAAAGTGCGGGTGGCCTATACCACAGATAAATCTTCTTCAAAAGGCCGGTTGGCCAGTCAGGAATCGGCTTACAAACTACAGGTCAGCTGGAAGCCTCGCTCAGCGGATGAGTCACCACCGGATGCGGATATTTCCGGTTTTGGTGCGGCCGTAGAGATGCTGGCAAAAATTTACAGCTCCGAGGACCCATTGCTCATTCGTACCATCAACGCCAATATCCACGCTTTTTGTGAGGCCATTGATCACAAGCAGCGTAATCAAAGCTCTGCTAAAGAGCTGGCCGATTTAAAAAAACGGCTGCGCACAATTGAAAAAAAACTTCAGTAAACCTCGCCCTTCTCACCCATTTTAAAAATTTAAACCGGTCTGGGGCTTCATTAGATCAAATGTTCGGCGGGATCGTATCGAGTGTCGTTTCTATGCCGGCGGTCATGTAACGCGGGTTTTATAAAAGCCGGGGGATGAATGCGGGATTTCCCAGGCGCCAACGGTTTTTTCATAGTATTGGGTGGCGTCCACTGCGCCGACAACCGCATATCCATAACCTTTCAGCTTCATGTCGAGCAAACAGGCGGTCATCAATGCCGTACCCGTTCCCCGGTTACGATATGATTTTTCAACCCCGATGGGGCCAAAAAATCCCAATGCGGTGGCATCGTAGCATGCAAAACCGATCATCTGTGCATCTTTAACAGCCACAAAACAGGTTCGGGGTCTGTTGGCAAAGGCTACATCGACTTCACTGGCCCAGCCGGCGCCGAATTGGTCCGATACCCAATTCACAACGACCTGTTTTTCGGGTCCAATGGGTTTGCGAATGGAAATCCCGAGTTTTTTCTGTTTTGCCAAAAAGCGCCATTCATCTTCTATTTCATATAATTTGACTAACATGTCCGGCATCTTTCGTCCCCCTGTCAGACCCTGAAATGCTGTGCCTTAATAAATACTGTCCGTCGTAACTATTGTTCTATATTCCCTGGCATTTGTCAAAAGGCTGCGGATCGTTGTTGCATGCAAAATTGAGGTATAAAAGCTGACATTTTTTGTCACGAAGATAGCAGGGCTGTACCGTATAATATGATTTAAATACTTGATATAATATCAAATATTAAATTATTCGGATTTGGCTTGAATGTTGCTGTAATAATTATCGAGACGGAAAGGTATATTTAAAGCTTTTTGAAAAAAGCCCGATATATTTAGTGAAAAGGATAACAATAATGCAAGGAGCAGATGATAAAATGCAAAAAAAAGGGTTGATCTTATTCGTCGATGATGACGAGTTGGTCCTGGACGTCGGCGGAAAGATGATTCAACGTTTGGATTATGAGGTGCTTATCGCCAAGAACGGCGAGGAAGCAATCGCATTATTCGAGAAAAATAAAGCCACGGTCGATATCGTTATTTTGGATATGCGCATGCCGGGTATGAATGGAGCCACCGTGCATGATCATTTAAGAGAAATCAGGCCTGACACCAAAATAATTTTAGCCAGCGGTTATCTTGAGAACGGCCATGCCAGGGACATCATTGCACACCAGTATAATGATTTCATTCAGAAGCCGTTCCATTTAGATCTGCTGACGCAAAAAATAGAAGGAATGATGAAAATGTAGTGCCGGCCGAAATGGCGGACCGAGGCCCTGTAAGAATAGGGTCGCTGGGGATTCAAACCTCACATACGAAATTGAGGGATCCGGGTAAAACGGATCCCTTTTTCATTTTTGGTCGGGGGTATTTATTTGCGAGACAGTGAAATTTATATTTAATAACAAATAGTTAAATAAAAAAATCAAAAAAAATATGGCGGAGCGAAACTTTCTGAAAGCCGGGGTGTTTAAGAACAGTAAAGTCGAGGCCCGCCATATGATAAACAGTAAAATAGACATAAAAACGGAGGTTGAGGTAATGAAAACAAGACTGATGACGGTATTAACCGGAGTGACGCTGTGTGTGGCATTGATATCGAGTCCCAGGCCCCTTTTGGCTGAGGATACAGAGGAAAGTTTAAATACCGGGCTTACGCTGCGTGAGCGAATTGATACCAACGGTGATGGAACCATCGATGATGCTGAAAAGGCAGCTTTCAGAAAGCACCGTTTAAAACGGTTTGATCGCAACAATGACGGAAAGCTTGATGGAAATGAGAGGCGGCATGCCCGACGTGCATTTGACCGCGCCGAAGATCGCTGGGACCGCAGGGAAGATCGCAGAGACCGCCGGGAGGATATACGGGACCGGCGCGAAGACGTCAGAGATCGCCGGGAAGACGTGCGCGATCGCCGCGAAGATATAGTAGATCGCCGGGAGGATAAATGGGACCGCCGGGAAGATCGGTGGGATCGTCGTGAGGACATTCGGGATCGCAGAGAAGATATACGGGACCGCAGGGAGGATGTTCGGGATCGCAAAGATGACCGGTTAAAAGCGGATCGACTCAGCGATCTGCAGGACCGACTGGCAAACACCGATGATCCAAAAGAAAAAGCTCGGCTCGAAAGAAAGATCGGGAGACTGCAGAACAATATTCGCAAAGACAAAGCCGAGGATCGCTGGGATCGTCGTGAGGATAAATGGGATCGTCGGGAAGATAAGTGGGACCGTCGCGAGGACAGACGGGATCGCAGAGAAGATGTCCGTGACCGTCGTGAAGACCGGCTTGACCGCTGGGAAGATGTACGCGACCGACGGGAAGATCGCAGGGATCGCCGGGAGGACAAATGGGATCGCCGCGAGGATAGAAGGGACCGCAAAGAGGACATTCGCGAGCACAGAAGAGATCGGCGCAGCAACAGGGGCCATGCCGCCCGTCGAGGCGGAGGTAAAGGCAGACGTCGCTAAAATCATCCAGTTTCATCAACGGCTTTGTCCCTCGTCGAAACTGCGGAGGACATGGAAGGACAGGTCAGCATTTTCTGCTAAAAAAAAGGCAGCCCGGATTATTCGGGCTGCCTTTTTTTTATCCCTCTTGGCACGGCCCCGTAAGAAGCGCTGTGGCTTTATACCGACTAACGGCCCAAATTTAAAAAATTGGAAAATAAGCCGACAGCCAACATATCCAGGGTTATTGGTCGGTGTAAGGATTTTTGGGGGATGTCTGATGCCCTGCTTGACAGGTATGACCCGGCTCATTAATTTTTGTGGGTGAAGTTTGCCTGGAATATATTATTAATTTAATAACAGGAAGTTAGACGATCTAAGGACATATAACAGCTTTGCGGGCAGGTATCATGGCTAAAAATGATATGCAGGATACCAACAATTTGCGCGTGGTCGAGACCATCGAAAGCCGCTCTCCGGCCGGTCGGCATGACGCTGTTCAGGGCTGGCACAACCTGTTAAAAAACCTTCTTTCTAAAATGGCGCCCTATCTGCGGGCCGGTCACCTGGTGACTTTTCGCGAGCTCAAAAAGCAGGAGCGCCTGTTTTTTGAAGAGCGCCTTCAACCAATAAATGTGCCGGTTTCAGTCAATGCCCTCTACCTGCCACCGAGCGTGCGCCACCAGATGTTATACACGAGACCCAGCGGGAAATCCCGTCCTGTTTCCGAACATTCGCCTGACCGCCCGCCGGACGAGGGTATTATTCTTGCCTGCCGTGAAACAGACCTCCATGTTGTTATCAATGCCCTGCTGGCCAAACCGCCCTTTGCGCCGGCGATCGATGTTTACGAAGACGGCCAGCTTTTGGCCGGATATGTTTTCCATACCATAAACGAATGCATCGCTGATCTTTCTCAAGTGCTTCAGACGTATCTGGCGCCAGAGAGTGATCGGGAATGACAACCAAATCCGTCCGGATTCGGTAGCATCAGCGAGTATTGAATATGGACCCAGACCTTAAGCTACGGCGCAAATGGACATTGCGCGCTCACGGCCGGCAGATGGTTTTTACCAAAAAACCTTTAGAAAGCGACATTCATGTACTGACGAAAGCATTTATATGGGCGCTTTTCCTGCCGGAGTATCCGAATCTATCTGTCGAAACGCCGGTCGGCGGTCGCTATAAGCCGGATCTGGTGCAATTGGATGACAACGGCAAGCCCGTATTTTGGGGGGAGGCCGGACAGGTCAGCCGCAGGAAGATACAGGCGCTGGTCCAGAGACAGCGATTTACGCATCTTGTGTTTGCCAAATGGAATCTTAATTTGGAGCCCTACTACAGGTTGCTGGAAAAGGAAACAAAGGCTGTTTGTCGCACGGCGCCGGTTGATCTTATCACTTTTCAGGGCGAGAGTGACCAGCGCTTTATTCAACCGGACGGCAGCATTCAGATAACCTTCAAAGATATACAGCGCGTGCGCTTTTAAAGTCTATTTATATCTTTTCGGAAAAACGATGGCGGCTATTTTTGCGCATGCGATGTGTTCGGCCGGCCCTTGCATGGATGGCTGTTTTTAGTTTTCGCCTCTTTTTTATTTATAAATCGTTTCTGCCTGCAGGAAAGTGCCGGCTTCAGAAGGATCTTGATACCTCACGGCAACCCCGGCGTACCAATCGGTAACGATTAAATCGTTGAGCGTGTCTGCGTTAATATCGCCAATTGTCACGGACCCTGGTGATGAGACCAAAATAGAATAACTTGCTACCGGTAAAAATGTACCGATCTCGGTTAAGTCCTGCAGCAGAACCTCAACGCTATTGCAATGGCCCACCACCGCAATGTCAAGAAGCCCGTCATCGCTCAAATCACCCAGGATGAGTTCATAAGCACTGCAACCGACGCCGTACTTTACAGCAGCTAAAAAGTCTCCCGGGTTGATCCTGTCCTGTAAAAAGATGGAAACCGTTGCCGGATGGTTCGCTTCGGATTCATATTCATTGCCGACAACCAGATCCGGTCTGCCGTCCTTGTCGATATCATCGATTGCAACCGCTACGGATCGACGGCCGGTCGATAAATTGACCGGTTGCATAAAAGTGCCGAAATTGTCCGGGTCCTGGAAAATCAGTCTTACAGCTTTACTATCTGGTGATGCTATGGCCAGATCTTCAAGGGTATCCTCGTTTAGATCCCGGATCGCAACCGAAGTGCATTCAATGCCGAGGGAAATGATGGGTAAAAAATTCCCCGGGCTCATTGAATCTTGAAAAAGGACCGACAGGTGCCGGCCTCGCCCGGCGATGGCGATATCGTTGAAACCATCTTCATTCAGGTCTGCGACAGCAAGATCGTTAATGGTGGTCCCAACCGCTATTTTTACGGGCTTGAAAAAGGTGCCTGCCGCAGAGGGGTCCTGAAAAAGGATGAATATACTGGCACCGTTTTCTGTTATAATATCCGGCAGATCATCATCATTTAAGTCCCCCGTGGCCACATCCTCAAAGTTGGTATCTCCGCCTCTCAGATATCGGTCAACTGTGAAGGAGACATCCGGCGCAACCGAGTCGTTTAATAAAACGGTGACAAATTCATACGGGTCAAAACCCCATCCATCTGCCTCAAAGGACCACCCTGAGACGGCAATATCAATCATGCCGTCGCCATCCAGGTCATCAATGGCGTGCATTCCGAAATAATGTGCCTCGCCTGAACTGCCCGAGCCTCCAACACCACCACAACCCGACAGGCTGAAAAAATAAATTAAGATAATCAGGCCGGCTGTGAAACGGGTTTTGGCAGGTACGGTTAAGATTCCATCTATGTTCATGATCTTTCTCCTTTCCATACCGACTCTGCAACCTGCATACCAAAAGCCGTTGGGCCTCCCCGAACCCGCAGTCTAAAAATTATGCGCTAAATTAAAAATGGTAGAAATTTCAGCCGGATAACGCTTTAGCGCAGTAATCGAATTTAATAAAAAAGCGGTATAATTCGCGTTTAGGTAAGGAAACTTTTGAAAAATATAGAATCAAAAGGGTGCAACCAAAGTTGTCGCTGCATCCGCGTTTCTTTTTTTCAGATAATAGATACAGGTAGTTAAAAGATAGGTTGAAAGGTTTACACTGCAAAAAAGGTTGCAGCCCGCATTGATCCGAAAATTTCGAGGCGTGCTGGTTTTTAGATGGATTTTGATTGTAAATGAAATGAATCAAGAGTGAAGGTGGTTTTAATTTTAACCGCTATATTTGGATCTACAGACCGGCCGGCAAAGGCCCCTGCCAGATGCGGAAGGTTTCGGTTTTCCAGACCATCTCGGGGACCGAACGGGCACCGGTATTGCGCAGAAACATGGCGTGCTGGGTTTTGTGACACAGGGCGGCCTCCACTTTAATGGTGTGCCAGGGAGTGATGTCGTTTATGATATCGGCGCGGTCA
>JAAUXY010041312.1_pt1 | contig 13322 bp, 7 predicted proteins | sample 7278121 | NCBI WGS metagenome assembly JAAUXY01 (sample SAMN14350117, study PRJNA611818) | marine sediment metagenome | isolation source: surface marine sediment (1.8m) | place: French Polynesia: Moorea | collected 2018-08 | reverse complement strand
TTCCCAGCCCAGTACCTGCGCGCGGCCTACCGGCTCGGGTACTGGCACTGGAACAGGGACGGGAACGTCGGTTTTCGGGTTTGTGTTTCGGGTCCCGAGCACGCCTGATCCTTGTTTTTTGGCCTTTCTGGCCAGAATCGTGGTGTAGCCCTTGTGTTGCATCGGCCTGTTGTGCATTATCTTGGATACCAGTGTTGAGTGTTAGTAAGCTTGTTAATTTGCTAATACCGTTAAGAACATGTGCCGGACATCGTTAACAGTCGCGACAGTGTCGGCAGTTTTACCCTGACGATGGACCTCGTATTGAGCGAAGCCGCACGGTTCTTGGACAAGTCCGAGAGTCAGGTGCGTTACGTGATCAAGTCAGGGCGGCTTTCGGCGCGCAAGATCGACGGGCGGTGGCGAATTCGACGCGAGGATCTGCCGCATACATCGGGCCAGCTGCGCGCCGCGGAAAGAAAGCTGGAACCCCCCGGGAACCCCCGAAGGTGCGCCAGAGGCGCAACTCTCAAGAGGAAAGGATCAAGCGTGCTCGGGACCCGAAACACAGACCCGAAAACCGACGTGCCCGCTCCAGTACCCGCGCCAGTACCTGGACCGGTAGGCCGCGCGCAGGTAACGGGCCGGGGAAGCCCACGACCCGCCACGCAGCACACGAGGGGCCTTTGTGTCCCAGATTTCAGCGTTCGTGCTCGGATCGATCGCCGGCTGTTCTTGAGCGCGTTGGATGTAGGCTCTTGAGTCCCAGCCGTCCGCGCACCATTCCCAGACGTTGCCGTGGAGGTCATAGAGCCCCCAGGGATTTGTCGGCTTTTGACCCACACGGTGGGTCCGCGAGCCCGCGTTGGCCTGATACCAGGCGACCGGCTCGAGAGCCTCTTCAGTGTCGCCGCTCCAAAAACGACTCGAGGTCCCGGCGCGGCAGGCGTACTCCCACTCAGCCTCTGACGGCAATCGGGCGCCTGAATAGCCATGATGCGATAGCCAACGACAGAACGCTGTTGCCTGGTACCGGTCGACATTGACCACGGGATGGTGGTCGAGCTCGCGATCTCCGACATCGGTCCACTCTTCGGCTCTGTGGCTCGAGTCGAAGGCCTGGTACATGGCGTTGGTCACGGGCACGACCATCAAGCGGAAGGGCTGGCTGATGCGAACCTCGTGCTGGGGGCGCTCGTTACTGTAGGCGCCGAGTGGATGTTTCTCTTGGTCGTAATCGGGTTCGGCGTCGGAGCTGCCCATCTGGAAACGGCCGGCGTCGATCGCTCGCCACAGCTCGACTGATCCGTCTCGCCGCGTCTCAACCTGGGTAAAGAGCTCCTCGGGGGGAGGCCTGCGATCTGCATAGAGCACTCGCGAGAGCTCCTCGGCGGCTGGCGCCGAGTCCGGCCAGCGCTGGGCGATATCCTGCGCGAGCTGATCGAGAAAGAAGAGGTCGTGGGTGTCGGACGCTCTCACCTGGAGGCTTTCAAGCTTTCGTAAGGAGGCCTTGGGGTCGGCTGTTGTCTCTAGAATCTGTTGAATGACTTTTGCCCGTTCTATCCAGTGCGCGGCTTGGTCGAGTCGCTCGTCGATCTCCTCAGCCCTGAGGTGTTTCGTTGCTGAACGGGTGGAGCGGTTGCGCTGGGTTCGAGAAGGAGCCTCTTGTCGCTTCAACCCGGCACACAGTTCAGCCACAGAGTCTTGGCGCTCCTCGCGGTCCCAAGCGACCGCCTGAGCCAGGGCTTCTCGGATAGGCTCCGGAGCGTCGAGGCGCCGGGCAAATCCCGGGGCGTCGCGCAGGAGCTGACGCGCTGGCAGATCGCGGCCGTAGACGGTGAAGATGCCGGTCATACCGAGGCCGAAGACGTCTGCAGTGACGTCGGCGTCCTTGGCTCGCTCCAGGGCTTCCGGAGCCGCGTAGATGATCGTGCCCAGCATGCCGGTGCGAGTGCCGCCGGTCGAATCCTGGGCGCGGACCAGGTCGAAGTCGGTCAGCTTCGGTTGGTCTTTGGCGTCGAGCAGGATATTGGCGGGTTTGACGTCGCGGTGGATGATGCCTCGGTCGTGGGCGTGCTCGAGGGCTTGCCCAACGGCCTGTAGGATGTCGAGCTTCTGGGTGAGATCGAGCCTTTCCTCGAGGACCGCTTGGCGCAGGTCGCCGCCTTCGGCGAGCTCCATGACGAAGTAGTGATAGCCCTCCTCTTCACGTCTTGGCTCGATCACCCTAACGATCGACTGGTGTTGCAGGTCTGCCATCTTCCGGGCGCCGCGGAAGAATCGATCCCGCCGGCTGCGGTCGTGGGCGTATTGGCCGTGGAGCACCTTGATGGCGACCAGGTGGCGGGTCTGTCGGTCGTATGCCTTGAAGACGTGGGCGAAGCCGCCCCGGCCGATGAGCTCGAGGAGCTTGAAGCGTCCGTCTGCGAGATCGTCTCCGGGTTGAAGCTTGCCGCCTTCTCGCATGCGGCGCTTGATGGCGAGGATCTCTTCTAAGGCGGGGGAGGCGTCTTGGCCCGCAGAGGTGAGTTCTTCATGGTGGCGGTGGGCCTGCTCGAGAGCCTCGGCGAGGCTGCGGGTGGCGTCGTCGGTGAAGGTCGGGGAGGGAGGTGGGGTCGTTCCATGGAAGATGGCCGTCAGACGTTCGCTCAGACCGCTTCGATCCACGCGCTGTTGAGCGGGGGGATTCGTCTGCTTCGGAACAGCCGACGACCGATAGCTCTCGCAGAACGCCCGGATTGCGGGGTTCTGGGCTATATCCTCACAAACCCGCGCCACCAGGAGATCCTCCCAGCCGTCCTTCTTTGCCCGCTGGATCAGATCGAAGAGAACCTCTTCCTTGTTGTCTCCAAGGCTGATGCTCTCGAGGTCCCTTTCCAGCTTGAAAGTGACCAGCATCTTGAGCTGGGCGAAAGAGTAGGCCTCCATCATCGCCTGGAGCAGCTCCAGTGCCTGGCTGCCGGTCAGACTCACCGCTCAGGCTGCTCCCAGCTCGTTGTCTTTGCCCCGCGGTGCCATGACGGCGACCCTCCCAACGATCCGACCGACAATCCTCACGTTTGGATTGACCTGATTCCTCAGGAACTCGCTCATCGATCGGAGTCGATGCAACATCGATAATCCGTGGCGATTCTAACGGCTGATAGGACTCGCCGAACAGATAGACCGCTCACCGGACGGGCAGGATCCTGCGGGGCCGAGTATCGGCCGCGAATCTAGCCGGAGGAGCTCCAGTCATGGCCAGAGACGTTTGACGTCTTGGAGACCTCTGAAGGTTTGCTGGATGGCATCGAGACCGCCGACTGCTGAGATCATAGACGCCAGAACCACGAGGTCATTGGCGAGACGTGCGCGATCCTGCTTGGCTGATTTCCGGAGGGTTGCCTTGAGCAGGTCGTGCGCCTGAGGCGCTGGCAGGGACGCCAAGCGAGAGCTGAGCGCTCGGTCGGCCCGGCGGTCCCTGTCGCCGGGGTGGCCCCGTAAGAGGTCCCGGGCGACACCTAAGGCTCCGGGCACAGCCGACTGAGGAATCGCGGAGATGAGGGCTTCGAAGACGTCCTTGTCGCGAATCCGAAGGCCGTGGACGCGGACAGCGTCCCAGAGCTCAGAGACTAGCTTTTCGGTAGGTTCTGGCGAGACTCTTGCGATGGCTTGCACCAGGAATTTCGATCCGGGGTGTCTGTGGCTGTCCGGAGACTCCATCAGTCTCCGGATCTCCTCTTCAGCCTTGTCTCTCGAGAGCCGCGGTATCAGATGGCGTAAGGCCCGGAGGCTTGAGAGAGGATTCGCGATCTCTTGTATCGCCGCCAATGTCTCTTCTGTCACCTGGTGTCTCTCGGCACGAACCTCGATCGCGACATCCAGGCGATGCTTCAGGTCTTCGCTGAGATGCGCGCGCAGTACAGCCAGTTTCTGGGCGCGGAGCGAGGGGTCGGCGATCGCCAGGCATGCGAGCAGAGCTTCGCTGAGGAGGTCAGGTCTCCAGTGGTGCGTGAGCAATGTGAGCAGAAGCTCGACTCGAAGACCAGGATCGCTACATCGACGGATCGCACTCAGGGCGGAGTCGAACGCCCCTAAGTGATAGCGGTGTTCATCCGTCGACTTGGCGACCCGGCGCCGGGCGATGAACTCACGGTCTCCGAGCATCCTGCCAGCCCATAGGCCCAGAGTCCAGGAGTCGCTCGCGTCGCGTTGGCAGCGCGAGAGAGCGGAGTTCAGGTCTTCATGATGAACCGCCCACCTCTGGATCGCGACCGGCCAGGCGATCAGGCTTTTGGGGATGCGCTCGAGGAGCTCGGCGAGGGCTGACGTCAGCTGCCATCTCAAACCGCTCGGTGCCCCGGAATCGCCCGGGACCATCGCCGCCGGCCTGCCGATGCTCGAGTTGCGAAGAAGATCGTGGCGGCTGGTCTCGCAGATCTCTCTCACCAGGCGTTCTTCCGGCAGCCCGGAAGCCAGCGCGGGTGTCAGCTCTTGCAATCGGTAGCTGACGACGCCGGCAGCGCCCAGGGCCTCGCGCTTCAGGGGATCAGGGATTGCCGGGATCAGCTTTTCGAGACAATGCTGAACCAGCCACTCAAGCCCATGATCTCTCGCCAGTTCCCGGAAGTCCTGTAGAAGCTTCCGGACCGCCCGCCGCTGCGGGCCCTTGTCCAGGAGCGGGATGATGCGGGTCACCGCCTGGACCCTGGTATATCTGCTCGAGATCCGGCGCGCCGCCGCGTGCGCTTCACGAGCCAATCGTCTGGATTGGCCCTCGGAATGCCGGGCGAGTCCTGAGAGAGCTGCCGCCAACTCGTCGTCATCTCGCCAATTCCGGACGGTATGGACGACCTCTTCGAGGCGTTCCCGGTCGAGGAAGGGTGCGGCGTGGGCGAGTGCTCTGCCACCAAATTGAGGGCCGCTCATGGCCCATCGCAAAACCTCCTCGGTCCCGCCGGCGGTCGCCAGATCGTGGGCTATCTGCTCACACGCCAGGTTGATTTCGTAGCTGTCTCCGATCTCCAGAGTCGCCTCCAGGGCTCGATGGAGCAACGGCTCGGGTAGGTAGGGCGCCAGCGCGGCCAAGGCCTCGGATCGGTGGGTAGGGTAGCTCTCCAATGCGAGCATCAGGGCGTCTTCGACTCGTTCCGCGGTCAGGTGGGGGGCGATGCCGGTCAGCGCTTTGGCCCGCCCGAAGCTATAGCGCAGGTCTATGGCCTGGACTCGGCGAAGTGCCTCGTCCACGAGCCCCAATTCAGCAGCTCGCTGGGCGATCGCCGCTTCGAATGAGGCCTGTGTCCAAGGGTCGGCTTTTTCCCTTGCGATCGCTTCCAACTCGTCGAAGGACTCTTGGTCGAGGCTCGGCAGAAGCTTGGCCAGGATGGATTCGATATTCGTTGTCCCGGGCAATTCCCGGAGGGTTTCAAGGGCCTGGCGCGCGAATCGTCGATCTTCAGGCGACTCAGAAACCGCGGCTGCCTCGGCCGGTATGGAAGCGCTCTGCTCAGCAGACCGGGCTCGTGACCCGACCCCCGCCGCTCCGACGACTCCGTTGGCGAAGACCTCTTCGAAAACACGCGCCCGCTGCTCCCGGGTCAGATCCGGTGCGAGCTCGAGCAAAGTGAGAGTCCTGGTCGGCTCGATGCTGCACCCGCGGGCAGCCTCGAGCGCCTGATCGAGAAGCGGCCGTCCCTCATCTCCTCGGCGCCTACTGGCCAGAGCCGCGAGAAGCCTTGCCCGATGATCATCTTCGACTTGATCCACCACGGGAGTGACGTCTTTGAGCAGACTCGTCGGTAGCTTTCGCGCCAGCTTGATCAACATTTCCGCCCGCTGAAGATCGTTGTCGAGACCGAGCGTCGTGCTCAGGATCTGACTCCAGACGGCGAGGGGTAGCTGGGCTGGAAGTGCGTCCAGCAACTGTTTTCCCAACTCCGTGTAGTTGCTGAAGAACTGGTACGCGGTGACGACCTCGGCCAGCGCACGGCTCCGATCGGGCTCTTCGAGGTGGCTTTGGAGATCCAGCAGCGCTGTCGCACGTCGAAGCGGGTAGCCCGAGCTCGAATAACTCAGGTCGCGGGCCGGCGCGCCATAGTCGGGAGCCGGGATCGAAAGGGCGTAAGCCAGCGCCTGCCGAGGGCTCCAGATTTGTCGCTTCACGACCGAGGTCAGCAGTCCCGCACCGATGTTTCTCGCCAAGCTGTTGACCGATGCCGTCAGCAGCGCGCAGCGGATCTCGAGCGCGGTGTGCGTCGCCGGGCTCTTGGAGTCAATCTGCTTCTGGGACGCCTCCTCGGCAGCTTGCCAACAGAGCTCGAGATCGGCAAGGAATCCGCTGAGACCACCCATCTCGTCATGGACCAGGTACCAGGCGTTGGCTTCTCCCCGCACCTTCTCGAAACGACGATGTCCTCGCATGCGGTCGAGCCGTCCGCGCCAGCCAAGGCGATAGATTCGCCTCTCGCGACTCGTCTGGCGCTCTATTGCGAGCAGGCGACCGAGGTCCGACACGCGCCCGGCGCACTTGAGGTGCAAGACGAGATGCCGGAAACCGTAGCCTCCCTCCAGCTCTCTCAGCTTCGCGTCTTCAAGACCCGGGAGTCCTTGCTCGAGGCCGCCCCAGGCATTCAGGTAGTGATCCGCGATCCGGCCGTGGGCGGTTCGGGTGGCCGCGGCCATTTCCTTCGCCAGCGATCGCTCCTGCGACGTCAACCGGGTCATGTCGACGCTACCGTCGAGGAAGTCACGCAGGCTGGCGTGGTAGATACGGTAACGCGCCGGCTCTTCTCGAACGGCAAGAAACGGCCGCCAGGTTTCTTCAAAGAGCCGGCGGATTTCGGTCGATGGTTCGACGCCGGCGAAGGTACAAAGGGTCTCCGTAGGGAAGTCCTCTTGCGCCGCCCCCAAGACTCCTAGCAGGGGCAGAATGTGGTGGTGCCATTCCGTGTGCTGATCCCTCCAGGTGTTCCAGAATCTGGCGTAGTACTGCCAGAGGCCCGTCGGTAGGTCACCAACGTCGATCAGCCGTGAGGGATCACGCTCGAAGTCTTGCAGCAGATATTGCGAGTAGATCCAGACACCACCTCCGCGATCGAGTAGACGCCGGGTGAATTCATGCTCTGAAATCTGGCGCTGTTGTAGGCCCCGGGCCAGCGCCGGGCGTTTGGCGGCACTGGCAAGAAAAGTCATCATGTCACCGCGATTGCGCTCGTCGTCGGCTTGCCAGCTCAATACCTTCCGCGGGCCTTCGATGTTCAGAGTGATCTGAACCGGCCGCTGGGAGACAATCAGATAGACCCCCTTCGGCAAGACCCTGGGCAGCCCCATCACGTTGTGGGATGAAGGGGCGCCGGATTCATCCAGGGCATCGACCACCAGAACGATCTTTTCCTCGGGTTTGACCTCGTCGCGCTCGCGTGCGGCATCGAAGAGCAGCCCCTGCAGGAAGCCTGGACTCGCCGCGGCACTCGGCAGGCCTCCACCGGTGAGATAGTGGTCCAGTCTCCAGGCGACGATCAACTGGCAGGCAAGACTCTCCAACCCGCGACCGATGCCAGTGAGGCCGGGGGAGAGTTCGACGAAGTGATGGACATATCCTCGGTCGGCGACGAGCTTGGCCATCACCGCGGTCTTTCCGAGGCCGGCGCCGGCCTCGAGGACGAAGACTCCCCGAGTTTCCTCAGCGAGGAAAGCATCGATGGCTGAGAACAGCCAATTCCGCGGTGAGTAATTCGCCAGATCGACGCGCTGGAACACCGGCCAGGGTGCCAGGTAAGAGGCGGTCAGGTCGCGATAGTCACCCCTGAATACTTCGCTTGGATCGCCGGAGACGAGGATCCCCAGAATCACTTCATAGCAGACGCTGACCGGTTCTGGATCAGTCCCTGATGGCCCACCGCCTTCGATGAGGGTCGCGGCAGCCGCGATGAGATCCTGCCTTTGGGGGCGTTCGGTTTCGAGGATCTCCGTGATCTGATCCAGCCAGCCTTCGCGTTCCGCGGTCGCGATCAGCTCGAAGACCTGCTGTCTCAACGAGACGTTGGGCACCAGCGCTTCGAAGTTTCTTGCCGGCTCGGAATGCGCAAGAGCGCTCTTGAGCTCGCCGCGGCTGAAGGCTTTGAGAAGGATCTCCCGCAGTTCCCTGCGAGCCGGTCCTGTCAAGCGGAAGCTCATCGAGTCCGTCGATACCGGCTAGCGAACTTTGACCACCACCATGGTGATGTCGTCGGTCTGCTCGCCGTCGCCTTTGAAGTTCCAGACGTCGCCGAGCAGGGTGTCGCGGATTTCGCGGGCGCCGCGGTCGTGGGCGGTGCCGCGCAGGCGGTGCTTGAGGCGCTCGTTGCCGTAGAGAGCCTGGCGACTGTTCAGGGTCTCGGCGATGCCGTCGGTGTAGAAGAGAAAGATGTCGCCGCGATGAAAGGCGATGGTCTTTTCGGTCAGGGAGTTTCCCAGGGCGGTGCCCAGGGGCAAGGCCTCGTGGCCGACTTCGACGACGCTATGACGGTCGGCGCGGTAGTGCAGGAGGGGCGGATGGCCGGCGACGGAGTAGGTGAGCTCGCGGCGCTCGTAGTCGAGGACGGCGTAGAGCATGGTGACGAAGAGCCGGGAGCTGCTGGTCAAGCGGACCATGCGGTCGAGCTTGCTCAAGGTCTCGGCCGGAGAAAGAGGCGTTTCCTGCAAGAGGTAGAGGCAGCTGCGAATGCCGGAGAGCAGGAGGGCGCTGGCGACCCCGTGGCCGGCGACGTCGGCGACCACGATCGCTTGGCGCGATTCGCCGGGACTGAAATAGTCGAAGTAGTCGCCGCCGACTTCACTGGCCGGAATCGACATACCCGCGATGTCGAGCCAGGGAATCTTCGGGTCGCTGCGCGGCAGCATGCTGAGCTGGATCTTGCGCGCGTCGTCGAGCTCCTCGCGCATGCGTATGCGCTCGCGATGCCGCCGGTGCTCCCGCCGCCAGGTGTCGAGAAATCGACCCCGCAAGCGCCGGGTCAGGCGTGCCACCCACCACAGGACGATCAGGTAGATCGCCGATTGGCCGAAAATCGGCCACAGGTCCGGGAGCTCGCCGGTCCAGGCGGTGGAGATCAGGCGCCGCCCGGCGGAGGCGATCCACAGGACCCCGAGCGGTACCGCGGCCAGTGTGGCCGGCAGACGAAAGAACAGCAGGAAGGCGGGGAGCAGATAGTCGTGGGGCTGGGGATCGCCTGTCGGAGTCAGCTCCAGTATTCGCAGGAGTACCAGTTGCAGACTGAGATAGGTGAGCAGGATCGGTCGAAAGTGCTTGGCCAGAAACGGCCGGTCGCGCAGGTAGTAGAGCCAGCGGATGAAGGTCAAGCTGGCCACAGAGCGCAGCATCTGGAGACGATCGCCGTCGAAGAACCAGACCATCGCTTCGACGATCGCCCAGGCGGTGAAAATCGGCAGCAGACGGAAGAGCGCGCGGCCGGCTAGTGAATCCAGATACCGACGATCAGCCTCAGCCTCGGGCAGAAGGATGAGCTCATCCATCGATCGTTGTCGCCAAGCGTCCGCCACGGCGGCGATGGTAGCAGTTGGGGCTTGGGCGGGTTGGAATCGACGGGGTCTGGAAGCACAGGATTTGCTGTTTCCCTTGACACTTCTCGATAGCTGTGGTCGATTATCGATCATGGCTTGGATCAAGACCGTCGAACCAGAGGCCGCCGAAGGGCTGCTCAAACGCCTCTATGCCACCGCGATCAAGCGCGCCGGCAAGGTGTACAACGTCATCCGGCTGCAGAGTCCGAGGCCAAAAGTGCTGCGAGCTTCGACTCAGCTTTATCTCGAAGTGATGCACTCGCCGGACAGTCCGCTATCACGCGCCCAGCGTGAGATGATCGCGACCGCCGTCTCACGCGCCAACTCCTGCCACTACTGAACGGAGGCGCACGGCGAGGACCTCCGGGTAGAGGTCCAGGATCAGCAGGACGGTGAGGCTCTGGTGGCGGCGATCAAGACGGATTATCGGCGCGCGGCGCTGGCTGAGGCGGATCGTGTGATGCTGGACTTCGCGGTACGTCTCACCCGGCATCCGGAGAGGATGTGCCGGCAAGATGTCGAACGCCTGCGTGAGGTAGGATTCGACGACGTGGCAATACATGACATCGTCCAGACGACAGGGCTCTTCAACTATTACAATCGTCTGGCCGACGGCCTGGGTATCGATCCCGAGGAAACTGCCCCGGCCGTCGCGAAGCTGAGCTGAGAGCTGGATTGCACCCATGACCCAACAGGCCCCCTCGGAAAGGATCACGCTGCTCTTCGAGAAGTTCTCGAGTTTCGTGGACGGCTATGGCGGCAATCTATCGCTGGGCGGCATGTTTCTCGAAACCGAGGCGCGGCGCGAGAAGGGGTCGATCGTCGACTTCGAGATCAAGCTCACCGACGGCTTTCGGTTGCTCTATGGGCTGGGCGAGGTGATCTGGTGCCGCACTGTCTCCGGGGGGCCGGATCTGCCGTTGGGGCTGGGTATCCGCTTTCAGGCCCTCGACGACAACGGTCGCGAGTTGATCCTCAAGATCCTGGAAGAACGGGTCAGAAACGGCCATGAACCGTTCGACGTCGAGGAGATTCCCCGGGACGTCGCGATGCAGGCGGCCGGTGCCAGCATCTTGCCGCCGGTCGACGAGTCGCCGGTCGACGAGCCGATCCCGGTCGCGGAGCCGCCGGTAGCAGAGCCGTCCCCGGAACCGGAGGCAGTTTCGGAAGCGCCCCCGACGTCTGAGGCTGCAGAGGGTGCGGACACGGGGGCCCAGCGTCTGGTGCCGGCGGACGTCGAGAAGAAGATCCTCGGGGAGGACGGCTTCACCTTGCTCGATTCCGAGCAACGTCAGGCGGACCCCGGGGACGTCCAGACCGACAAGAGTTTTGAAGAATTGTCTTTCGACGCGCCTTGGGGTGAGGCTCTGCCCGAGCTTCCCGAGGAGGTCTTGGAAGAGGATTCTTTCGTCACCGCCGGCGATGCCGCGCCCGCGCAACCCGCGGACGAGATCCCGGAATCCCCCTTTCTGGCCGAAGAGGTCTCGGAGCCTTCTTTCGCTGCCGACGAAATCTCGGAAGCCCCCTTTGCCGCCGACGAATCAGCCGGAGCTTCGTTCGTCGCCGACGAATCAGCCGAAGCTTCGTTCGTCGCCGACGATCTCTCCTCCTTCGGGGCCGACGAGTTCGGGGCCGACGAGCCCGCGGAGCCTCCGGTCACCGCCGACGAATCAGCGGAGGTTTCCTTTGCGGCCGACGATCTCCCGTCGTTCGAGGCTGATGAGATCTCAGAGCCCGAGTTGCCCCCCAAAGAGCTTGCCGAGGCTTCGTTTGCCGCCGATCAGCTCTCTTCGTTTGTGGCTCATAGCGGCTCGGAGCCCTCCTTCGTCCTCGATGACGAGGAACCGGTGCAAACCACGGAAGGCACTGAAGCGGTTGGGAGTGGTGAAGAGGCCGAACCGGAGGATCCGCTCGAAGCTTCGCTATTTCTCGCGGCACAAGCCGCCGATGAAATCGACGCCGCGCCGCCGGCCGACGAAGTGCTGGAGGAGCCGGATTTTCATGAGATCGACTTTGGAACTGAGGGGAGCGAAGGCCTGCCGGAGGATTTGGCGTCTGGCGATACGGCAGGCGATTTTTCCTTCGAGGCGGATGCTAGCTCGGCCGAAGTCAACTCAGCTGGTGCGGTCACCGATTTCGCCTTCGAGCCGGATCCGGAAGATCAGTTGCCGCCGCTCGAGCTGACGGCGACAGGCGCCGGGGATGAGCTGGAGCATGGCCTCGGCAGCGAACCTCCGGAGGGTTCAGGGTTGGTCATGGAGGAAGATCCGACGTTGCTCACCTCGGATCCGCCGATGCCGGGTAGCGACTTTCCCGACGATAATCCCTTTACCCTGGATGAAGTGGAGAGTGATCCTTTTGCCCTGGACGAGGAGGATGCGACGCTGGTCAGCGCCTCTGACGCGGGTCATTCCGTCAGTCCCTCGGAGCCGGATCCTTTCGACGTGGGCGACGAAGACGCCACCCTCATCGGAGCGGGAGCCCCGGACGCCTTCGCCCTGGAAGAGGACGTCCCGGGTCCGGCGGCGGTCGATGCTCGACCGGCCGAAATGCCCGACGCCGCGCCCGGCGCGCCGTGGAGCTCGGACGCGGCGTCGTTCGAGGATCTGGCCGGCCCCGGGGTCCCGGCCCCTGAAGCCGTCGATGAACCACCCGTCGTCAGCCCGGAGGTGCCGCTCGCCGAGGCGGCCCCGGAGCAACCCTCGCTGTGGGCCCCGGGAGGAATAGGCAGCGTATCCGAGGCGCCCTCTGCCGAGCCGCCGCCGGTCGAGCCGCCGCCCGTCGAGCCGGCGTCGACTGTCACGGTCGGCGGAGCACCGGCTCCGGTGCAGGACTACGAAGACGATCTTTTTTCTGACGACGCTGAGGCCGGCTCCGGGCAGGCCGCTCGGCGGGCGTTTTCCAGCAAATCGCTGGTCGCTGTCGCCGTCCTGGCGCTGTTGGCTCTAGCGGTATTCTTTTTTCGCGATTCGCTGGTTGAGATGACCGGGCTGGCCGGCTCTGGGGCCTCGGGCCCGGTGTCCTCGGGCACCGGCTCGGTGCCGCCGGTTGCGGCCGCTCCTGACCCGGCCGGCTCCGGGATCGCCGGCACGGACCCGGGCGCGCCGGCGAGCGGTGAGCCGCCAGCCGTGGCCGAGCCGGGAGCAGGTGCGCCGTCGACCGAGGGGCCGACATCGGCTGACGCCGTCGACGTGGGATCGGCTCCTCCGGAAATCGAAGAGGTGGATGTGGCGGAGCCCCTGCCTTCAGCCGGCGCCGTGGCCGGCGATCCCGAGGCGAGTCCGGGTTCGGCGCCGCCAGCGATCGAATCCGCGGTTCCGGTTCTGGCCCCGGTGACTTCGGCAGCTTCCCGAATCGAAGATATTTCCTGGCGTCAGACCGGTGAAGGCACGCGGGTGACCTTGAGGTTGGATGGCGCTCTGGATGAAAACAACTATAGTCATATGGCTCTGGGGTACAACCCCCAGCGGGAGATGATCAAGCTCACCGGTATCGAGCAACCCTACGCCAGGAACAAGATCGATGTCGGCTCGGCGGAATTGATGCAGATTCGAACGGGATACCACGCCAAGGCGGATGGAGCTGAGCTCCATGTGGTGTTCGACTTCCCGAGCGTCGGCCCGGAGGTGACCTCGGTACGTCGCCTCGGCGATCGGCTCGAAATCCTCATCCAAAAGCCCTGAAAGAGCGCGTCTCCGGTCGTTGCAGGCGCGGTGTATTCTTAAAAATGGGTGTCTCTTGAATAAAGAGATGCCTGTGGATTGAACTGGATTAAAGAATATTTTGCCTATGAAAGTAGGCGA
>JAAUXY010169951.1_pt1 | contig 13328 bp, 11 predicted proteins | sample 7278121 | NCBI WGS metagenome assembly JAAUXY01 (sample SAMN14350117, study PRJNA611818) | marine sediment metagenome | isolation source: surface marine sediment (1.8m) | place: French Polynesia: Moorea | collected 2018-08 | reverse complement strand
GCCTGGCGCTCCCGCTCTGCCTGGGCCTGTTTGCTCATGGCATCGGATAGCGCCTCGGGAATGACAATATCTTTAATGCCGACGGTTTGACAGGTGATACCCCAAGGATTGGTATGCTCATCAAGCGTGTGTTGCAGAACTTCAGCAATTTTATCGCGATGCTGCAGGAGATCAGCCAATTCGTGTCTGCCGATGATATCCCTTAGGCCGGTTAGCGCAATATAGGTAACGGCATGCACATAGCGCCTGACTTCAAGGGCCGCTTTTTCAACATCCCATACCGTCCAATAGACGACCGCATCGACATCCACAGGTACCGTGTCCTTGGTTAAGGTTTTTTCAGCGCTAAAATCAGTTACGCGCACGCGCTGATCGATGTAATTATCTACCCGATCAACAATGGGTATGATGAAAAAAATCCCGGGTCCCCTTAATCCGTGAAACTTTCCCATTCTAAGCACAACGGCTTTTTCCCATTGATCGGCAATTCGAATCGCAGCCGCCAGAATCAACAACAGGATGCCGCCAATGGCGGTGATGCTCCAGAGGAGGATATTAAAGTAAATCAGAACACCGCTAATGCCCAGAGTTAATAGAATGATGGTAATTGAAATCGGGTTGATCGGTTTCCTGATTTTATGATCGGATATCTGGGGTTCCCCGGTATTGACCTGTCTTATTGTTTCTTTATCTGTTTTCATGATTGTCCTTCCTGACTTTTTTGAAGTTCATTGATCATTTCCTCAATAGTGAACCCATAGCTGGAGGCGATACTTAGAAACTCAGAACAGATATTGGCGAGTTTATTGCGCCGTTCAGAATTAGGAATTTGAACGCTGACCGGTCCGATAAAAGTTCCGGTTCCTTGCTGAGTTTCTAAAACACTTTGGATTTCAAGTTCCTTGTAAGCCTTATTGACCGTATTGAGATTGACTTTGAGTTGTACAGCCAAAGCGCGGACCGTTGGCAATTGCTCCCCCACTTTTAATCTCCCACTGGCAACCCCGTAGCGGATCTGATCGATGATCTGCCGGTAAAACGGAACGCCGGATTTAGGATCTAACTTAAACTCAATCATATTAGATCTCCTAGTCTATATATACATTTAAATGTTTTAACATTTATATATTGTATTATATATATATGACATTAAAACACCATTGTCAAGAAAATATTACAACTTTCTTAGCTGATTTCTTTTTAAGGGGTCGTAGGGTAAAACAATGAGGACAGATTATACCAGTGAATTCGGGATATACGCTTTAAAGCCAAAACTGCTTTGTAAAGGGTTAGATTTTGTTTGATAGCCCCGCCAGATGGCGGGATTTCACATCTTGATTTAATAAAATTAAGGTGTTCAACAAGCGTGAATTAGTAGAACCTATCTCAAAAATAGTAGATCACGTCCAAGGGCGCGGCGCAAAACCGATTCGAAAACGGAGTATACACGGTAGTATTCGAGTATTTCGAATCGGTTTTCAACAAAGCCCTTGGGCGTTAGATGCATTTTTGAGATAGGTTCTAGAAAGCGGAGCGTACACAAAGTACGCGAGCATTTTGAAGCGGTTTGTAACGCAACTATCGAGCAAAAGATAGCCCTTTACAAAGCAGTTTTAGGCTTTGCGCTGAATCTTGGGATTGAGTTCCTCGCGGAGCCAATCCGCAAACAAATTAATCCCAATCACCAGCAGAATCAGCGCTGCCCCCGGAAAAACAATCATCCACCACATACCGGCATAGATGTAGTTTTTACCGATGGAAATCATCATCCCCAGCGACGGCTCGGTCAGCGGAACCCCCACCCCCAAAAAGCTCAGGGTGGCTTCGAGCATAATCACCACTGCCAGATCAATGGCCACAACCACAAAGATCGGTGGAATGGCATTGGGCAGCAGATGGCGCAACAGAAGCCTGATATCACCGGCTCCGGTGGATTTGGCGGCCATGATATAGGCATTTTGTTTAACCTCCAGCACGCTGCCGCGCATGGTGCGGGCGTAGCGCACCCAGCCGGCAATGCAAATGGCCAGAATGACAATCAACTTGCTGCCACCGCCGGCAATCCCCAGAAATAAAAAGGCCAGCAGGGTGGTTGAAAAGGAAAACAGGGTATCGGCCAGGCGCATGGTGATGGCATCGATCCAGCCGCCATAATAGCCGGCTAAAAGCCCGATGATCACACCGAAAGTCCCGCCAATCAACACAACACTGAAGCCCACGATCAAAGATGTACGGCAACCATAAATGATGGTGCTCAGGATGCCGCGCCCCTGATCATCGGTCCCCAGCAGAAACGGCGCTGTGCCCTCTTCCATCCAGATCGGCGGCGTTAGGAAATGTTCCAGCGTCAACTTTTCGAGATCATAGGGGTTCTGGGGCGTAATCCAGGGGGCCAGCAAGGCCGCCAGAATAAATAGCGCCAGGATAACGCTGCCGACGATCGCAGATGGATCTTGCAGGTAACTGTAAAGCATTCTGGATTTGATGCGCCGATTACTCATAACGGATCTTCGGGTTGATGACGGCATAGAGAATATCGACGATGATGTTCATCGTGATAATGATCACTGCTGCCAGCATAATATAAGTCACAATCACGGGTTGATCGGTTTCATAAATAGATGTCAGCAATAAATTGCCCATCCCCGGCCATTGAAAGATCGTCTCGGTCACAATTGAAAACGCGATCAACTCACCAAATTGCAGCCCGGTTATGGTGATCACCGGAATCAGGGCGTTACGCAGGGCATGTTTGAAAATTACTTTTCTGGGCGGCAGGCCCTTGGCCCAGGCCGTTTTAATGTATTCTTCGGTCAAGACTTCGCGCATGCCGGCCCGGGTCAACCGCAACAGCACGGCCAACTGGTACATGGCCAGCGTCAATGCCGGCAGGATCAAGTGTTTAATCCCATCGAAGGTTAAAAAACCCGTTCGCCAGAAACCTAACTTGACGGTTTCACCGCGCCCAAAAGGAGGTAAAATCCCCAGGTAAACGGCAAAACCCATAATAAGCAGAATACCCATTAAGAAAGTGGGGATGGAGATGCCCCCCAGAGATCCGGCCATGATCAGACGGTTGCGTAGGACATATGGCTTCAGGGCGACGACCACACCGAGGGCAACACCGATCACAAAAGCCATGATAACGGCCGTAACGGCCAGCTCAACTGTGGCCGGAAAGCGCTCCAGGATAAGCCCCAGGGCCGGTACCCGGGTGACATAGGAAATACCGAAATTGCCTTTAACGGCATTGGCCAAGAACCTGAAGTATTGCACATGCATGGGCTTATCCAGACCCAGGCTGCGTCTCACTTCTTCAAGCTGTTCAAAGGTGGCATAGCGTCCTGCCAAGGTCACCACCGGGTCTCCCATGTAACGGAAAATGATAAAACATAAGAGAGACGCCACCAGCAGAACGATAATTCCCTGAATCAGTCTACGCGCAATATAAGTGGCCATAAGCTTGGGTAAGCCGGGGCCGGAATCATCCGGCCCCGACGTCGGTTTGTCGTTAGATTATTTAGAAATTTCCTTGTACACCATCCAGCGGTCCGGGCGGGGTTGAAATTTTACGCCTTTGCCCTTTTGAATGGCATACAAATCTTCCTGATAGTGCAGCGGAATCCAGGTGATCTTGTCAACCATCGCCATCTTGTTGAGCTGCTGTAGAACTTTGGCGCGTTCCTGCGGATTGACAATATCGGCCGTGGATTGCAACAGCTTATCTATGTCAGGATCGCTGAAGGCCGCACCGTTGAAGGTCCCATGACCGGATTCTTTGTCACGGGTGTGGGCCAGCTTGAAATAGCTGCGCCCCATGTCAAATGTGCCGTCAAACCAGCCGATCAGATAAAAATCCAGTACCCCATCGGTCACTTCCGGGAAAAAGATGGACTTGGGTTTGACATCCAGTTGAACTTTAATGCCAACTTTGGCCAGATATTTGGCCACGGCCTCGGCTATTTTTTCATCCTGGACATAACGGTCATTGGGACCGGAAAGCTTAATCTCAAATCCTTTTTCATAGCCGGCCTCTTTGAGCAGTTTTTTGGCTGCCTCCGGATCGTATTTTAGCCGCTGAATGTTGCCGTTATAGCCGATGGTGGGCGGATCCACAATCTGCGCTGCCGGAGCGGCATGACCGCGCATGACCTTTTCGATGATCTCATCTTCATTGATGGCCATGTACATGGCTTTGCGCACTCGGATATCGGCGGTCGGGCTGTCCGGCTTGTTGTTCAATGCCAGAAAGATGGACCGGCGGGCGGGCCGGCTGACCACATCCAGCTTAGGATTGGTTTTAATTTTATCGAACAATTCCACAGGAACGCCGGACATCAGGTCCACCTGCCCGGCTGCCAGCGCTGCAAAACGGGTGGAGGATTCTTTGATCGGCCGCACTTCCACTTTCTGAATCGGCGGCGCACCTTCCCAATAGTCAGCATTGGCTACCAGACGCACGTAAGAACCTTTGACCCATTCCTCCAGTTTATAAGCGCCGGTGCCAATGGGTTTAACCATCACATCCCCGGGATCGCGGGATTCGGTAGATTCTTTGTCCATGATAAAGACCTGGTGCATGTTGTTGGCAAACCAGGGGATCGGTTCTTTAGTTTTGATGATCACCGTATAATCATCCGGCGTCTCCACGGCCGCAATCGATTTGCCGGTGTTGATGAATTCGGAAACATCCGGATTGCTCAGGCGTTCGAAGGAAAATTTGACATCGGCAGCCGTAAAGGGGTTGTCGTTGTGAAATTTAACGCCTTTGCGCAAATAAAATTTCCAGGACAGCTGATCCAGCCGTTCCCAGCGTTCGGCCAGCGCCGGTGCTAGGGTGCCATCCGGGCCTTTACGCTGTAAAAGACCGTCAAAAATGTTGGCCATGTATTGCAGGCCGGCATCGGAATCATCCCCATGCGGATTCATCATCCGGGGTGGGACGTCCAGCGCAACGGAAATCGATGAAGCCGCCAGCACGGTGCTGCCCGACCCGAATACCATCACTGCAAGAGCGATGGCAGTTAACAAATAACATGTCTTTTTCATTGATGTTCCTCCTTTCCAATAAATTACGTGTCGTTTATGTGTTTCCCGGTATACCGGCAAAGCCTGCAACCTTGCGATGCCCCACAAAACCGGGAAGCCATTCCCTTCACCCAATGCTAGTAAAATAAAGCCTTAATTTCACACTACTGATACAAATAGCAGGAGACCATATGATGGTCGCCAATATCCTTTAACTCCGGTGCCTTTTGATCGCAGGCGTCCATGCGATGCGGACACCGAGGATGAAATGCGCAGCCGGACGGTGGATTGATCGGGCTGGGCACATCGCCTTTGAGAATCATGCGTTCTTTTTTTACTTTCGGATCCGCCACCGGTATGGCTGACAGCAGCGCCTGTGTATAGGGGTGTTTCGGATCGGTATATACGTTATTATAGGCAGCCATCTCCACAACCTTGCCCAGATACATCACTGCAATCCGATCACATATATGTTCGACCACCGCCAGGTCATGGGCAATGATAATATAAGAAAGATGAAATTCTTTCTGAAGATCAATCAGCAGATTGATAATCTGGGCCTGGATGGAAACATCCAGAGCGGAAACCGGTTCATCGCCGATGATGACCTGGGGGTTGAGGGCCAACGCCCGGGCAATGCCGATACGTTGCCGCTGGCCGCCACTGAATTCATGGGGATAGCGCCGCCCCTGCTCGGGCCGTAAGCCGACCTTCTCCAGCAAATAGGCGATGCGCTCATTTCTTTCGGCCCCCGGATACACGTTGTGGATTTCCATGGGATCTTTGAGAATATGGTTGACGGTCATGCGGGGATTCAGCGAAGAATAGGGATCCTGGAAGATCATCTGAATTTGTCGTTTAAGCGTTCTGAGTTCGGATGTATTCAGGGTGGTGATGTCCGTATCCCCAAAATGAACGGTGCCGGCAGTGGGTTCGATCAAGCGTATGACCGCCAGACCGGTGGTGGTCTTGCCACAACCGCTCTCTCCAACAATGCCCAGTGTTTCGCCTTTTCCAAGGGTGAAGGAAACGCCGTCAACCGCATACACGTAGCCCGCCGTGCGGGACAGTAGCCCTTTTTTTATGGCAAAATGGACTTCTAAATTTTCAACTGACAGCAGTGTTTCCAAACCGAAATCCTTCTAGCCTTTTTCTTTTTCGAACCTATCTCAAAAATAGTAGATCACGCTCAAGGGTCCGCCTGCGGCGGATTAGATGCATTTTTGAGATAGGTTCTAATATAGAAAACATCTGACCCAATGGCCACCACCCAGATCCTTCATCTGGGGCGGATTGTCGTTACACATTGCCATGGCATGCGGGCAGCGCGGTGAAAAATGGCAGCCCGGGGACAAATCATATAAACTCGGCACAATGCCCGATATTTCCTGAAGTCGCTGGCGGCCGTGCTGGGACCGCTCCCCCAGCTTTGGAATCGATTGCAGTAATCCTTGGGTATAGGGGTGTTTGGGTTCTTCAAAGATGGCAATGGCTTTTGCTTCTTCCACCACCTTGCCGGCATACATCACAATCACCCGTTGGGCGATCTCGGCAATCACGCCCAGGTCGTGAGTAATCATCATGACGGCGGTATCGTAATCCTCTCTGAGCTGCAGCATCAGGTCAAGGATCTGGGCCTGAATGGTTACATCCAGGGCGGTGGTGGGCTCATCGGCGATCAGTATTTCGGGATTGCAGGCCAGCGCCATGGCAATCATGGCGCGCTGACGCATCCCGCCGGAAAGCTGATGCGGATATTCATGCACTCTTTTTTCCGGAGCGGGAATCTGAACCTTTTGCAGCATCTCAATCGAGCGATCCCAACTGTCACTTTTGCTTCGCTTTTCATGCAAGATGAACATTTCCGATATTTGGTCACCGATGGTGTAAACCGGATTGAGAGAGGTCATCGGTTCCTGGAAAATCATGGCAATGCGCTTGCCGCGGATCGTTCGCATTTGCTCCATGGTTAGCTGTACAATATCGGTGCCATCAAATAATATTTGGCCCTGTACAATTTTGCCGGGCGGCTCGGGGATCAAGCGCATAATGGATTGGGCGGTGACGCTTTTGCCGCAGCCGGATTCTCCGACAATGCCAAGCACCTCGCCTTTGTCTACATGAAAGGTGACATCGTTCACGGCTTTGGCCACACCCTCAAAGGTGGAAAAATGGGTTTTGAGATCTTTGACTTCAAGAAGGTGAGAGGGTTCGCTCATGTGTCCTTTCAATAATTGCATTGACGCGGATACGAACAGAAAAGATAAGATCCCCAAGAGAATGCCAATAAACGTTAAATGTGCGATTTAACGCCATTAGCACTAACTGAATACCCTTGTCAGTCATTGTGTGTCAATAAAAATTAGCCACTAAAATGGTCGAATTCGGCCTTCATATAGTTATCGACTTGAAAAGTTTTATAGATATCTTTTTGTACTATATAGAGGAAAATTTAAAACAGATTTTATTTTGAGAATATAGAAAAATTATTGAAAGTAAATTGGTTTCGAAACCTTTAGATTTTGGCCGAGGGCAAGGCATAATTCGGTTCAAACACAGAGCGTACGAAAACTCATGATTATGGAGATGCTTTAATAACTTCCCAATTTTGTTTAATTAATACCTATAAGCATATGCGTGTTTTAAAATTAATGTAAATTGCCTTAAAAACGCTCGGATTTTGTTCGATAGCAAGGCGCAGATGGCTGAGAAAGCGGAGCGTACACGATAGTACGTGAGCATTTCGAGGCAATTTGCAACGCTGCTATCGGGCAAAAGATGAGGGTTTTTAAGGCAATTTTAGATATTTTTGAGGAGTTTATTGGCCGGAGAATGCTCCATGGCTTCGCTGAATTCTTTTAACGCATCAGACAGCGCCTGAAATTCCGTGGTATTTGCCACCGGGATGTCTTCGGTCCCCTTGTGATCAAGGGCCTCCAAAATAGACTGAATCGTCAATTGATTGATGTCGCGAGCCGGTTGATAGGCAAGTTGCCTGCCGTTTTTTGTTTTGATCTCTGAAACCAGACCGCTTTCAACCAAATCAGATAGAATACCATGCACCAGGCGAATGGGCATCTGTAACTGACGCGAGATTTTTAAATCAGTGGGGGGTGTGTCGCCATTTGCAAATTTCTTGATCAACAAATGGGTAATTTGCAAGGTCAATAATTTCCTGTACCCCGGACTGACTTTAAGACTGTCCGGCTCGAATTCATAGGTATCTACATTTTGGTTGGCAAAAGACAATTCGGCACCGAATAGAACAATCCACCAGCTGACTTGAAGCCACATTAAAAATAAGGGTAGCGCGGCAAGGCTGCCGTAGATGGCGTTCACTTGTGCGGCACTGATTTGAAAAGTAATATAAGCCCACTGGGCAATCTGGTAGAGTGTTCCGGCAACAACTCCGCCGATTAAGCCGGCTTTAAATCGGACTCTGGTATTCGGCATGACAATGTAAAGAATGGTGAATAAGATCCAGATCAGAATATAGGGTATGGATTCAAACAAAAAATAAATCAAAGGGTTAAAAATATCTAGCAGCGCAATTTTTTGGGCAAATTGCGTCACCTGAGCCTTGATAAAAACGGTGAGCGATCCACTCATCAATAAGAAAATCGGTGCAATCAGCATAATCGCTATGTAATCGCTGAATTTTCTGATCCAGCTGCGGCTCTCTTTTATTTCCCAGATATCATTAAATGCCCTTTCAATATGCCCGAGGACCTTAAGAACAGCCCAAAAAAGAACCAGCAGGCCAACACCGGCAATTAGACCGCCCTGGGTTTGTTGCAGCAGTGAGTTTGCGAAATTAATAATTTGAGTTAAAACTTCTTCCTGACCGGGAAACCGCTCGAAAAGTTGCCTTTCCAAGCGCCGCTCAAATCCAAATCCCTTAGCAATGCCGAAAAAAACGGCCACTATAGGAACAATTGAAAGTAGCGTAAAAAAGGTCAAAGAAGATGCCCGCAGCAAACAGCGGTCCTCATCGTATCCGCGTATGGCCAGCAGAATGATGCGCAGCTGTCGGATTAGAAATGATTTGCCCATCGGTAAATCTTCCAGTCGGATCCGCCAAATATCCACTCGGATAAATTCAATAGTCCGGGAGATCAAATCGCGTGTACCTGGCTTTGAAGAGGATTTCATAAGAGTACCTCTAAACAGAAAGTCCGAGGTGGGTCGTCCGTTGTCCGTTGGGCAAATTCAATGCATAACGGACAACAATCAACGGACAACTGACCTATTTGAGTTAACCCTGATGCTTTTTGTTTACTGAAATTCAATGAATCGGAATGCCAGGTTATTTTATGCCTTTGAGAACCGCATAAGACTTCATAAAAGCTGGGAAGCCGGCTGTGGGGATCAACAACAGCAACGCGTGCTTGATTTCATCTTCGCCGACTCCGGCTGCTGTGGCTTTATGGATATGGGTTTCAAGCGCCCGCTTATGGTTACAAGCAGCCGAAATGGCGATTTTAATCAGCCAGCGGGTTTTTTCAGCCAATGGCCCGCCCTGTTCGTGAACTGCTTCTCCGACTGCAGCGTGCTTTTCATGAATCTCGGGAAATTCCTTCTTAAACTCGCTAAATATTTTATGGACATCTTTCATAATGGTCACCTTACCGAATGATAATAAGAATAAAGACGAAACAGGCCGGCGTCAATCGGATATCAGGTGCCGACCACAATTCCGCCGTCAACCCGCAGGGTTTCGCCGGTAATAAAGTCGGCATCATCGGATGCCAGAAAAAGATAAGCATTGGCAATGTCACGCGGTTGTCCCATACGGCCCAGTGGGGTGCGCGCCTTCATGCCTTCAATGATTTTATCCGGCATGGTGGATAAAATGTCAGTGGCTGTAAATCCGGGTGCCACGGCATTGACACGGATATTATAGCGACCCAGCTCACGCGCCCACACTTTGGTCATGCCGATCACACCAGATTTGGTGGCCACATAATTGGTCTGGCCTAAATTCCCGTCAATACCGACAACCGAGGTCGCATTCAAAATCACGCCGCCCCCCTGTTGAATCATGATCGGGGCCACGGCCTGGGTGCAAATAAAAACACCTTTGAGATTGATGGCAATCACCAGATCGAAATCAGCCTCGGCCATCTGCTTTACCATTTCGCCGTCTTTCATTTTCACCAGAAGACTATCGCGCAGGATACCGGCATTATTGATCAGCACATCAATCCGACCTGATGTAGCGTTTACTTGATTCATCCATTCTGCAACGGAGGCTTTGTCAGCCACATCCACCCGGTAAAATTCGGCATCATGGCCGATTTCTTCAATGGCCGCTTCACCTGCGTTCTGATTCACATCACAGATCACGACATGGGCGCCTTCTTCAGCAAATCGTACGGCAGTGGCTTTACCGATACCAGCAGCACCACCGGTAATCAGACAGACTTTATCCTTTAAACGCATGGACTCCTCCTTTTGTTAGACAGACTTATTGCAACCGAATTATGAAATCTCTGCGACCGCTCAGATGACTACAGGGGCTCAAATGCCAGAAAGGTCTCCTTTTTTTCGTCCACTTGCGTATGCAAATATTTCGCTTTGAGCGGCATGCCCACTTTGATGTCTTCCGGTTTGTTGGGGTTCAGCCCTTCAATGCGTGCATCCACCTTCCCGCCTTCATCCAACGCCACAACACCGGAGATATAGGGATTCTTGCGGTTGTAACCCTGGGCGATCATAAAAGGGGGTGCAATGGTGATACAGGTAAAGGCGGCCAAACGCCCGGTGCCTTTCATCTCTACCCAAGCCATATCGGAGCTGAAGCATTTAACGCAAATAGAGCGCGGGGGCACATAGCGTGCATCACATTCGGTGCACCTGGATCCCATCAGTTTTTCTTCTTTCAGGTACTGCTCATAGGTAATATCGCTAATTGGCTTTTCCTCCATTGATTGTCTCCTTGTTCATCGGTTTCAAGGTTCAACGTTTTGAGGTTCATTGGCTACTGGCTTCTTGCTGCTGGCTACTGGCTTGTCGCTGATCTCAACTGATCTTCTGCTTCGAGCCAGAAGCCAGAGACCAGCAGCCAGCGGCCTTATTTTTTGAACCCTTGAACCTTTATCTTCTTTCCAGAATCGTGAAGGTGCAGGTTCCACCGGTGCCGCCCAGATTATGGGCTCCCCCGATCCGCAAATCGCCTGCCGGCACCTGCCGTGGGCCGGCCAGACCCCGCAGCTGGGTCCAGACCTCATAAAGCTGTGAAATCCCGGTAGCGCCCACCGGATGCCCCTTGCATTTCAGCCCCCCGGATGTATTGATGGGTTTGATACCGTCCAGACGCGTTGCCCCATCTGCTATGGCCTTGTAGCCTTCGCCGGGCTTAAAAAAGCCCAGATCCTCGACGTGCACGAGCTCAGCAACTGAAAAGCAATCATGTACTTCGGAGAACTGGATGTCATCGGGTGTCAGTCCGGACATCCCGTAAGCCTCCTGGGCAGCATATCGTGTGGCTTCAAAATAGGTCAGGTCCTCGCTGGCATGAAAACCGCGTCCGCTGCCTTGCCCTAATCCGGCCACCGTGATCGGATCGTCGGTAAAGTTTTTGGCGATCTCCTCTGCCACCAGCAGCATGCAGCTGGCGCCATCGCTGATCGGGCAACAGTCAAAAAGGTGCATGGGCCAGGCGACCACCGGGTTTGCCTTTGGATCCGACAAAAAATCTTTTTCGGTTTTCCAGTCCGGTGCGCTGCCCTCTCTCTTTTTTAAGCTTTCCTTTTTCTTGTTCATCAGGTCCTTGATGGTGACGGGAAACTGAGCTTTGGGGTTCAACGGGGCATTGTCGTGACTCTTGATCGTGATATTCATCAGATGTTCACGATTGGCACCGTATTTGGCAAAATAGGCCGTGGCCACAGCGCCAAAAACGCCGGGGAAGGTAAAGCCCGCCCTCCCCTCGTAAGGTACGGTGGCCAGCGCCAGCCCTTCGGCGACCTCCTCGGTGGTGCGCTTGGACATCTCTTCCACACCGCCGACCAGAACCATATCGTAAAAGCCGGAGGCGATCGCAAAAACGCCCTCTCTGAATGCCAGCGCGCTGGAGGCACAGGCGCCTTCGGTGCGGGTTGCCGGCTTGGGCGCAATACCCACCAAATCCGAAATGATCGGTGCCCAATGAGACTGATGCATAAAGTAATCATTGCTGAAATTCCCCAGATAAAGGGCATCAATCTCTTGGGGATCAAAACCCTTGTCTACTGAAACGATCATTTCCCGGAAGGCATCGGCAAACAGATCTTTGGAATCCTTATCCTTAAACATTCCGAATTTGGACATCCCGGCCCCGACGATGGCGACACCCCGGCCAAGTTTCCTGTTTTTTTTCATTGCTAACATCTCCTTATTTTATGATTCCTGCTTGCATCTGAAAGCAAGAATTCGTGAAATAACTTTGAAACTGGTCTAAATACTTCGGGTTTGTGTAAAGTGTAGCAATTTCACCCCGCTACAGTGACGCAATTAGCAGGAATATATTATAATATCAAGAATTTTTACGGGAAGATATTGATAGAAGCATAAGGCTATGCTTCGAATCGCCGTGCTTATTTGGCGTTTTGTGCTCTGCCGACTATCAGGCGTATACGTGAGAGAGCGCTCCATTGACATCAACGAAACGCTTTTGCTAACGTGAGATTATTCAATATCAATGGAGGGATGGAAATGATCGTAAATTCCCAGATTTTAAAACTTGCTGAACCGTTCATCACCGAAAAGGGAGATGTGATCAAGGAAGCGCTTGTGGCCTTTGAAGAATATGGTCCAGAGGGACAACCGGTAGTATTGATCACCCATGGGGGTCTGAGCAGTCATCATGCGGCCGGTCGATACGCGCCACAGGATCCCTTACCCGGTTTCTGGGACGACATCATCGGTCCTGGAAAAGCAATTGACACCCAACAGTACCGCGTTATTTCTGCTAACGCGCTAGGCAGTATGTATGGTTCCGCCAGCCCCTTAACGGCCAACCCGGATACCGGTCAACCATATGGCCCGGAATTTCCAGAGATAACGCTTATTGATATGGTGCGTTTTCAGAAGGCATTTCTAGATCAGATGGGCGTTTCGCATCTGGCGATGATCGCCGGCCCCTCCATGGGCTCGTTACAGGCGCTTCAGATGGCAGCCCTTTATCCGGATGTCGTCGATTCTGTTGTAGCCGTTGCAACCGCAGGCAGAATGACACCTTCTGGGATGTGCATCCATCATTTTATGATAAATGCAATTGAGATGGATCCGGTGTTTAATAACGGATGGTATGAAATTGG
>JAAUXY010043344.1_pt1 | contig 13339 bp, 11 predicted proteins | sample 7278121 | NCBI WGS metagenome assembly JAAUXY01 (sample SAMN14350117, study PRJNA611818) | marine sediment metagenome | isolation source: surface marine sediment (1.8m) | place: French Polynesia: Moorea | collected 2018-08 | reverse complement strand
CCATCAAGGTCGGGCACATCCAGATCTATGTGGACACGGTTCTTCACTTTATGTGGCTCTGGTACTTTTTGAAGCAGCAATGTGGGACGCTTTCCCTTTTTTCCAAGTCGCAGGTATTTCTCATTCTGGTAAAGAATGTCCGCTCCTAAAACCTGAGACCAAAACCTGGCACACGACTCTAAATCATTTACATCCATGGTAATGGCGTAGAGTGTACCAACGCTCTCATGCTGGCCCGATGCTGTCATGATCTATTATCCTTCCTTTTATGGATTAAGCGCTAATAAATCACCTTTTGTGATAAGGAATATAAAAAAGTACCTGCAATTTGCAATAAAAAAGGCTCAATCCCAGCGGATTGAGCCTTTTCATATAGTGGCTCCCCAGCACGGACTCGAACCGCGGACCCGGTGGTTAACAGCCACCTGCTCTGCCGACTGAGCTACTGGGGAAAATAGCAGAATTAAATAATGCTCTCAATAAATTTTGTTTAATCCTTAGCTCGGTGGTTAATCCGCCTGAGGCGGACTCTGCCGACTGAGCTACTGGGGATCAATTCGAACCTGCAAAGCTAATAAAGAAAATAAATTATGTCAAGAAAAAATTAATTCTATCAAATTTGCTAATTTATACTGTGATTTTAGAGACTTGAATTTTCCTTTCTGGCATAAAAACATCAGATAGACCTGCTGCCAGGTTTGTGTATGGTTTTTGGATGGATTCCTACCATTTTGCCCGTCTTATTTTGAATGCGAACGTTTCTTATTTGCACTGTGTATTGCCTGATAGCGTTTAGATTCTATCTGCTGTTTATTATTACACAAATTGTACTTTCCGTCGAAAAATTTAGATAATTGGATTTAAGCCCAGGGATTTGGTTCGTATTTTTAAAATAATTGATGGGTTAAAGCAGAAAAATGGGTAAAGATTTTGTGTTTTTTGCCGATATCACAGTTATCGAAATCCGGCATTTGGTGGAGGAGAATTGTCTTAGTAAACATCCGGTATCTTGCAGTCCAATACCGTTTCCGCAATTCTGAGAAATCTCAAATATTGACAGCCAGTTATCATCCGGATCTATTAAAATGCGCGCGTTTTTTAGGAAAATGGAAAATTAATCAATAGGTTTTCAACCTGCTTACTACAGATGTTCCTGTCGAATGAACTGCTTGGAGAATAAAGTGACTGAAAGTACAAAATTCGAGGATAGCATGAATAATCAAATGCCGATTCTATCCACATTGATTAATACCATTCCCAATCCGGCCTTTTACAAGAATTCGCAAGGGGTATTTGTCGTCTGCAATGCTGCTTTTGCTGAAACCATCCTGGGTACGACCTGTGAAAATATCATCGGGCGCTCGGTTTATAACCTGCCCGACATAATTCCTCAGGTACTGTGCGATATTTGCTCGGAAAACGATCAAGAACTGATGAGCAATCCCGGCTCTCAGACACATGAAGCGATCATCCGGTGTGCCGATGGTGTCCAACGTGAATTTTTGCTCAGCCGTTCAACGTTTGCCGGTGACGATGGATCCGTTGCCGGAATTATCAGTGTCATGCTGGATTTAACCGATAAGAATCGTGCAGAAAAATTATTGCAGGATCGAACCGCTGAATTGCTGAAGTCCACTGAGGAATTAAACCGCCAGATAAAAAAACGAAAAAAGGCCAAACGAACCGTCAAAGAGGCGCATCGCGAAATAGAGCATTTAATCTCTTCTTTGCCCACGATTTTAATCGGATTAACCCGCCAAAATGAAATTATTCACTGGAACGCTGTTGCTGAGAAGGTTTTCGACATATCCACCTCAGATGTAATGGGACTCACCTTGGACAAATGCGGGGTTGAATGGGATTGGGATAAAATCTCAGATGGAATCTCCAGGAGTCAGCTTGCCGGCAGCTCCCTGCGCGTGGATAACATCCGTTACCACAAAGCAGATGGCGAGGAGAGATACCTGGGTCTGACCCTTACGCCCTTTAACGGCGTCGACAACAGTATTTTGGGTTTAACGATTATTGGTGCTGACATTACGGATCGAATCAAGTTTGAAGCCCAGCTGAACCAGTCTCAAAAAATGGAAGCCATCGGGCAGCTGGCAGCCGGCATTGCCCATGAAATCAACACACCAACTCAATTTGTCGGTGATAATACCCGGTTTTTACAGGATGCTTTCAATGACTTCATCGAAGCCTGCAACTTGTATAAAGAATCGATTAAAGCTGCCAAATCGGGAGCTTTGAAAGAGGAACTCATTTTAAATTTCGAAAAGCGCTTCGAAGGTCTTGACATTGACTATCTTGAAGAAGAAGTTCCTCTGGCCATCGGGCAGACGCTCAAAGGGGTGGATCGAATCACTCATATAGTGCAGGCAATGAAAATATTTGCCCACCCGGGCGGGATCGAAAAAGAACCCATTAATATTAACAAAGAAATCGACAAGACCATCACGATCACACGTAATGAGTGGAAATATGTGGCCGAGCTGAAAACCGACTTTGATGAAACCCTGCCGTCAGTACCCTGTCACCGGGCTGAGTTCAACCAGGTAATTTTGAATCTGATTGTGAACGCTGCACATGCCATCGCCGATGTAAACGGTGAAAACTCGACTGAAAAGGGCACCATTAAAATCAGTAGCCGTCTTGATGGCAACTGGGCTGAAATTCGGATCAGTGATACCGGTAACGGAATTCCAAAGGAAATCCAACATCGCATATTCGATCTCTTTTTTACCACCAAGGAACCGGGCCGAGGCACCGGGCAGGGGCTGGCTATTGCCCACTCGGTCATTGTTGAAAAGCATAGCGGCGACCTTAAACTCGAAACCGAAACAGGCAAAGGCACCACATTTGTTATCCGGCTGCCCCTTAATGTTGCTTTATTAGAAAATGAATGATCAAGCCAAAAGACGCATTTTGTTTGTAGATGATGAGCCCATGGTCTTAAAGGGTCTTCAGCGTACTTTTAGAAAAATGCGTGATGTCTGGGAAATGATGTTTACTTCCAGCAGCAAAGAGGCTTTGGCGCTTCTGGGCTCGGAAACCTTTGATGTGATCGTTTCAGATCTGAGAATGCCGGAGATAGATGGGATGCAATTGCTGTCTGAGGTGAAAGATAAGCACCCGGAAGTGATCCGAATCATCCTTTCGGGCCAGGTGGAGCAGGATACGACGTTTAAGTCCGTGCAGGTAGCGCATCAGAGTCTTTCAAAACCATGTGATGCGGAAATTTTAAAGCACACCCTGAATGAATTGTTTGCTTTACGTAATTTACTGGAGGATGAATCGATCAAACGTATCGTGTCGCAAACAGAGACCTTGCCCAGTTTGCCCGCGGTATATACAGAAATTATCCAGGAACTGCAATCGTCTGATCCTTCGGTGAAAAGAGTGGCTGAAATTATTTCCACCGATATGGGTATGACTGCCAAAATTTTACAGGTTGTAAATTCAGCCTTTTTCGGTTTGGTACGGAAAATCAATCATCCGAAAGAGGCGGTGATGTTGCTGGGGACAGAAACAATTAAGGCTCTGGTTCTTTCGGTAAAGATTTTCTCCGAATTTAATCAGAAAAAATTTGCCTGGTTCAATTTTGACGATCTTTTTGATCACAGTATGTCGGTCAGTATGTTTGCACAAACCATATCTAAAGAAGAACATCTGGATAAGCACCTGGTGAATAACTCCCTGATGGCCGGGATGTTTCATGATTTGGGAAAACTGATTCTGGTCACCAACTTTCAGGAACCCTATCGCAAAATAATGACCGAGGTAGCAAAGACCGGACAAAATTTATGGGATCTGGAGAAAGAAGAGTTTGGTACCAGCCATTCTGAAATCGGTGCTTATTTGATGGGGCTGTGGGGGCTGGAATATCCTGTTATAGAAGCAATTGCGTTTCATCACTGTCCCGCAAAAAGCCTTTCAAACGCTACCGGGCTTTTAACCGCCGTTCATTTTGGTGATGCGTATGACCGTCTAAAAAACAGCGACAATGATCAGAATAACGAAAATGAATTGGGGCAATTGGATAGAAAATATCTGGATAACATCGGGGTGGCCGGCCGATTAAATGACTGGCAAACAGTTTGTAAGGAGCTGACAGAGAGGAAAGTGCAATGAAAGATAAAGTTTTGTTGGTAGACGATGATGAGATGGTATTGGCAGGCCTCAAGCGTCAGTTGCGCAATCATTTCAATATTGATACAGCGCTCAGCGGCGAGGAGGCTTTGAAGCGGATCCAGGAGAATGGGCCCTACGCGGTGATCGTCTCTGATTATATGATGCCGGGGATGAACGGAATTGAATTTTTATCCTATGTCAAAAAGTCCGATCCGGATACCGTCAGGATGATGCTGACGGGTACTGCGGATATGCCGACGGCGATCAGGGCGGTAAACGAGGGCAGCATATTCCAGTTTCACCCCAAGCCGTGTCCGGCGGATACGCTTTGCAAGGCCATTGAAAGCGCCATCGGTAAATACCGCAAAGTCATCTACCATCAAAAGGAATTGAATAATTTTAAAACTTCACTTGCCCAGGCCAGCCGGGTTCAACAAAAACTGTTGCCCAAAGGCGACCCCCAGGTGGATGGATTCGACATCGCCGGCTGCAGTATCTGGTGTGATGAAACCGGCGGTGACTACTATGATTTTTTATATCCGGCTGTCAACGGTCACCAGAGAATCAGCATTGTGGTCGGCGACGTAACCGACCATGGCATCCCTTCTGCATTGCTGATGACCACCGCGCGTGCCTTTTTAAGAGAAAGGGTTCAAACCACCCCCAGCGAGTGCGCGGCTATTATTTCCGATGTAAACAAGCGGCTGGTACCGGATGTGGATGAGCTGAACCTTTTTATGACTATGTTTTATGGTGAAATTGACATTAAAGAAAAAATCATCCGCTGGGTAAAAGCCGGACACGAACCGGCGATTCTCTATAGCCCGGAGACGGATTCCTATGAACTTCTGGCCGGTGAGGGATTGCCGCTGGGTGTCATGGAAGAGGCAGTTTACCAGGAATCCGAAAAAGAGATTCATAGCGGGCAAATCATTTTAATCTTAACCGATGGCATCAAAGAATCGGCTAATCCATCAGGCGAAATGTTCGGTGGCGAGCGGCTGCTGGAAGTGATTCGCAATACGGCGGATAAGTCCGCCCGGGAAATTATCGAAAAGGTTTTTGAGTCTCTCAATAGTTTTCGCCAGCCGCTGAAAGCGGACGACGACGAGACCCTGGTGGTCATTAAAGTCCTTTAGCATTTGCCGGTTATTTATTACCCCTGGTTTTTCCGGCGGTATCATCAACAATAAAAGGTGAGCAGCGCATAGCGATGCTCATTTTTTTGATCCAAACTCTTACCATGTTGACGGTTTCGCCCTTCAGGTTGACAATGCTCGGCAATTCCTCCACGTAAGCAATATCGTCTTTATGAAATTCATAAAAAAAGTTATGGGTACTGTACGGATCGGCGATCAATATAATCTTTTCGCGGTCGTAGGGATGCCGCTGCGGAGATCCGGAAAAAGCCACATGGCGGTTTAGCAGGGTTTTGCGGTCTTTGGGCCGTCGATAGGTTTGAATTTCAAATTTTATCGCCTCTTGGGGCTGTTTGGTGGTTGGCATGCCAGGGTCTCCTTTTACACGGAATCTTGAAACGCTGGGATATGGGGTAGTGGTTTTTGATCTATAATGCGTTATATTCATTTAATTAATAGATCATTATGAAAATGCATTCAAGGGTGAAATGGGATTGTCAGGAGAATCAATGGAAGCACTGTACGGTTTTCAGAAAAAATTTCTAAAAGGTCGCGCCCATGGCTTGAAACCGGTGGTTTATCTCGGGCAAAAGGGCTTAACGCCCAACTTGATTGAATCAATTCACGACGCCTTGAATACCCACGAACTGATAAAAGTAAAATTTATTGAATTCAAAGAAAAGAAGCAAAAAGCCGGGATGGCCGAAACCATTGAAGCGGAGACCGGATGTCAGCTTGTGGGTATGATTGGCCATATCGCGATTTTTTATCGGCAACATGCAGATCCCGATAAACGCAAAATCAAACTGCCTCTCCATAAAACTCAAAAACCGTGAGCGCCCCCTCCCGGGGCTTTAACGAGCGGCTCTGCGAGCCTCAAAGAGCGGTCCTGCGGACCTGTACGCGCTAAATGCAGCCAATCCTTGTTTGGCCTTATTCCTCAAGTGCAGCGCTCCTCTAACGCAGCGCAGGGACTGCGCGGAGTGCTCCTTACATTTTGCACAATTAGAGACGTTTCTCATCGCTATTGGATGTCATTCCGCCTGTGGCGAATTGATACTTTTTTGGACCTCACTGGGATAAATAACCAGCCGATCGCCCGGATGGATCGGTTTTTTCCCATCCAGCCGGTTCCAGATCATCAACGCCGGCAGGGGCACATCGAAGCGATCGGCGATGGTTGTCAGGTTATCTCCCTTTTGGACGACATAGACGCGTTGCTGGTTTTCGGCCAGCCATTCTTGAACCAGCTGTTTGAATCGTGCATGAAATCCGTTTTCTGCGCCTTTTGGAATCAGTAGCGAATGCATCCCTGCTGCCAAAAAATGGCCCCGAATCTCAGGGTTTAGATCCTTGATAACTTTAAAATGAGTATTGGATGCCCTGGCAATAATATGAAGCGGGGTGTCCTGAAAACATTCCAGATGTATGCGATCAAACGCCAATGGCGGATAAAGGTCCTGTTCGGCAAACCGATAGCCGTATTGCTGGGGGTTCTTTAGTATAATTTTGGCCGCGATGATTCTGAACATATACCGTTGCGTTTCAAGCGGCAGGTAAAGCTTATAGTAATCGTTTTCTTTTTGAGATACAATTTCTGATTCGAGTCCCAGCTCACCCATGTTGTATGCGGCTGCCGACAGGGTCCAGGACCCCAACATCATATGCAGATCCCTGAAGTAATTGATTGCCGCCTGGGTGGATGTAAATATATTTCGGCGCTCATCGATTTCCGCATTAATCCGAAGCCCGTATCTTTGCCCGGTTGATTTTAGGAACTGCCAGAAACCGATAGCCCCCTTGCGCGAGCCGGCATGGGGCCTGAGTGCACTTTCAATAATCGCAACGTATTTTAGGTCGTCGGGCATTGCGTTTTCGCGCAGCATTTTCTCGATTATCGGCAGGTAGCGGGTTGAACGTTTTATCCACAAAATAACCTGTGGTCGATCCCACAGGGTCAGCAGCAACTCCTTTTCCAATCGTTCGCGAACTTCCGGATTGGAAAGATCCACCGGCTCGCCGCAAAAGTCGATGGGCTCTGTGATTTTTAAATTGGCAATTAGAGCGGGCCAGTCGGAGGGGGATGGTTTTAACGGTTCCTCTCCGCTGGAGATGCCTGCAGACATAAGAGTGATGAACAACACAGTAATAAAGTATCGCATTCGATTTGCCTCAAATTATATGCGTGCGCATAAAACGTACGAACATTTCTATAACGAAATTTATACGATTTGTTTTGGCATGGGGTGTTACCACAATGATCGAATAATTTGGCAAAAGCCCTGGCTTCTAAGCTTTATGCAGTGGTTACCCGCTGCGGTTCATTTCCTGGAGGTGCGGGTATTTTACGTACACTGGCGAAATTAATCAACACGGCGCTCCCGACGATAAGTAAACCGCCAAAGCCGAAACGCCAGCTGAGCACCTCGCCCAAAAAGGCGAATCCCAGTATCGAGGTAAACACGACCTCACCGGTCAAATAGAGACCTCCCTCCCAGCTTTTGCAGTATTTAAATCCCTGGTTCATCAGAAGCTGAGCAGCAATCGACGTAAAAACAATGCCGCCCGTCATCACCCATTCAATCCCGGATCGCGGCAGTTGCGGCTGACTGATAAATCCTGGAAAAGATATCAACGCCCCCAGCAGGCAAAAATACAGATAAATCACTGCCGCCCCGTTTGTTTCTCTGAGTTTTTTGATAAAACATACGGTTAGACCCGCGAAAGCGCCTGCGAGCAGCCCGGCTGCCTGGCCGAATAAGTTGCCGGCAATTTGATATTCAAATAAAAACGAAGCACCCAGCAGGGCGCCCAGGATACAGAGGACTTCACCCTTTGAGATTCGTTCGCCGTATATAAGAAAAGAGAAAAAGGCGGCGAAAGCCGGAAAAGAGAAAAACAACACCATGGCAGTTGATATCGGAATAAGCCGGATGGCAGTAACCAGGCACAAAAAGGCCATGGATCCGGTGATGCCGCGAATAATCATGAGTTTAAGATTGTGGGTTTTGAAAGGATTGCCTTTCCATCCCAAAATGAAGACCAGGATGACAAGACCAAAGCCAAACCGGTAAAACGCTATATCCCAGGCTCGAAAGGCCGGCCCCATGAGTTTTATCAATCCGTCCAAAACGGCAAATAAAAATGCAGAGGCCAGCATGAGCATAGGTCCTGCCGGGAGGCCGTTTTCAAATGAAAGTGAAATTTTTTGCCGAGGCGTTGTTGCTTTAACAGACATAATGGCCGTCGTTTCTGCCGAATCCTGCAAAGATGACTACAGGAAAAAGGTTTAATTTTGTATCAAATAATCATTATCGCAATTCTGACTCCTGAAACCTGAAACCTATCTAACTTTGAACCTGACATTACCTTCGTGGTCATTGTGTATTATGTTTTTTCTAATTATGACCGATTACAGCGCCCTGAGATACTCCGGCTTCAGCGGGACCTTGCCTGCCAGGGCTTCGTCGATCAACCGCAGGGTGGTTTCCTTTTCCTTTGGGAATCTGGCCTTAATCGGCAGGTAGTTGGATGCGTGATTGGCATGGAAAAGCCCTCTGCTCAGGTCTGTGCTGGCGATCATGGTCCTTAACTCGGCCAGCATTTCTCGCGGCTCTATCAATTGAAACTCACCGGATTGGTAGTCATCAAACAACGGTGTTTCGGGTATGAGCATCAGGCTTAAGGCACCCACATAATCCGGGTCGATTGCCGAAAGTACACGCCCGGTCTCCTGTGCATGGATTTGCGAGCGCTCCGGTCCGGCAATGCCTAAGAGCACCGTTACTGAAAGCTTGAATCCGGCTTGTTTTGCTTTTTGGCCCATTTGAATCATATGCTCGGCAGTGGCGCCCTTGTTTATTTTCTTTAAGGTCACACCATCGCCGGTTTCAAGACCCATGTAAACAATGCCGACCCCATGGTTGTTGAGTTCCTCGAGCTCTTCAGTGGATTTCATATTTAATGCCTTGGCATTGGCATACAACCCGACGCGGGTCACCCAGGGCAGTTGTTTTTCGATTTCATTGAGTATTTTCAGAAGCCTTTTCTGAGGAATAATCAGGGCATCTCCGTCGCACAGGAAGACGCGGCGCTGTCGGCGGCAGTGCCTGGCGGCAAAAGCAATATCTTCCATGATGATTGCGTCGGGCTTTATACGAAAGCGCTCTCCTTTGTAAGTTCCGCAAAACGTGCATTTATTGCGCGAGCAACCTACGGTTACCTGGAGCAATATGCTGTTGGCTTCACTGGGGGGTCTTATGATGTTGCCTTCATAGTGCATGATATTGACTCTTTCATATCTATATTTAAACGGACTGACTTTTTTAATCAGTCCGTTTAATGGCCTTTTTAACCATTTTGTGTTTTTGAAGCAACTGTTTTCTTCAGGCGGCGCCGGGTGGCGTGTCATCTAATTCTGTATCGGTGCACTCCCTGGCCTCAATATCGTCCTTGAGATAGTTATACAGGCTTCCGTTATATGAACATTTGATCGTTTCTTTAATTTTTTTTATCAAGTACTCGCTGAGTGTGGCTTCGCCGTCAATTCTTAAGCGAAAAGCAATCAGGCGCTGCAATTTTTTATCATGTTTATCACGATCTGGTACCATCCGCATGACACGTTGAAAAGCCATTTGAAATGGGCCTTCTTCCTCTTCAATCGAGATTATTTTATCCGACATATTTTTTGCTCCATAGAGGTTTGTCCGCCTCCGGCGGATTGAGCCAGCCGAAGGTCCTCGTAAAACAGGGAAGGCCTGATATCATACTTGAACTGCCCTCGCAGAACTAAACAGCCAACCCGTATCATTGATTGCCAAAGCCATTTTGCCCGCCGCAATCCGGACACGTCCAGGTGATTGCATTACAGGACATTCCCCACATATTTTCTTGCATGCAATCCTGACAGATACTAAACCCGCAGCGACACGTCCAGCAAAATGGAAATGTCATTCCGCAGCAAACGCAGTTATACTTTCTGAGGCGACGTCGTTTCTGACGGTATGCGGTTCCGTTTGCCGGCGCTTTCATGATTGTCGTTTTAAAGCTTTAGTGCTATAGAGTTTTTTTACTTAAGTATGAATCCCAAGCTGAGCGTTTTGCCTGCGATTGGCAGCAGCTAAAAATTAATTCAATCATTCAAAGATGTCAACGCAACCACATTTACTGGTAATCCAATGAAAAAAGAAAAGACCCTATATTTGATCGATGGCACTGCGTATATCCACCGCGCGTACCACGCCATCAGGGGGCTGTCCAATTCGAAGGGGCTTCCGACCAATGCCATCTTCGGATTTACACGCATGCTGATAAAACTGATTGAGGACCACAGCCCTCAGTATGCGGGTATGTTTTTTGATGCCAAAGGACCGACATTCCGCCACGAGATCTTTGCCGAATACAAAGCAAACCGCCCCCCCATGCCGGACGATATGGCCGCTCAAATTCCATATATCAAAGAAATTACCGCCGCATTTCAATTGCCGATAATCGAGATGCCGGGATATGAAGCTGACGATTTAATCGGAACCTACGCCCGCATTGGCGAAGAGAATGGCTATGCGGTGGTGATGGTTACCGGTGATAAAGATTTTATTCAACTGGTGACCGATCAGGCCATCATCTGGGATCCGATGAAGGATGTGACCATCGATACCAGGTCGGTAAAGGAATCTTATGGTGTCGATCCGTCTCAGATGATCGAAGTCATGGGGCTCTCCGGTGATGCCAGCGATAACGTGCCGGGGGTTCCCGGAATCGGTCAGAAAACCGCCCTCAATTTAGTCCAGGAATACGGCGGCATGCTGCAGCTATACGAGGCGGTCGACTCGATTACCAAAAAAAAACAGCGTGAAAACCTGATTCAGTATCGGGACCAGGCATTTTTGAGTCGGGATCTTGTGAGTATAGACACACGGGCTCCGGTAACCGATGATTTGAAGGCTTTTGAGATAAAGCCGCCGGATGCCGCTGCGCTCTCAAAACTTTTTAAAACGCTCGAATTCAGACAGTTACAGCATTCCATGTCCGCCAAAACGGACCTCAGTGACAAAAAATACAATGCCATCCTGGAGATGGATGCGCTTGAAGCACTGGTTGTTCGTCTGAAATCGGCTGCCAGTTTTGCCCTGGACACCGAGACCACCTCTCAAAATCCCATGAAAGCCAAATTGGTGGGGCTGTCTTTTGCCTTGCAGGCCAACGAAGCGTTTTACATCCCTTGCGCCCACGATTATCTGAGTGCGCCCCGACAGCTGAAGCTATCCAAAGTTTTGGAAAAACTCAAACCCATATTGGAGAATCCGGACATTAAAAAGATCGGTCAGAATATCAAATATGACTGGCTCGTTTTGTCCCGGCATGGCGTCAATCTTGATGGCGTGCAATTTGACACCATGATTGCCTCGTATCTGCTGAATCCCTCGAAACGCGCCCACAATCTGGACCAGATCGCTATGGACTTTCTGGGCCATAAAACAATCCCCTATCAGGAAGTCGCCGGTAAAGGCAAAAATGCCTTATCGTTCAACCAGGTACTTTTGGAAAAAGCAGTCCCCTATGCATGTGAGGACGCCGACATCACCTTAATGGCCAAAGATGTACTGTTGCCGCAACTTCAGGAAATTGGGCTGACCGATCTGATGGAAAATGTCGAGATGCCTTTGGTGCCGGTTTTGATGGCCATGGAAATGCAGGGCACCCGCGTTGATATTGATCGGCTGCATGAACTATCAAAAGCGTTTGAACAACAGCTGGAAGCATTGGAAGCAGGCATTTATGGGCTGGCCGGTGAAGAATTTAATATAAATTCATCCCAGCAGCTCGGCAATATTCTTTTTAACAAACTCAAGCTTCCGGTTTTAAAAAAGACCAAAAAGAAAACCGGTTATTCGACCGATGTGGATGTTTTGACCCGCTTGGCCGAGGAGCATGAAATGCCGGCGCTCGTATTAAAGCACCGCACACTCTCCAAATTAAAATCCACCTATGCCGATGCCTTAATAGATCTGGTCAACCCTGAAACCGGGCGAATTCATACATCCTACAATCAGACCGTAACGGCCACCGGACGTTTAAGTAGTTCGGATCCCAATCTGCAAAACATTCCCATTCGAAGCGATGAAGGCATGGAGATTCGCAGGGCTTTCGTACCCCGCAAAGGCTGGCATCTGGTTTCAGCGGATTATTCCCAGGTTGAACTTCGTATTTTGGCGCATTATTCCGATGATAAAATTCTGACCCAGGCCTTTATAAAGGATGAAGATATCCACACCCGGACGGCCAGTGAAGTTTTTCAAGTATCGCCGTCATCGATAACCACCGAGCTCAGACGGCAGGCCAAGGCGATTAATTTCGGTATCATTTACGGGATGAGCGCCTTTGGGCTCTCGAAACAGCTGGGGCTCAGCCAGAAAATGGCGAAGACCTATATTGATAATTATTTTGAAAGGTATCAAGGCGTAAAGCGTTTCATTGACCAAACACTGGTAGAGTCCAAAAAAATGAAAAGAACCAGCACACTGCTGGGGCGTATTCGTCTTTTACCGGATATCGGCAGCTCGAATATCAACGTGCGCCGGGCCGCCGAACGCACGGCAATCAATACACCCATTCAGGGGTCTGCTGCCGATCTCATCAAGTTGGCAATGATCCATATTGACAACGCGTTCAGAGCGAAAAAACTGAAATCCGCAATGCTGCTAAGTGTTCACGATGAACTGGTTTTTGAAGTTCCACCCGAAGAGCTTGATGCGGTTCCGCCGCTCGTGAAAGAGATTATGGAAAATATCTGGGACCTGAAAGTGCCGCTTAAGATCAACGTTGCGGTGGGCCAGAACTGGGCCGAAGCCCACTGAAACCACTTCAAGAGTGGATTATTCCTTTTTAGTTGCTTTTGCTCTCGAAGGTTTGCTCTTTACGGTATCGTTCACAGCATGATAAATGTTTTTGAAATTTTCCGGAAAACCAGCCGGTGATATCCTTCCACCTTCAATGAACTTAACGACGATTTCTTTGGTAGCCCTTAGAATCTGCTCATCCATTGATGCCATTTGGTATGATCTCCTCCT
>JAAUXY010017871.1_pt1 | contig 13341 bp, 11 predicted proteins | sample 7278121 | NCBI WGS metagenome assembly JAAUXY01 (sample SAMN14350117, study PRJNA611818) | marine sediment metagenome | isolation source: surface marine sediment (1.8m) | place: French Polynesia: Moorea | collected 2018-08 | reverse complement strand
CGCCGGCCGCAGCACGAGGACCTCGACGTCCAGTACGGGCCGCGCCACAGCGTGCGCTTCCTGGCCGGCGGCGCCTTCGAGGCGATCGCCGGCGGCGCCGAGATCGAGATCAATTCGCTGCACTGGCAGGCGATCGACCGGCCGGCCGAGGGCCTGGTCATCGAAGGCAGCGCGCCCGACGGCACCATCGAGGCGGTCAGAGTCGCCGACGCCAAGGCCTTCGCCCTGGGCGTCCAGTGGCACCCCGAGTACAAGGCCCTGGAGAACGACTTCTCCACCAGGCTGTTCAAGGCCTTCGGGGCCGCCGCGCGGCGGCGCGCGACGACCCGTCGGCAGGCCGCCACGACCGCGAATTTGACCGGGGTGCCGGCCTGAATCGAGGCGGCTTCACGAATTCGTAGCCCCGATTGCAAAAGCCGCGGCGTAACCTAAATAGAAGTGAAAGAGCCGACGCTACTAAGGCTGCGGCTCTCGCGAAGGGACGCTTCCCCTGCCGTCCTTTCGGATCTCTTCGGAGATGAGAACGCCCGGCCTCCCCCCGACCGGGCGTTCTTTCTTTTCCGGCCGGGCTCGGGTAAAGCAGGCAGCGATCAAGAGAGACGGGGACCGAAACGCGCCATGACGCTGACCATCGCCACCTGGAACGTGAACTCGGTCCGCCAGCGCCTGGACAACATCGCCCGTTTCGTCGAGGCCGTGGCGCCAGACGTGCTCTGCCTGCAGGAGATCAAGGTCCGCGACGAAGATTTCCCGGCCGAGGCGCTGCGCGACCTGGGTTATGGAAACCAGCTTGTCCGCGGCGAGAAGGGCTACAACGGCGTCGCCATCCTGTCCCGCCGGCCCCTGGCGGAGAAGAACGCCAGGTCCTGGTGCGACAAGGACGACCGGCGCCACGCCTCTGTCCGGCTCGAGGGCGAGATCGAGCTGCACAACTTCTACGTCCCCTCGGGCGGTCCCAAGCCCGACCGCGAGGCCAATCCCAAGTTCGACCACAAGCTCTCCTTCCTGACCGAGATGGCGGATTGGGCGCGCGAGGACGCGGTCGCGGACCGGCCGCTGGTCCTGCTCGGCGACCTCAACGTCGCGCCGCTGGAGACCGACGTCTGGAACCACCAGCGCCTGCTGCGCAGCGTCGGCCACACCCCGGTCGAGAGCGAGCACATGGCGCGCCTCTTGAATTCCGGCGGCTTCATCGACGCCGAACGCCATTTCGTGCCGCCGGAAGAGCCCCTCTTCACCTGGTGGGGCTACCGCTTCGCCCAGTCCTTCGAGCGGGACTACGGCTGGCGCCTGGACCACGTCTGGATCACGCCGCCCCTGGCGAGCGCCCTGCGCTCGGTGACGGTGTTCCGCGACGCGCGCGGCTGGCCGCAGCCCTCGGACCACGTGCCGGTGATCCTGACCCTAGGCTGACGGCCTGCGGTAGTAGAAGTAGCGCTCGGCCGCGATGCCCTCCGGCATGGGCAGGCGCTCCAGCGTTGGCACCTCGAGCGCCAGTTCGCAGAGCAGCAGACCACCCGGCCGCAGCATGGACGGGAGAAAGCGCGCGACCAGGCCGGCCGAGCGCCGGCTGGCCGCCGGATCGCCGGAGCCGACGTCGGCATGCGCCAAGGACACCGCGGCGGCGAAGCGCTCTGCCGCCTTGGGCAGGGTTTCGGCAAAGTCGCCGAGGATCAGGCAGGAGGGCGGCGGCACGCAGTCCGGATGGGCGGCGACCTCGCGCTCGAAGACGAAGATCTCGCGATCCGGCAGGCGGCTGCGCAAGTGGTCGTAGGTCCGGCCGTTGCCGAGCCCCAGTTCCAGCACCGGACCCGACAGATCGGCAATGGCTGCGGCGGCGTGGTCGATGCAGGCCCGCTGCGCCTGCAGCCGGCGGATCGCGCTGTCCAGGCGGCTCATCTGCGCACCCGGCCCGGCCTTTCGCGCCCGCAGGTTCAGGCGCCGGCCTTGGCGGCGATCAGCTCTCCGGTGGTCGCCTCCAGGCGATGCGCCAGCACGCGCATGATCTCGATGCCGATCTCCGGGAAGTCCTTGACCAGGCCGAAGAAGAGCTCCTTGGTCACCTTGAGGGTGGTCAGCTCGCCCTTGGCCAATACGGTGGCGGTCCGGGGCACGTCGCAGAGGATCGCGATCTCGCCGACGATGTCGTTCTTGGTCAAGGTCGCCACGCTCATCGTGCCTTCCTTGCGCTTCACCTGGACGTCCGCCGTGCCGTCCAGGATGATGAAGGCCGAGTCCCCCGTCTCGCCCTGGCGGCACAGCACCTCGCCGTCCTTGAAGGTCACCCGCTCGCTGGCAAAGCACATGAGCTTCAGCTTCGCCGGATCGATGTTCGCAAAGAGCGGGATCCTTCTGAGGATCTCGACCTCTTGTGCCAAGCCCATGGCCTGTCTCCTTTAGCTTCTTTTTATCCCGTCTCGGCGAGGGCATCGGCTGCCCTGCCCACGGCCACGTCCTCGAAACGCCCCTCGCGCACCAACCGTCCGGCATCCATCATCAGCACCCGGTCGAAGACCCGGGCGTTCTCGATGTCCTGCAGGGCCCAGATGACGCCACGGCCCTTGCGTGCCGCCAGCACGCGGTCGAGGATCCGCTGTCGCGTCGCATCGTCCATGCCGGCGAAGGCCTGATTGACGATCAGGAGGTCGGGGTTCTTGATGATCGCCCGCGCCATGGCGAGCTTCTGACGTTGGGTCTGGAACAGGCGCTTGCCGGCCAGGCCGACGTCGTAGTCGAGCCCGACCTCGATCACCGAGCGGCGCAGGCCGAGGGTGTCCAGCACCTCGGTCATCGCGGCGCCGACGATCTCGGCGGCCTGGGCCCGGCCGAAGGCGAGCCGGCCGAAAAGCATGTTGTCCTGCAGGCTGGCGGCGGCGTTGTAGGTCGCCGGATCGTAGAAGGCGACCGGCCCGCTGCCGTCCTCGGTCAGCAGCCGGTCGAAGATCGCGTGCCGGGCCTTCAGGATCCGCGCCTCGAAGCTCTCGGAGGACTCCTCGCTGAGGTCGAGGCGGTGCCGGCCCTTGATGTAGCGGAAGGGCAGCGCCAGGAAGCGGGCCTTCTCGGCCTCGTTCAGCGACTTGAAGCCGGACTTCTCGGTGCGCGTGATCAGGGCCCGGAAGTCCGGCAGATCGTCGTAGGCGATGAAGCTGAACTGGTCGAAGAAAGGGTGGCCCGGCGGCAGGTCGGCGAAGATCTCGACCATGGTCTGGGCGATGTTGACCGCCATGACCTCCAGGTCGTCGAGCAACCCCTCGCTCTTCAGGATGCTGACGATCACCGGGTTCTGCGGCAGGTTCTCGGCGTCGTAGGCCGGGTCGATCGGCGTGCCGAACAGCAGGTTCTCCGCCAGGGTGGCGTTGTCGTTGAACTTCTCCGGATCGAAGCGCACGACCAAGTCGCCGGCGCCGCGCTCCGCCAGCACCCGGGACAGGTCGGCGCGGGCCTGGAGCAGGCCGGCCGCCAGCTTGGGCCGCGCCTTGGGGTCGACGGTGCCCTGCAGGCCGAAGCCGTAGATGTCCTCTTCCAGGTCGACCAGGCGCAGGACCTCGATCATCCGCTCCGGCAGGTCCTCGGGGCCGCTGGCGCCGGCGGCCTCGTAGTCGATCCAGTCGTCCGCGATGTCCAGGGTGATGTTGCCCGACCGGCGGCGCTCCGCCTCCTCGCTGCTGCGCGCCTGCGCGTCCAGGGCATCGGACAGGCGCTGGGGCACGTGCTTCAGGCCGTAGAGCAGATTTTCACCGACGCTCACGGAAAAGAGATAGGCATCGTCGCCGACGTAGGAAAGGCGCCGCCCGGTAATCCACTGGCCGAGGCTGCGCAGGTCGTAGTCGCCCAGGGTCACGCGCCCGCTGCTCGACGGCACCAGGCCGGCCAGCATCATGGTCAGGTGGTCCTTGCCGCTGTTGCTCTGTCCGACCACGGCGATGTGCTCTTCCAGCCCGGCGCGGAAATTGACCCCGTTGAGCAGCTTGTTGCCGTTCTCGTCGATCAGGCCGAGGCCGGCGACCACGATCTCGCCGCTCAGCGGCCCGACGTTCTCGCTGTAGGGCTGCTGGGTCTCGGGGTCGATCATGTCGGGCGGATGGAACTGGTCGATCACCTGGTCGTACTTGATCTGGACGTCGTTGCGCTGCTGGTCCCAGTCGATCAGCTCCTTCACGGGCGCCGGCAAGTCCTTGTAGGCGGCGATGACCGCGACCAAGGCGCCGATGTTGAGCTGTTCGACGATCACCAGATAGCCGCCGACCATGTAGAAGATGAAGGGCGTGAGCTGGGAGAGGAAGTTGTTGAGGAACTTGACAAAAAACTTGCGCCTGAAGATCTCGTAGCGGATCCGGTAGATGACGCCGAGCCGATGGGAGATCTCCGCCCGCTCGAAGTTCGAGGTGTCGTGGGCATGGATCTCTGTGGCGCCCGCGACCAGTTCGCCGATCCGCCCGGCGAGGTGCCGGCTGACCAGCTGCCGCTGCCGGCCCAGCTCCAGGATCCGGACTCGCAGCTTGGGGATCAGGATCGCCTGGACCAGCACGATCACCGCCGCCACGCTGCCGAGCCAGACGTTCTGGAGCAGGATGAAGGTCATGGCGGTCAGGGCCTGGCCGCCGAGGAACACCGGGGTCATGAAGGCATCGCCGATGAAGCCGCCGAGGGGCTCGACCTCGTCCTTGACCATGGTCGCGACCTCGGCCTGCCGTACCTTCTTGAACTGCGCGAGGCGGAAGCGCAGGACCCGGTCGGTCAGCTCGTAGCGCAGGCGGCGCAGCATCCGCTCGCCCAGCTGGCCCTTCAAGGTGTTGATCACGAACTTGAAGATGCCGTTCACGATCACCAGGCCCAGAAAGGCGAAGCTGAGGGCGAAGAGCAGGGCCATCTGCTCCAACTCGAAGCCCTCGAACAGCGTCACCGGACGCCCGAAGAGCGTTTCGCCGAAAGGCAGGTCTATGGTCATGAAGTTCTGGGTCGAGCCGGGACCGGCGAAGCCCTTGCCCTCGATGCCGTCGTTGACGATCTGCTTCGGCAGCTGCAGCGAGACGAAGTAGAAGGGCAGCGACAGCAGGACCAGGACCAGGATGAAGAGCTGGTCCCGCTTGCTGTGCTGCCAGATGTACTTGAACAGGTTGGGTTCCATAGGCCCTGCCGTCTCGAGAGCGGCCGCCCGCCGCGACCGCGAAGCTTAGCCGAGCACCCTGGGGGGGTAAACCAGCCACGCCGGAGGCGAAAAAATGCCCAATCGACTCGCCGCGCCGCCTCGCGTAGGCTTTGCTCCGTTTTGGCCCATGGAGGGATGGCGCGGGCCAAGTCTTTGGTCTGGCGTCGCAACCGGGTAGGGAAGGAGAGGGGGGCATGGCACGGTCGCGCCGTGACACGCGAGTCCTGATCTACAGCCACGACAGCTTTGGCCTCGGGCACCTGCGGCGCTGTCGGACGATCGCCCACTCGCTGGTCGCCAACAACAGGAACCTTTCGGTCCTGATCCTCTCGGGCTCGCCGATCATCGGCAGCTTCGACTTCCGCGCCCGCGTCGACTTCGTCCGGGTTCCCGGCGTCATCAAGCTGCGCAACGGCGAGTACACCTCGCTGAACCTTCACCTGGACATCGAGGAAACCCTGCGGCTGCGGGCCTCGGTCATCCGTCACACGGCGGAGATCTTCGATCCCGACGTCTTCATCGTCGACAAGGAGCCCCAGGGCCTGCGCGGCGAGGTGACCGAGACCCTGGTCGAGATGAAGACCCGGGGCACCCGGCTGATCCTCGGCCTGCGCGACGTGATGGACGAGCCGCGGCTCCTGGTGCCCGAATGGCGCCGCAAGAAGGTGCTGCCGCTGCTGCGCGACATCTACGACGAGATCTGGGTCTTCGGGCTGAAGGAGATCTGCAACCCGCTGGCCGATATGAACCTGCCGGGCGTGGTCGAGCGCAAGCTGGTCTATACCGGGTACCTGCCGCGCCGGGTCGGCCAGGCCGAGAGCGTCCAGGCGCCCGACATCACCAACCGGCCCTACGTGTTGGTCACGCCCGGCGGCGGCGGCGACGGCGAGGCCCTGATCGACTGGGTTCTGCGCGCCTACGAAACGGACCGCGAACTGCCGCATCCGGCGCTGCTGGTCCTCGGTCCCTTCATGCCGCCGGAGCAGCAGGCCGAGTTCATCGAACGGGCCGGCCGTCTGGATCAGGTCGAGGCGATCACCTTCGATCCGCATATGGAAAGCCTGATGGCCAAGGCGGCCGGCGTGGTCGCCATGGGCGGCTACAACACCTTCTGCGAGATCCTCTCGCTCGACAAGCGGGCCCTGATCGTCCCGCGCGAGCGGCCGCGCCTGGAACAGACGATCCGCGCCCAGCGGGCCCACGACCTGGGCCTGGCCCGGATGCTGCGCGAGGACCCCGCACGCGACCCGGCGGTCATGGCCCAGGCGCTGCGCGATCTGCCGCAGCAGAACCGGCCTTCCGAGGTGATCGTGCCCGGGCTCCTGGACGGGCTCGACAACGTGAACGGCCTGCTCGCCCCCTGGCTCCGGAAGGAGGTCGAAACCTTCCCGGTGTTGCGCCAAGGGGCTTTCTCCTAGTCGCCTGAGTTCCGGGAAGCGAGGTCTCCAAAGGGATTCATGGCATCCACGACTGCAGACCCCTCCCGGCAGGCGCCCGTGGTTGCCCGATCCCGGGTCGGCTTCGTGCTGAAGGGCTATCCGCGCCTGTCCGAGACCTTCATCGCCCAGGAGATCCGGGCCTTGGAGCGCCGCGGGCTCGAGGTCACCATCGTCTCGCTGCGCCATCCGACGGACCCGGAGGTCCATCCGGTGCACCGCGAGATCGAAGCGCCGCTGCTCTACCTGCCGGAATACCTCTATCAGGAGCCCTTGCGCGTGCTGCGCGCCTGGTGGCGGGTCCGGCGCCGGCCCGGCTACCGCGCCGCCCGGGCGGTTTGGCTGCGGGACCTGCGCCGTGACCGGACCCCCAACCGGGTCCGGCGCTTCGGCCAGGCGCTGGTCCTGGCCGCCGAGCTCGATCCCGGGGTCGGCCGGCTGCACGCCCACTTCATCCACACCCCGGCCTCTGTGACCCGCTACGCCGGCCTGCTGAGCGGCCGGCCCTGGTCCTGTTCGGCCCATGCCAAGGACATCTGGACCACGCCCGATTGGGAGAAGCGGGAGAAGCTGGCGGCCGCGGACTGGACCGTGACCTGCACTGCCTACGGCGCCGCGCACCTAACGGCGCTGGCCGAGAGCGGCGCGGGCGGCGAGGTCGCGCTGGTCTACCACGGGCTCGACCTCACGCGCTTCCCGGCACCGGCCGAAGCCACGGCAAGCCGGCGCGACGGCAGCGATCCCGCGGCGCCGGTGATCCTGCTCTCGGTGGGCCGGGCGGTCGAGAAGAAGGGCTACGACCTGCTCCTGCGGGCCCTTGCCGCGCTGCCGACCCAGCGCGCCTGGCGCCTGGTCCACATCGGCGGCGGACCCCTGCGCCAAGAGCTGCGGCGGCTGGCCCGCGACCTCGGTCTTGAGGGGCGCATCGAGTGGCGCGGCCCCCGTGCCCAGGCCGAGGTCCTGGCGGCCTACCGCGCCGCGGACCTCTTCGTTCTGGCCAGCCGCGTCGCCGGCAACGGCGACCGCGACGGCCTGCCCAACGTCCTGGTCGAGGCGCAGAGCCAGGCCCTGGCCTGCGTTGCCAGCGAAGTCGCGGCGATTCCCGAGCTGATCGCCCGGGAGGTCACCGGGCTGCTGGTCCCGCCGGAGGCGCCGGCGGCGCTGGCCTCGGCCCTCGACCGCCTGATCCGCGACCCGGCCCTGCGCCGGAGGCTGGGCCAGGCCGGCGCCCGGCGGGTGCGCCAGGCCTTCGACCTGGAGACCTGCGTCGACGACCTGGCCCGGCGCTTCGGCCTCGCCCCCGAAGGAGAGACGGAGGGGCAGCGGCTGTGCGCGTCGCCTTCTACGCCCCGCTGAAGCCGCCCGACCATCCCGTGCCCTCGGGCGACCGGCTGCTGGCCGGGTTGTTCCAGAGCGCGCTCAGGCGGGCCGGCCACGAGGTCGAGCTGGCCTGCCGGCTGCGCAGCCGGGATCCGCTGGGCGACCCGCTGCGCCAGGCGCGCCTGCGGGCCCTAGGCGCCCGCCTGGCCGAGCGCTACGCCGCGCGCTGCCTGGCGCGCCCGGCGTCCCAGAGGCCCGCGCTGTGGTTCACCTATCACCTCTACTACAAGGCGCCGGACTGGATCGGCCCTTCCGCGGCCCGCCGCCTCGGCATCCCCTACGTGGCCGCCGAGGCCTCGGTCGCCAACAAGCGCGCCGGCGGGACCTGGGCCGCGGGGCACGAGGCCACGCTCGCGGCCCTGGACCAGGCCGCCGCGGTGATCGCGCTGAACCCCGCGGACCTGCCCGGCCTGCCGCAGGTCAGGCGCCTGCACAGCCTGGCGCCCTTCGCCGACCTGGCGCCCTTCCGCGCCGCCGCCGCCGAGCGCGGGCGCCATCGCGCGGCCCTGGCCGCGGCCTGCGGGCTGGATCCGGGGCGTCCGTGGCTGCTGGCGGTCGCGATGATGCGCCCGGGCGACAAGCTGGCGTCCTATCGCGGCCTGGCCGAGGCCCTGGGCGGCCTGACCGACCTGGAATGGCAGCTGGTGATCGTCGGCGACGGCGCCGCCCGGGCCGAGGTCGAGGCCGCCTTCGCCGCGCTCCCCCGGGACCGGCTGCGCTATCTGGGCGAGCGCCCGGCCGCGGCGCTGCCGGCGATCTTCGCCGCCGCGGATCTCTACGCCTGGCCGGCGGTCAACGAGGCCTTCGGCATGGCCCTGCTCGAGGCCCAGGGCAGCGGCCTGCCGGTGGTCGCCGGACGCTACGGCGGGGTCGCCGCGGTGGTCGCCGAGGGCCGGGGCGGCCTGCTGACCCCGCCGGGCGACCTCGAGGCCTTCGCGGCGGCCCTGCGGGCTCTGATCGGCGATCCCGAGCGGCGGGCGGCGCTGCGCGCGGGGGCGGGGGCCACGGCCGCCGGGCACGACCTCGACGCCGCGGCCGGCGCCCTGGATGCGATCCTCCGGCAGGCACGGATCGACTTCGTCGCGGCCGAGTCATGACCCCGCTGCTGCTGATCCGCCACGGCCGGACGCTTTGGAACCAGACCGGCCGCACCCAGGGCCAGAAGGACAGCCCCCTGACTCCCGAGGCGCGGGCCGAGGTCGCGGCCTGGCGGCTGCCGAAGGGTTATGAGGACGCCCTCTGGTTCGTCAGCCCCCTCGGCCGGGCGCGCGAGACCGCCGGGCTTCTGGGCCGGGGGGCCGCGGCGATCGAGCCCCGCCTGGCCGAGATGTTCTGGGGCGACTGGGAGGGGCAGCGCCTGGGCGACCTGCGCGCCGAGCTGGGTCCAGCCATGACCGAGCTGGAAGCCCGGGGCCTCGATTTCCGTCCGCCCGGCGGCGAAAGCCCGCGCGAGCTGCAGCGGCGTCTGCTTCCCTTCCTGGAGGCACGCGCCGCCGCCGCGCGTCCGACCGTCGCGGTCACGCACAAGGGCGTGGTCCGGGCGATCTACGCCCTGGCGGCCGGCTGGGACATGAAGGGTCCGCCGCCGGTCAAGCTGCGCAACGGCGTCGCCCAGGAGTTCCTGCTCGATCCCGCCGGCCGGCCGAGCCCCGGCCGCCTCAACATCCCGCTGATCGGGGCCTGAACGTGCCCGCCGCCCCTCGGGTCCTGTTCTACGTCCAGCACCTTCTTGGCATTGGCCACCTCAAGCGGGCCGCCTTGGTCTGCCGGGCCCTCGCCGAGGCCGGGCTCGACACGACCCTGGTCTCCGGCGGCCTGCCGGTGCCCGGGCTCGACATCGGGGCGGCCCGCCTGCACCAGCTGCCGCCCCTGCGCAGTGCCGACCTCAGCTTCTCCGCCCTGCTCGACGAGGCCGGCCGGCCGATCGACGAGGCCTGGCGCGAAAGGCGCCGGGATCGTCTGCTGGCCGCCTTTCGCGCGCTGCGGCCCGACGCCCTGGTCGTCGAGATGTATCCCTTCGGGCGGCGCCAGATGCGCTTTGAGCTGATCCCGCTCCTCGAGGCGACGCGCGCCGCCAGGCCGCGGCCGCTGGTCCTGAGCTCACTGCGCGACATCCTTTCCAAGGCGCCGACGCCCGAGCGCGCGGCCTGGATCAGGGCGCAGGTCGAGGGCTTCTTCGACGCCGTGCTGGTCCACGCCGACCCGCGCTTCGTCACCCTCGAGGCGAGCTTTCCCGCGGCCGCCGGCTTCGCCGACGCGCTGGTCTACACCGGCTACGTCGCCGAGGGGCAGGCCGCCGCGCCGCTTCGGGCGGCGGCCGAGCGACGCGGCGTCGTGGTCTCCGCTGGCGGCGGAGCGGTGGGCGCGGACCTCATCGAAGCCGCCCTGGCCGCGCGGCCGCTTTCGGCCCTGCGCGAAGCGCCCTGGACCCTGCTCGCCGGCCCCAACTTCCCGGCCGAGCGGCTGGCCGCGCTGGCACGGCAATGCCCTGAAAATGTAACGCTTTCGCGTGCTCATCCGCGATTTCTTGAGCTACTATCCGAAGCCCGGCTGTCGATCAGCCAGGGCGGATACAACACGGTCGCGGACCTGCTGCGCACGGGGCCACGCGCGGTCCTCGTGCCCTTCGCGGCCGAAGGAGAGGCGGAACAGACCATGCGTGCCCGGTTGCTGGACGCGGCGGGGGTGGTGGTCCTGCTCGAGGAGCGGGCCCTGACCCCGCAGGCCTTGGCCGCGGCGGTCGACCGGGCCCTCGCCGCCGAAAGAGGCCCGCGGGACTTCGAGGTCGACCTGGGCGGGGCGGAGGCCAGCGCAGCGTGGGTCGGCCGCGCCCTGGCCGAACGCCGGCGCGAAGCGGGGCCGCGGCCATGACCGGCTGGGACGCCCTGCAGCGGGAGCTGGAGCTGTGGCAGGCCGAGGGCCGCCGGGCCACGCTCTGGTGGCGCGACGACGACGCGGTCCGCCCCGGACCCGCGCTCGACCGCCTGCTCGCGCTCTGCGGACGCCACCGGGCCCCCCTGTCCCTGGCGGTCATTCCGGCCGCCGCCGAGCCGGCGCTGGCCCATAGCCTCGCCGGGCGCCAGCACGACGAGCTCACGGTCGCGGTGCTGCAGCACGGCTACGCCCACCGCAACCACGAGCCGAAGGACCGCAAGAAGTGCGAGCTGGGACCGGCGCGGCCGGCCGCTGCGCTGCGGGCCGAGCTGGCCGAGGGTCGCGAGCGCTTGCGCGCGCTCTTCGGGAGCCGCGCGCTGCCGGTCCTGGTCCCGCCCTGGAACCGCATCGCCGCCGAGCTGCTGCCCGCCTTGCCGGACCTGGGCTTTTGCGGTCTCTCGACCCACACGGCCCGGGCAGCGGCCCGGCCGGCGCCGGGTCTGCTTCAAGTCAACTGCCACCTGGATCCGATCCGCTGGAAGCCGGATCGCGGCTTCTTGGGCGAGGACGCGGCCCTGGATCTGCTGTGCGGCCACCTCGCGGCGCGGCGCGAGAGCCGGGCCGACCCGCAGGAGCCCAGCGGCATCCTGACTCACCACGCGGTCCACGGCGAAGCGCTCTGGCGTTTCCTCGACCGCCTGCTCGGCGCGCTTTCGGTCCATCCGGCCGCCGAGCTCTTGACAGCGGCCGCCGTCTTCGACATCGAGCAGGGCCATGAGCACGACATACCGCTATCCGCCTAGTGCCATCCTCGGCGACTATCTGCGGGCGGGAATCGGCCTCGCGGTCGGCATCGGAGTCCTGGCTACGGTGCCGATCAGCACGGTCATCCTGATCGTGTTCGGCGGACTCTGCGTCATCTTCCTGCTGTTCGGTCTGCGCACCCTGCAGCGGCACATGACCCAGATCACGCTGGATCAGGACGGCATTCTCCGCAGCGATCTCTTCAGCCAAAGCCTACGCTGGCAGGACCTGCAACACCTTCGCCTGCGCTATTTCGGCACCCACCGGCAGCACCGCAGCGGCGGCGGCGGCTTCATGCAGCTCTCGCTGAAAGGGCAGGGACGAAGGATGAAGATTGAATCCGACCTAGAAGGATTCGAAGATGTCACTCGCTTGGCGGCGGCGGCCGCCAGGACGAACGGGGTTTCGCTCGATCCCACCTCCGCCGGCAACCTGCTGGCGATGGGCATCGATCCGGACTTCGAAGAAACGGCGCCTGGCTGACGAGAAGCGCCGAACCGGGAGGACGTGTGACGGATCTGCTTCAGGTCAAGGACCTGCGGGTCGCTTTCCGGCTGCCGGAGGGCCGGCTGGAGGCCGTCCGTGGTGCCTCCTTCCGGGTGCGGCCCGGCGCGACCGTCGCCCTGGTTGGCGAGTCCGGCTCCGGAAAGTCGGTGGTCAGCCAGGCGATCATGGGCATCCTGCCGAGGACCGCCTATATCGACGGCGGCCAGATCCTGTTCAGCGACCCAACCCCGATGGCGAGCGGCCGGCCCGCGAAGCCGATTGATCTGGCGGCGCTCGATCCCAGCGGGCCGGAAATGCGCCAGGTCCGCGGCGGCCGCATCTCGATCATCTTCCAGGAGCCCATGACCTCGCTGTCGCCGGTGCACACGGTCGGCAGCCAGATCCTCGAGGCCCTGCACCTGCACCGCGACGTGACCCCGCCCGAGGGGCGGGAGCTGGCGATCGAGATGCTGCGCCTGGTCGGCTTTCCCGACCCGGCGGCGACTCTCGACATCTATCCCTTCGAGCTCTCGGGCGGCCTGCGCCAGCGGGCGATGATCGCCATGGCGCTGATCTGCCGGCCGGCGCTGCTGATCGCCGACGAGCCGACCACAGCGCTCGACGTCACGATCCAGGCGCAGATCCTGAAGCTGCTGCACGACCTGCAGTCGGAGCTGCAGATGGCGGTGCTGATGATCACCCACGACCTGGGCGTGGTCGCCAACGTCGCCGAGGAGGTCGTGGTCATGTACCACGGCGAGGTCATGGAGCACGGCAGCCTGGACGACATCTTCCGCCGGCCCGAGCACCCCTACCTCAAGGCGCTGCTGCGCGCGGTGCCGCGCTTCCACATGGAGGTCGGGGAGCGCCTAGTGCCGATCCGCGAGATCGAGCACGCCGAGGACAGCGCGCTGATGAAGCTGCGGCGCGCGGACTCCAACGCGGTCGTCGAGGGCGCGCCGCTTCTAAGCGTCGATTCGCTGACCAAGCGCTTTCAGACCCGCAAGAGCAACGGCTGGATGTCTGCGGAGCGCAGCGAGATCCTGGCGGTCGACGACGTCTCCTTCCAGCTGCGCCGCGGCGAGTGTCTCGGCCTGGTCGGCGAGAGCGGCTGCGGCAAGTCGACCCTGTCGAAGATCATCATGCGCGCCCTGAGCCCGGATTCGGGCGCGGTGACCTGGCACGACCGGGGCCGGGACATCGATATGCTCG
>JAAUXY010138286.1_pt1 | contig 13344 bp, 15 predicted proteins | sample 7278121 | NCBI WGS metagenome assembly JAAUXY01 (sample SAMN14350117, study PRJNA611818) | marine sediment metagenome | isolation source: surface marine sediment (1.8m) | place: French Polynesia: Moorea | collected 2018-08 | reverse complement strand
TCGATCGAATCCATCGAGGTTGGAATCGTACTCGGCCCGGGATGCGCTCACGCGGAAACTGATCTCCTTGAGATCGATCTGTAGGGAGGCACCGTAGGCAGTGACGTCTTCCAGCCGTTCTGCGACGTCGAAGGAGATTTTCGTGTAGTCGTCTTCGCCCGTCTCGGCGAACACGAAAAGAACAGCCTTGCTGAGATCGAAATCGATCCTGCCACCCAAGCGCTCGACCAGAATCTGGGAATAATCCGCGTCGATAGAGTAAGCCTGATTTCGCCGGACGTAGCTCAACAGGGCGAGTCGGCTTCGGGGCTTCCAGAGAACGTCGAGTGATCCCGTCGTGTCGGTGAAGGTACCGAAATCCGAACCGTCATCGGTCTCGCGATCATTGGCCGTCAGACGCAACCTGAAACCGAACTCGGTTCTGTTCAGGCTGAGCATCGCCGTCTGTGAGGTCCCGGAGTTTGAAAGGTTGCGGGCCTCGGTGGCGAAATCGTCCGAGCGATCGATATGGGCGATTTCGGCGCCCCATCCCCTCGAGTTCTCGTATCGTAGACCGATCGTTCCGACCTCTTCGGTTCGATCCAGGGCCGCGAATCGGGGGCTCTCGTCTTCCAGGTTGTCGGTTTCGTTTTGCAGGGCCAGGCCGAAAAGCGAGAGGTTGGTGGTGAGTGCCAGGTTCAGGTTGAGCGTCGAGGCATCGACTTGTGACGACGTCAGCGTCTGAATCTCTGAGGAGAAATAGCGCTGCTGCTCGATACGGCGGTGCGAAAGCTCGATCGTCAATCGATTGAGAAACGCGAAGAATCCCAGGCCATAACGTCCATTGAGCCGACTTTTCGCGTCTGTGTCCTGCCACCAGACGTATTCCGGCAAGGCATGAGCCGCCCACAGGACCTTTTGTCCGATAGGCAGATAACCGCGCAGCCCTGCACCAGCGGTCAGCGTGAAGTCCTCTCCCTCGGCCTCACCTTGCTCGTTCAGGGTCTCGACAAGCGAAATGTCTTTTAGACCCAGCCACGGCCTGATATGCAAGGGCCCTGCTGTCCAGGGGGAGTCTTTGAGTTTGTCTTGAAACTCGTCTTTGGAAGGGCGGCCTCGAGTGGGCGCTGGGGTGCCGGGGGACGAAAACTGTGCGCCCTCCATTTGTGCACCGACCGGTGCGTCGGCAGCCAATGCCCACAAGCCGAGCGCTAGCGTGAATCGCAGCGTATCGGTTGACTTCATCGAGCCTCCAGGTGTCAGTTGAGCGCCGATCATGCTCCGGTCTGTGGGCGTTATGGCCTGGCGGAAGCATCGGGCGGCCGGCATGATACCAGACTCGAGGCAGCTCGATCCGAGAGGCGGCTGGATCGTTCGGTTCGTTCGCCGCTCAGCCGCGCCCCGGGACAGCGCGCGGGAAGCCGTACTCCAAACGCAAGTACCTCAAAAGACTCGACCACTCCGGAGCCTTGCCGTCTTCGAGCATCGCCGAGACATCAATCGCTCGATGGTGCTTCGCCGCCTCGAACAGTCGATGGATACGGGCCAGGGCTCTATCGCTCAGCGGTAAGTCTGGCAGATCGGTGAGCAGCACACGGCTGGTGAGGCCGTGGGCAGAAAGCTCCGAGACGGCTCTCAGGCGCTCTCCCAGATCCGGCGACTCGGGCTCGAGCGAGGCGACCATCATGTCGACCGCGACCGCGTGACGTTGGTCGAGCTCCACCAGAAGGGCGAGTTGTTCGAGGATTTCAGACGAGCGGGTCGTGATGTTGATGGCAAGCCCTTCGAAACGCTTGAGAGCGGCGAGCGGTGCGCCACCCAGGAGCAACGGTTCATAGGGAATGGCCGGAGTTCCGAGCACGATCTGTTGGCCTCGGTTCGCAAGCTTGCTCAGACGCCTCTCGGCTCGCCGAGTCGCGAGATCGTCCGGATGGCTCGCGGCGTCTTTTGTTTGGGGCAGTGAAATACGCAGAGATCGCCACAGTGCTTCAAGGGGGCGCAGTGTTTCGAAGGGACGCCCTGGACGAGCCGGGAGCTCGCGTCGTGAAGGTGAACCGGGGAGTAACGGAAGAGTCAGAGAGTTGGCGTGCATGGGGGAAGGGCTCCGAAGTATTCTCTAAGCAAAGTATTCGCTGGAGTCGCGCCTTGATAGCGCTCAGATAGCGCTTTAATTACGCTTAGATTACGCCTTTCGAGAGAGGCTTGTCAAGCCCAGCGTGCGATACCATGGCTTCGATGCCTGAGCTGCCCGAGGTCGAAGTGCTACGCAGGAGCCTGGAGCCGAGACTCCTGGATCGACGGATCGAGCGCGTCGAAGTGCGCTCTCCGGCATTGCGCGAGCCACTCGATCGGCGCGTTCTCGGGCGGTTGGCAGATCGGCGGGTCGAGAGTTTGGGGCGGCGTGCCAAGTACCTCTTGATCAACCTCGAGGGTGCTCGGACGCTGGTGATTCACCTGGGCATGAGCGGGCGTTTCACGATCGTGCCCGCAGATGCGCCGTTCGAGCGTCACGAGCACCTGGCGTTTTATCTCAAGACGTTGATTCCCGGCTCCGACACGCCATCGCGGCGAGTGAAACCTTGCCGCCTGCGCCTGGTCGATCCTCGCCGTTTCGGCCTCGCCTTCGCCCTGCGGGCCGACCAGCTGCCGACGGATCGACACTTCGTCCACCTCGGTGTGGAGCCCCTCGGTGAGGAGCTGACCGCGAGTTACCTGCGGGACCGGGCGCGAGGCCGGCGTGGGCCGATCAAAGCTTTCCTGATGGACTCCAAGATCGTCGTCGGCGTCGGCAATATCTACGCGTCCGAGGCGATGTGGCGGGCGCGCGTTCACCCCCGCCGATCGGTGGCTCGGATCAGCCTGGCGACCTGGGGACGCCTGACGGACGCGGTCAAGAGTGTGCTCGGTCGGGCGATTGAAGAGGGGGGGACGACCCTCAACGACTTCACCGACGGCGAAGGCAACGCCGGCTATTTTCAGGTGTCGCTCGCCGCCTACGGGCGCGAAGACGAGCCCTGTCATCGATGTGGGCGCGAGCTTCGGCGTATCGTGCAGTCGAATCGCAGCACCTTCTACTGCCCCGGGTGTCAGCGATGACGGATTCTCATCTAAGATAGCTCCATGCCCGACATCCCGCCCGTCATTCTCGGTGTCGCTGGCGGCACCGGCTCCGGCAAGACCACGGTCGCCCGCGCCATCCTTCATGCCGTCGGCAAGGAGCGGCTCGCCTTCATCGCCCAGGACAGCTACTACCGGCAGATCGACTGGGATAGTCCGGAACAGCTGGCCGCGCACAATTTCGACCACCCGGCATCGATCGATACCGAGCTGTTGGTCGCCGATCTCAAGCGTCTGAAGCAGGGCAAGGCCGTTGACGCTCCGGTCTACGATTTCGTGCATCACCGGCGCAGCTCGAAGACCGAGCGCATCGAGCCGCGACCGGTGGTGTTAGCCGAGGGCATCCTGCTGCTGGCCGAGCCGGAGATTCGCGAGCTACTCGACTTCAAAATCTACGTCGACACCGATGCCGACGTCCGGCTCAAGCGGCGCATCCTGCGCGACATCAACGAACGCGGTCGCGATCTCGAGGACGTCCTGCGTCAATACATGGAGACAGTGCGGCCCATGCACCTGGAGTTCGTAGAGCCTTCCAAACGGTGGGCCGACGTCATCGTGCCGGAGGGCGGCGAGAACCGGGTAGCGCTCCAGATGGTGGCAGCGCGGGTCGAAGAGTTGCTGCGCGCCGCGGGATGAATGCGTCTCGAATACGATCGCGGAACGCTTCTGGTCCACCCCGGCGACGATGACCTCCCCGACGGTCTGACCTTGCCCGGGTGCAGTTTCGATCAGCGGGTCAAGCTGTGGCGCGCGCCGGCCCACCGCTACCGGGAGCTGCTGACGGTACTGCATCGAGCCGGGGTCACGGTCGACAATCAGGCCGGTGGCTTCGAGCCTCTCAAACTCGAGCTGGGCCTCGACCGGGAACCGTTTCCCTACCAGGCCGAAGCCGTTGACGCCTGGTTCGGAGGCCGGCGTCGCGGCGTGGTGGTGCTGCCTACCGGCACCGGCAAGACCTACACCGCCCAGCTGATCATCCAGCGTCTGGACCGTGCCTGCCTGGTGGTGACGCCGACCCTCGACTTGATGCACCAGTGGTACGGCGAGCTCGAGAGTGCTTTCGGCGTCGAGGTCGGTCTCATCGGCGGCGGTTATTACGAGATCCGACCGCTCACCGTCACTACCTACGACTCCGCGTACATCCACATGGAGCGGTTGGGCAATCAGTTCGCGCTTCTCGTCTTCGACGAGGTCCACCACCTGCCGGGGCCGTCCTACCTGACCGCCGCCGAGCTCTCCCTCGCCCCCTTTCGGCTCGGTCTTACCGCCACGCCGGAACGTGAGGACGGCGGTGAAGCCTTGCTCGATCGCATGGTCGGGCCGATCGTCTACCGCCGGGAGATCGGCGAGCTGGCCGGCGAGTTCCTGGCCGACTACGAGACGATCCGGATACGGGTGACCCTGTCTCCCGAGGAGCGCGAGGAGTACAGCCAGGAACGGGAGATCTACCGTGGTTTCGTCTCGGATCATCGGATCTCGATCGGCTCACGCGGCGGCTGGGCGCGCTTTCTGATGCTCACCTCGCGCAGCGAAGAAGGGCGCCGAGCATTTCTCGCTTATCGTCGCCAGAAGGCGATCTCCCAGGCCTCCGGCGCCAAGCTGCGCAAGCTGGAAGAGTTGATCGAGCGTCACCGCGGCGATCGCGCGCTGATCTTCACCAGCGATAACGACACCGTCTACCGCATCTCCCGGCGGTTCCTGATTCCGGCGATCACCCACCAGACCAAGGTCAAGGAGCGCCACGAGACGTTGCAGAAATTCAATGCCGGTGACTATCCTTTCCTGGTCACCTCGCGGGTGCTCAACGAAGGCGTCGACGTGCCCGCCGCCAACGTCGGCATCATTCTCTCGGGATCCGGCAGCGTTCGCGAGCATGTCCAGCGTTTGGGCCGCATCCTGCGTCGCCGCGAAGGCAAGCGCGCGGTGCTCTACGAAGTTCTGGCCGAAGATACGGCGGAAGAATTCACCAGCTCGCGCCGCCGTCAGCACGGCGCGTATCAGCGCGGAGGTTGAGGAGAAGCCATGAGTCCAAGAACCGGCAGGTCTTCGTTGCTGATATTCAGCGTGTTATTCATCACCGCCGTCTCGTGCCTGGCCGAGTCGAACGCGCCTGCCGGCTACCGGGATTTGGTCGCGTTGTTCGAGGAGTGGCGAGCTTTTGAACGGCCGGCAAACCTCGACGGCGCGCCTGACTACACCGCCTCGGCGATGGCGAAAAGGCACGAAGAGCTTGCCAGCCATCGAGCGACGCGGATTGAGCCGACGGTGGCGTTTCGGGCAGAGTGATCCTTCGGTAACGTCAGCCTGACTCGCGACGCCTCTTGCGTTCGCAATGGTCAACCGCGCCGGTGACGGTTCGAGGAGAGGGCTTCTGTCCGGAAGTGTCCGATCCGATCGTCGGTTGGAGCGTTGCTGAATAACAGCGGATGCTGATACGTTAAGAAACTATGAACGATTCGGTGAATCGTTCAGAGCCGAGCGTTGATGAGGGAATGTCCCCACAGCGACTCGCATTGATCCATGACAAGCCACTCGCTGGACCGATCGCCTGGTCACAGCGAAGGCCAAGAAAGGACTTGATCCATGGGACAGGTACCTGGCCGAGCAGCTCAGCTGCTCATCGGCGATGGCCATCTTGCAGGCCATCTGAGTCACTATTTCCACACCCGGCGGCTCAACGTGACGCGGTGGAGTCGAGGACGAGGTGTCTTCGGCCCGGGGTTGTCCGGCGCAGATCGCGCCGGCAGCCGCCGCAATCCCGAAGAGATCCTCCCGGAGCTTCTGAACACGGCCGATCGTGTCCTGCTGGCGATCCGAGACGACGCATTGCAGGATTTCGTCCGGACCCATCAGGGAGATTCCGACGCTGTCTGGGTGCACTTCTCCGGCAGCGCCTTCGTCGACGGCGCCTGGAGCGCTCATCCGCTGTGCACCTTTGCCGGGCCTCCCTACCAGCAGGAGGTCTATGAGTCGATCCCGTTCATCGTCGAGCAGGAAGGACCGCCGCTCAGCGAGCTGATTCCGGGGCTCGACAACCCGACGGCGGCGATTCCGCGCGCCGCCAAGCCGCTCTACCACGCCCTGTGCGTGACAGCCGGCAACTTTACCCAGCTGTTGTGGCAACAGCTGTTCCGCGGTTTCGAACAGCAGCTCGGCCTACCGGCCGCCCTTGCCCTGCCCTACCTGCGTCAGACCGGCCTTAGCCTGGAACACGGTCTCGATCGGGGGCAGGACGAGGAGGTACTAACCGGGCCTCTGGCGCGGCGCGACCACGGCACCATCGGCCGCAATCTCACCGCGCTCCACGACGCTGGACTGCACGATCTGGCCGCGGTCTATGACGCTTTCCTGCGGTTAGCGGATTGCCAGCTGCTGGAGGACGCGGCATGAAGTCCATCACCGACTTCCAGCACGCCAAGGCCAAGGGCAGGATGATCTCCATGGTCACCTGCTACGACTTCTGGACCGCCAGGATCGTGAATCAGTCGGACGTCGACTGCATCCTGATCGGAGACAGCGCGGCGATGGTCGCCCACGGCCATGACACCACCATACCGGCCACCACCGAGCTGATGGCAGAACACGTGCGTGCGGTCGCCAAGGGGGCGCCCGTAAAGCTGCTGATCGGGGATTTTCCATTCCTCGCTCACCGCAAAGGCCTGGCCGCCGCCGTCGACACCGCCGACCAGCTACTGAAGGCCGGCGCTCAGGCGGTCAAGATCGAAGGGGTCCAGGGCCATGAAGAGGTGATCCGCTCGTTGGTGGAGGCCGGAGTGCCGGTCATGGGTCACCTAGGCCTGACGCCGCAGTCGGTACATGCTTTCGGCGGCTTTCGGGTCCAGGCCAAAGAAAGGCGAGCGGTCGACCGGTTGCTCGCCGAAGCTCGAGAGCTCGAAGCCCTGGGTTGCTTTTCTCTGGTGCTCGAGGCGATTCCCAACGATGTCGGACGACTGGTGACAGAGGCGCTCGAGATTCCGACGATCGGGATCGGCGCCGGACCCTACACCTCCGGTCAGGTTCTCGTTCTGCAGGACCTGCTGGGCATGGATCCCGATTTCAAGCCACGATTCGTGCGTCGCTACCTCGACGGCTTCTCCTTATTGAAGGGCGCCCTCGACCGCTTCGCGGACGACGTGCGCGAAGGTACGTTCCCCGCTGAAAAGGAGACTTACGGATGCTCCAAATCATCGATAGCCTAGAGGCGTGGCGCCGCCAGCGAGGCGCTCTCGGACGCAAGAATCTCGGCTTCGTGCCGACCATGGGAGCGCTGCACGAGGGGCACGCTTCGCTGCTCGAGCGCTCGGTGGCTGAGAACGACGTGACGGTCCTGAGCGTTTTCGTCAACCCGACGCAGTTCGACCAGTCCGACGATCTGGCCCGATATCCGAAGACGATGGACGCGGATCGGCGTTTGGCTAAGAGCTTGGGCGTCGACTACCTGCTCTGTCCCGACGGTCGCGAAATCTACCCCGACGACTATGCCTACAAGGTGACCGAGTCCTCCTTCAGTCGTCAGCTCTGCGGCATCCATCGCGCCGGTCATTTCGACGGCGTCTTGACGGTGGTGCTCAAGCTGCTCAATCTCGTCCGGCCGAGGCGCGCCTACTTCGGCGAGAAGGATTTCCAGCAGCTCGAGTTGGTACGCGGTATGGTCGACGCGTTTTTCCTTGATATCGAGATCGTCGGTTGCCCCACCGTGCGCGAGGCCGACGGTCTGGCCGCGAGCTCACGCAACCATAACTTGACCTCCGCCGAGCGAGCTCGGGCTCGCGCCTTTCCGCGGCTCCTGCGATCTTCCAAGCGGACGGACGACATCGCGCGTCGGCTCGAGGAAAAAGGATTTCGCGTAGATTATGTCGACGACATCGGGGGTCGGCGGTTTGGCGCCGTTCACCTCGGCGAGGTGCGTCTGATCGACAACTTACCCTTACCCACCGCGATCGAACGGGTCGCGAGCCAGGAGGAGCCTTCATGACCCATCCGCAGGACCGAGCTACCGTGCTCTGCCTCGACGTCGGCAACACCCAGATCGTCGGCGGCGTGTTCAGTGGCGACACGCTGGAGGTTCAGTTCCGGGCCGCCTCGACGGCCAAACCCTCTTCCGACGAGCTCGGTATCTTCCTGCGGGCAGCGCTTCGCGAGAACGACGTCGATCCGGCGAGCATCGAACAGATCGCGTTTTGTTCGGTGGTTCCGGACATCGTCCACTCCCTGCGCAACACCTGTCTGAAGTACTTCGATCTCGAGCCTTTCGTGCTGCAGGCCGGAGTCAAAACCGGCCTCAAAATCCTCTATCACGATCCCAAACAAGTCGGGGCCGACCGCATCGCCGACGCGATCGCGGCGGTCGAGAGATTTCCGGGCGAAGATCTGATCATCGTCGACTTCGGAACCGCGACGACGATCGAGGCGATTACCAAGGATCGCTCCTATCTCGGCGGCATGATCTTGCCCGGTCCCCGTCTCTCGATGGAGGCGCTTGAGGCCAACACCGCCAAGCTGCCGGCGGTGGAGATCCTGGAGCCGAAGGCGATCATCGGCCGCACCACCAGCGAGAGCATCCAGTCCGGGCTCTACTTCGGCACCCTCGGGGCTATTCACTATGCCATCGAGCGGATCATCGACGAGGAGTTCGCGGGCGAGCGTCCGACGGTGATCTCAACCGGCGGCTTCTCGTCCCTGTTCCGTGACGGCCAGCTCTTTGACCACATCATTCCCGATCTACTGCTGCGCGGCCTGCTCCGCGCACTCAAAATGAATTCACCCAAGGATTGAATACCATGCGACTTTCTTTTCTCAAATCCAAGATCCACCGAGCCGTCGTCACCGACGCCAACCTCGCTTACGAAGGCTCGGTCTCAATCGACCCGCGTTTGTGCGAGGCCGCCGGGCTGCACCCGTTCGAGCGCGTCGAGATCTACAACTGCAACAACGGTGCACGTATCGCGACCTATGTGATTCACGGCAAGCCCGGCGAGATCTGTCTCAACGGCGCGGCCGCCCGCCATGCCCAGACCGGTGACCTGGTGATCATCGCCTGTTACGTCGATCTGGAGCCGAGCGAGGTCGCCGGCCACCAGCCGTCTCTGGTGTTCGTCGACGAAGCTAATCAGGCGGTGGAGGGCGAGAGCAAAGCGGCGGCTTGATCACGCGGTATTTGCGAGCTCTGACTCCTCGGCAAGCTTGCGGACCTTGAACGCCTTGCCCCACTCTTGCATGGAGGCGAGGATCGGCTCGAGGGATTGCCCGAACTCCGTGACCTCATACTCGACGCGCGGCGGAACTTCGGCATAGACATGCCGTGAAATGACGCCGTCCGCCTCCAGCTCGCGGAGCTGCAGCGTGATCATGCGCTCCGTCGCGTTCGGAGTGAGGCGTCGCAACTCACCGAAACGCTTGCGCCCGTCCAGTAGGTGACACACGAGGATCGGTTTCCACCTGCCGCCGATGACACTCAGCGTCGCCTCGACATCGCAACCGGTCTTCCAGCAGTACTTTCTCGCCATGTGCAAGAGCCCTCATCCGTTCAACGATGTCCATTACTTACAAAAATGTGGGTACTTGTCAAGTTCGTCGAGTGGCCTTACTCTGGTTCTCCACCCGGCGCGCAGGCGCCGCAGAAGCCGATCCGCAAAGGAGAATCACGATGAAAGCCATTGGATATAGAAATGCAGGTCCGATATCAGCGCAAGACGCCCTGATTGAGTTTGAAACAGATGTACCACGGCCGGGTCCGACCGATCTGCTCGTGGATGTTCAGGGGATCTCGGTCAATCCGGTCGACGTCAAAGTGCGCGCCAATGCTCAGCCCGACGGCGCGCCTCGCATCCTCGGTTTCGACGCGGCTGGGATTGTGAAAGAGGTCGGTCCTGAAACCACGCGGTTCAAGCCCGGCGACGAGGTGTTCTACGCGGGCGACATCACCCGTCCGGGAACCAATGCCGAGTTTCACGTCGTCGACGAACGCATCGTCGGTCGCAAGCCGTCCTCCCTCGATTTCACTGAAGCCGCGGGCATGCCTCTAACCACGATCACGGCCTGGGAGATCCTGTTCGACAGCTTTGGTCTCAAAGAGGGGGACGGTGCGGATGATGCCCTGCTCGTGGTCGGCGGCGCCGGCGGCGTCGGGTCGATCATGATTCAGCTGGCGAAGAAGCTCACGGGCTTGAGCGTCGTCGCTACAGCGTCGCGTTCCGACACCCGGGAGTGGGTCGAAAAGATGGGCGCGGATCACATCATCAACCATCGTAATCCGCTCGATGAAGAGATGAAGGCACTGGGTATCGCGCCACGATATGTGGCCTCACTCACCCATACCGACGCACATTTTTCCTCGATCGTCGAGCTGGTCAAGCCGCGGGGCCACATCGCGCTGATCGACGACCCTGAGGCTCTCGACATCTTGCCACTCAAGAGCAAGGCACTATCCGTGAGCTGGGAGTTCATGTTCACTCGTTCGATGTTTCAGACCGAAGACATCGATGCGCAGCATCAGCTGTTGAACAAGACCGCGGACCTTCTGGACGACGGCACATTGATCTCGACCGTCAACACGCATGGCGGCGTCTTGAGTGTTGCTGATCTGCGAGCGGCCCATGAGCTGCAGGAAAGCGGTAGGGCGATCGGCAAGACCGTTCTGGATGGTTTTCATCGATGAGTTTTTCGGCTAGAAAGGCTTGACATGCAAAGAACCATTTTGATCACCGGTTCGACGGACGGCATCGGGTTGGAGACGGCCGAGATGTTGGTCTCGTTGGGCCATCACGTTCTGCTGCACGGGCGCAACCCGTCCAAGCTGGAAGACGCGGAGAAGACGCTCTCGGCACTGCCGGGTGATGGGCGTGTCGAAAGCTACGTGGCGGATCTCTCACTCATGGCCAATGTCGAGGCATTGGCGGAGGAAGTCGCCGGCCAGCACGCCAAACTGGATGTGTTGATCAACAATGCGGGCGTCTTCAAGGCGTCCGATCCTGTGACGGCAGATGGGCTCGATGTACGCTTCGCGGTCAACACCATCGCGCCCTATCTATTGACGAGACGGCTCCTGCCGCTGATCGGAAGTTCCGGGCGAGTGATCAACCTCTCCTCCGCGGCCCAGTCTCCGGTCGATCCAAAGGCGTTGAGAGGAGAAGTCCCGCTTTTGGCTGGCACGGCATACGCACAGAGCAAGCTGGCGCTGACCATGTGGTCTCGTCATCTGGCGCTTTCGCTCGAGGATCAAGGTCCGGCCATTATCGCGGTGAATCCCGGGTCGATGCTCGGCACCAAGATGGTGAAAGAGGCCTATAGAGTGGCCGGCGGCGATGTCCGCAAGGGAGCGGACATCCTTCGCCGTGCGGCCCTGGATGACGACTTCGCGGCGGCTTCGGGGCAGTACTTCGACAACGATTCGGGGCGATTCGCCTCGCCGCATTCCGATGCGCTCGATCCACAGAAATGCCAGGAGATCGTGGGGGGCATCGAGACGGTTCTCGGTGGAAGTGCCTGATGCTTGGATTTGGTTCTGTCAGAGGGGTGGTAGGCTTTCTGTGGAGAACGTGCCATGCCCGCGAAACGTCGTCCAAAGTTCGAGAAGGATGAATTCATCCGCCGTGGGAAAGAGCTGTACAGACGAATCCGTCCGCGAGTTGAAGAGCGAAATCGCGGCAAAGTTGTTGAAGTCGATTTGGAGACGGGTGCCTTTGCAGTGGCAATCAACGCCATAGTTGCATCCGAGCAACTCCTTGCGCGTTACCCGGATGCCCAGACTTGGTTTGTTCGTATCGGATATGACGATTTGTTCCGTATCGGTCCTCGCGGTGCGCAATGACCGATACGCGGGATCTACTCGATGAAATCCGGCACCGGGAAGACCAGCACAGTCCGTCGCGAACCGACCTTGCCGGCGAGGACCGCGTTGGGAGTCCTGCGGCCGACGGCGATGTCGCCGACCTGGCTTTCCGTCAGGTAGGGCAGCCAGAGCATCACGTGCGGCTTCCAGGCGCCGGCTCTGCCCAGGTGCTGGTGCTTGGACATCATGTAGGTCAACGACAGCTCGGTGGGCAGGGTCAAGGTGCCGTCGCCATAGGCGCGTTCGATCGCGGGATCGATGTCTTCTTGCCCATGACCCGCCATCGCCATCTCGGCGACCAAGAAGATCTCGCGCATGGTGGTGCGGGCGCCTTCCGGGTTGATGCAGTGCGGCGCCCGGATGCTGGAATCGAAGAGGCGGGCATTGGTCGGCGACGGGCCGCTCCAGGAGCGCTCGACGAAGCAGTGAAAGCCGTTGGTGCCCTTGCGGGCCTCGGCAAAGCCATCGCGCTTCAAGACGTAGTAGGTCGCGCCCGAGCTGATGGCCTCCGGTGCAGCTGAAGCCGCGAGCTTCAGCTCCTCCGCCTCATTCATCAGGTAGGACTCCGGTGACGGCAGCTCGGCGGTCGCCGGCCAGGCAAGGAGCAACATCGTTATCAGACTCAGGGAATAACGCTTGTCCATCTCAGATCTCCTTTCAGGTGTTCGGTCGGTCAACCCGTCGGCCCCGACGGGTGTTCTGACCCTAGGCCGCGCTGTCACCTGAGGCCATGAGCAGCCCCGGAGTCGTTGATGAGACGGCGCTGAGTGAGGAGATGAGGAGGCCGACGCTCGGCTGTCAGTCGGCCAGGCCGGTGCAGGCCAGGACGTCGGCGAAGCGGGGATGCTGACGCAGAGTATCGAAGCGTGCGTCGACACGCAGGAAGGGAAGGGGCCAGCCGACCTGCTCGTCGCAGGCGCGCATGAGGCTGTCGAGGGCCGCTTCATGCTCACCGACCTGAGTCTGCCAGATGGCGAGCACGCCCGAGCTCGCTTGCCCCTGGTCGATTCTGAAGCGCCAGAATTCATCCAGCGTGGCGAAATCACCATCGGCCATCTTTCGGGCTTGAGCCAGGGCGCCGGTGCGGTCGTCCAGCTGGATGAGCGAATGAATGATGGTGGAGTGGGCAGCGATCGACTCGGGGTCGATCTCGAGCGTCCGCCGGGAGACGTCGATCGCCCGATCGAAGCGTCGGGCGAAGAAGTAGCTCCACGCCATGTGGGCGGAGGTAGATTGCGACAGCGGGTCGATCACCAGCGCCCGGTGCATGGCGTCGATCGCCTCGTCGACCCGACCGGCGGCGCCCAGGTACATGGCATGTACGATGTGGGCGTCGGCGAGCCGCGGGCGCAGCTCGAGGGCGCGTCGCACATGATCGGCTCCTCGCCGCCACTCGTAGAGATAGAGTCCCCTGAGCC
>JAAUXY010012034.1_pt1 | contig 13357 bp, 10 predicted proteins | sample 7278121 | NCBI WGS metagenome assembly JAAUXY01 (sample SAMN14350117, study PRJNA611818) | marine sediment metagenome | isolation source: surface marine sediment (1.8m) | place: French Polynesia: Moorea | collected 2018-08 | reverse complement strand
GACCTGACCTACGAGATCGCCAAGTGGGCGGCGACGGGGCCCGGCGAAGACGGCGAGCCGCAGAGCTTCGGGGGAAGCCTGGTGAACGTCTATGAACGCCAGGGCGACGACGGCTGGAAATGCTGCCTGCATATCTGGAACTAGGCGCTCCGCTCCAGAGCGGGATTCAGACATGAAGCTGGATTGGCTTCATGTCATCCCGCTCTAGTGATCGGCTGATTGCCGTGCCAGCGTCAAAGCGTCTTTCGCTCTTCGAAGGTCGGCTGTGCCGTGGCCTTCGGTAAACTCCGAATAGACGGACTCCAGGAGATCGAGGAAGGAGTCGGGGCGGCCCTGTTCGGACCGTAGCGGGCCGAGGCTCATCACGGTGCGAAGCTCCCACAGGCGCGCACCCTGCGCGCGCGCCACCAGAAGTGCCCGTTCGAAGCATGCCTCGGCGCGTCGCTCGTCGCGCAAGTCTGGCGTCAGCAGCGTCTCCCCGATTGTCCGATGCACTTCGGCCTCGAACCAGCGCTCCTTGCTTCCCTCGATCCGCTTCTCGGCCTCGTCCAGAATTGAAAGCGCCTTGGCCGGCTCGCCGTAGCGTATGTGCAGGTCGGCAAGCAAGGCGAGAAAATAGGGCATCATGAAGTTGGCACCGGTCTTCTGCCACTCGCCGATGCCGTCCTGCATGGTCTTCATGCCTGCCTGCAGGTCGCCTTCGTTGGCCACCACCCAACCTTGCAGGATGTTGCCTCCCGCCAGCCAGAACCGAAATCCCTCTTCTTCGGCGAGCTTTGCCAGCTCGTCGGCCATGGTGCGCACGCGCCGGGTGTCGCCGCATTGCTGGCGAAGGGTCGCTCCGAAGAACAACGGCAAAGCGAGGCTGTTGCGGTGTCCGATTCGTCTCGCCTCCGCAACGGCCTCTTCGTTCCGCTCGATCGCCTGATCCAGCAAGCCCAGCGGAAGCAGGGTGCGCGCCAGGTAGTCCAGGCAAACCACCTGGGGATCGAAGGCATAGACGAAGGCGGGTGTACGATGCTTCTTTGGATCGTAGAGAGACAGGGCTTCCTCGAGATGCCCGCGCGCCGCAGTGAAATCGCCCGCGGGATAAGAGCTGACCCCGGCAGCCCGCTGCGCGAAGAAAAGCGGCCCGGGTTCGTTGATCGCTTCGGACAGCTTCAGCAGTTGACCGGACGCTGCTTGGGCAGCGTCTAGGTCTGCCGAGTAGAGATGGAAAAGGCAAAGCCCGTATAGGACCGGGAAAAGTCGCTCACGATCGTTCAGTTTCTGGCAGAGCTCGCGGGCGCGCACATAGGCTTGTTCGGTTTCCGGGGCGGCGAATCCGTGGGCTGCAACCAAGGCGCTGCCGATTGCCAACTGAAGTTCAAGCTCCCGACGATGGCGGTCCGCGTCACTCTCAGGCAGAGTCTTTACGTTCTGCAAACCGGCGTTCAGGTGGGCGATCGCCTCCTTTGTGGCGGAGCGGTCCATCGCGAGCTGCGCGGCGAGTTTCCAGTACTCGATTGCCTTTTCTGTCGTCCCCGCCTCCGTGCAATGGCGTGCCAGCAGCTCCGGTTGTCGTTGGACGATCTCCGGGAACTGCTTCTCGATCGCGTCGACGACCTGAAGGTGGAGAACCTGCCGGCGCCGCCGCAGCAAGGACTCGTAGGCCGCATCCTGCACGAGTGCGTGCTTGAAGCTGTAGGTGGCGTTTGGCAGTGCGCCTCGCCGGACCATGAGCTCGGATGCAACGAGCTGATCCAGGGCAGACTGCAGTTCCGCCGCCGGTCGGTTCGCAACCGCGGCCAGGAGCTCGTAGGAGAAGTCCCTGCCGATGACCGCACCGATCTGCGCCACCTCCTTGACGGGCGCCATGCGATCCAGTCGGGCCATGAGCGAGTCCTGCAAGGTCGCCGGAATCGCGAGCGGCGGCAGGGGACCGCAGAGCGCGTACTTCTTGCCCACCGAGCGCAGCAGACCCGACTCGAGGACCAACTTGGTCAGTTCCTCGACAAAGAGCGGGACTCCATCCGTACGGGCGAGGATGTGTTCCAGGACCGGGCCGGGCAGGCCGCAGCCTTCGGTCATGCGGTCGACGATATCTGCCACGTCGTCGCGACCGAGCCGCTTGAGCGTGAGCAAGGTCGCATGCGGGCATCCCAGCCAGCGTGGCGCGGAATCGGGACGAGAGGTAAAGACGAGAAGAACCGGAAGGCCTTGGGCACGATCGACCACCTGGTCGAACAACTCCAAGGACGACGGATCCATCCAATGAAGATCTTCCACGATCTCGAGGATCGGCTGACGGGCGGTGAGACCGTCCAGCTGCTCCAGCAAGATCTCGAAAAGCCGGGTCTTCTGGCGCTGGGGCGACAGGTTGAGTGGCGGATAGCGGTCATCGAAAGGAACCGACAGGAGCGATGCGACAACCGGCACGGCCTCGTCGAGCGAGTCGGCCGCTTGCGCCAGCAGCGCTTCCAGCTTCTCGAGTCTCTGTTCGGCCGTGTCATCTCGTTCGAAGCCGGCGGCACGGCTCAGCTGGGTGATACACGGATAGAACGCGCTGTTGCTGTGAAACGGCGAGCAGAAATAGGAGAGCCGCAAATGAGGTTCGGCCGAGACCTGGTTGCGCAAGGCCTGGACAATTCGGGACTTACCGATCCCGGGCTCCCCCATCAGCTGGACCACTTGGCCCTCGCCCGACTTGGCGAGGCGCCATCGATCGAGCAGGAGAGCGATCTCCTGTTCTCTCCCGACGAGTGGCAGCAGGCCGCTGGAATGGAGCGCTTCGAAGCGGCTCTCGGCCGAGCTCTCCTGCAGGACTTGATAGGCCAGGACCGGCTCCGAGAACCCCTTGACCGCGCGCGCTTCGAGTGCACGCAGATCGAACAGGCGCCCCAAGAGACGGGCCGTGCCTTCCGCAATCACGACCTGATCCGGCAGTGCCAAGGCCTGCAGCCGAGCCGCCAGATTCGGGGTCTCGCCGACCACCGCTTCCTCTTGCGCCGCGCCCTCGCCAACGAGGTCGCCGACGACAACGACACCCGTTGCGATACCCACGCGCGCGGCGAGCCCCCCGCCTTGCTGCGTCGTCAGGGCGCCGACGGCCGCGGTCACGGCGAGACCGGCTCTGACGGCGCGTTCGGCGGCGTCTTCATGCGCCCTGGGCCAACCGAAGTAGGCCAGCACCCCGTCACCCATGAACTTCGCGATGTGTCCTTCGAAGCGCGTGATTTCTCCCGTGACCGTGTTCTGATACTGCCGGATGATGTCGCGCATTTCTTCCGGGTCGAGATCGTGGCTCAGCTCGGTCGAACCCACGAGGTCGACGAAAACGACGGTGAGCTGGCGTCGTTCGGCCTCTCCTTCGTTGCCCGAAGAACCGACCTGCGTCGGCCCGGGACCGTCGGATTGCCGATCTGCTGCCTGGGCGAGGGGTGGCGCCTCGCCCGCGTTGAGCGCCGCGATCGCGTCAAGCATGCGCCGGCGATGGCCGACCAAGGTGACGCCCAAGTCCTTAAGGTCGTCGCCCGTGAGAGTGAGCAGGACGTCGCCGTCGACCTCGTTCGCGTCGAACGCTGCCTGGTAGCGTTCGAGGCCGAGGCTTCGAAGCCATTCCCCCACATCCACCGCGTTCGCTCCCCCCGAGGATCGCCCCAAAGATGTGACGCACCATTGGAACGAGGATGCTCGCCAAAGTTACCTAACCGGCGCAGTTTGGAAGGCGCGCAATGCTAACACGGCGACCGATTTCTAGGGGCGCGAAACATCTTCTTCGGACCCAATCATCTGGACTACGCCTAGCGTCGTCCAAAGGCTACGCCTTCCGATCTACTCGCCTGGCCGCTCTTTCCGAACTGAATTCCGATTCCGAGGTTCCATCCCAAATGACCAAAAGCACGTTGCTCTAGCTCGTCACCGAGCGGTAGATCGCGGGCAGGGCGGTCACCAGCTTCGAGAGCCGCGGCACGACGGCGAAGCGGCCGCGGCCGAACATGTGGGGCAGGTATTCCGTCGCGTTGCGGTCGACGGTGACGGCGAAGACCGTCTGGCCCTTGCGGGCGGCCTCGCGCACCGCCTGGCGGGTGTCCTCGACGCCGTAGCGCCCCTCGTAGTGGTCCAGGTCGTTGGGCTTGCCGTCGGTCAGGAGCAGCAGCAGCCGGTAGCGGTTCGGGCGCGCCTCCAAGAGGCTCGAGACGTGGCGCAGCGCCGCCCCGATGCGCGTGTAGTAACCGGGCTTGAGCGCGCCGATGCGCTGCTCGACCTGCGGCCCCATGGACTCCTCGAAGGCCTTGACGGTCGTGACCAGGACCATGGAACGCTTGCGCGAGGTGAAGCCGTAGATGGCGTTGGCATCGCCGGAGGCCTGCAGCCCGTAGCCCAGGCTGGTCAGCGCCTCCTTCTCGACATCCAGGACCCGCCGGTTGTCGACCCAGCTGTCGGTCGAGAGCGACAGGTCGATCAGCACCGCGACCGCGAGATCCCTGGCCGCGTCCCGGGCCTGGAGGTAGACCCGGTTCGAGCCCCGGCCGCTGGCCATGAGGTCGCAGCGCGCGCGGATCACCGCGTCCATGTCGAGCTCGGCGCCGTCGAGCTGCCGGTTGCAGACCTCGCGCTTGGGCCGCAGGGCCTCGAAGTAGCGCCGGACCCGGCGGATCTGCCGCCGGCTCTCCTCGCTCGGCTGCCAGGGCGCCGGGTCCGGCCGGCTGGCATCGACGAAGACGCGGCAATGGTCCGGATGGTAGGCGCCGCGCCGGAAGTCCCATTCCGGATAGAGCAGGCCCTCCTTGATCGGGCCGGCGTCGGGGTCCAGGGGGCTCAGGTCGAGGTCGAAGCGCAGCCGCGTCGCGGCCCGCTTGTGGTGCCGCGTCAGCGTGACCTCGTCGGCGTCGTCCAGGGCCTTCTTCGCCGCCGCGCTGTCGTCGTCCTCGACCTTGCGGCTGAGGTTCAACATCTCCGCCCAGGACAGGATCGTCTCGAAGCGGTTGAGAATCAGGGGATCGCCGCGCTCGCTCCGCTCCTGGCGCTTCCGCCTGGCTTTGCGGAGCTGGCCGCGGCCGAGCTCCTCGACGGCGCCGGCCGTCCCGTCCTCCGAGGCCTCCGAGTTGGCCCCGTCGAGCGTCTCGGCCTCGACCTCGCCCCAGATCGGCAGCGGCAGGAAGCGGCGGTAGCCGGCGGGCGCGCGCAGCCCGGCCAGGAAGTCCTCGGAGTCGCGCAGCGCCTGCAACAACGGCCCGGCGGCGGCCTGCGCGGCCGGATCGCCGAGCAGGGCCAGGACCAGGTCCTCGATCCGCCGCTCGGCCTCGGGCAGCCGCCGGCGCGGGCGCTCCTTCAGCAGGGCCCTGCAGAGCCGCTCATGCGGGGCCCGCAGTCCCGGGAAGGACGACAGCAGCCGCTCGGTGGTTTGCAGGGCGCGGCGCAGGAAGGCCAGGTCCGCCTGCAGCGGATCCGCCGGCCTGCGCGGCTCCGGCGGCGGCGAGGCGGCCAGGAAGGCGGCGTTCCAGAGATAGAGCGCGCGGTTCAGCTCGCGATCGGGAAAGGCGGCGATGGCGCGCGGCAGCAGCAGCTTGTCGCCGCGCAGGCAGGCCCGCTCGAGGCTCTCCTCGGTCCGCCCGAGGCGCTGCCGCAGGGTCAGGCGATGCCCGGAGCGCTGCGGCGCCTGGGACGACACCTGGATGCCCGGGTCGCCGCCCAGCCCTCGGAAGACCACGCCGAGCATCCCGGCAAGGTCTTCGAAGGCCACCGCCGCCTCGGGATAGCTCGGATAGCTGGACTTCTCGCCGACGCGGCGGTGCCACCAGCGCCCGACCCCTTCCTCGGCCTCCAGGAACCCCGCCATGGACGCGCCGCCCTAGAGCGGGATGACATGAAGCCAATCCGGCTTCATGTCATCCCGCTCTCTTTCAAAAGTTTAGAGCACGATTCAGACATGAGGTCGTTTCGACCTCATGCCATCGTGCTCTAGCCCAGGACCGCGCGCACCACCTCGGCCAGGCCTTGCTTGACGTCGGCGTCGTCGGTCAGGGGCTCGATCATGGCGGCCTGGATCGCGGTCATGGGCTTGGTGCCGGCGCGGATCAGGGTCGCGCAGTGCACCACCAGGCGCGTAGACACGCCCTCGTCCAGGTCCCGGCCCTTGAGCTCGCGCAGGCGCTGCGCCAGCAGGACCAGGGGGCGGCAGCGCTCCGCCGGCAGCCCGCTCTCGGTGCTCACGATCTCGATCTCCTGCTCCTGCGGCGGGAAATCGAAGTCGATGGCGATGAAGCGCTGGCGCGTGCTGGTCTTCAGGGACTTCAGGATGTTCTGGTAGCCGGGGTTGTAGGACAGCACGAGCATGAATTCGGCGGGCGCCTCCAGCAGCTCGCCGGTCCGCTCGAGGGGCAGGATCCGCCGGTCGTCGCTCAGCGGGTGGAGCACGACGGTGACGTCCTTGCGCGCCTCGACGATCTCGTCGAGGTAGCAGATGCCGCCGAGGCGCACGGCGCGGGTCAGCGGCCCGTCGGTCCACACGGTCTCGCCGCCGTGCAGGAGGTAGCGGCCGGTCAGGTCGGCCGCCGCTAGGTCGTCGTGGCAGGCCACGGTGAAGAGCTCGCGCCCCAGGCGCGCCGCCATGTGCGCGACCAGGCGGCTCTTGCCGCAGCCGGTCGGCCCCTTGAGGAGCAGCGGCACGCAGTTCCGATAGGCGGTCTCGAAGATCTCGCACTCGTCGCCGATCGGCAGGTAGTAGGGCAGCGAACCCGGCTGCGGCGCGCCGGCGACCGGCGCGGCGGGCTGCGCCATGCCCGGCTACTCGGCTGGCTGCGGCGCGGCGGCCGCGGGCTCCGTCTCGCCGCGCGGCACGAAGACGGCCCAGATGAACAGCAGGGCGCCGATCACCACGACGATCCCGGCACCGAGGCGCATCAGGAAGAAGATCCCCAGCTCGTCCTGAACGTCCATGTAGTACTCGCCGCGCACCCGCTGCAGATGGGTCTGCACCACCCCGGCGAAGGTCAGGGTGAAGGTCATGAAGGCCATGCCGCCGTTCATCAGCCAGAAGCTCCACATGTTGAGCACCTGGTTGAAGGGCTGCCGCCCGCGCAGATAGGGCATGGCGTAGGTGATGATCGCGAGGTTGAGCGAGACGTAGGCCCCGAAGAAGGCCAGGTGGCCGTGCGCCGCGGTGATCTGGGTCCCGTGGGTGTAGTAGTTCACCGTCGAGAGCGTGTGCATGAAGCCCCAGACGCCGGCGCCGAAGAAGGCCACGACCGAGGTGCCGAGGCTCCACAGCAGGGCCGCCTTGTTGGGATGGGTTCGGCCGCCCTTCCAGACCATCATGAAGGTGAAGACCACCATGGCGAAGAGCGGCGCGACCTCCAGGGTCGAGAAGACGTTGCCGATCCACTGCCAGTACCCCGGCGTGCCGATCCAGTAGTAGTGGTGCCCGGTGCCGAGCAGGCCCGAGAAGAGCGCCAGGGCGACGATCACGTAGAGCCACTTCTCGACCACCTCGCGGTCGACCCCGGTCAGCTTGATCATGAGGAAGGCCAGGATCGCGGCCATGATCAGCTCCCAGACCGCCTCGACCCAGAGGTGGACGACGTACCACCAGTACATCTTGTCCAGGGCCAGGTTGGAGGGGTTGTAGAAGGCGAAGAGGAAGAAGACCGCGAGGCCCCAGAGGCCGAGCAGCAGGACGTTGGTGACGACGGTCTTGCGGCCCTTCAGCACGGTGAGCGTGATGTTGTAGAGGAAGATCAGGACCCCGATCACGATCACGACCTTGACCCACAGCGGGTGCTCGAGGAACTCGCGCCCTTCGTGGATGCGGAAGAGGTAGCCGACCACGGTCGCCAAGGCGGCGAAGAAGAGGATGGCGAACTGGATGTAGGCGAGCTTGGTGCTGTAGAGCTCGGTCTCGCTCTCTTCGGGAATCAGGTAGTAGGCCGCACCGAAGAAGCCGAGCAGCAGCCAGACGATCAGCGCGCTGGTGTGGATCATCCGCAGGATGTTGAAGGGAAGGAGCTCGGCGAGGAAGTTCGGGTTGACGTAGACGTAGCCGGCGAGCAGGCCGAAGACGACCTGCGCGGCGAAGAGGATCATCGCGCCGGCGAAAAAGACGAGCGCGACCTTTTGCGACTGGTACTGCATCGGCCTCCCTCAGACCTGGCGGGCGGTCAGCCCGATTCCTCCGGCGGCCAGCCCTGGGTATCGATCCGGCTGACCCATTCGAAAAAGTCGACCAGGTCGTCGAGCTCCTGGTCGTCGAGCCCGAAGTTGGGCATCTGGCGGCGGCCCTCGATCCCGGTCGGCTGCGACTCGATCCAGAGCTTCAGGGACTCCCGCGCGCCCTCCGGGTCGTCGGCGCCGCCGTAGCGCAGCCAGACGTTGCCCAGCTCCGGCGCGAAGTAGGCGCCTTCGCCGAGCAGCGTGTGACAGTTGATGCAGGAGTGCTTCTCCCAGACGTGCTTGCCGCGCGCGACGGCCTCGGTCAGGCCTTCCGAGTCGGTCGATTCGTTCACGATGTAGAGGTGACTGTGAGCCGTGAGGCCCAGGAAGATCAGAAGAAAGATGAGCGACCCGCCGTAGAAGATGTTTCGCGCCGCCGACTTGGTCAGCCGATCTTCCATATACGACTCCCATCAACTGTGCGAACCGGCGCGCCGTCGGCCCCCCGGTCCGATTCCCGCGCAACTATAGATCAAGTGTGCGGCCGAGAACACCTCGCTGTGCGCTTTTCGCGCGCCCGAGCCAGGACGGCGACGCCGGCAAGGCGCCGTGCTTGTAACGACACTTGATAAGTCGTCCGTATCTGGGAAACTTGTCAGACAAGCGATGCCCGGGCGGGACGGGGAAGGCGATCCACCCCCTCGTCCCCCCCGGCGCCATAAGAACGCAAACTCAGAAGTTCCGAGGGAGGTTATCCATGATCAGCTTCAGACAGGCCATCCCCTATCTGGCGGCGACCGCCTTGCTGGCGGGCGTCACCTCGGCGGCCCAGGCCGCGGAATGGCGTGGCTGGAACATCCACAAGCCGGACTATCCCAACACCGTGGCGATGGACAAGTTCGCCGAGCTTCTCGAGGAGAAGTCCGGCGGCAAGATCACGCTGAAGATGTTCCATTCCGGCACCCTGGGCACCCAGCCCGACGCCATCGAGCAGGTCCGCATCGGCGGCCTGGAGATCGGCAACTTCAACCTGGGTCCGATCGGCCCGGTGGCGCCGGAAGCGAACGTGGTCTCCCTGCCCTTCATCTTCAGGGACATGGAGCACATGCACCGCGCCCTTGACGGCGAAGCGGGCGACCAGATCAGCGCCGGCATGGCCAAGAAGGGACTGATCGCGCTGGCCTGGTACGATTCGGGCGCGCGCTCCTTCTACAACTCCAAGAAGCCGATCGAGACCCCGGCCGACGTCTCCGGCATGAAGGTCCGGGTCATGAACAACGACCTCTACTCCGGCATGATTTCCGCGCTCGGCGGCAACCCCTCGCCGATGGCCTTCTCCGAGGTCTACCAGTCGCTCAAGACCGGCGTCGTCGACGGCGCCGAGAACAACTGGCCGTCCTACGAGTCGACCGGGCACTTCGAGGTCGCCGGCTACTACTCCCTGTCCCAGCACCTGATCATCCCGGAGTGCGTCTGCATCAACGCCGCGGTCTACGACGGCCTGTCCGACGCCGACAAGGCGCTGGTGAAGGACGCCGCCCGGGAGTCCGCGGTCCTGCAGCGCGAGCTCTGGGCCAAGCGCGCCGAGTCCAGCCGCGAGAAGGTGATCCAGGCCGGGGTCAAGTTCAACGACATCCCGGACAAGGCCGCCTTCCAGGAGGCCATGCAGCCGGTCTACGACAAGTATCTGAGCGCGAACCCCGACCTGAAACCGCTGGTCGAGCTGATCCAGAACACGAAGTAGGTCCCTTCGGCAAAGGCCACCGGCTCTCGGCGAGCACCGGGAGAACCGGTGGCCGCGCCCGACTTGGCGCGCGGCTGCGGTATTGCTCGGAGCGGTGACGACTCATGCCCGACCGGACGCACCCGGATAGGAAATCCCGCTACGACCAGCTGCTGGACCTGATCAGCTCCGTCAGCATGCTGATCGGCGGCATCGCGTTGGTCGCCCTGACGGCGATGTTCGGCTGGCTGGTCTTCGGCCGTTACGTCCTGAACTCGACCCCGACCTGGGTCGAGCAGGCCGCGCTGCTCCTGGTGATGCTGATCGGCTTCCTGGGCGCCGCCGTCGGCATCCACAGGAACACCCATCTCAGCATCTCCTACTTCCGCGAGGTCAGCCCCCGGCCGCTGCGGCTCGCCTTCGTCGTGATCTCGCACCTCGCCCTGCTCGGCTTCGGCGCGGTGATGATGGTCAAGAGCTACGAGCTCGCCGTCTTCAAGTGGGGCACCGAGATCCCGCTGATCCACCTCCCGGAGGGGCTCCGGGCCATCCCGATCATGCTCTGCGGGGCCTTCACCTCGCTGTTCTCCATCGGCCATCTGATCCGGCTCTTCAAAGGGGCCGGAGACGACGGGTCGGACGGCTGAGGGCTAGACCATGGGCCTGGTCGTCCTGCTGGGGATCTTCGCGGCCTGCGTCGTGGTCGGCATACCGGTCGCCTTCGCCCTGGGCATCGCCGCGGTCTCGGCCTTCTTCTACGAGGGCCTGCCTCTGATCATCGCCTTTCAGCGGATCATCTCGGGCATCAACGTCTTCTCGCTGATGGCGATCCCCTTCTTCATCTTCGCCGGCGAGCTGATGTTCCACGGCGGCATCGCCATCCGCCTGGTCCGCTTCGCCTCGGCGGCGGTCGGCGCCCTGCGGGGCGGTCTCGGCATCGTCAACGTCTTCTCCTCGATGCTCTTCGGCGGGATCTCGGGCTCCGCCGTCGCCGACATCTCGGCGCTGGGCTCGATCCTGATCCCGGTGATGAAGGAGAAGGGCTACGACGACGACTACGCGGTCAACGTGACCGTGACCTCGTCGATCGCCGGGATCCTGATCCCGCCGAGCCACAACATGATCCTCTTCGCCGTGGCCGCCGGCGGCGGCGTGTCGATCTCCAGCCTGTTCCTCTCGGGCGTCGTGCCCGGCATGGTGATGTGCGTCTGCCTGGCGGCCGCCGCCTACCTGATCGCCGTGCGGCGGGGCTACCGCGCCGAGGCCTTCCCCGGCGTCCCGGTGCTCCTGGTGAGCTTCATCGCCGCGCTGCCGGGCCTCTTCACCGCGGTCATCATCGTCGGCGGCGTCCTCAGCGGCATCTTCACGGTCACCGAGTCCGGCGCCTTCGGGACGATCTACGCCTTTCTCGCGACCATCGTCGTCTACCGCGCGCTGACCTGGGAGAACTTCAAGATCGCGGTCGTCAATTCAGTGCGGACCACCTCGATGGTCATGATCCTGGTCGCCTGCGCCGCCGCCTTCGCCTACATGCTGACCTTCTACCAGGTGCCCTCGCGGATGACCGGCTTCATGTTCGGCATCTCCGAGAACCCGGTGGCGGTCCTGCTGATGATCAACCTGATGCTGCTGGTGCTCGGCATGATCATGGACATGGCGGCGCTGATCCTGATCTGCACGCCGATCTTCCTGCCGGTCGCGCAGTCGCTGGGCATGGACCCCCTGCAGTTCGCGATGATCATGATGATGAACCTGGGCCTGGGGCTCTGCACGCCGCCGGTCGGCGCCTGCCTCTTCGTCGGCTGCGCCGTCGGAAAGGTGCCGATCGAGCGCGCCGTCAAGACCATCTGGCCCTTCTATGCGGCGATCCTGGTGGCCCTGATGCTGACCACCTTCGTGCCGGCGATCTCGCTGGCCCTGCCGACCTGGTTTGCGGGCTAGCGGGATGGTCGATCTGAAGCTCAGGATCGAGAAACGCGAGCGGCTGGCCGACCAGCTCTACGGCCAGCTGCTGGAGAAGATCGTCTCCGCCGAGCTGAAGGAGGGCGACAAGCTGCCCTCCGAGAACCAGATATCGCGCGCCTTCAAGGTCTCGCGGCCGGTGATCCGCGAAGCCCTGCTGCGCCTGCAGGCCGACGGCCTGGTCTACACCCGCCAGGGCGCCGGGACCTTCGTCAAGGCCCGGCCGCCCGAGGGCCTGATTCACTTCGCCTCGCCGTCCGACGTCGCCGGGCTGCTGCGCTGCTTCGAGGCGCGGCTGCCCCTCGAAGGCGCGGCCGCAAGCCTGGCGGCGCAACGGGCGACGGCCGAGGACATCAAGAACATCGAGGCCAGCTTCGGGAAGCTGCAGGCCGCCCTGAAGGGTGACGACCTGGCGGACGAGGCCGACTTCGCCTTCCACATGGCGGTCGCCAAGGCCACCGGGAACGACGTCTTCGTCGGCATCCTGTCTTCGCTCAACGCGGCGATGATCGCCGGCATGCGGGTCGCCCTCAAGATCAGCAGGCGGGGCTCGCCGGAGCGCATCCGGAAGATCCTCGACGAGCACCGGGCGATCGCCGACGCAATCTCGACTGGAGACGCGGTCGGGGCCGACCTGGCGATGCGCTACCACATTCACTGCGCGCGCAAGCGCGTCACCGACCACCTGCGCGACCGGTGATCGGCGCGGGGAGTCGCGCGGTCCCTCCGGGCCGTGCCCAGCTGTCAGCAAACGAAGTGGAAAGCGAGGAATGACTCAGGATCTAGCAGGCAAGTCGGTCCTGGTGACCGGTGCAAGCACGGGAATCGGCGCGGCGGTGGCCAAGGGTTTTGCGGGCTGCGGCGCCAAGGTCGCGGTCCACTACGGCTCCAGCCGAGCTGAAGCCGAGGCGGTCCAGGCCGGGATCGCCGAGGCCGGCGGCACCGCCAAGGTCTTCCAGGCCGACGTGCGCTCGACCGAGGCGGTGCGGGGCCTGGTCGAGGCCGTGGCCGCGGACTTCGGCGGCCTGGACGTCCTGGTCTGCAACGCGGGCGGCCTGGTCGGCCGCGTGAACCTTCAGGAGCTGACCACCGAGTTCTACGACGAGGTCATGACCCTGAACGTGCGCTCGGTGATGGAGTGCTGTTCCGCCGCCATCCCGCACCTGATCGCGGCCAAGGGCAACGTCATCGTCACCGGCTCGCTGGCGGCGCGCATGGGCGGCGGCGCCGGCGCCAGCCTTTACGCCGGCGCCAAGGCGGCGGTCGAGAACATGGTGCGCAACTATGCCCGGGAGTTCGGCGAGCAGGGCGTGCGCTTCAACGCGGTCGCCCCGGGCACCATCTACACCTTGTTCCACCAGGTGCACACCCCGCCGGAGATCCTGGAGGCGATCAAGTCGACGATCCCGATGAAGCGCCTCGGCACGCCTGAGGACTGTGTCGGCACCTACCTCTACCTCGCCTCGGACGCGATGTCGGGCTACGTCACCGGCCAGGTCGTCGAGGTCAACGGCGGCCAGCTGATGCCGTAACGCCCGTCCG
>JAAUXY010006629.1_pt1 | contig 13362 bp, 9 predicted proteins | sample 7278121 | NCBI WGS metagenome assembly JAAUXY01 (sample SAMN14350117, study PRJNA611818) | marine sediment metagenome | isolation source: surface marine sediment (1.8m) | place: French Polynesia: Moorea | collected 2018-08 | reverse complement strand
GCAGTCTGAGTGGACCAAAAAAGAAATTGTCATTGGATTTTAATGACATTAAGAAACTCCTGGTGAATCCACTCGAAAGAGAGTACAAAAAAAGATTTACAGCCAGGGTAGGGCAGCATATTAAAATCATCAACGCAGATGAGATCGAATGTTTTTACAGTGAGAATAAAGGAACCTATGCCTTCACTTCAGAAGGAAGGAATTTTCTTCTTGACTCCACATTGGAACAGTTAGAAAAGGAATTGGAGCCCGCTGTTTTTTTTCGGGTGAGCCGGAAATTTTTCATCAATATCAACCATATAAAAGATATCATTTCTTATACGAATTCCAGGCTGAAAATCAGTTTAAATCACTTCAGAGAGCAGGAAATCATCGTTAGTAGGGAGAGAGTGAAAGACTTTAAGCTTTGGTTAGAATAAGGTGATTAAAAAATCTGAAATACAGTATTTTAATACTAACTATAGATTTTTCTTATAACGCCAATTTTGTAGGAAATTACCGCTTTTTTTCTATCCGGTTCTCGTCAAATGCAGATGGGAGAAGTTTGGGAATGAGCTTGATAAAAATCGGTAAGAGAACCGCACCTCCGGGCAGCAAAAAAATAGCCAGGGACGGAATGGACTTGAAGACATCGTATAGCTGATTCTGTACCTTCTTTTTTTCCTCTTTGCTCAGTTCACTTATAGTGGATTTGGACAATAATAGCATCAGTTCTTTACTCTCTGTGAGTTCAGTGTACAGTCTTTTACTGTTCCTTTGAATGAGTCGATTTACCACTTTGTACATACCATCATAAAACTGAACAGCCTTATTGCTGCTTTTTAGAAATGGTATGAGTTTTGAGTTGGTGTCAAAGAACGAGGTGATCTCTTCTAAGGACCTGGAGATATGTTTATCAGCGAATCCCAGATCTTTACCAATACCATAAATGAATTCAGATTCGAGGAAGTCCATTGTATTATCCTCCCATACGCTTACACAAGCCATGTCAAGGAAATATTGATTCCTCCATGAGTAGGGATCTGCTATCAATTGGTCCCGATATGAACCGTCTATGTCTCTTTCCATCCTTTCCACAAATGTCAGTGAAGACTCGAACAAAAGAGACAGTTTCTCATCGGCTTTGTTCTTTTCTTTAGAATTAAGAGCATGGTAGGCAATGTTTATCACCAGGTATTCCAGGGATTTAGCATGCATGAGCACATTCTCTCCCTCCTCCAGGTAATGCTTAAAAGTAAGCACATCAATAAACAAAAGACTATTGATAATCAGGCTATTAAATGTCTTGCTAAAAACGTTATCGTCCAGATACACCCTCGAATTGATAAGCGTTTCCAGTTTGGTTGGAGTTCTGTTGCCGATCAAGATCTTGTCTAGCAGTGAAGTCTGATTTATATTCAGAAGCTTGTAAAAGTTGAATCCACGATGCAAAAAATCGCTAAAATCCGAATCCTCATAATGTAAGCGGTAAGTAAAGAAAAGGGCGGTCAATAGGTTGATCTTTGCCTTTTCATCTTCAGACAGGCTGTGCCTGACTTCAATAAATCTGGGGATTTTTGTATTCAGTCCGTAAACAAAACCAGCTTTCTTCAGACCAGAATACAAATCCTGATGGTCCTTAAAAGCCTCCAGGTTGTCTTCTATAATATGTCCGTACTTAACTATCCAGCCAGATGCAGAGGGATTCATGATCTCCGTATTTGCTATTATCAAAAATAAAAGAAATTGCCCGAATTTAGCCTGATCGGGCAACTTCGCTTAAGAAGGTCTGATTGTATATTTATTAGGGCTTTGCCTTAATTATTATGATGTTTTAACAAAATATTGCCGTAAAGTGTGCAATTCGTCGAAAAAATGACTGTTTTTTGAATTTTTATTAACATTATCATAGGATAATATAGACGAAATGTATATGTTTATCGTTCAAATACTGATAGTTACGCATTTCTCAACGCCCCAAGTGTTACAGATCTAGCTAATATCATCCGAGAACAAGTTATTAACCCAAATCGACTATGTTATGGAATATTACCTCTTTTTTATTTGGATTTCCATCATGATCTTTCTGGTATTTCGGGTTTGGCAAGCGTATGCTTCGCTAAAAAATGAAATGAAAAAAAGATCTCATGATTACTCCACCAAAAAATTAAATGATTATAGAGAAAATTTACTTTAACCAAAATTCGAGAACGCTGCAATGAGATCCCATAAGGGAAGGTTAATCAAACCATTTGTATCGTTAGTAAAAAACCGCAGGAAATTATTCTGCGGTTTTTTGTATGTGCTGTACTGATTTCTGTATGTTCAAAAATAATAAAGTGAAGGAGCTGTATTTAAACAGCTTTGAAGATTTCTCGTTGATCCCGAATTCCTCGTTTCATATTTTCTGCCAGAATCAATGATTTGTCAATTCTTGTTTGTGCACCCTTATATCTGGCTATCGCATAAATAATGCTGCGTATCTTCCCGGGAGTGAAGCTCTCAAATATCTGTCTCGCATCTTCATCGCTTTGAAGAACCGCTTCCAGCTCTTCAGGCACCTCTACACCATATTTGCTCGTGTCTTCAAATAATTGTAGCTGAAAATAATCATTGGGGAAGATACCTAGTTCTTTCTGATAGCGCTTCCCAAAAGTCATGACATAGTTGCCCTGATATTGCTTTAAAGCAGCGTGAAACTCCAATATCTTTCCCTCGAATTGCGCCTTAACCCTCACCCTGGAATGCCCCTTCTCAGTAAACATCCTGGCAATTTCTTCAGGTATAACCAAGGAGTGCATGCCTTTGATACTAAGTTCAAATACAGGACTCTCCATTTAGCCGATCAATTTTGTTCTTATATGCGTATCACCCTCTAAGGTTCTGTGTACGGGACATTTATCAGCTATTTCCAGCAACCTGTTTTTCTGACTTTCATCCAGATCGCCTGAAAGTTTGATCTCGCGATCAAATGTATCGATCTTGGAGGCAGAAGTTTCACAATTATTGCAATCCTCCATATGGATCTTCCCATGGGAACTGTGAACTTCAACATTGCTCAGATCCCACTTTTTACGTCTGGCATACATCTGTAAGGTCATTGCGGTACAGGCTGCCAGGCCTGCGGATACAAACTCATAGGGGGAAGGTCCAAAGTCATTGCCACCAAATTCAAGGGGTTCATCTCCGGTAAAATAATGATTCCCCACTTTCATCTGTGTGGTAAATCCGTCCTCATTGTCGAGACTTGCAACTACCTGATGTCTGGTCTTTAATTTTTCATCTTCCGCAACATTCAGATAGCGTTCTGCCCAGGCAGAAATGGTTTTACCTACGTAGAGCGAGTCTGATTTGTCTGAGAGCAGATGATCTGCTCCGTCTAGAGACACAAAACTTTTGGGATGCCTCGCTTTTGTATAAATGGACTCAGCATTGTCAATGCTTACCGTATCATCCTGAGGTGAATGCATAATCAACAGGGCCTTCCTTAATTTCCCTACTACCTCAGGTAATGAGTTGTTCTCGAGGTCTTCAAGGAACTGCTTCTTAATGGTAAAATCCCGTCCACTCAGGTTTACAACTGCCTCTCCAGACTGATGAATTTCATCTATACCGCTTTTGAGCAAATGTTTTACATGAACCGGATCGGCCGGAGCACCAATGGTTGCAATTGCCTTTACCGATTCGAGTTTCTCTGCCGCAAAAATTACCGCTGCGCCACCTAATGAATGACCCACTAGCAGGGTAGGAGCCTTGTATTGATCTTCAAGAAAATCCGCTGCTGCTATCAAGTCTTCCACATTGCCTGAAAAATTGGTATCGGCAAAGTCGCCTTCACTTTCCCCCAGTCCGGTAAAATCGAATCTCAATACTCCAAATCCATTGGATATCAGTCCTTTACTAATGTTTCTAACTGCGGCCAGGTTTTTATTGCATGTAAAACAATGAGCGAATAAGACCATATTGTGGGGATGTTGATCTACCGGTAATTCTAACCGGCCTACCAACTGCTGGCCATCTTTATTGGTAAAATTGACTTTTTGAAGCTTCATGGTGTTGCATTTGATTTACTTCTAAAGTCGGGATTATAGAAAAAGCCTAACTGTAGCCTGTCATAATTTAGTGATGGAACGTGAAGTTTCAGATAGCCAACCTGCACAGAAGCCTCAGATGAGATCTTAAAGCCCAAAGCGCCATAAAGCCTGTTTTGATCAAATACCTCATCTTGTAAATTCAAAAATATCTCGTCATATACATTGATAAATAAAACCTTGGTGAGCGGTAAGGTGAGCTGTAATCGATATCGGGCACGATGTCTGGTAACATTCTGATCCTCAAAGCTTATAAAGCGTTGCTCGAAGCGATAACGATGCTCGAATAACAATTTCCATACTTCGTTCTTCAGGATGAACTGCTCGAAAATCCTGTGTTCGCGAACATTTTCTTCACCAACCGGTTCCTCAAAGGTTACATCTGTTGCAATATAGGCGTAGCCTAAGGTTGCTATGGCTTCGTCACTGATATGATAATTTCCGCCAGTTCTCAGAAGTAACTGGTTAAAATTACCGAAGGTCTCCCAATATCGGAATTGTGCTTCTGTATGTATGCTCCAGCGATCGGATACCCGGTTCATACCAAAATACATATACCACGCGCCAAGGCGTTCCTCTCCATTGATCTGGCTATAAATACTACCCGAAAATAGTATCATCAGGACGAATGCAACTTTTTTCATTTATTCAATTTCAAAAGATTTCAATTCAGTGAAAGGTGATAAATATTCAACATCGATACTATTTTGATACTCGGGCCACTCTTCCTTGAAAAATGCATTTGTTTTGTCCAGGGCTTTTTCAAGATCCTGTCTGGCAAATTTAACGAGATTATCCTCTGTCTCTGTCAGACCTTTTTGTCTGCTGTTCACATAGCGCTGTGCCGTTTCTATACGCTTCATTACAGTCATTTCCTTATTGCGGACAATACCTTGCCGCTTGTCTTCCTTGCCTATATACAAGGCGATGAGATCATTAATTGAAATGACGAGGTCGTTGGATTTTTTGATCTGATCTTTAAATTTTTCTTTATCCTTCTTGTTGAGTCTTTTTCTCAGATCTATGGCGATTTCTTTGTTCTCTACAAGTTGTTTAACTGCATCTGCAGCAAGCTGAGTATATCCTTTAAGTTCCAGTTGGGCGTTGTAGATCTCTTCCCTGGCCTCCGTATCAACATCGATCCTGGGATCAGTCTTAACGCTTATCGCTGTTGAATCTGAAGCGCCACCGTAGCTCATTACAATTTTGTAGGAACCGGGCATCACTGGCATGCCCGATGGTTCTTTTTTCTTTTTGACAACTTTACGCGATGGTTTATCTGCACCAGCCTCATCCAATTGCCAATAAATCCTGTGTAAGCCGGCTTTTTCAGGTGTTTTGTTCTTAAGTGTCCTGATCAATCTGTCTCCGTCAAAGACCTGTAGTAATACGGAATCCTTTTTTGCTTCTGTTTCTTCCTGCTGATCAGATTCATCCTTATCTTCAAGCTGGTTTTTCTCTTCCTCTGAATCGGCTACCTCCTTTTTATATCCTTCTTTTAAGTAGTAGGTGATCATGGCTCCTTTTTTCCTGTTCTCCGCATTAAAGATGGCATCGCCTCCAAATCTGCTTCCTGTTGGTTGCTGATATGCCGCCAGGTAGGCGTCAGGCGGACTAAAAACCTTAAGTTCATCAGCCATTATGTTTGAATTTGATGCGATTTCACGTAACGGCCTGATATCATCTAATACCCATGCTGCCCTGCCAAAAGTGCCGATTACAAGATCCTGCTCCCTTGGGTGAATGACCAGGTCCTTGGTAGAAACTGTTGGAAAACTATCATCCCATTTTTGCCAGTCCTCGCCGGCATTAAGAGAAAAATATAGTCCGTCATCGGTCCCCAGGAAGAGCAAGGACGGATTCTCGCGATCCTCTACAATGGACAAGGTGTAACTCTTCACATCATTTCCGTCAACAATACGCTCCCAGCTTTTACCGTAGTCCCTGGTCCTGTAGGCATAAGGAGTATAATTGTAACGTCTGTAATCATTGGCAATGAGCAAGGCTTCACCCTTATTCCTCTGGGAGGCCTTTATCTGAACGATCCAACTACCCGCAGGCAGTCCTTTGATATTAGAACTAACTTCTGTCCATGAAGAGCCGGCATCTGTTGTATAGTGTACGCGGCCATCGTCTGTTCCTACCCAAAACATATCCCTTTCCACGGCTGAAGGTTCTATAACTAATATGGTACAATAGTTTTCAGCGCCGGTAGCGTCAAGAGTAAGTCCGCCGCTTTCATCCTGTCTTTGCTTCTCCGGGTCATTCGTGGTCAGGTCAGGTGAAATGATCTCCCAGGTAAGACCCTTGTCCTTGCTTCGATGAAGAAACTGACTGCCAAAATATACCGTATTGTTATCGAATGGATCCTGGCCGATACCCGCATTCCAATTAAAACGCAATGTGGTGGAATCATTCGGCGGAGTTGGCCGTACCAGATAATTGTTTCCGGTTTGCCAATCGTAGCGTGAAACAAAACCTTGCTGACTCATCGAATAGCCGTAACGGGAATCATCCGGATCTGGTATTACATCAAATCCATCTCCGAAAGTAATTTCCTGCCAATAGCTGTTCCTTATTCCCTGTTCTCTCCAAACATATGCCGGACCTCTCCAGGAGCCGTTGTCCTGCATGCCACCGTACACCTTATAGGGATATTCATTGTCTACGCTAATGTGGTAGAACTGACCTACCGGCAGGTTGCCTATAAAACGCCAGGAAGAACCGCCGTCTTTTGTTATGTTGAGTCCACCGTCGTTCCCGTCAATCATAAACTGTCCGTTTTCCGGATGTATCCACCAGGCGTGATGGTCAGGGTGAACACCATTGTTTACCTGATAAGCCGGCATGAGTTGTTTGAAATTTTTGCCTCCATCTTCAGATACATTCACATAGGTGAATATAGAATATAGCCTGTTTTCGTTTTCCGGATCCACATAGATATCAGAATAATAGAAAGGTCGGTTTCCAATATTCTTTTTGTCATTCACTTTTTTCCAGTTAAATCCGCCATCCTCAGACCTGTATAAAGCATTTTTCTTCGCCTCGACAAGTGCATAAACTACTTTTGGCTTACCAGGGGCTATGGCAAGTCCTATCCGGCCTAGTTCACCCTTGGGAAGACCTTCTTTCTCTCCCAGTTGCTTCCAGTTTTCACCGCCGTCATGTGTCATGTAGAGTCCGCTACCGCGACCTCCTGATTTGAAGAACCAGGGATCTCTTTTGTGTTCCCACAAAGTGGCTATTAACTTGTTTGGATTTGTAGGATCCATGACCAGATCAGCAACACCGCTACGATTATTGCTATAAAGAATTTTAGTCCAGCTTATACCACCATCTGTGGTCTTGTAAACGCCTCGTTCGGGATGTTCGCCCCAGGGAGATCCTATTGCTCCGATATAAATGGTGTTTGGATCATTCGGATGGATAATGATACGGTGGATATGCCTTGTTTTTTCAAGACCCATAAGCTCCCAGCTTTTGCCCCCGTCAAGTGATCGGTAGACACCGTAACCACCATTGAGACTATTTCTGGGATTACCTTCACCTGTACCAACCCAAATAACAGAGGGATTGGATTGTTGTATGGCCACTGCACCGATTGATGCCGTTACTTCCTTGTCAAATATCGGCTCCCATCGAATACCGCCCGATTCAGATTTCCATAGTCCGCCAGAGGCCGTTCCTGCATATATAACATCGGGATCGGATACTACTACATCAATAGCGGTTACTCTACCGCTCATGCCTCCGGGCCCTATATTTCTTGGTTTAAGATCTTGTAAGAGTTTTGTATCGAATTGTTGAGAATGGAGAGTAGCCGAAAGTATAAGTATCAGCGCGAATGTAAATTTTTGCATTTATTCAGGTTGGAAATGTTAAGAAAGCTAAAGGTAAATAATTCTGTAAAGCAATATCTTAAAGCCTTGTTAAGTGCATAATATCCTTGTGCTGCTTTGTCTTTAACACTCATCTGCTTGGTGAAACTGATTATTGAGCATATATTTAGACAATGCCCTGTTCACATTATACCCCCATATGAAAGTTTCCTTTATCCTCAACAATGAACCTGTAGAACTCGAAGTAGATGGCAATACCTCATTGCTCTGGGTTCTTAGGGATAATCTTCATCTTAAAGGCACTAAGTTTGGCTGTGGAAAGGCTGCCTGTGGCGCATGTACCGTAATCATAGATGGAAATGCTATGAGGTGCTGCACCTATCCCGTATCACTGGCAGAGGGGAGGGAGATCACAACTATTGAAGGTCTTGGTGGTTCCGGTGAGTTGCACCCCGTTCAACAAGCCTGGATTGAAGAAATTGTGCCTCAATGCGGTTATTGCCAGTCCGGATTTATGATGTCCGCAGCTGCTTTGATTGAAGAGAACCCACAACCATCTGATGATGAAATAGATCAGCAAATAATTAATATTTGCAGATGCGGTACTCATTACAGAATCCGCAAGGCTATTCACCGTGCAGCAGAGATACAACAAAATAAATCTGTGGAGAATGGCTAAAAAAGGGAAAATTTCGCGCAGAAAGTTCGTCGTGAGATCCATACTCGGCGGAACTGCTCTTATAGTGGGTACAACTTACCTGGCCAGAAATCCTATACGCCGTCAAATTGCGGGAATGGCCAATTCTGCAGAATTACCCTATCTGGGAAATACCGATGATCCTCTTCTTTGGTTTGAGATCAGAACCGACAACACAATAATCCTTCATTGTCCTAAAGTTGAGATGGGACAGGGCACTTTCACTGGCCTGGCTCAAATTGCTGCTGAAGAACTGGAAGTAGACATGAAGCAGATTCAGGTTGTACACGCATCCACTGCCACAGGCAATATTGATGGAGTCAGTACAGGTGGAAGTAACTCGATATCAAGTTTATGGACCTCATTACGTGAACTGGCAGCAACAATGCGCGAAATGATCAAGACAGAAGCAGCCGCGAAATGGCAGGTCAGCAAAGAAGTGATCTCGGCTTCCGGAGGTGTCCTGAGAAATGGAGAACTGCAAATGACATTTGGTGAGGCTATCACAGGAGTAACAGAATGGTCCGTACCCGAGGTACCTGGGCTTAAGGATCCAAAGACTTTTAAAATAATTGGTCAACCTGTACCCCGCGTAGATTTGTTGGAAAAGGTAACGGGAGCGCCCATTTTTGGATTTGATGTTTCCATGCCGGATATGCTCTACGGTGCTATTGTCAGACCAACTACAATTGGGGCCAGTTACGTTTCCGCAGATACCAAAGCAGCCGAAGAAATGCCCGGAGTCATCCGGGTAGTTAAGGAAAAAGATTTCGTAGGTGTGGTGGCAAGAAGCTATTCGGAGGCTGAAAATGCTAAAGAAAAGATCGAGGTTGAATGGAAGGTCGATAAGGTTTGGACCAGCCGTGAGATCGAAGAAATGATCAAGGTGGGGGAGGGCACTCCTTACGTTATACAAAAGGAGGGTAAAGCAAGAGTTATCCTCGAGGAAGACGGTATTATCAGCACTGAATACAGCAGCCCGATAGGTGCCCATGCCCAATTGGAACCAAATGGCGCCGTTGCTTTTGTTGAAGAGGATAAAGCCACTATCTGGATATCAACTCAGGTTGTTAAGATCACAAGGTCAGAAGTGGCAAAATGCCTGGGCATGGATGAAGAAAAAGTTATTGTAGAACCGACTTTTCTGGGAGGTGGTTTTGGCCGCAGGTTACATACTCCCCACGCAAAAGAGGTGGCACTGCTCTCTAAGGCAGTGGGCAAACCTGTAAAATGTTTTTTCACGCGCAAGGAAGAGTTTCAGCACGATACATTCAGACCTCCCACCCATCATATTCTTAAGGCCAAGCTAAGATCTGACGGACTGATCGAGGCAATGGAACACAACGTATCAAGCGGAGATGTCATGTTTGGTTCTCCGCTAACCCCTTCAATTGCGGAACCACTATTGGGAGCAGACATCGGTGCCTGGCGCGGAGGGATGATCCAGTACAGCAAAATCCCTAATTTCAGGGCTGTTTCATGGCGTGTAAAGCTCCCCTTTGCGACTAGTTGGTGGCGAAGCCTGGGTCTGCTTGCCAATACATTCGCCATAGAAAGTTTTATGGATGAACTGGCGGAAAGAGCCGGACGTGACCCGGTCGACTTCAGGATTGATCATATCCAGGATGATGATCGCGGATATCGCCTTAAAGAAGTGATCAGGGCTGCGGCTGAAAATGCCGGTTGGACTAATGAAGTACGTAATGGCCGGGCCATGGGATTTGCTGCGTCTACAGATGCCAATACGCCTGTTGCCCAGGTAGCTGAAGTATCAGTCGAACAAGGCGAGATACGCGTTCATAAGGTGATATGCGCCATTGATCCGGGGATGATAGTAAATCCCGATCAGGTACGAGCACAATGCGAGGGTAGCATTGTAATGGGTCTGAGTGCTGCGCTATTTGAGGAAATGAAAGTTATAGATGGGGAACTTCAACCGGAGATATACGGTCCGTATCGAATGGCACTTATGAAACACAGCCCGAAGGAAATAAAAGTTGTACTCCTGGAGAACAGCGAAACTCCGGGAGCCGTGGGCGAACCACCTATCGGGCCTATCGGGGCAGCAATAGCCAATGCCGCCTACAAAATTACCGGTAAGCGACTGAGAAAAATGCCTCTGCAATCGACCTGATCTCACTGACTTTTTTTCAGAGAGATTTGAGATAGTTTATACTTCGACCAAGGGCCTGCTCAGGTTCCTTTACAAGATCCTGTTCTACAATGAAATGAACCACACCCGATTCCATGGCGGTTGGGATGATCTTATCAAGCTCAATAGCACCATCGCCTGCAGAGCAGATAAAAGGAAACAGTTCCATCCATTGTGCCGGATTACCTCCATCACCTGAAAAATGCTTCTTTTCTTTCATATCCTTCACGTGCATCAATCGATATCGCCCGGGATATTTGTCCAGATATTCAAGGGGATCTGCGCGTCCTGCTGTGGTCCAAAAGACATCCATTTCCAGAAATAACCATTCTGGGTCTGTATTTTCAATCAGGTATTTAAGCGGTATTTGTCCCTCCATATCCACTAATCCATATCCGTGATTGTGATAGGCAAATTTTATTCCGCGATCTACGGCATTTTTACCGATCCGGTTAAAGAGCTCTGCCGTGTTTTTGTAATCTTCCATGGACCCTCTGTTTTCCGGAGGTAGTGCAGGTAATATTACATATTCGAAGCCAATAATTTCAGCGACTTTGGCTAGGCTATCCATATCGTTCTCCAGAGTATCCAGATCGGTGTGAATTGCTGGTACTGACAATGAATAAGATTTAAGTAAGGCGGCCATTTCCCCAGCCTCTCTTCCAAAAAATCCACTACCGGAAAATCCGAGTTGAGGGGCCAGGCTTTTCCAGCCTTCTTTTGCGGAGTCGGCACTGAATGCATAAGGGCCATATAATTCAACTTTGGAATAACCCAATTCGGCCAACATAGACAACGTCTGCTCAAGGTCATTTTCCAGTAGGAAGGGTATGGAGAACAACTGCAGTCCAATCTGATCTATAATCATATCAGCTTTTGTCAATTTAAGATTGCCTGCCAACATTTCAACAGGTAACAGACTGGCACTTCCGGCTATGGCACTTGTTTTAATAAACTCTCTTCTAAGCATGTTTAATTAATGTTAGTTAGTGTGAACCCTGATTTCATTGAGCCCGTGGTCTAATTCCGCTTTGGAAAACCATCTGCCTTTGTTCAAAACCCCGCTTAGTTCCTTAAGAGCACTGATATCATCCAGCGGATTTCTGTTGACCAGGATCGCATCGGCTATCATGCCCTCCTTAATCTCACCCATTTCATCTTGTAATTGCAGATACTCAGCTACGTTTATGGTTCCGGACTGAATTACTTCGAGTGGAGAAAGCCCTGCCTCTATCATCGTTTCCATTTCACGATGTATGGAGAAACCGGGCACATTAAATAGTTGGGGTGCGTCGGAACCCAAAAGCAGTCCCTGCCCATTGTCCTGGATACTTCTTATCAACTGGCGTCTTATGCGTATAAAGTCGACCCAGAGTTCTTCGTCAAATTGGCTGCCTTTTCCTGTTGATTCGAGCTTGCGCTGTTTCCAGTTATTGAGAACGGCCTGAGGCATGTATTGCATTTCCGGTTCCGAAAGCATCTCATCTGCTGAGGTAGGTGCAAACCAACGTTCGAAAAGTGTTTGGGTAGGAACAACCCACACACCGTGTTCCTTAGACAATTCTACCAAGGCGTTGATCCTGGTAGTATCTGCCAGTGATGTAAAGTTAAATCCAAAAAAACCGTTGGAACTCGGGTCTACATTTGCTTCGGCCGGAACCAGCCCTTCAAGGAAGCCATCTACATGATCAATGGTTGCAAACCCGCTTTCCAAAGCGCGGTTAATACCTACATCTACAGGCACGTGACCAGCAAAACTTATTTCTTTTTCCCTGGCCGTTACAACCAATTCTTCAAATGCGTCGAGCTTTATTCCAGGATGTATCTTTAAAAAATCATATCCCTGCTCCGCATAGGCTGTTACTTTTTTCCTGGCTTCTTCAGGACTCCGCACTGTATTACCGTTAAGCGACGGACTTGAAGTAATAATTCTCGGACCAATAATCTTACCCTTGGCTACCAGTTGTCTCAGTACTATGTGTGAAGGATGCCCCAGCATACCCCGAATAAGAGTGATGCCGTTGGCCAGATAGAGGTATAACGTATGTTCCGTGCGTATTTGACTTGTGGGGGGTGAGGGAATATGCGCGTGCATCTCGGCAAGTCCGGGCAACATAAACTTATCACTGCCGTCAATCTGCTGACTGAAGGCACTCTCATTGTCTATATGACTGCTTATGAGCTTGATTCTACCAGAATCGACTACCACAAATGAATTTTCCCTAATACTTCCATCCCGGACATCTATAATATTGACATTCTTAAAAAGCAATGCCGATTCGCTTATTTTGATACGGGATTGCGAACAGGATATCATCAGAAATCCCACAAATAGAATAAGCAAATTTTTCATTTACAATTTTGTTTATGTTCTTGACTTAATATTGGCTTCGCAATTGTTGATGATCTCTTTGATCCGGCTGGCCCTGGTTTCGGCCCTCTTAGCCTGATTCAACCAATATAAATAGCTTTTTTGATAAGTCCAGCTGAAGTTTTTATAGTTTGAATATGCCTTTGGGTTAGAATCAAACTCATTTTGCAGATCTTCCGGGATAACACCGTTTTCCACATCATCCAGGGCTGTCCAGGACCCGTCCGTTTTGG
>JAAUXY010039660.1_pt1 | contig 13369 bp, 12 predicted proteins | sample 7278121 | NCBI WGS metagenome assembly JAAUXY01 (sample SAMN14350117, study PRJNA611818) | marine sediment metagenome | isolation source: surface marine sediment (1.8m) | place: French Polynesia: Moorea | collected 2018-08 | reverse complement strand
GTCATCGGTCTTCAGCCAGCTGCAGAGCGACTTGGCGTCCACTTTTGGACTGGACTGGTGCTTGAGTAAGGCCAACAGCAAGCGCCTTACCTGGCTGTCTTCCGTTGACGACACCGCGAAATAGGCGCCGCCCGGCGTGGGCAGCACGTAGAGGTCATTCGCGATGCCGTATCGCTCGGGTCTGATTGCGCTCACGCCGTTCGGCCTGGTTCGGTAGCGTCCAGGGCGCCGTCGTCGACCGACGTATGTTCGGCCTGTCGAAAACGTGCAGCAACGTCCAACCAGCGATCGAAACGTGCCAGCGGCCGCCCGAGGAATCGCGTATACGTCCTGAAAAACTCCTGCCGGAGACGCTTGCGTTCATATACATCCAGCAGCGCTTCGCAGAGCTCCGCGTTGCCCGGGTCCGCGTCGAGGAGCCCTTCCAGCAGCTCCCGCGCCTCGTCGTCTTGCCCGGCGTCGGCAGCGGCCCGAGCCAGTTCTAACGCATCGCGTGAGGCATCGCCCTCGGCCATAACAATGCGTGTCGTTCCGATCACCTGCTTCGAAAGCCTGGAGCGCTCGAACGACGGCATCGAATCGGTCGATGACAGTCCCCGATCCAGGCAGCCTTTGAAGAACCTGGCGTGTGACGGTGCGATGTGTTTCCTGGCGGCAAAATACAGCCGTTCTCTGAGTGCCCGGCCTTGGTTCCCCAGCACGAGAAACAGGTCTGCCAACGCACCGGCAATCCCGTCGGCGTCCTCAAGCTGCCTCAGTGCCAGGACGCGCCGCACATGGGACTGGAGATCACGAGGTCTTCTAAGGATGCGCCGTTCGAGATGGCGGATGTAATCGCGGTCCAGCCCGATGACCGGAAACTCGCGGACGAGATGCGTTGTCGGTGGGAGCAGGCTCGCCTCGATCGCATCAGCGGCACTGACCATCGAAATGGCGGGCTCGTCCGTTGTTGACCACAGCGTTGCACCGATGATGCGGACCTCCTCATCAAGCGATGCCGCCCTTCGGCTGTTCGGAACACCGGAACGGTGGACGATGGGTTGCTGTGTTTCCATGGTTTCCGTTTCCTGTCCCGCGTCTCGAGCCCGGCTTCAGGTCCCGAAGAATCCGCGCATGCGATTAAACAGCGTTCCCGGCGCGTGCATGATCCCGTTCGCTGAGTGCCGCTCCAGCAGTCCGGTTGCCTCGCAGGCGTTGCAGAAGTCGATGATGGTGTCTATCCGAATGCCCGTAGCGGCAGCAATCTCTCCGAGCGTTTCGGTGTGCACGAGCATGAACTTCGCGATCGTCTTGTGTTCCGGCAGGCAAGGGACGGCATCGAAGTCCGGCCAGTTGGTCAGTCGGAGCTTGTCGTCGAGTTGAATGTTCAGCAGCAGGCGACCTTCCGAGCCGAACAGAGCGGCACCGTACACGAGTCGGCTCAGAGGTCGGCAACGATCGGAAGCGATGGCCTCTTCTGCCACGTCGTCGGGGACAGGCCGAAGTTTGAATTCCAATGCCGAACAACGAAACAGACCGGGTATCGCCAGCGTCTCGGCAAGCGTCGAATAGGCACTGTACTTCGGCAGCACCAGGATGGAGGGATATTCGTCGTGCGCTATCTCGACCGATTCTCCGGCATCGACGATACGCTTCAGCAGTCCGATGAGCCGCGTCGCTTCGACAAAACGTCGGGCCGGACGCGACCTGTCACCCAGCGACTCGTCATTTCGCGCAGGCGGTGCCTGCAGGGCACTTGTAGGTTCAGGCGCAGGCTCTTTCGATACGCTGGATTCCGGTTCAGGGGCGGGGGCAGGGCTGGCCGTTTGTTCTGTCTCCGGCTCGCCCAACTCGGACTCAATCTCTTTCAGTACGGCAACGAGGTCCCCGTAACTCACGGGGCGTGTGAGTCCGCGTCCCGGCGCACGCGCCTCCCCGGAGAATGAGACGATGATGGGACGCCCCTTGCGATCGCGCTGCTCGGGTCGAGCTCCCTGGACCCGGCGGTCCGCGTCAACCAGCAGGACGTCAGCAGACTTCGGGTCATTGACGAGCCGCCATGAGGCAAGGTCGATCCCCGATGCGAGATCGACGGTCGTCTGCACGAAGACCGATTCGAATCGGCTGAGTCCGACTAGCGAGATGCGTAACGGATCCAATGGAACCCTCGGTTTGTTCTGATTGTACGCTTAACCCCAATATAGGTAGCTTGGTGTGGCGCCTGCAATAAGAGGAAGCCGAAATGAGCAGACAAGAAGAATATATGTCCCTTGTCAGGCAGCTCCGAGAAAACGTCCCTGATATCAGCGGCGCGATGATTGCCACCGTTGATGGGCTGTCTATCTGTACCGATTTTCCCGAAGGCGAAGCGGCCCGCATCGCTGCGATGGGTGCATCGTCGATAGGACTGGGTAACCGCATCGCAACAACGACGGATCTCGGTCAGTTGAGCCAGATGATGATCGAGGGCAAGAGCGAGCTTCTCATTATCTACATGGCAGGCCCGGGCGCGATTCTGGCGCTCCGAGCGCCAATCCGCGCGAATCTCGGCCTGATTCGACTGGAAGGCCCGAAGGCCGCGGCCAAGGTCGCCGAACTCGTCGTCGCATAGCCGACGATAACCAGGGAGGTTATCCATCATGGGCGCAAGGCAGCTCTACAACCAGGACGGCCACCAGTTCATCCTGCTCGAAGGTTTCGGCCACGGCGAGATGGTGCCGACGAACCAGGCGGTCATCGCCAACGGTGGTGAGTGCATGCTGCTCGATCCCGGCGGGCACAAGGTCCACTACGACCTGATGAATGAAGTCTCGTCGTTGGTCTCGCTGCACGACCTGAAGTATTTGTTCTTCTCGCACCAGGACCCGGACATCGTCGCGGCGGCCAACGCCTGGCTGATGCTGACGGATGCCGTCGGTTACATCTCCGAGCTGTGGCTGCGCTTCATTCCCCATTTCGGTGTCGATGAACTCCTCATTCCGCGCCTGAAAGGGATACCGGACGCCGGTATGCGGCTCCCGTTGGGCAGTAGCGAAGTCGTATTGCTGCCCGCGCATTTCCTTCACTCTGCCGGCAACTTCCAGGTTTACGATCCGGTGTCAAAGACGCTCTTCTCCGGAGACCTTGGCGCGTCAATAGCGCCGGGTTATGTCGAGGTGACCGACTTCGACGCACACGTGCCGACGATGGAAGGCTTCCACCATCGCTACATGCCGAGCGCTACCGCCAATCGGCTCTGGGCGAACATGGTTCGCGGGCTCGATATCGAACGCATCGTTCCCCAGCATGGCGCCATCTTCCCTGACCGCGCGATGTCGATGCGCTTTATCGACTGGGTGGAAGGTCTGCCCGGGGCGGCCGAGTTCATGACGGAGCTCTACCGGGTTCCCGCGTAGTCGGCGCCACACCGCACACAGCGGGTTTTTATCAGAAGGTAAAGTTATCCCGTCGTCGGCCGACAACCCCCAAGGTGTGTATCGGCTAGAGGATCCACTTTGGACGCGCCCGGGATCTGGCCATTCGTGAAGCGACGATTGGCCGCGCGAAAAGACAGCGAACACGGGCAGGCGCTAGTCCGCGTCGCGCTCGTGTCCATCATCTTCGTCTACTTTTTCACCGACTACTTCGCATCGCGGGTGGACGCCGATGCGCTGGTGTCGGCGCGCTGGCTCGTGTCCATCTCGATCACGATGTCGCTCCTGATCTTCGCAGCGATTGTCTGGAAGCCGGCAAAGTCGGTCACGCGCCGCCTGATCGGCATGCTGCACGACGTCGCCGGGATCTCGCTATCGATGTACTTCGGGGAAGGCGCCGGCGCCGCCGTCTCGGTGATCTATCTGTGGATCACGGTCGGCAACGGTTTTCGCTACGGCGTGCACTACCTCTACGGCTGTGCCCTCCTGTCGCTGAGCGGTTTCGGCCTTGTGTACATGGTCAGCGACTTCTGGCAACAGCAGCCGCTGCTGTCGTTGAACATCCTTCTGGTGATGCTGGCTGTTCCGCCTTACGTCGCCAGTCTGCTGAAATCGCTGCACGCCGCACGCGACGCGCTGCAGCATCAGGCCAGTACCGACAAGCTCACCGGTTTGCTGAGCCGCAGGGAAATGGAGAACGCCGTTGAGACGCTGTTTCACGGCGACGCCCAAGGCCACGTGCTGCTCTATTGCGACCTCGATCGGTTCAAAGAGGTAAACGACATCGCGGGGCATGCCGCGGGCGACAAGTTACTGGCCGACCTCGCGGAGCTCATCAAGAGCTCGGTGCGCAGTGACGACCTGTCGGGGCGCATGGGCGGCGACGAGTTCTGTGTGCTGTTGCGTAGCTGCCGACCCGAACGTGGCAGGAGAATCGCCGAGAAGATTCGCAGCAAGGTCACAGGCTATCGTCTCGCCTGGGGTACCGAGTACTTTTCGGTGGGCGTGAGCATCGGCGTCGCGCCGTCGGACGCGGTGAACGACGCCGAATCGCTGTTCCGCCTTGCCGATGCTGCGTGCTACGCGGCCAAGAACGCCGGTCGCAACCGCGTGCACATCGTCGATCCGGGGTTGGAATTCGTTGACACACAGGAGATTCGCAGGCTGTTCGGCGACTCAGGCAACCACAGTGTGACGAACGGACCGAACGTCGGCCGAGCGTTGAAGCACTGAGGGAATACCCTCGCCGGTTTCTAAGGCGGTTATGGTCGCCGCCCGAGCCGGACGGTTCGATTCAGGTGAGCTGCAGGCCGATGACAGGCTGAACCGACGTCAAGACCGTGTTTGACGTCGAGAATGCCTGCAGCTATAGGTTTGAAGGACGGACGACCTGCCGCCGCTTCCCAAAAGGCGCGGACGGATTCGATAGCCATACTCTTCGATGTTATTGGTCGAGATCCTCGACGAGCTCTACTCGTCGATTGTTTGCCATGCCAGCCTCGTCGCGATTCGAATCCGCCGGAGCGAGAGGACCTATCCCTACCGCCCGCAGTCGATCCTCATCGACGCCGACTGCCAGCAGCGCCTCAACGACCGCAGCGGCGCGTTCTTCTGATAGCTCCAGGTTGTACTCGTAAGAGCCGGACCCGTCAGTGTGACCGACAACGAAGAATCGTTCCGTTGCGCGGCTTCTGACGTAGTCGGCGATCGCCGCAAGTGTTTCCCGGGACTCCGGCCTGATCGTGGCCTTGTCGTGATCGAAGTAGATTCCATCAAGCACAGCTTTGCCGCTGGATGCGATGAGTCGATCGAGTTCGTTGGCAGAACGTATGGCAATCTTCTGGATGTCAAACGCTGCTGATTCGACGATGCTCTGATGAATGACGCGCTCCTCATTGGCATCGTCAGCGCTGAGAACAAGGCTCACGTAGGTGACATTGTCGCCGTCCACGATACGGGCGGTTAACATTGCCGTTTCACCCTTAACGCGTTTACGGACGCCCATCAGGTAGCGGCCTTCATTGTTCAGGTAGTTGTTGATGAACACGCCGACTCCGTCACGGGGCATGTCGAAACACTCGTCGCGCAGGCAAGAGAACAGCAGCTCGGCGTCGAGTTTGCGAAGCGCGGTCTCGTAGTTTCGATAGAGTTGTAGCACGGAGACAGACTTGCCTTTCATCCGATACTGCGTGTTGTGAATCGCTCCTTCGATTCGCTGCAGTGCGATCGACCTTTCGCGGTCGACCTCGACAATCGGGCCCAGGATGACATCCGCTTCATCGTATTCGATGATCGCCTGATCCCGTATTTCGAAACCAGGGTAATGGGCAAGGAGAGGATGGTCGGACGTATCGTCAGCTTTTGCGGCGTTCGAGAAGGCCAGCACCAGTGATGTGCATAGCACGGCTGTCGTTATTCGCATTATCGTAAACCCCGGCAAATCAGCAACACCCGCAATTCTGCCTCAATTTTGTGAACGTTGGCTGAACGACGGGCCTGCCCAATTGAGTGGTGGTCAGGGAGCGGCATTCCTGCGGCGACTAATTCCAGAGCTCGGAGGCAGGCGACTGCTATGCAGGAATGAATCGACGGTCAACCGATCAACACCGTTTGTCCGCATCGTCGACCCTGATTATACGGTCACGGTGGTCGTCACCCGACACTCTGTCTGCAGCAAGCCGTCTCGACAGGACTCTTTCGGGGGCGATGCTGGTTTCTGGCAATTAAGGTTGTCGGAAGAATCCACCTAACTTAATGAATCACGGTCACCCTGGCGGGCGTTTTCCTGTAATTAAAGGTGTCGGAATTCGAATGGCAGCTTTTAGGAAGAGCAGCCGCTCGAAGGTCTTGTTTGGGGAAATCGAAACCTTCCGTAAACGGCCAAAACCAGCCGGTGAAAACATGGGCTAAAGTCGCTCAAGCTGTCGACGGAGGCGTCCGATCTCTCTTGCGCGGCCATCATTCTCTGGCCTTGCTTCCAGCTTCGCAATTTCCTTTTCCAACGCGTGCATTCTCCGCACCTTGCCAACCTCGTGGCCTTCGGCATCCTTACGTCGTAAGCGGAAATATTCTTCGTGCAACGCTTTCCATGCTTCAGGTTTGGACTTCGGCGGGACTGGAGTTTTGTAACCGATGTTGTGGCATTCCTGACCACACGCTGGGCAAAGCACAGCATCACCAGAATAGGGCTCGCGCCTGACGGCGACGTGGCATTTGAAGCAGACAAAATTCCTTTTGCTCATGTTTTGCCACCGAGAAGTCGAAAGATGATGGATGCCCGGACTGGGTCACTGGCAGAAATAATACATCACACAATCTGAGTGGCTGGACTCGGCCAGAACCAGGAAGTCAAACTAACCAGCGTATCGTGGTAATCATACCAACTACGATCAATACTACGAGCGCGACAAGCACCACAGCCAGAACCGCGTTCTGGAATTTCGTTTGCGGTGTATCTTGCGAGTCTTTGAACCACTTCGAGTCCATTTTTCTTACGCCAACCCATTCGCCGAGATCGCTACCCAAGTACTCTCCGTCTTTGAGAGCCGTTTCACACGCTTTGATCAAGCTCTTGAGACCTTTCTCATCCCCTACAATCAGGTCTTCGTGGTCTATCCACTCCGAGCCGTCTCGAAGGTGTGGGCCTTTGTATTTTTCATCAGTCATGCGTCATTACTGCTCAATCTGGTGGGGGAGAAACTGACAAACGGAGGAGATTTGCGACCGGCTAGATTGAGTGATGGGCTGCCAGTCTACCTACGATCATCAGGGCGGCTGAATTCGGCCACTAGCGGTCTCTCGCGAGAGACGAAAAATCGTCCGCGAGCAACTCCAGAGCACCGTCTTCGTGGCACCAGTAGAACACCCGGGGTTTGATCTGGTCACCATCACGAAACATCACGAGCGCGTCACCCGTTCCGTTCTCAGCAATAGCGATTGCATTCTCATGCCATGACGGAAACCCCGACAGCGACTTGGTCTCGACCAGAACGTGGTTTGCCGTTCGGGACAGGCGCTTGCGATCGGTGGTGTCTCTGAGCGGGATCAGGTTCCAATAGTCAGAACCGGCGTTAATTTCTCCGCCGTTGGATCGCATCATCTGCTCTCGGTACGAATCGGGAAACTTCGCGCCGATCTCGGTTTCTGTCGCTCGGAGTTGCTCTTCAGAGAGGTTCAAAGGCATGGAATCCACCTTAAACACGAACGGCTGCTGTGGATCAGCATCTGCAAGTTCATCTCAATTCGCCCGAGCTGCTGGAGTCGGCCAATTGCAGTCATTCGCACGGCAATTCAAATACGAAACTCAGCTCGCCAGATGCCCTTTCCTTGGTAAGTTGGTTAGGTTTTCCGTCGGCGTCCGTGAAAGCAAGAACGAACGAGTTATCGTATACATGTAGGCGGAACCCATTACCTGAAATCAATGCCCGGCCAACCGCTGGAGTCGCAAGATAGTTCCCCCAACCATCGCGGTTAGCAGATAACCATTTCGCGATATCGTCAAATCCTTGGGCACCTGGAACTAGTCCACATTCGAGCGCTTCCGTTATGCCGACCGCAGGCTGCTGATACAGCACAATACTGAAGCGATCTGAGTATTCCGGGTTTATGTCATGGCTTTGTACGCAGCCAGCTAGAATACCAAATGTAAATACCAGCACGGTGATTCGAGTGTGTTTCGTCAATTCATCGCCTTCAGTGCAAGGGGTTCGACCGGCTCGTTTGGATTAACAGCGGAAATCATAGCCCGAACCTGGCGACAGTCTCAGTACGGCCACAAGCCGACGTTAACCCCTCAACAAATTCACCCTTAGCACAGGGTCCGAACTAACTGAGTAATAGCACGGAAAAGTCGGTCGCTACTCCATCCAACTGTCGATAGTTACAGCAATCACATCGCCAACCTCCTTGTCCAGCCCGATGTTTTCTCCTCTGACGCTGTAGGAGAATGAGTGCCCCGATTCAGTTAGACCTCTGTAATCGCAGTGCGTGTAGGGATTCTCCGGATCGTTCCTATCGTGCTCAAGACAATCGGCTAGAACGAAACCAGACCAATTCTCTAACGGCGGCTGTTGATCCTTATCCGGTCTCATTGAGATCAAGTAAAAATAGCGGCCCTTGCGTTCTCTAGTCTTGCAATTCCTGTACAAGCGGAACATTCCGGGAAATCGTCCGTCGTCGTCTGCTATACACGAGCGCGCAAACAGACCTTCTTGCATCCACATTGAGAGCCTAATTTCTCTGACTTCACTGACGTGCTCCTCCGGAATTTTCGCTCTGCTTGCTGCATCAACGTCGACGATTACGTAGGTATCCTGCGGGGTTCCGAAAGAAACCGAACGAAAGCCGTCGACTTTCTCGGCGAGAAATTCCTTATCGAAAGTAACGCCGAACTCTTTGGATGTTACGCGTCGAGCGCCCAGTCGAAAGACCCCGACGTCGGGCCTGAACTGATTTGGCACGATAAAAGTGGAATTAGCATCCGCTTGCTCTTTGCAGGAAACCAGAAAGGCGCATGACGAAACTAGTACCACAAGGAATCTAACCAAAGAGACCAAGCCCTCTACTCATCTTGATCACAACTTGGACACCATAGCTTCCCGAAAATTAGTGCTTCATCCCTAAGTCCAGTCCTTGCTCCACCGAAGGTGTTCGCAGGTAGCCCCATTGCTTGAAAGACCCGAAAATGATAGTCAGCTACCTGTCTTGGGCCAAGTTTCCCCCTTACATAGGATGAAGTCGTGTAGTCTTCTAGCGTTTCCGCCGAATGACCCCCTATCACTAGAAAGCCAGCGTCTGTGAGTGACTCAGTGACGCCAAACTCCTCAGCTTTTAGGAGATAGCGAACGTTTGCCACACACCCATAAAACCACTCGTTATTCACTACCATAATAGCCAAGGGCGCTAGCGGATCACGTGAATCATTCTCACGACTTTGCCAGAAAGAGAGTCTTTCTGCGTCTGTTGAGCCCTCGGCATACTGATCTTGGGATGCGGTCAACCTGAACTCTTGGCCCGGCGAGTGGCTGACGGTCCTTACGGGTTTCAAGCCGAAGCCATAGAGTGTAACGCCAGGCGGAACTATGGGAACGTTCTCTGGAATCACGCCTGCTTTGATAATGGGTCCGCATTGCACCATCTCGTGCGTAGCGTCCTCCCCCATGATTTGTTCGCAACCCGCACTTAGAATTTCACAAAGAAGGTACTGAGCCCAACTAGCTGCCCCAATCGCGCGATCACTACCGTCTTCTCCGGGTACAGAATCCACTATTCCTTCAAGATCCATGTTGGAGCCAAAAAGATCCCTGAGGATGACTATTACCGTCTCGGCCTGAGCGCTGACCCCACCAAGCCCGACAGAATCAAAGTCTTCTAGCTGTCTCATGAAAAAGTACGATGCGGGCGAAAGAACCACATCGGGATCAAGGATGGTGTAGGACTGACCTTGAGTAATGTATGCGTTGATCCACGCAGGCCCGATTCCGAAGTAACGCAGCTGCCAGAACTGATCATAGTAATATCCGGGGCTTGTTATGAACGCATAGGACGTGCGCCAACCTGAGGATACAGCCGTAACGATCTTCAAGGCGTTTTCGTAATAGGTTGAGTCTGTCAAAGCTTTCGCATTTTCGCGGAGAAAAGCCCGTTGATGATCGTCTACTTTCGTCAAGCCAGACGGAGCTCCTCCAGACGCAGAACCCCACACAATATAGTCCCCAATTCCGGAGTTTCCGGATATACCTACATCCAGGTTTCCGTCCATATTGGCATCGCCAATTACGACGTTGGCGTTCGTAAGTTGCCACCCTCTGGCTTGCGTAAGTTGAGTTTGGGTAGCGCTGGCCATCACTGAGAGGTTGCCGTTGTGGTCACTTTGCAATATGAACTCTTCGATAGGCGCAAGATTTTGATCGACGGCGACAACAGCGTAGTCTAGTTTAGTGTCGCCGTTGATGTGGCCGGTTCGTAAACGATAGTTCGGTGGTTGAGTAACCGTACTTACTGAGTCGGAAAAGTTACTGCAGTTACTCGAATCGCAAGCCTTCACCCTGTAGTGCACAACGATGTCTTGCGGCACAGAAAGCCAAGTCTGAAGGTCACTGCCCGAATAGGCCATGGCCCAAAGGCCACCTCCGATTTTCCTTTCCAACTGATAGCTGGTTGCGCCCGGAATTTCTTGCCAAGCGATTACTTGCTGATCAATAACTACATAGGGCGCCGCCTCTAACTGCGGGACTGCCAAACTATTTCCGCTGCCGCCTCCGGATCCACCGCTACCGACAGACACGGACTTTGGAGCGGAATAGTCAGAGGAGCAGAAGAATCCGAAACATGTTTCATGCTCTATTCGATAGGTCCAGGTTCCAGTTGCTAGACCCGAAGCAGCATGAGAACCACCAAACCCTTCGTAAACTGTGACGTAAGGGCCGGACTCGTATTTTCGTTGCAGTCTTTGAATCTCATCCAAGTATGGGTCAGCGGAATTGTTCCATGTAACGATGAAACTTCCGTCTGCATCTGTAGCTGGCACACTAAGGTTGACATTCATGTGAATAGAGAGGCCATCGTCCGCGCTTGCACTTGTTACTGTCAGCGCTGCCACGGTAGCGAGAATGCTCGCGGTATTGGGTTTCGATTGGTTCACACGTTATCCCCTCAAAGACATGATCGTAAACTGGATAGGTACTCGCCGATCAGGCGGAAACTATCGATCGAGACTTTCCCTGATATAGCCTCGAATCGCTTTCAGAGTTCTTGCAGCTTGGTCGTGATTGAGGATGGCTAGGTAAGCATTGATCTGCTCGTCGCAGCTAGCCAAGACATCTTGAACGTTCTCGTGAACCGTAGTTTTGGACGACAGTGCATCGTCAATACAGGTCTTCAAGTCCGCTCTTTCGGTATCAGAGCCGTCGGCGCCCGCGGCAGTGCAAGTTAGTAAAAAGACTAGCGCCAGTAAGCTGCCGCTTCTCAGATTCTTCATATACACCTCTCCCCACAACGTCCTTTGCCGTTTTATCTGCCACCTTCTCTTCGGGCGAGACTTGAGAAAGGACAACTCATTGATCTTCTACCCGCATTTCCACATATGGTCAAATTGTCTCTATCTTTAGTGTTTGGAAGATTCTGCGACTATCTTGTTCGTTTTGAGTTTGAGAAGCGGAAACCGAGTGGGAGAGTGAAATGCGATGTGACGACAGGCACACTTTAGGACTGCGATTAGGGGCCGGCGGCGCAGTGAACCAAGCACCTCAGCCTGCAGGGTGCTTGGATTGGTTTTTTGGCAAGATTCCGACGGGCTGCAATGGGTCTAGGGTGTGTGAAAACCACTCGACCAGTATAATTGGTTTTTCTGGTTCGAGGAGAAGTCCATGAGCGGCTTCATCGAAGGCGAAGATCGCCACCAGGCGACGATGTTTCCCGAGAGTCTGGACGAGTACATCGCTGAAGACAGTGCGGTGCGGGTGATCGATGTGTTCATCGATGATCTCGATATCTCAGGACTTGGCTTCAAGACCGAACCAGCCTCGACTGGCCGACCCGGCTACCATCCCAAGATGATGCTGAAGCTGTACGTGTACGGATATCTCAATCGCGTGCAGTCGTCGCGTCGCCTGGAGCGCGAAGCGCAGCGCAACGTCGAGCTGATGTGGCTGACCGGACGTCTTGCTCCGGACTTCAAGACGATCGCTGACTTCAGGAAGGACAACGGTATCGCGATCCGGCTTGTGTGCGGCGAGTTCGTGATGCTGTCACGCAAGCTTGGGCTGTTCGCCGATGCGTTCGTGGCGATCGATGGCAGCAAGTTCAAAGCAGTGAACACGCGCGACAAGAACTACAGCAAGGCGAAGATGAAGCGCCGTCTTGCTCAGATCGATGAGAGCATCGTACGCTACCTTGGCCAGATCGAGAGTGCTGACCGGGTAGACCCGGGCAACACCGACAAGGTGGATCGCCTTGAGGACAAGATCTCGCCCTTAAAGAAGGAGATGCAGCGGCTAAAAAAGCTCGAAGCCCGGATGCTTGAGTCACCGGGCCAGCAGATCTCACTCACCGATCCCGATGCCCGTTCCATGGCCACCAGTGGCCGCGGCAGTGGCGTGGTGGGCTACAACGTACAGACGGCGGTGGATGCGAAGCATCACCTGATCGTGGCCCACGAAGTGACCAACGTCGGCAACGACCGCAGCCAGTTATACAACATGGCGAGCCAGGCCAAGGAGGCACTGGACGTTGAAGCACTCGACGTCGTTGCCGACCGAGGCTACTACAAGGGCGAGGAGGTCCTCGCTTGCGAACAAGACAACATCACGACCTACCTACCGAAGCCCAACACCTCAGGCAGCGTAAAGAAGGGGCTCTTTAGTAAGCGCGACTTTATCTACCACCCCGAAGATGATGAGTACGAGTGCCCGGCCGGTGAGCGGCTCATCCATCGCTTCACTCGAGAAGAAGGCGGCAAGATGCTGCGCAAGTACTGGTCGTCGGCCTGCCCGAGCTGCCCGATGAAGGCGAAGTGCACGACCGGAAAGAACCGGCGTGTTGCTCGCTGGGAGCATGAGCACGTTCTTGAAGAACTGGAACGTCGCCTCGATCGAGAGCCCGATCGAATGCGCGTGCGAAGAGTGACCTCGGAGCATCCGTTCGGCACGCTAAAGGCATGGATGGGTGCGACGCACTTCCAGACGAGGACGCTGCAACGTGTCAGTACCGAGATGAGTCTGCACGTGCTCGCCTATAACTTAAGGCGAGTGATCAACATCATGGGCGCCAAGCCGCTGATGGCAGCAATCCGATCGCCCTGAACGACGCAAAGCGTCGTTCGTTCGCAAATCCGAACAACAAAAATACGGAAAAGAAGAAAACGTCCGGCAGAAACATCGATGCCGGTGGCCTAACTCGCTCCAAGAGCCGTGAAAAGGCGAGTTATCACACAGCCAGGGTCACGAGCAGAGATTATAATTGACGCCGACCCAGAGACT
>JAAUXY010145391.1_pt1 | contig 13372 bp, 17 predicted proteins | sample 7278121 | NCBI WGS metagenome assembly JAAUXY01 (sample SAMN14350117, study PRJNA611818) | marine sediment metagenome | isolation source: surface marine sediment (1.8m) | place: French Polynesia: Moorea | collected 2018-08 | reverse complement strand
TCGGGCCTAGGTCGCTCTCGGTCATCCCTGACCTCCGCGACATTCGGACAATCCTGTCCATCACGGCCCTCCCACCAGCGCTTAACGAGTATCTCCGGCCCGCGGCGCGCTATCTGGCTTGGCAGGCGCATCGACCGGGGAGGTCTTCGAGCGTCGTACGCAGCGCAGCGACGCATGGATGCCAAAGCAAGCGGAGTCCGATGCGAGCCCGACAGGGATGTCGGGCGAGGTTAAGTGAGAAGACCTCCCCGGTCGATGCGCCTGCCAACCCATGTGTGATAATTGAATGCCATGGATAAATCGCGATTGAGATGGCAATGCCGTCGCGGGATGCGCGAACTCGACCAGCTGCTGGTGGGCTACCTCGAGGATCACTTCGACACGGCCAGCGAGCCGGAAAAGGGAGCGTTCCAGTCGCTTTTGGAGCTGTCGGACCCGGAGCTGATCGGTTACCTGTTGGGCAAGGAACGACCCCCTAAGGAGCCGATGGCCCGTGTCGTCGACTGCATACGTCGCGGTCCTCGCGACCAGTAAGACGTTGCGCCGTCTCGTACTGTCGAGCGGTGCGATTCTGCTCGTCTCGGGCCTGGCATGCATCGCATCGCTGCCGCTGGATTTGGCGGGCCGGTTGGTACTCGTGGTCGTCTGGGTTTACGTCACCGGCAGAGAGATTCGCGTGCACCGCCGCGCATATATGACATTTCGCTATATGAGCATCGATCCGCACGGCAATGTCAGCCTGTACGGTCACGGCGGTGGCGCAACGGCGGCGAATATCAGCGCCGGCAGCGTGCTTCTGCAGAAACTCGGCTGGCTTCGGCTGCGCACCTTGGATGGCCGCTGTTTTGGCGAGCTGATGGCGGGTAACTGCCGGAAAAACAAGGACTGGCGGCGCCTCCAGGTCATCTGGCGGCACCTTTGAGCACCTGCTACCATTTTTGCAGCGGGAACGGTGTCACATAATGCGAAGAAAACGTACGCAAGCTAGAACTTTCGACCCGGTACCCGGTCTATCGGGGTGTCGTGCCGGTGCGCGAAGGGAATCACAGGGCGCTCTGCATGTCGAATGAATCGACCGACGCACAGCTGGTCAAACGAGTCCAAAAGGGGGACAAAGGTGCGTTTGATTTGCTGGTGCTCAAGTACCAGCACAAGATCGTCAACCTGGTAATGCGATATGTACGGGATCCGGAGCAGGCACTCGACATCACCCAGGAGGCCTTCATCAAGGCCTACCGTGCATTGCCGCGTTTTCGTGGGGACAGCGCTTTTTACACGTGGATGTACAGGATCGCCGTGAACACCGCGAAGAATCATCTGGCCGCGCAGCGCAGGCGTCCCATGGACGTCGAGCTCGACCTGCAGGATCCCGAGCAGTACGACCTGCACGCCAAGCTGAAGGAAACCGACACGCCCGAGGGCGTGACGCTCAGCAATGAGCTCAAGCAAACGGTCGAGAAGGCCATCGCGGCACTGCCGGACGATCTCCGGACGGCGATCATTCTTCGCGAACTCGACGGCATGAGTTATGAGGAGATCGCCCAGACGATGGAGTGTCCGGTTGGTACGGTGCGATCAAGAATTTTCAGGGCCCGCGACGCAATCAGCAAGAAAGTCGGGGCACTTATTCGTTAGGCGACGACAGCCGCCTGGCAATGGTAAACGAAGTGGTGGGACATGAACGAAACAATAAGAATGCAGATATCTGCGTTCGTCGACGGTGAGCTGCCGGCCAACGAAGCCGAACTCCTGCTACGGCGAATGAGTCAGGACGCGGATCTTCGCGCGCAGGTCTCCGAATACCTGGAGATCGGACGCGTCATGCGCGGCGAGGCCAGCGTGCCGGGCATGGACGGCTTGCGCGACCGGATTGGCGCGGAGCTCGACTACGGAACCACTGAGCCGGTCGAACTGGCCGCGGACATCGATCGGCCCCGCCGATGGCAGCCGCTCGTCGGCATTGGCGTGGCAGCAACGGTCGCGGTGGCAGCGATTTTTGCCTCGCGGCAAACCGGCATCGAGCCATCGGAAACCGACGCGCTGCTTGCCGACCAGGTCGTCGAATCGGTCGAAGGTGACAGCTACACGGTGCCCAGCAACCAGGACGTGTTGAGGCAATACCTGATGAGCCACGGCGAGGAAACCTCGAACCTCGGCAACAACGGAATCAATGCCCGCTGGGTTTCGTTGGAATTCAGCCAGGAAGTTGCGTCGGAAAACCCGGATGACGCGGAAATCGAGGAAGCAGACGAGGACGCGGTGCCGCAAGGCGAGTAGCTTCTGATGATGTCGAGAGCGACGGGACACTGGCAACTGGCTGCGGCACTCATCGGAGCAGTCGCGTTCCATACATCCGCGGCACTCGCCGACACCGGGTCACCGCAGGACTGGCTCGACCGCATGGCGGATGCGGTTCAGAGCACAAATTACGAAGGCACGGTCGTGCGCGTGCGCGGTGGCGAGGCTGAATACCTCAAGGTCGTGCATGTCGTAGCCGAAGGCGTCATACGGGAAAAGGTCATCGCCCAGGAGGGCAATGGCCTGGAGATCATCCGCAATGGCAATGAAGTGCATTGCATACTCCCGGACCGCAAGTCTGTGCTGGTAGAGGAATGGGACAACCAAAGCACGCTGTTTTCGACGCTCCCGTCCAGCGATATTCGTTTCGGCGGAGACTACGATGTCGCCATCGTGCGCAAGGAACGTGTCGCTGGCCGGCAGGCGGTGCTGCTCGCGATCCGGCCGCACGACGAGTATCGCTACGGCCACAGAATCTGGCTCGACGTTGAAACAGGATTCCCGCTGCAGACCCATCTTGTCAACAATGGCGAGGCAATCGAGCAGGTCAAGTTTGCGGACATCAGCCTGGACGAGGACATCCAGATCAGTTCGCTGGATCCGTCCTACAGCATCGATACGTTTACGTGGATCGCCCATCCGGTACGAGGCCCGGTGCAGCCGGTGGAATCCGACTGGCAAGCGACCGAGCTGCCGAGCGGTTTCAAACCGGTGCTCGTACATGCAGAGGAAATGCCCGGCGCCGGGGGGCTGGTCACTCACATGATTTACAGCGACGGTATTGCCAGCGTATCGGTCTTCATCGCGGCCAGTGAAGGTGCGGACATCAAGGGCAGCTCGAGGATCGGCTCGACCAATTCCTACAGCGTCAGCACCGAAGACTTCGTAATTACGGCCGTCGGCGAGGTGCCGGCAGTAACCGTCAGGCAAATCGCAGCCTCAATGCAACGTCGCTGATCGCGCGCTGCGTTACACTCTTTCAATGAACCCCGTGCAAGGCAAGGTCTTGTCGATCTCCGCTCCGGATGATGCTCGGAGGGCGTCACTCGAGGTCGATGCTACGTCCGCGTGCCCGCGCTGCCTGGCCGGAAAAGGATGCGGCGCCGGGGTCTTCGGAGCCAGTCGCGCGGGCCATCACGTAGAAGCGCTGGTCGCGCCGGGCATCAGCTTGCGTGAAGGGCAGCGGGTACGTGTGGAACTCGAGGCTGGAAACGTTCTGCTCGCCGCAGCGATTGCCTACGGTCTGCCGCTGGCCGGCGCCCTGCTTGGCGCGCTGCTCGCGTGGTCGACGGGCTCCGGCGACGCCGTCGCCGCCGTGCTCGCCGTGGCCGGCCTCGTGGCCGGAATCTCCGCAGGCCGCTGGCACCTGGCCCGCAGAAGGTGCCTGCGGCACTTTACACCTGTGGTGACGGGCATCCTGTCGGACGCGGACTGAATGCCGGTTTTGTGCGTATACAGCCGCCGGGGCTGCCACCTGTGCGAACAGCTGATCGAGGATCTGCTGCCGCTTGCCAGGGATCGCCTGGACGTCGAGATCCGGGACATCGACACCCGCGATGACTGGCGGGATGCCTACGACATCCGGGTGCCCGTCGTCGAGTACGAGGGGCAGGTAGTCTGCGAATTCCATCTCGATCGGCAGGCGATCTCCGCTATACTCGCCGCCCAGCCATGAAACACATCCGCAATTTCTCGATCATCGCCCACATCGATCACGGCAAGTCGACGCTTGCCGATCGGTTCATCAGCCATTGTGGCGGGTTGTCAGATCGCGAGATGGCCGAGCAGGTGCTCGATTCGATGGATCTCGAGCGTGAACGCGGCATCACGATCAAGGCGCAAAGCGTGTCACTCGACTACACGGCGGGCGACGGAGAGGTTTACAAGCTCAACTTCATCGACACGCCCGGCCACGTCGACTTCTCTTACGAAGTGTCGCGCTCTCTTGCGGCTTGCGAAGGCGCCTTGCTGGTCGTAGATGCCGCACAGGGCGTCGAGGCCCAGAGCGTCGCCAACTGCATTACGGCAATCGATCAGGGGCTCGAGGTTCTGCCGGTGCTCAACAAGCTGGATCTGCCGGCGGCGGACCCGGACAAGGTTATCGCCGAGATCGAGGACATTATCGGCATCGAGGCGGAAGACGCCATACCCGTCAGTGCCAAGACCGGCGATGGCGTGCCGGAGTTGCTGGAGCACATCGTAGCCGAGATTCCACCACCCGAGGGCAAAGCCGATGGCCCGTTGCAGGCACTGATCGTCGATTCCTGGTTCGACAACTACGTTGGCGTCGTGTCGCTGGTGCGTGTAGTCAACGGCAGGCTCGCCAAAGGCAGCAAGATCACGATCATGTCGACGGGCGATACCTACGTTGCAGACCGTGTCGGCTGCTACACACCGAAGATGCGGGACCTGGATGCGTTGGAGACGGGTGAGGTGGGATTCGTCATCGCCGGAATAAAGGATATCTACGGCGCGCCGGTCGGCGATACGATAACGCTTGCGAAGAACTCGTGTAACGAGCCGCTTCCCGGATTCAAACAGGTGCAGCCGCGCGTGTTCGCCGGCCTGTTTCCCATCAACTCCGATGACTACGAGAGTTTTCGCGAAGCGCTGCAGAAGCTGCGGCTCAACGATGCGGCGTTGCACTTTGAGCCGGAAACATCGGCTGCGCTGGGATTCGGTTTCCGCTGCGGATTCCTCGGCATGCTGCACATGGAAATCGTGCAGGAGCGCCTCGAGCGCGAATACGATCTTGAACTCATCACGACGGCGCCAACCGTCGTGTTCGAAATTCTTGATACCAAGGGTGAGTCTTTTCACGTCGACAATCCGTCGCGGTTACCTCCCCAGAACGAGATTGCCGAGCTTCGCGAGCCGATCATATCGGCGAATATTCTCGTGCCGGAAAAATACGTCGGTGCCGTGATCAAGCTCTGCGTCGAAAAGCGCGGCGTGCAAAAGCACATGCGATACCTGGGTGGCCAGGTTTCACTCGACTACGAGATGCCCCTGGCCGAGGTCGTACTCGACTTCTTCGATCGGCTCAAGTCCGTAAGCCGGGGGTTCGCATCGTTCGACTACCACTTCCTCCGCTTCGACCCGGCAGATCTCGTTCGTCTGGACGTCCTGATCAACAAGGAGCGGGTCGATGCGCTGTCAGTCATAGTCCACCGTGCAAAGGTGCGAACCCGGGGGCGGGAGCTCGTTGAGAAGATGCGTGAGCTGATACCACGGCAGATGTTCGACGTCGCCATTCAGGCATCTATCGGCAGTCAGATCATTGCGCGCAGCAACGTGAAGGCGCTTCGAAAGAACGTCACGGCCAAGTGTTACGGTGGTGACGTATCGCGCAAACGCAAGTTGCTCGAGAAGCAGAAGGCTGGCAAGAAACGCATGAAACAGGTAGGTTCCGTCGAAATCCCGCAAGAGGCATTCCTCGCCGTGCTGCGAGTCGAGAAATGAGCATCAATCTGGCACTTATTCTGACGGTCCTGACTGCGTTCACAGGCATCGTCATCCTGATCAACAAGTTCGTCTGGAAGCGGGCGACAGCTGACGACGACGTCGAGCGCAGCTGGCAGGACACGATGGTCGAGTATTCGCGCTCGTTCTTTCCGGTGCTTCTGTTCGTGCTGATCATCCGGTCGTTCATCTTCGAGCCGTTCCGGATTCCGTCAGGGTCGATGGAACCGACGCTGCTGAAGGGCGACTTCATCTTCGTCCAGAAGTTTGCCTACGGCCTGCGCCTGCCCGTGACCGAGACCAAGATCTGGGAGACGGGACAGCCGCAGCGCGGCGACGTCGTCGTGTTTCGCTTTCCGCCGGATCCCGGAATCAACTACATCAAGCGCATTGTCGGCCTGCCTGGCGACGAAGTTCGCTACGAACGCCACAGGCTGACGATCAATGGCGAAGAGATTCCACTGCGCCAGGCGCCCGATGCAACGCGAAGCGATCCGCGATTCATAGAGACGTTGGGAGAGCGAGAACACGATATCTACGTCTGGAGCCCGTCGTTCTCGCAGATGGACGGTACTTACGTGGTTCCGGAAGGCCATTTCTTCGTGCTCGGCGACAATCGCGACAAGAGCAAGGACAGCCGGTATATCGGCACCATTCCGGAGACCCATCTGGTCGGCGAAGCGGTGCGAATCTGGATGCACATCGATGGCCTGAGTTGGCCACGCTGGGACCGCATCGGCACCAAGATTCAATAATGAGCGATAAGTCACTGATTTGACCAATAATTCTGGTATATGCTGTAAAATCAATGACATCGCAAGCCTGTGCCAGGCTTGCAGCGCGGAGTATCTGGTATGAACGGCACAAAAAGGCAGTGGGTCAGCGCCCGCCGGCAAGCGGGAATGACGACGCTGGGCCTCATCATTCTGGTGATTTTTGTCGGCCTGTTCGTGTTCGCCGGTATCCGGCTGACCCCGGTTTACCTCAACTACATGAAGGTTGCCGGTGTGGTCACCGGCGTGCACAAGGAATTTGACGGCCAGAAAGCCAGCACCGCTGCCGTCCGAAAGTCCATCCAGCGCCGTCTGAACGTCGAAACCATCGGAGAAATAAGCTGGCAGGACTTCAAGGTGAGCCAGGTCGACGGCGGAATCCAGCTCGCGGTCGACTACGATCACACCACGCCATTTATCGCTAACCTCTCGTTTACGGTACATTTCGACAAGACGGTACTGATTCGCCGCTGACTGAGCGAGACTATTGGACAAAGCCCGGCGCTGGCTCGAAGAAAACCTGAACTATCAGTTTGAGGACGATGACCTGTTCCGACAGGCGTTGACGCATCGTAGTGCCTCCGGACTGAACAACGAGCGCCTCGAGTTTCTCGGTGATGCCGTGCTTGATTTCGTGATTTCGAATGCGCTCTATGCATCCCACCCCGATGCCGACGAGGGCGATCTCAGTCGCTTGCGGGCATCGCTGGTCCGGGACGCCTCGCTCGCCGGCATCGCGCAGGGCCTGGGGATAGGCGACCATCTGCATCTCGGCGGCGGAGAACGCAAATCCGGTGGCCACCGGCGCGAGTCCATACTCGCCGACGCACTCGAGGCCATGTTCGGCGCCGTCTACCTCGACTCCGGTTTTCCGGCAGCACGTAAGCTGATCGAATCGCTATTTGCGGAGCGCCTCGCCAACCTGCCCGACGTCGACGAACTACGGGATCCGAAGACACGCTTGCAGGAATGGCTGCAGGCGCGCAAGAGGCCGCTGCCTCAATACGAGCTGGTTGACGTCAGCGGCAAAGCACATCGTCAGCGCTTTCGCGTGCGCTGCAGCATAACCGACGATGACGTTAGTGCAACCGGAGAAGGTTCGAGTCGCCGCAATGCAGAGCAACAGGCTGCGGAGCGTGTGTTGCTCGCCCTCAAGGAAGGCGGCGAACAGTGACCAGCGACGACTTCCGTTGCGGTTTCGTTGCCGTTGTCGGTCGCCCGAATGTCGGCAAATCCACGCTGATCAACCGCATTGTTGGCAGCAAGGTGAGCATTGTCACGGCGAAGCCTCAGACGACGCGTCACCGGATTCTCGCCGTGCACAACTGCAAGAATGCGCAGATCGTCTTTGTCGACACGCCAGGACTGCACCGAAAGGCGGGCAAGGCCATGAACAGGCTCATGAATCGTGCCGCCGTGAACGCGCTTGCGGACGCAGACCTCGTCGTATTTGTCTGCGAGGCGATGCGCTGGACGGAGGAAGACGCCGATGTTCTGAAGCGCGTCAAATCGGTCAAAGCGCCCGCGATCGCCGTGCTTAACAAGGTGGACAAAGTACATCCGAAGGAGCGCCTGTTCGATGCGCTTGCCGAGATGTCCGAACGTCACGACTTCGCCGAGGTTATGCCGCTGTCTGCGCACAAGGGCACCAACGTCGACACCCTCGAGGCACTGATTCCCGGGTTTCTCCCGGAGTCTCCGCCGCTATTTCCACCAGAGATGCGTACCGATCGAAGCGCCGAGTTTCACGCGGCCGAACTGATTCGCGAGAAGCTCACGGTATTGCTCAGGCAGGAAGTACCCTACGGGCTGACGGTTCAGATCGAGCGGTATGACAGCGGCGCCGACGGGATCGACATGCAGGCTGTGATCTGGGTGGAACGATCCAGTCAGAAAGGAATCGTCGTCGGCAAGCAGGGTCATGTGCTCAAGAAAGTCGGAAAGGCGGCACGGCTCGAGCTCGCCGACGAACTCGGCTGTCCTGTGCATCTAGAGCTGTGGGTGAAGGTCAAGGAAAACTGGGCCGACGACGAGAGAGACCTGCTGACGCTCGGCTACGAGTCGCCCTGATCGGCGATGAGCACTCACGCGCGTGTACAGCAAGAGACGGCGTTCATCCTGCACCACCGTCCATTCAGGGATTCGAGCCAGATCCTCGATGTCTTGAGCCGCGAGCATGGCAAGATTGCCGTTGTTGCGCGCGGCAGCCGCGGCGCGCGCTCGAAACTGAAGGGCGTACTGCGGCCGTTCCTTCCCTTGCGACTGTCCTGGGTCCAACGCTCTGAGCTCGGCACATTGACGGGCGCGGAGAGTGCGGGAGAACCGCTCAGTCTGACTGGCGATGCGCTGATGGCAGGCTACTATCTCAATGAGCTACTGCTGAACTTTTTGCACAGGCACGACCCGCAGCCGGAAATATTCGATCTGTACGCGCAGGCGCTGCACGAACTCCGCGCAGGGGAGGACATTGCCGCCACCCTGCGCCGGTTCGAGATCGTACTCCTCGAGCTCCTCGGGTATGCGCTGAACCTGGATCATGAATCCGGTTCTCAGCAGCCTCTGGACCCGGCACGCTGCTACGAGTATCGCGTCGAGCAGGGGCCGGTTCCCGTAACTCGCACGGCGGGTCTCATGGTATTCACGGGTAGCATGCTCGGCCAGATCGCGCGGCAGCAGTTCGACGATCCGGAGACCTTGCGGTCTGCGAACCGCTTGTTGCGGCAGGTGCTGGCATTCCACCTCGGCGGAAAAGAGCTGAAAACGCGCAAGGTACAGGCCGAGCTTCGCGCTGCTAGAATACGCCACTCGCAAACCGGGCCCGATCAATGACAGCCAGAAACCCGATCCACCTCGGCGTAAACATCGACCACGTCGCGACCTTGAGGCAGGCGCGCGGCACGAGTTACCCGCGTCCCGTTCAGGCGGCGTTGATGGCGGAGCAGGCCGGTGCGGACAGCATTACGGTGCACCTGCGTGAAGACCGGCGCCATATTCAGGATTCTGATCTCACCGAAATCAGCGAGGTCATGAAGACGCACATGAATCTCGAGATGGCCGTGACCGATGAGATGCTCGGCATTGCTGAGCGCATTGCCCCGACCGACGTGTGTATGGTGCCCGAGAAACGCGAGGAACTGACGACCGAGGGCGGGCTCGACGTGGCGAGCCAGATCGGGCGTGTGTCTGATGCCTGCGCACGACTTGCGGATGCCGGGATACGGGTGTCGCTGTTCATTGACCCGGAAGAGCGACAGCTGGATGCGGCCGTCGCTGCCGGTGCGCCGGTTGTCGAATTGCATACCGGCCGCTATGCCGATACCGAAGGCACAGAGCGAGACGATGAGCTCGAACGTATCGTCGAGGCAGCTCGCTACGGCCACAGGCTTGGCCTGGTGATCAATGCGGGACACGGCCTGCACTACGACAACGTCAAGGCCATTGCCCGAATTCCGGAGATCGTCGAACTCAATATCGGCCATTCCATCATTGCCCGGTCGGTATTCGACGGGTTGTCCGACGCCGTCAGCGAGATGAAACGGCTGATGCTCGAAGCGCGTGCGGAGTAACGTGGCGTGATTTTTGGTGTTGGCACCGACGTCGTCGAGCTCTCGCGCATCCAGGCCACTTACGACCGTTTCGGCGAGCATTTCGTAAGGCGCATCCTGATGCCCGAGGAGCTCGAGCTCTTCCGACGTTCGAAATGGCCGGTGCGCTTCCTGGGTATGAGATTTGCCGGCAAGGAGGCCGTGGTCAAGGCGATGGGTACCGGGTTTCGGCACGGCGTGTGGTTGCGAGACGTCGGCATCACCAACAACAGCTGGGGCCGGCCGCTCGTCATCTGGTCGGAACGCGGTCGCAAAGTCTGTGACGAACTCGGGATCGGGGCAGGGCACGTGAGCCTGACGGACGATGCCGGCCTCATCATTGCGTTCGCTGTTGCCGAGGTGGCAGCGGGTTCATAGGACGATAGATATGCATTGCTTTTCCTTCGACATTGAGACGATTCCGGACACGGAGCTTGGCCGGCGCCTGTACGACCTCGACGGTTTGTCGGACGACGACACCGCGAGCGCCATGCTGTTCAAACGGCTGCAAGCGACGGGCAGCGAGTTTCTGCCGTTGCACCAGCATCGCGTCGTTGCGATTTCGGTCGCGCTCCGAAGCGGCGATGCATTCAGAGTCTGGACCCTGGGTGACGAGGACGCCGGGGAGGCCGAAATCATCCGACGTTTCTACGACGGCATCGAGCGATACTCGCCCGACCTGGTTTCGTGGAATGGCGGTGGCTTTGACCTGCCGGTGCTTCACTACCGGGCGCTGCGGCATGGTATCCAGGCACCACGTTACTGGGAGACCGGCGACAACGATCGCGATTTCAAGTGGAACAACTACCTGAGCCGTTACCACTGGCGTCACGTCGACCTCATGGATGTTCTGGCGAACTTCAACAACCGCGCATTCGCGAAACTCGACGAAATCGCCGTGATGCTGGGTTTTCCGGGCAAACTCGGGATGAGTGGCGACAAGGTGTGGAAGAAATACCGGGAAGGCGGCATCGCCGAGATTCGGAATTACTGTGAAACCGACGTGCTGAACACGTGGCTGGTTTTCCTGCGTTTCGAACACATGCGGGGAAACCTCGACGACAAGCAGCTCGAACGCGAATACGCGCTCGTGCGTTCGACGCTCGAATCCCTGGATCAACCACACCTGCACGAATTCCTCGAGGCCTGGGCGGCAAGCTGACAGATTGCCGCGATGAACCGCAAGAAGAGGGAGCCGGAGACGGCGCGCATCGATTCGTCAACGCACGACGGTCGCGGGATAGCCGCGACAAGTGGCAAGAAAGTATTCGTCGCGGGCGCACTCGAGGGGGAACGAGTGCGTTTCATGCGCCGCAAATCCCGTCGAAATTTCGACGAGGCAGAGTTGTTGGAGGTGCTGGAGTCGTCCCCCGACCGCATTGACGCGCGATGCGATGCGTTCGGGCGGTGCGGCGGTTGCTCTCTGCAACACGTCAGCAGTGAGCAGCAGCGACGCATCAAGTCCCAGGCGTTGCAGGATAATTTGCAGCGCATTGGCAACGTAGAGGCAAACAGCTGGCTCGATCCGATCACGGGAGCGGAGTGGAACTACCGCCGCCGGGCCCGGCTTGCGGTAAAAGACGTTGCTGCGAAAGGGCGAGTGCTCGTCGGGTTCCGCGAGCGCATGGCGCCTTTCATCACCGACATGCATCGATGTGAGGTTCTCGCCGCTCCGGTTGATGCAATGATCGACGATCTCAGCGAGCTCATAGGGCGCCTGTCGATTCGTGCGCGGCTGCCACAGATTGAAGTTGCAGTCGCGGAGAACGCGATGGCGCTGGTCTTCCGGGTCCTCGACACGCCCACGCCGGCGGACCGCGAAACGCTCGTATCCTTCGCCGAGACCGCTGGCCTGCGGGTGTACCTGCAAACGGGCGGACCGGAATCCGTTGAATTGCTGCACCCGGCGCGCATCGACGAATCTTTGTACTACACGCTGCCAGAATTCGACCTCAGGATCGATTTCGAACCGACCGACTTCGTCCAGGTCAACGCGGACATCAATCGCCGCATGGTGCACTCGGCCATCGAGTATCTGGAACCGCGCAACGATGACCGTGTGCTGGACCTGTTCTGCGGCATCGGTAATTTCTCGTTGGCGCTCGCGCGCAGGGCAGGCCACGTACTCGGCATCGAGGGAGAGGCGTCACTCGTAAGGCGCGCGGAAGCAAACGCGGCGGGAAACGGCCTCGACAACGCGTCCTTTGCGGTTGCGGATCTCAGCAAGATCGACGGCACCGAAATCTGGATGCGCGAGCATTGGGACAAGGTGCTGCTCGACCCGGCGCGCAGCGGTGCAGATCAGGTCGTCAGTCGCATGCAGCAAATCGGACCGGCCAGGATCGTTTACGTTTCGTGTCATCCCGGAACGCTTGCTCGCGATGCGAGGACGCTGGTGCACGAACAGGGTTACACGCTGGATTCGGCAGGAATCATCGACATGTTCCCGCAAACGGCACACGTCGAGTCAATTGCTATATTCACAAAATAGTAATGTAATGGGACCGATGTCTCTCGGACCCGTAATGCTCGACGTTGACGGTCTGACCCTGACCCCGGCAGACCGCGACCTGCTGCGAGAGCCGGCGGTAGGCGGCGTAATCCTGTTCGCTCGGAATTACGAGTCGCCGGAACAGATCGCCGACCTCGTCGCCGACATCAGGGCGCTCCGGCGACCGCCATTGCTGGTCGCCGTCGATCACGAGGGCGGGCGAGTGCAGCGGTTTCGTGACGGGTTCACCAGGATGCCGCCGATGCGACGGATCGGCCGCACGTACGATAGCGAACCCGGAGATGCGGTCACGCTTGCCCGCAAAGCTGGCTGGCTGATCGGCTCGGAGCTGCGCGCCGTCGGGGTCGACCTCTGTTTCGCGCCGTGCGTAGACCTGGACTGGGGGATCAGTGAAATCATCGGCAATCGCGCGTTCCACGGCAGGCCGGCCGTGGTCGCCGAATTGGCGACGGCGTTTTCGAACGGTCTGCGAAGCGCGGGCATGGCGGCGGTTGCGAAGCACTTTCCCGGGCACGGCGCGGTCATCGCGGATTCTCACCTGGCGCTGCCGGTCGATCGCCGAGCGTATGGCGATCTCCTGGACGACATGCGCCCCTATGACACGCTCATCAGTAACGGCCTTGCCGCTGGTGTGATGATTGCGCACGTCGTGTACAAGCAAATCGACGACTCGCCTGCCGGTTTTTCGGTGCACTGGATTCAGAACGAACTGCGTGGTCGCCTGGGCTTCGGCGGCGCCGTGT
>JAAUXY010127426.1_pt1 | contig 13376 bp, 4 predicted proteins | sample 7278121 | NCBI WGS metagenome assembly JAAUXY01 (sample SAMN14350117, study PRJNA611818) | marine sediment metagenome | isolation source: surface marine sediment (1.8m) | place: French Polynesia: Moorea | collected 2018-08 | reverse complement strand
TAGGTTCCATCTCCATTATCTACTAGTGTAGAGATCGAAGTGTCTGAAATCGTGGTTACAGCACCTCCTGCATCGGTAAAGTCGTAGGTACCATTGCCATTATCCACCAGCGAAACCGTACCGGCAGCTGCATTGATCTCATCAATAGCATCCTGTACATTGGTCGCTGTCAGACCTGAAGTGGTATTATCATAAGGGTTAGCAGCCGCATTGGTGTCAATCACCTGGGCAGCCCCAGTCTCATCCGTGTAAGTATAGGTTCCATCTCCATTATCTACTAGTGTAGAGATCGAAGTGTCTGAAATGGTCGTAACAGCTCCACCGGCATCGGTAAAGTCGTAAGTGCCATTACCATTATCCACCAGCGAAACCGTACCGGCAGCTGCATTGATCTCGTCAATGGCATCCTGAACATTGGTCGCTGTCAGACCTGAAGTGGTATTATCATAGGGGTTAGCAGCCGCATTAGTATCAATCACCTGGACAGCCCCAGTCTCATCCGTGTAAGTATAGGTTCCATCTCCATTGTCTACTAGTGTGGAGATCGAAGTGTCTGAAATGGTGGTTACAGCACCTCCGGCATCGGTAAAGTCGTAGGTACCATTACCATTATCCACCAGCGAAACCGTACCGGCAGCTGCATTGATCTCATCAATGGCATCCTGCACGTTTACTGCGGTAAGTCCGGAAGTTGTATTATCATAGGGGACTTCAGCTGCTGTTTGATCGTCCGTGCCTAAACTGCTCAGTGGAACAGACAAAGTACCTGCACTATCAGTGATCTCAAGATCTCCTGCATTCACTGCGAAACCTGTATTCACCTCATTGGCAGAGTCGGCATCTGCATCATCAACATTTATATTGATGGTGTTGCCATCCTCGATACTAATATTACCCGCAGCACCGGAGGTAGAGATCGTCTGATCATCACTACCTGCATTATCCAGTGCAGATAAGTCTACATTCACGGTATTACCATCCTCGATAGTAAGGGAAAGTACATTGGTACCAGGATTAAAGGTAAAATTCTGAAGATCCTGGTCGTCAGTAGAGGTCAGTTCCCAGGAATCCCCATCCCAGAAGTAAATCACACCTGTATTGGTGTTTACATAGATGTCCCCCGTATCGGCACCACCCGGAGTGGTATCTCCAGGATTAGTGACTGCTGTACCACTAAGCACCTCACAGTTACATTGGTCCTGTAAGGTTACGGTAGTTTGCGAATAGGCAAAACCGCTGAATAGCAGCAGTAATAGTAGTAATTTCTTGCCCATGATTCTAGTTAACTTATAAGTCATTTATTCTTTTTAAGGCCTGCAGTGCCTATTAGCAAGGAACATTGAAAATCAGCCCGACTTTCAGCTCCGTTGCATCCAAACAATCCTAATTGTGAATTTTTAAAACCGGTCTATGAAACAGAGGGGAACGATTTACCAACCCCTGAATCGGGTTGGCAGCCAATGAATCTCGTGTGAGTTGACAATTCATAAAGTCGGTCAAGTCATTCATAATTTGGGTGTTAGTCTTTCTATCTGCTTGTTAAACAGTATAATAACAACGTACAAATTTATGTTTAAGCCTAGCTGTGGAAAATAAATGTTGTGTAAGTGTTAAAATGCAGTATGAAGGTGCCAAATCTTGAGGTCATTCATCGATTTTTTTTAAAATCAGCCTTTGTTCGTTGGTCGATCATCCCCCGAAATACAACGCTTGTCGAAGGACGATATGTAAGAAAAATCGACAAGTGGTAAAAGAGGTATTTTAGTTCCTATTTACCCGGTAAGTAATCTTCCTGTTGGTAATAACTGTATTCACCTGAATTGTGAGCGAAACCGTGTTAGAAATGGTATTTGTACAGGAAAAAGCTGAATTGCTAAGAACCACTCTGTATTGATTGCCGTTTTCAGCGGTTGTAGGCGCTGTAATAGTAAGCGTACTAGTAGTTGTTCCACTGTAAATACCTGTATCTGTGAGATCTATCCAGGTACCGCTAAAAATTTGCCATTGATAGATGTCTGCATTAGTGGCTGTTACGGTATAGGTAGCCACACAACCCGGACAGGTAGTGGCATCTGTTGGTTGAACTGTAATAGATGGTGCACTTCCAGATTCCAGGAAGTCGTAAACCAGATTAGAATCGTTATCATCCGGTGTAGTATAACCATCTGATCCTGAAGTTACTACCCCGTTTGCATCCACGGTGACGGGAGATGGCCCTAAATAACCATCTGAATCATCATCAGTAAACCCTGCCTCTACTACATCGTTACATCCGTCATTATCACTGTCTGATTCCAGGCTGTTGAGATTACCATCACTATCGGCATCGCATCCCGGGGCTCTACTCGCAGTCCAGAGTATGGCCCGTACCAAAAGAAGCTCTCCATTGGCATTGAATCCTCCGTTTGCATTTGAAAGTGGGAGTATAGCTCTCCTGCCAGGAGCTGTGCCAACATCCATCGGATCGTTTTGTTCCCAGACGGCAATGGAAACCTCACCATTGGGATGATAGCCCAAAATCGTACCTGAAGACAGGCTCAGCGCATGAAAAGAAGCATCTCCGACGTCATAATTGCCATAAGACAGGCCATAGGTGATGGGGTGGACAATATTGGTTATATCAATGAGATTGGTTGTTGTGGTCGCTCCCTGATTCGCCCCTAAAATATCGTCGTGCAGCCAGGTTTCTGTTGTAATTACACCATTGGTTGTAGTGGTCAGGTTAGCCACACTGGCTAAAACAGCACCACTACTGGCATCCTCATATACAAAGGTAACGTCGTAATTGTTCGCATCTCCTCCTACGCCATCGTCCACTACAGTTACGCTATATCCCATAGCTGTCAATCTGTTTATAGTATTCTGTTCTTCAGGTGCCGGAGCACCATTCGTTACCCATAAGATGGTTAGCGGACATTCGACTGCATCGTAGATTCCGTCATTATCGTCATCCCAATCATCAATATCAGCAACACTGTCGTCATCTGTATCAGCAAATACGGTAAAATAAATTGTGGCTGTGGCCTGCTCTGCGGTAAAAGTACATGTAGCATTATCCCTGATGGTGTAGGTAAAGGAATCGCTGCCAAAAAATCCGGGATCCGGGGTATAGGTTATAGTATCATCCCCATTAAGTACAGCAGTACCGTTCGGCGGTTGAGTTATAGAAAGTAATTCCATAGGTTCCCCTTCCGGATCGGAATCGGCACCATTGCCATTGTCGGCCATCGGATCAAAGTTCAAATTGCTGTTTTCTATGATGGCAAAATATTCGTCTGTGGCTACGGGTGGCTGATTGGCCTGATCTGTAAATACATCTAATAAATTGATACTGCCATTAAAATAGTCGCTTGGGGTCAATTGTTGCCTTACGACCACTCTACCTGAGACAGTCCTGGGAAAAGCTACTTCCACAACGATGGGAGTACTAGGACCGCTGGGAAGTCCGAAATGGATCCTGCCAGGTCCTTGTGTACCATGACCATAACCTCCGTTTACTTCCCGTGTTCCGGAGATTACGTTGCCGTCACAATCCAATATTTTGGATGTGGCACCAACTCCAAACCTTTCTTCTGTATTAATGAGTCCAAAGGCATCCCTGTCTTCGATTATATCTATGTATAAGTGATTGGCTCTGGCTGCAGCGCCTAAATTATTGATATAAAGTCTGTTGGAGCCAGTCCTGTTGGCATAAAGATCCAGATCACCGTCCTGATCTATATCTATAAAAGTACAGCCTTCACCAGCGGCTGCATTGAATGTAAGACCTGAATCAACAAAATTCATAGCTCCTCCGCCATTATTTACCAGGTTGTAGTACAACTTACTGGTACTATTACCCGTGAGGAAAATATCTACATCTCCATCATTATCAACGTCTCCACAGGCCAAACCTTCAATCTGACCAGGGAAATTAATCGGTATGCCGGTAGCTGCACCGAGTCCTGTCCAGGTACCGTCACCATTATTTCTGTGGATCTGGTTATTACCATTTTCTGTCCAGTAGAGATCAAAATCGCCGTCATTGTCAAAATCATAGAAGCCCACTGCACCTTTGTTCCCGTTAGCTGCCTGGTCAATATCCACACCATTTTGAAAGGTTCCACCAAGATTGGTAAAAAGGTCTACCTGGTCTCTCTTACGAACTACAATATCTACCCAGCCATCATCATTAAAATCCGTAGCTGAACCATAATCGCCATCTGTAGCATCCTGAACCAAGCCCAAAGGCCAGGTTGTAGGGTCGCCCACATTATAAGGCGGATTGGGACTGTCTGCTTTTCGGGTAACGTGGGTAAAGTTACCATTGCCGTCATTCTGGAGGATATCAATTCCGTAATTGTGATTATCGATAAACAGGTCGAGGTCACCGTCGCCGTCATAATCAAGGGCACCGGCTCCTTCTGTATTCATCCCATCGGTCAGGGATGTAAATCTTTGGTTGGGAGCCGTTCCTCCCGTTCCATTTCCAAATCGGTTTGTGGCGGGATCCTGAAGATAAATCCTAACATCATTGTGCCTGTTTCTAAAGACATCCGGATATCCGTCGTTGTTTAAATCGACAAAAAGAGCTGTTCTTTCCAGGGAACCACTGAGAAAGTCCGGGGCCAGAGCTGCCGTCTGATCTGAAAAAGAGCCGCCGTCATTTCGCATCAGGTATCCACGACCGTTGGTATTGATGACAAGGTCAAAATCTCCATCAAGGTCATAATCGGCCCAGGCATGACCACCATCCTTGTTGCCTCCAACATTGAGGCCATAGGCAGCCGCACTTTCTGTAAAAGTGGTCTGAGAAAAAAGTCCTTGCAGGGGGGAACAAAGTACTATCAACAATAGGACACGGACAATTCTCTTTGTAATAAGAGATGTAGTGCGTGAATCCATGGATGTGATCTATCTTGATTAGGTGTTATAATAATCAGCTGTAGTATCCTCATACTACAAATATCCATCTAGGAATCAAAGTGTTAAAAAAATTGTTGTGAACAGAGGATTAGGCGCTACCTAGGTGGTTGAAATTGTGGTATTACCGCAAATAATTGCCGTAAATTATTCATTATTAAGGTTTTAGATCGATAAATTGTAAGAAAAACCGGATGTGTGAAAATCAATTGGGATTTACGCGGTATGTAATCCTTCGGTTGGTGATGATGCTTCTAACCTTGATAATACTAAAAGGTGAGAACTCTGAAGTGCTGTTTCCCAGCGTGGCTGTGGCGGTTATATGTTCTCCGACGGTTGTGGAAGGTGGTATTGGAATACTAAACTCGTATTGGTTTGTATTATCCGTATTGCCATCAGCATCGGTATATGAAGAGGAACCGGCATCGGTGTCGGCCACACTGCCTTCCACGGCGGAACCCAGGTAAGTCTGTCCTTCGCCGTAGTCTGTAGATAATCCCAGCTCGTTATCCCCGGTGCTAGCTGTACCTTGATTAATATCGGTCAGGAAAAATTCGACAGTCGTCCCGGGTCTTGACCAGCCTTTAACTATGACATTATTGCCGGAAACGGTAGCCGAAGATATAATAGGAAAATTGAGTGAAGTATTTGGACCGTTATCACTATCCCCGTTATCATTCAGGGTTACCCCGTCGCCCATACCATTTGAATTGTCTATATCAATACCCAGAGCATCCGCAGTGGTGCCATTGGCGTATATAGAATTTTGTGAGATAAGATTGCCGGAGGTATTTCCTCCTGCCACTACAATTCCAGGGCCCCCATTACTATATATAATGTTACTGCTAATAGTAGAATTGTTTCCGTGCATTCGGATTCCTGCGTTTTCAATGTCTCCTGCGCAATTTCCTCCATCCTGACCAGCAGTGGTAATAGAGTTTTCAGTAATTATTGCACCTCCGCTATAGCCATCGGCCTCAATCCCATTACCATTAGCTAATTCAATCAAATTGTATTGAATGGTGATCCCAGAACCGCTGATAAGTTGGATATTGTCATCACAAGGTCCGTTTCCATTGGAGGTTATATGGTTATTCTGAATGATTGCTGAAGTGCCGCCATCAATTCTAATTCCTGTATCAACATTGGTGGCAATATAATTACCATCTATCAGCGCTGCCCCTGCGGATAACTCAACACCGTATTGAATATTCCCGGCATTTGTTCCACTTGCATTCACTCCCAGCAAATTATTTGTAATAATACCTGATCCATTATCTATCCTTATCCCGGCATTGGAATCAGCATAGATGGCAAAGTTTCTTATCCTGTCTCGGATACCTTCTACTCGAAATATATCCCCCTGATCTCTATAAAATTGTATTTCGGGACGTTCAAATGTTGGTAATACTGTTGCTGATGTCCCAACTTGTACGCCGCCTGATCCTACATTCCCTGAATTGCTGTCTCCGGAATACGCAGTCTGAGTCCGACCGTCCAAATGTGTATTGGAGCCGGTTATTGCGCTTAAGGGGTTTCCATTAGATATGGTTATTGTGAATACTCCTCCGGCATAATTAGGATCTGCTGTTCTTCCCAAAGCATCTGCTGCAGGTGGGATCATAAATACTGATGTGTCATCACCGGCTGCCGGATCAAAAATTGAATTAGTTTCAATATCCAGGCCGGTCTCATCAATATTGTTACTGTTCACAATAAACTGTTCTACCGAGCCTTGTCCATCCTCATTCGTATTTACAATGGTATTAAAGTTGAAACCAAAGTCAAGTCCTGCAACACCCTCAGAGGAGATCGTAACAGCACCTAAGGTTTGAGCTCCAGTTAAGGTACCTGCGGCGGGGTCTGTAGCAGTGGGATCTGCGCCTCCTACTTCATTGAAAGTCTCAATGATTGTGCTACCTATATAATCTGTTCTGAAAGTCTGTACTGGCACACAAGTGGCACAGGTACTACCTCCAGGTCTACTGGAACGAACAGTATTGTTCACAACCCGAACTGAATAAGTACCGTCGATCATACCGGCAAACACATAGATGCCATTTGCATCTGTGGTTTGCGTATCGATTAGTGTCCCTCCGTTATCCCAAAGCTCCACCGTGGCTCCAGATACACCAACGCCGGATGCTGCTGCATAATTTCTTCCGGATCCACCACCGTAATTAACATCTTCGAATACGCGGCCTGTTATTAGATTAGAAGGTACTTTGAGCACTACTGCGTTCATTATCACATAATCCTGCCCCACATTAACCTGTGTGGTGGCAGAAGTTTCGCCTGGAAGAATAAAGCTGGATACATCGTAGGTGTCCAGATCTACTCCATGATTGGCTGTATTGTTTAAAACAGGTGCTGCCGTACCATCGTAATGGGTTGAGTTAAATGGATTGCTAGTGCCACCTACATTGTCGCCATCACCTTGTAGATTATTCGTGCCTGCCAGTGGTGTTGTAAACTGAAGTGATTCGCTGTTCGCCAATGTCTGATCTCCTTCCCAGGACAGAGCGGAGGTCTTTGAGCCCGTGGATCCTATTGCGTAAAATCCTGTTAATGAAAAAGTTGAAGATGAAAACTGATTACCATCAAATCCCTGGTACAGATTAATTGTAGAAGCCGGCAAGCTGGTATCGCTATAAAAGATCATCAGTGCCCAGCCACCCAAAGTAACACCAGAACTGCAGTAGCTACCGGTATTATCCACCGTGAGACCGGAAAAGTCATATACGTTAGTAGAGGGGTCAGGAATAGCCGTTACAAGTGCCGTCACATCGCTAAAAAATCCATAAAAGGAGAGTCCTATAATGGAAGTCGTATATCCTACCTGTCCTGTAACTGTTGTTCCTTCAAATGTAACCTGTGAATCCATAGTAGCACCTGAATGTGCCCAATAGAGATAAGCCGCTTCTATGGTTGCTCCTGCCGGTATTGCGGTACTCAAAGTATTAGATGAGGAGGTAGTAATGGCACAGGAATTTACTGTATTGGGCTGTGTCCTTAGAGTTCCGGAGGTAGAGGTATAATCCATATAACCATCAAATTCCCTGAACAATGCCAATGGAGTATTTCCCAATATTGCTTCATTATCTACAATGGATCCATCTCCTGTATCGGTTATTACCACCGATAGATCTGATGTACCCGTCATCTGTATGGTATAGGTCTCTGTCGCCTCAAAAAATGCATCGTCGGTAATTGAAACAACAATGGTCTCAGTATCTCCGACGGTCCCATTAAAACTCATTACACCACCAACGATAGCCGTATAATCTGATCCGGCTGTAGCAGTACCATCTACGGTTTGGTAGTTTACTGTGAACGGACCTGAGGCAGAAGCACCCTGATGGGTAGCTGTAAATGTGGCTGTTCCTGCATTTTCATTAACGCTTACAGCATCGATGCTTATACTGGGTACCTGAGGAGTAACAACAAGGTCGTCTATTCCACCTTCGATAATATCTCCTGTGGATGAGCCATCAGACACGGTAACCCTGATAACCAGATTGGAACCTGCCGGAATTACGGCATTAGCTTCAGTCCACGAGGCGGTTGTTCTCACATCACCTATAGAAACGAGTGTTGTGTAAGCTCCACCGCCATTGACAGAATACTCCAGAAGAAAAAAGTCATTGCCGTCATCGCCTGTATCCCTTTGACCGAAAAAGTACCAAATTGACAAATCTGATGTAGCAGCAATCGGATAAACCGGAGAGGTGGTTATGGAGGTTCCTCCATCGACGTCCTGATTACCAGCCGAAGTATTAGTAGCAGTAAAATAAGCGTTTACCCCGGGTGCTGTGGTATGATCATCTTCGGGTTGAGTTATCACACCACTGGATGATTCCTGTGTAGGATTGGCTACAACAAAGGTACCTGTACTGGCAGTTCCGGAGGTGGTCCAACCAGCCGCGGTGCCGCTCTCAAAATCTTCATTAACCTGGGCCTGAATCGAATGACTGGAGCCCATAACAAGTACCATCAATGCAAAACTCACCCATAAGGGTGACATAGCGCAGTAAGTGAAAAAGCTTACTGCTTTCCCTGCAAATGAATAGTCCTGTAGTTTCATTAGTAATATCCGGATGAAACACTATGGTTTACCGGATGTTAATTTGATTAATAACAAATCTACAGGCGAGTAGGACGTCGGCCTAAAAATTGTTGTAAAACAGGTGTTTAGTTAAGTGAAGGCACCAAATACTGAAGTCATTGGAATAACAGCTGATATATATCCAAAGCGATCTTTGTGCTTTTTACACGCTGATGACAGCTATTCCAATATTATAAATTCAGATCTTCTGTTGAGTTGATGTTGCTGACGTGAACACGAAACACCGTCATCGCAATCGTTTACCAACCTGGTCTCACCAAATCCTTCTCCTTGTAAACGATCAGCACTAATTCCTTTGGAGATCATGTATTCTACCGTGGCATCTGCTCTTTTCTGAGAAAGCCATAAGTTGTATGCATCGGGTCCTCTACTGTCGGTATGTGAATTGGTCTTTATCCTGAGGCTGGGGTATTTTTCCATCGCTGCAATGATCTTCTGAATTTCCACTTCGGCATCAGGTCTGATCCTGTAGCTGTCAAAGTCAAAATAAATAGTGCTCAATTGCAATAATTTCGCGAGATCATCACCAAATCCAGCAGTAATTTTCTCTCGTTCCAGATAGAAGTCGATCACTCTCGGCTTTCCATCGGATGGACCCAGGAATTCTTCTGCCGGTATATAACCCTGGGTCAGGGCTCGTACAAAATTACCCTGGTTGCAATCGCAGCTTATCTCGTATTTTCCTTCTGCATCTGTAATTGCAGAGACAACTTCCTGGTTGTTTTCATCTATTACTTTTACTGTAGCTCCAACAAGAACCTCGTTGGAGATCCTGTCTCGAACCGTACCGGTAATGGGCTGAACGCACTCAAATACAAGTGGGCTCGTTTCCAGAAAGGCATAAATATCGTCATTGCCCATACCGGATTCCCTGTTAGAAGCGAAAAACCCTTCCCTAGTTTCCTCATTGATGATATAGGAGAAATCGTCCAGATTGCTGTTTACAGGTTCCCCCACATTTAAAACAGATTTGGTAAAGTTGGAATTCTCGATATTGGTCGCAAAAATATCAAGTCCACCCAGACCGGGGTGACCATCCGAAGCAAAGTACAGTATTTGTCCACTCGTGATATACGGGAAGGTTTCACGTGCTTCAGTATTTATAGAGGAGCCCAGGTTCTCTGGTGTGCCGAAAGAACCATCCTCATTGATACTAACTTTGAAAATATCAGACTGCCCATAAGTGCCGGGCATATCAGAAGCAAAGTAGAGTGTTTTTCCATCAGGGCTCAAGGCAGGATGTGCCACGGAATAGGCATCATTGTTAAAGGGTAATTCTTTAATATCACCCCATCCTTCATCACCCATTCGGGCCTGAAAGATCTTGAGACGAATAAATCCTTCCTGGTCTTTTACGGCTTTACCTTCAACAAAATTATTTCGGGTAAAGTATATGGTTTCACCATCTGCACTGATTGCTGAAGACGATTCGTGCAGCCTGGAATTGATGTCCCTGAGCTTGCTAACCTTATCGGCAGACATACTATCTGCATTCACCTTATAGAGGTCGAGAAAATCTTTGGAATTCCATGTGTGGCGGTACCTGGCCAGATTACCGGTATCGCGGTCTGATGCGAAAATGAGGCCGTTTTTGTAAAAAATAGGTGCAAATTCCGAGTATACTGAATTATAGGGAAAATCTTTCATCTCGTAGCGACCGGAGTTTTTGGCAATCTCATCCAGATAATCCTGCTGCGATTTAAAACGACGTGCTCTTGCATCCTCCCCGGAGGTCATTTCGGAAAAACGGGACAGAGCTATATCGGCATTTTCATAGTCGCCGAGTGATTTTAGGGCTTGTGCATACCTAAAATAGTATTCAGGGCCGGTTTCATCCGGGTATTCCTCAACAAGTTTTTTGTATATGTCTGCTGCTTTAGTGTAATCTGCATTGAAATAATAAGAATTACCCAGTTTTTGAAGCAGATCAGCACTGGTAAAACCTTTATCAATTACTTTTTGGTAAATATCTATGGCTGGTACAAAGGCGTATTCCCTGTACTCCTCATTGCCACGGGCAAGTCGCCTTTCCTGTGCAATGGTGTTGTAAAACAAGCCTGAAAAAATTAATACCGCTAAAAGTGTTCTCATCCTCATGTTTTAACCCCTTAAAAGAATCTGGGCGAAATCAGCTGTCTATATGACTTTACAAGTTCGAATCTTAGGAATACCTCAAAGGATCCGTCGTTGAATTGGGTGCCCCCGAGTTCCGTAGTTTCCCGGTCATAGGCAAGGCCAAGCATGAGCTTTTCAGACAATTGGAACCCGAATAAGGCACTTACGGCAGCATCCCATCTGTAAGCAGCTCCCAGCATGAATTTTTCGTTGAATAAAAAACTACCGGACATATCCACTTGCAGTGGTGCACCTCCCACTGCCTTAGTAAGCAAGGCAGGTTTAAACAATACATTGCCATTCAGATCAAATACATAGCCCGTAATAAAGTAAAAATTGATCCGCTCTGTAGACAAGAACTGTACATCATTTGAATCTCTTTGAGAATTGTCAAAATGGTCAGATTCCAGAAGGTCAGGAGCGGAGATACCGGCATAGAACTTATCAGTATGATAGTATACGCCTACCCCAACATTAGGTGTAAATCTATTTTCGATATTATCCTGTGGAATGGGTTCATTGTCAAAATTCGCCAGCTTGGTGAAATCCAGATTTAACAGATCGCCCCCCAACTTAAGGCCGAAAGAAAGTTTACCAAAGGCCGATACATCAACAGTATAGGATACGGCGGCGTCTAAATATGTTTCCTGGACCACACCATTACCTATATTGTCATTCACTACAGAAACGCCCCAGCCAAGACGGCTTTCACGAATGGGAGAATGGATATTAAGAGTAAAAGTTTCAGGAGCTCCGTCCAGGCCTACCCATTGGGCCCTGTAAAGGGCGGCAATGCTCAATTGTCCTCGGGAACCAGCATATGCAGGATTAACCGTCATGGTATTGTACATGTACTGAGTATACTGAGCATCTTGTTGAGCATAGGTTGTTACAAGCGTTAGTAGGAGAAAAAATAGGTTTATGGTCGATTTTGTGATGCTTTTCATAAAGCTCTGTTGGGTTATTTGCTTATGAATATAAAACCACTGGCTGTTTTGCTTTGCACTTCGGTTTCATAGTCGAATATATAGTAATAAACGCCTGAAGGTAGGAAATCGTTTACAGAAACTGTAGTTCTTCCCCTGGATCTACCATCGAAAACATTGTTTTGATTGTTATAATCATTACCTACATAGACCTCAACGCCCCATCTGTTATATATTCTCAGTTTATTGCTCAATGTCCGCTCCACGCCGCGAATAAACAAAAAATCGTTTCTTCCATCACCATTTGGTGTAAGCATTTGATTTACTTCAATCAATTCCAATATCACAACTGTTGGGTCATCTGGTTCTCCATCACCGTTCACATCTATATCTTCCGGATTGTTCGGATCATCTGAATCATCATTAACTATTCCGAGAGGACTTTCTGCTGAGACCTGGGCCGAATTTACAAATATCCCATCATTGACATCTGCTTCGTTTATGGTATGTTCTGCAAATACCTCGACAGATTCTCCCGGTGCCAATGACACGATATTTCCGGAACCAAGGATGTTCGCGTCCGGATCAGTCACCACAAGGTTATTTAGAACTACATTTCCAGTATTAATAACTGTAAGAGTATACATTATTACCTCACCAACAGCATTAAACGTAGGAGTATCCGCTGCTTTCAACAAAGAAACAGACGCTTCACCATTTATAATAATTGTCACAGTAGGATCATCAGGGTTCCCATCACCATCAATATCTCTATCGGTCGGATCATCCGGGTCATCCGAAAGACTGGAGATCGGCTCTGCATCAGGAACTAGTGCAGTAACCGTAGCAGAATTACTAAAGCTACCACTATCTATGTCTTCCTGTGTCAATGTATAAGTAGCGGTAAATGTTGTATCATCTACCATGCCTGGTTCTAGAATTCCAATCGGTCCACCGCTCACAGTTACCAATGGATCCGTGACTACGATATTTCCTAATGGAGTGCTTCCGGTATTAGTAACCGTAAATACATAACCTATAGTTTCACCTGCCTGAAAAGCACCATCTCCATTTTCATCGTTAAAAGTATCTACTTTTAAAAGAGTTATGTTTGGAAGATTGCCTAAGGGATCCAGATAGTCCGGTGTTCCATCTTCGTTTGTATCGTCGTTGGTAGGATCACCGTCTTCATTCGCATCTTCATCCGGGGTATCGATCCCATCACCATCGTCATCAATGTCGCGATAATTGACATCCTCGGTGCCATCGGTATCAGGCAGATCATTCGCAGGATCGTCTATTTCATC
>JAAUXY010105156.1_pt1 | contig 13379 bp, 7 predicted proteins | sample 7278121 | NCBI WGS metagenome assembly JAAUXY01 (sample SAMN14350117, study PRJNA611818) | marine sediment metagenome | isolation source: surface marine sediment (1.8m) | place: French Polynesia: Moorea | collected 2018-08 | reverse complement strand
GAGGAATCGCAAGGCTGGAGCTCCTGGAAGAGGTTGTTGTGCGTCGCCCGCGGGCTCTATCGGTGAGCTGATTCTACAGCCTTGCCGGCTGTCCCAGCTAAGGCCGGAGCAGAGATGATCTACAATGACGGCAACAATCAACCTGAACCTGGAGGACGTCAAAATGATTCACGCCACCTCCCGGCGATCGAGTCGTCGGTCCCGGCTGCTAGCTGTCCTGTCGTTGACGATTTTGTTTCAGACGCTGCCCGCCACCGCTCAGCCGACTCCGGTCGTCGGCCTGAGCAGCGACGCGGTGGTGTTTCGAGATTCGAACAGCGTACCGCATATCTGCGCGGGCAACGATTCGGACGTCTACTTCGTTCAGGGATATATCCATGCCCAGGATCGTTTCTTTCAGATCGATACCCTGCGCCGAACTTTCTCGGGCACGCTGGCGGAAATGGTGGGGCAGGGCGCGCTGGCCTCGGACGTCCAGCTGCGCACCCTCGGCTTGCGGCGAGCCGCGGAAGAGTCCCTGGCAGGTTACGCCGCGGCCGGGCTGAACGACGCGCTGGAGATGCTCGACTCCTATACCCGGGGCGTCAACCACTACCTGGCCAATCATCCCTTGCCGCCGGAGTATGCCGCCCTCGAGATCACCCGGGTCCCGCCCTGGACGGTCATCGACTCGTTGACCCTCACCAAAGGTTTGGCATTTGGCCTGTCCTTCGACCTGCTCGAGCTCGACTTGACGGTTCAGGCCGCGACCTATGACGCGGTCGGTCAGCAGGGCGGGTTCAATGGTCTGGCGCTGCTGTTCGAAGACACCACGCGCCATGCGCCTTTTGATCCGACGGTGTCGATTCCCGGAGCGGTGCCGCGTTCGAAGCGCGGCGCTGCCGGCTTCGCCGCCCCCGACGCGCGCACCGCGGCCCTGGCCAGGGACTATCGTCAGAAGGCACTCGAGATCCCGCTGCTCGAGGCGGCTTTGAATCGTCGCGCCGGCGACCAGGGCAGCAACTGGTGGATCGTCTCCGGCGCGAATTCTGAGAACGGCTACCCGATGCTGGCCAGCGATCCTCATCTCGCCCTCGACACGCCGTCGACCTTCTATGAAGCGCAATTGATCGCCTCGGCCGAGGAACGCTGCGGTATCGATCCGGCGTCAGCCGTGCAGACCGCGAAATTCTCCGGCGGAACGATGATGGATGAAAAGCACGAGGTGGAGGGATTCAACGCTACCGGCGTGACCTTTGCCGGGGTGCCCGGGGTGGTGCTGGGCTGCAATACCGAGATCTGCTGGGGCGGCACGGTCAACGTGATGGACGTCACCGACGTCTACCAGGAAGTGCTGGTGATCGATCCGGAGACCGGTCTGCCGACCCATACGATCTTCGAGGGTCAGCCGGAGCCGCTGGTGCTGATCCCGCAGAGCTACCGCTTCAACCTGATCGGCGACGGGGTGGTGGACAACACGGCGGACGCCGGCATCGGACCCCTCGAGGGTGGTCTCACCCTGGTCGTGCCGCGTCGCAACAACGGCCCGATCCTGGCGATCGATGCCAGTCAGCAGCCGGTGATCGGCTTCAGCGTTCAGTACACCGGCTGGCGTGCGACCTTCGAGCTCGAGGCGTTCCGGCGGATGCTGCGCGTCGGCGACCCGGCCAACTTTGCCGCTGCTCTGCAGTACTTTGACGTCGGTTCGCAGAACTTCTCCTATGCCGACGTCCACGGCAACATCGCCTATTTCACCAGTGCCGAGCTGCCGATCCGCGAAGATCTCCAGACCCTCGGTTTCCCCGATGGCGGCATTCCACCCTTTCTGATCCGCGACGGCACCCACACCCTGCGCCACGAGTGGATGACGATCCAGAACCCGCAGCCCAAACAGGCCCTGGGATTCGAGATCCTGCCTTTCAACGAGATGCCGCAGGTGGTCAACCCGGCGGCCGGCTACGTGATCAACGGCAACAACGATCCGATCGGCAACACCCTCGACAACAACGTGCTGAACGAAGTGCGGCCGGGAGGCGGAGTGTTCTACCTGAGCCCGGGCTACGTCAGCCTGCGGGTCGGGCGTATCGGCCGGATGATGGATGAGTTGCTGGCCAACGGCGGCAAGGTCAGCCTGGAGGAGCTCAAGGTGATGCAGGCCAACAATCAGCTGCTCGATGCCGAGCTGCTGTCGCCGTTCGTGATCGCCGCCTTTGCCAACGCTTCGACCGACGGCGCGCCGGCCGAACTCGCGGCGCTGGCGGCCGACCCCGGCGTCGCCGAGGCGGTGACCCGGCTGATGGCCTGGGATTTCTCGAGCCCGACAGGTATCCCTCAAGGGTACGATCCGGGCGACGATCCGGACAATCTGCCCCAGCCCGGTGCTGATGAAATCGCACACAGCATCGCGGCGACGATCTGGAGCGTGTTCCGCGGTCAGGCGGTGCGCAACGTGATCGACACCACGCTCACCTCGATCGGCCTGGGTGGTGTGCTGCCCGACAGTCGTTCGGCCTACAACGCCCTGGCACATCACCTGATGCAGTTCGATACGAATCAGGGCGTCGGCGCCTCGGGGATCAATTTCTTCCCCGGCCCTGCCGGCTATACGCCGGATGAGGCCCGGGACCTGATCTTGCTCCAGAGTCTGCGTCAAGCCCTCGACCTGTTGGCCAGCGATGACTTCGCTCCGGCATTTAGCAACTCGACGGAGCAAGACGACTACCGCTGGGGTTACCTCCACCGCATCGAGTTCGATCACATCCTGGGCGGCCCGTTCAGCGTTCCCCCGGCGGGTGGTTTCCAGCCGGTGTCGGCCGAGCTGCGGGGCGTCGCCCGCTCCGGTGGTTATGAGGCGGTCGACGCCTCGAGCCACAGTGCCCGTGCCGATGGGGTCAACGAGTTCATGTTCGGGTCGGGACCGGCGCGGCGCTTCGTCGGGGTGCTCGATTCCGGTGGTATTCACGCTGAGCAGATCCTCCCCGGTGGCCAGAGCGGGGTGCTCGGCAGCCCGAGCTACGCCGATCAGCTGGGACGTTGGTTGACCAACGACTACCATCCACTTCCTCTCGACGCGAAGGACGTGGCCCTCGATGTGGTGTCGCAGACCGAATTCGAGCCGACCTGTCCGCCGGGCCCGGAGACTCTCTGCTTCCAGGGGCATCGATTCAAGGCAGAGGCAACTTGGACGACACCTGGAGGTACCGGTGCTGCCCGTTCCGTGGCCGGCGCTTCGGACGCCTCGGGCAACTTCTTCTTCTTCGACCCGGTGAACTGGGAGATGTTGGTCAAGGTGCTCGACGGCTGCGCGGTGAACGGTCACTACTGGGTGTTCGCGGCGGCGGCCACCGATCTCGGCTGGGAGTTGACGGTCGAGGACACCGCCAGCGGCGAGAGCTGGTCGATGTCGAATCCGCTCGGTCAGCGCTCGCCGGCGATCACCGACACCGAGGCCTTTGCCACCTGTCCTTGATTCCCTGGGTCGATCAGGACAGAGTCGGACCTGTCGGACCTGTCGGACCTGTCCGACTTGTCCGACCTGTCTGACCTGACAGATCGACAGGCCGGCGGCTGTAGAATAGGCGCAACCCATGGACGCCTACATCTATCAGTACGTCGTCGGCCTGACCGGCAGGGTTGAATGAGCGGAGCCGCTGAGTCGAGCTTCCTGATCTTCAAGTCCGGGGATCTGGTCGCCGAGCGTTACCGGATCGTGCGATTCATCGCCCGCGGCGGTGCTGCGGAAGTCTACGAGGCGATAGACCAGGAGCTGCGCAGCCCACTGGCCTTGAAAGCGGTTCGGCGTGAGCACAGCTCGAATATCGCGACGATCGAGCGATTCAAACGCGAGATCAACCTCGCTCGTCAGGTGACGCATCCCAATGTCAGCCGTCTCTACGATTTCGGCTACGAGCGTCGGGGACTCGAGAATGTGCTCTTTTTGACCATGGAGTTGCTGGAGGGCGAAACTCTGCACCAGCGCATCCAACGACAGGGCCCCCTCGATGAGGCGGAGGCGCTGCCGATGGTCAGGCAGATGGCAGCAGGATTGGAGGCGGCGGCTCAGGCCGGAGTCGTCCATCGTGATTTCAAGAGTGGCAACGTGATGCTGGTACCGGCGGCCAACGACGGTGAGCGCGTGGTGATTACCGATTTCGGCATGGCGCGGATGGCTAGCGGCAGCCGGGAAAGCCAAGAGGTCACCGCCCAGGATCTGGTCGTCGGCTCACCCGCTTATATGGCGCCTGAGCAGATCGAGGACGGGCCGCTGTCGCCGGCGACGGACATCTATGCCTTTGGCGTGGTCCTTTATGAGATGTTGACCGGACGGTTTCCGTTTCAAGCCGAGACCGCGCTGGCGACCGCCTTGATGCGGCTCAACGAACCGCCCCAGCCGCCAAAGACTTTTGCTCCGAACCTCGACGAGAGCTGGAATCGGGCCATCTTGCGGTGTCTCGAGCGCGATCCCGAGAAGCGTTTCGCTTCGCCGGGCCACCTGGTCGATGTCCTGGCCGGCGACGTTCCTCCTCCGCCGCCAGCCCGGCCGTCGAGGCCGCGGTGGCTCGTCGCCGCGGCCGCTGCCGGGGTCTTGCTCCTCGCCGGCTGGTTTGTCGTGCCGCGACTGTTCGACCGCCCGAGTCCCTCAATGCCGTCTACCGCGGCCTTCGAGAGCCGACCTTCGATTGCGGTGCTTGGGTTCAAGAACCTCTCCGGGCGCGAGGACGCATCCTGGCTTTCGACGGCGCTTTCGGAGATGTTGGCGACGGAAGTGGCTGCCGGCGAACGTCTGCGGTTGGTGCCGGGGGAGCACGTGGCCCGGACCCGGCTCGAGCTCGGCCTGGCGGACTCCGACAGCCTGGCCGCCGATGCCATGGCCGCCGGTACTCTGGCTCGTTTGGGAGGGATCCTGGGCACGGATCTGGTGGTTTCCGGCTCCTACCTGCTGCTCCCTGACTCGAAGAACGACCAGCAGATCCGGCTCGATGTCGAGGTCCGTGATGTCGCTAGCGGCGAGACGGTCGCGCGGGTGTCGGAGCGGGGCACCGAGGCCCAGGTGTTCAATCTCATCGAGGCCGCGGGCAGGTCCTTGCGCGCCAGCCTGGGAGTGGGCGATATCTCTCAGGCCGAGGCGGCGGCGGTACGTGCCGCCATGCCGGCCGGCCCCGAGGCCGCTCGCCTCTACGCCGAGGGGCTCGGAAAGCTGCGGCGTTACGATGCCCGGGGCGCCCTGGAACTGCTGCAGGCGGCGGCTGAGATCGACCCGGAGAGTCCACTGGTGCATTCGGCGCTGTCGGCCGCATGGGGATCGCTGGGGTATCGCTCCAAGGCGCGCGAAGAGGCTCGGCTGGCCTTCGAGCTATCCGACGATCTCAGCCGTCGCGACCGGCTCTGGGTCGAAGCCCGCTATCGGGAGATCGCCGGCCAGCGCCAGAAGGCAGTCGACCTTTTTCGGCTGCTCTGGGATTACTTTCCCGATAATCTGGAGTATGGGCTGCAGCTGGTCTCGGCACAGGTTTCCATCGATCGGGGAGAAGACGCCCTCGAAAGCATCGCCCGGCTGCGCGCGTTACCGGTGGCCGGCACGGCCGGGCCGCGGATCGATCTAGCCGAGGCCGAAGCTGCCCGCACTCTGTCGCAGTATCAGCGGCAGCAAGAACGGGCGGCACAGGCGGCAGAGACGTGTGAGCTTCTAGGCCTGCGGCTACAGCTGGCACGAGCGCGGGAAGTCGAGGCCGGAGCCTGGCGCGATCTGGGTGAGCCGGAAAAGGCGATGGCCGCCTACCGCCAGGCGCGGGAGATCTACGAGGCGGCGAACAATCGGGGACGGGTGGCGCGAATCCTGATCGCGGAAGCCAAGATTCACCGCTATCAGGGGCGTTTCGACGCCGCCCGGGCGCTCAACGAACAAGCCCTGGTGGTGTCCCGGGAGATCGGCGATCAAGGATCGATCAAGCATGCACTCAACATCCTGGCGGTCATCTTGCGCGAGCAGGGCAAGCTCTCCGAGGCTCTCCAGATGCACGAGTTGGAGCTCGAGACCAACCGCGAGATCGGCGAGAACCGAAGCGTGCAGATCGCCTTGACCTCGGCGGGTGTGGTTCAGCGACTGCTCGGGGATCTCGGTGGCGCCGCGGGGCGCTTCTCCGAAGCGCTGGCTGCCGGTCGCGAGTCGGGGAACAATCGCGGCATCGAGATCAACCTCAATATGCTCGGTGAAGTGCTGATGCACCAGGGCCTACCCGACGAAGCCCGGCGCCATTTCGAGCAGGCTCTGGCCACCAACGAGGAGACCCGCAGCCCGCGGGGTCGAGCCTATTATCTCTCGAATCTGGCCGACGTCGATCTGGCTGCTGGCGATCTGGTCGCGGCTCGCAAGGGGCATGAAGAGGCGCTGTCGGTTCGTCGGGAGCTGGGGGAGAAGACCAACGTGGCTTTCTCGTTGATGGCCCTGAGCATGCTGGCGATCGAGGAAGGCAATCTTGCCGACGCCGTGGGAAAGGCCGGACAGGCGGCTTTGGATCTCGAGTCGGCCGGACAGCCTGACGCCCACGGCGACGCGCTGTCGCTGCTCGCCCTGGTCTACCTCAAGCAGGGCCGGCTCGAGGAAGCCGCCGCCGCGGCGCAGCGGGCTCAGAATCTGCTCGAAGCCAGCGAGAATGTGGTGGCGCGTCTGCAGGTGGCGATTCGGATCGCTGGGGTCGAGGCCGCGGTGGGCGACGTCGCTCAGGCTCTGGACATCCTGCGCCGGACGGTCGAGGAGGCGAAGACTCTGGGGTTCGTCGACCTCGGGCTCGAGGCTGAGCTCACCCTCGGCCGCATTGAGATCAGCTCTGGTGAGGCGGGAGGGCGATCCCGCCTCGAGGCCGTGGCGCAACGAGCGGGCGAGCGTGATTTCCAGCTGCTCGCGACCAAAGCGCAAGAGGCGCTCAGCGGATAGCGATACCGCGCTCCTTGAGCAGGTCGATCAGGACGTCGGGATAGTCGCTGATCAGGCCGTCGACTCCGAGATCGATGATCTTGCCCATGCGCCGTTTCGAATTGACCGTCCACGGCACGACCGGAAAGCCGGCGGCCTGGATCTCGTCGACGCGGCTGCCAAGAAAGGGTGGACTGCGCGGGGCGATGAGTCGCCAGTAGGGGGAGTAGATGTCGACGTAGTCTCGGGCGGCTCGCAGCAGGTCGAGGGAGGTGTCACCGACCGTCTGGGGATCGATACCGTTCAGCCAGTCCGGAGTCTGAGTATCGGTCGCGAGCAGCGCCGCGGTTTCGATATTCGGCGCTTTCGCCTTGGCGAGCTCGAGAGTTCGCCAGAAGAACGACTGAATCGTGACTCGGGACTCCAGATCGTGTTCCTGGACGACTCCGATCACCAGGGCGACGAATTCCTCGGCCGGCACGGTATCGGAGACACCCGGTGCGATCTTGGTTTCGATGTTGAAGCGCACTTCGGTGTCGCCGAAGTCGGCTGCCAGCTGGAAGACCTCGCCGAGGGTGGGAATCCGGATCCCCTGAAGGTTGACCCTCGGCGGTTCAGGAAAGCGTTTCGGGTCCGGGTTGAGACTGCCGCAGTCCAGTGCCTGGAGCTCGACCAGGCTGAGCTCGCTCACCAGTGGCGGAGTCAGGATCGTGGTCCCGTCGGCTCGGCGACAGATCTGCGGGTTGATCCGCCGGTCGTGTGAAACCACCACCTGACGATCACGGGTGACTCCGAGGTCGAGCTCGAGAGTCGAGACGCCGAGCTCGAGGGCGCGCTTGAAAGCCGGCAGGGTGTTCTCGGGCAAGAGACCTCGGGCGCCGCGATGCCCCTGGGCATCGAAGGAGCGCCGACTGGTTCCGGGGTCGGCAAAGCTGCTGTCGAGCATCATCGAAAACAGTATCAGGAGCAGCAGTCTGTAGTGGGTCGACACTGGGTAGTTTCGCCTTTCAATGCGCAACCTGCAGCGGAGCAGGGAAAGAAAGAATGACCCAGTTCCGGAAGATCGGCGTCATACAGGGTTCGGGATGTCGACGAATTCGACCTCGACATCGAAACGCTCGGCCAGATGCTCACCCAGGGCGCGCACCCCGAGGCGCTCGGTGGCGTAGTGGCCGGCGGCCAGGTAGTGCACTCCCTCTTCCCGGGCGACATTCATCACCCACTCCGAGACCTCGCCGGTGATGAACGCGTCGAGGCCGTCGTTGATCGCCTGGTAGAAGTCGCGCTGGGCGGCGCCTGAGACGATCCCCAGACTCCGCACTTGTTCCGGGCCGGAGAGGAAGGCCAAGGGCTCCTGCCCGAAGACGTGGGCGCACCGAGCGGTCAGCTCCGCGGCCGGTATCGGGGGTTCAAATCGACCCTTGAAACCGAGCTCGAGACCTTTCTGGGGAGCGAAAGGCTGGCGCTCGACCAGGCCGAAGGCTTGAGCCGCCAGGGCGTTGTTGCCCAACTCGTGATGACGGTCGAGGGGCAGGTGGTAGGCCAGCAGGTTGAGCTCACCGGCGATCAGCTCGCGGACTCGCCGGTACTGCATGCCGGTGAGCGTCGACGATGAGCCGCTCCAGAAAATGCCGTGGTGCACCAGGACGGCATCGGCGCTCTTGCGGCGTGCGGCCTCGAACAGCTCGAGACAGGCCGAGACGCCGGTGATGATCCGGTGGATGTGCTGTCGACCTTCGACCTGCAGCCCGTTGGGGCAGTAATCGTGGCCCAGATCAGGGTTCAGCAAGTCGGCGAGATAGGCGACCAAATCGTCGCGATCAACACCGTCTGTGCCTGCCCGAGCGGTCATCAGCTAGCGTGACTCGATCTGGCTGAGAGGCGACACCGGAACCTGTTCGGCTTCCAGCAGTAGCTGCTCGACGCCAGGGAACTCGTATTGGCAGTCGAGAAAGACATCGACGATCACCGGATCGAAGTGCTTGCCGCGATCGACTTTGATTCGCCGCACCGCTTCTTCGTGGCTGAATGGCTCCTTATATGGACGGCGGCTGGTGATCGCGTCATAAGCGTCGGCCAGGGTGACGATCCGAGCGGCCAGGGGAATGTCGGTCCCGGAGAGACCGAGCGGGTAGCCGCCGCCGTCCCAGCGCTCGTGGTGAGAGTAGGCGATGTCCATCGCCATGGTCAGAAACGTGGTCTGCCCCCGGTAACGATCGAGTACCGCGCGCAGGGTGTCGCCGCCGATCGTCGTATGCTCGCGCATTTTCACGAACTCCTGATCGGTCAGGGGACCCGGCTTGCGCAGGATGGCGTCCGGGATACCGACTTTGCCGATATCGTGCAGCGGGCTCGACTTGTAGAGCTCCTTGACGAACTGATCGTCGATACGATCGCTGTAGGGGCTATCGTCGCGCAGGCCTTCGGCGAGGAGCTTGCTGTACTCGGCCATGCGCTCCAGGTGCATGCCGGTGTCGCTGTCGCGGGTCTCGGCGAGCTCCGCCAGGGTCATGAGCGCCGCGTCGCGGGTGCTGCGGGCCTCCTTGGTGCGCGCTTCGACGGTGGCCTCGAGCAGCTCATTGGCGGCTCCGAGCTGCTCGTTGGCCGCTTCCAGCTGCTCCTGATAATCGCGGTTCTGGCGTATCAGCCGGCGGCGCTCGAGGGCGCGCTCGGCGGTATTGTGCAGATCCTCGAGCTCGAACGGCTTGGCCAGATAATCGTAGGCGCCGTCACGCAGACAGCGGCGTACGGTGTCCAGGTCGTGCAGCCCGGACACCATGACTACCTGGATCTTGTCGTCGACCTGCTTGATATCGCGCAGGAGCTCGACCCCCGAGGTGCCCGGCATCTCGATGTCGAGCAGAACCAGGGCCGGAGGGTTGGAGCTGCGGGCGATCTCGAGGGTCTCCTTCGCGTCACCAGTGGCGCGAACCGAGAACTCGAGAAAGCCCAGCTGCGTCTTGAGCAGATCCCGAACCGGGGGTTCGTCGTCTACAACGAGGACGTACTCTTCCAAGGTCTTCTCTTCCAGGTCTTGAGCGTCCGTTCCGCCTCAGGGGACATTAGGACATTCCCTCAAAGGGAGGTAGATAGTGTGCCTGACCTGGCAATTGTATCCCAGAATCTGTATCTCAGAATCCGAGCACCGAGCTCGGACTCTGGAAACGTCAACGACCTCCTGAGGGGCGCCGACCACCGCCGTGGCCACCACGACCGCCGCGTCCACCGCCGCGACCGCCGCGTCCACCGCCACGTCCGCCGCGCCCGCCGCGCCCACCCGGGCGCCCGCCACGACCGTCACGCCGGGGCGGCCGATCGCCTTCTTCCTCCGCCAGTTTGGCGGCGGGGTCATTCTCCGGATCATAGTTCGGATCCTCGAGCAGCACCGCCTTGCGGGACAGCCGGATGCGGCCCCTCTCGGTGTCGATGTCGAGCACCTTGACCGTGACCTGGTCGCCTTCGGTCAGGATGTCCGAGACCTCGCGCACCCGGAACGGTGCCAGCTCGGAGACGTGGAGGAGCCCCTCGGTACCGGGGAGGATCTCGACAAAGGCGCCGAACGACTCGATACGCGTCACCACACCTTCGTAAGTCTTTCCGATCTCTGGCACTTCGGTGATCTTCTCGATGATGTCGAGCGCCCGGCGCGCCGAGGTGCCGTCGGGGGACGCGACCACGACTTTGCCTTCGCCGTCGATCTCGACCTCGCAGCCGGTCTCTTCCTGGATTCCGCGGATGGTCTTACCGCCGGGGCCGATGATGTCGCGAATCTTGTCACGAGGTATCTGCAGCGTGAACAGCCGTGGCGCCAGCGGTGAGATCTCTGGCCTGGGCGCTTCGATCGCTTGCTGCATCTCGGCGAGGATGTGGAGCCGTCCGGCTTTCGCCTGCTCGAGGGCCTGGCCCATGATCTCGCGGCTGACGCCGCCGATCTTGATGTCCATCTGCAGCGCGGTGATGCCGTCACGGGTACCCGCCACCTTGAAATCCATATCGCCATGGTGGTCTTCCTGGCCGGCGATGTCGCTCATGATGGCGAAGCGATCACCGCGCTTGATCAAGCCCATGGCGACACCGGCGACCGGCGACAGCATCGGTACGCCGACGTCGAAGAGAGCCAGGGAGCCGCCGCAGACCGTGGCCATCGACGACGAACCGTTGGATTCCAGGATGTCGGAAACCAGGCGGATGGTGTAGGGGAAATCGTCTTCGTGGGGCAACACCGGGGTCAGCGCCCGACGGGCCAGCACACCGTGGCCGATTTCGCGCCGACCGGGGCCGCGCATGAACCGCACCTCGCCGACCGAGAACGGCGGGAAGTTGTAATGCAGCAGGAATTTCTGCAGGCTCTCGCCGCCGTACTCCTCGATGATCTGAGCGTCACGGCGGGTACCGAGGGTGGCCGATACCATCGCCTGAGTCTCACCGCGGGTGAACACCGCCGAGCCGTGAGTGCGCGGTAGTGGGCCGATCTCGATCGAGATGTCGCGGATCTCGTCCAGGGCGCGGCCATCGAATCGCCGCCCCTGGTCGAGCACGGAGAGCCCCAGGATCTCTTCCTCGAGATCGGTGATGATCCGGCGCACCTGGCCGATCCACTCTTCCTTGTCCTCTTCCGGGCCGCCCTCGAGGTAGGGGTCGATCACCTGGTTGACCGCGTCCTTGCGCTCGAACTTGCCGGCGGTATTGAGCGCGCGGCTGAGATCGTCGTAGAGCGACGCCCGGACGTGTTTGTAGAGCGTCTCCGGATAGGACTCCGGGACCTCCCAGTTCGGCTTGCTGAGGCCGGTCTGGCGGAACATCTCGTGCTGTACGCGGATGATTTGCTGGATCTCTTCGTGGGCGCGAAAAATCGCGTCGAGGATGATCTGCTCCGGCAGCTGATTGGCACCGGCCTCGACCATCACAATCGCTTCTTCGGTGCCGACCACAATCAGGTCGAGGTCGGAGACGTCGCGCTGACTGTTGGTGGGATTGAAGATCAGCTCGCCGTCGATCAGGCCGACGCGGACGGCACCGATCGGGTTGTAGAACGGGATTTCGGACAGCACCAGGGCGAACGAGGCGCCGTTGATCGCCAGCACGTCAGGGTCATTCTCTTCATCGGCCGACATCACCATGGCGATAATCTGGGTGTCGCCGAAGTAGCCCTTGGGAAAGAGCGGGCGGATCGGCCGGTCGATCAGCCGGCAGGAGATGATTTCTTTCTCCGACGGTCGGCCTTCGCGCTTGAAGAAGCCGCCGGGGATGCGGCCGGCGGAGGCCGAGTACTCGCGGTACTCGACCGTCAGGGGTAGGAAGGGCCGCCGTACGGTCGGGTCTCCCGCCATGCAGGCGGTGATCAGGACCATCGTGTCGCCGCAACGAACGACGCATGAGCCGTCGGCTTGGCGGGCAATGTGGCCGGACTCGATGGTGAGGCCGGGGCCGATAGCAATCTCTTGTTTCAGTTTCATGTCAAACCTTCATTTCATTCCGGGCATTGGCGGTCGACGTTAGGCGTCGCCCGTCGGGTATGGATTACCGGCGTCAGGGTAGGGCCGCGCCGCGCGCGGCGCCGGTGTGGGGGAGGGCCCTGGCGCTCACGAGGACCGAAAGCAGTCTCGGGAATCGCCTGTCGTCAGGGGCGTCCCCCGAGCGGCACGGATCCAGTGGCGTGAACGCACCGATCCTGGAAGGCGGGACTCCGCGGCCCACCGAGGCAGGGCTCTATTTGCGGAGCCCGAGGCGTTTGATCGTCCGGCGGTAGCGGTCGACGTCCTGCCGCTTCAGATATTCGAGCAGGCGACGGCGGCGGCCGACCAACTTGAGTAGGCCACGGCGACCGTGGTGGTCTTTGGCGTGGATCTTGAAATGTTCGGTGAGGTGGTTGATCCGCTGGGTCAGCAGGGCCACCTGCACCTCCGGCGAACCGGTATCGGTGTCGTGCACCCGGTACTTATTGATGATGTCCGATTTGATTTCGGCTGTCTGAGGCAACGTTGACTCCTTCTCTGGCGGCTTCGGCCGCGACGTCCTCCCTGGGGGAGGCTCTTGTTCGATTTCTTCCTTCTACGTTCTTTCTTCTTGCAGGCCCTTTATACCCTAAAGGTGCCGCGATTTCCAAGCTCTGAAGGTTCGGCCCGCAAGCAAAGCTTCTTAGTTAAAGACGACTTTGGGCTGAACCACCGCGACGCCGCGGGTCCCGATGCGTTCGACCACCGAGCCGACCGCGATGAATCGCCGGCGCTGGGTGAGGAGTTGAATCCAGTCGCCCTCCTGCCCCTCGAGATCTCGGACCAGGACGCTCTGCCCGTTCTTGATCCGCCGCTCCTGCTGGGCATCGACGACCACGTTGTCGAAGGGGAGCGGGACCTCGTCGAACGGAATCCAGGCTGATCCGGCCGGGTGGCCGGCGTCTTCTCCCGCGCTGATCTGCCCTGCCGCGGGAGGCTCCCCCGGGCCGCCGGCTTCTTCGGTCTCCGGAGTCGGCGGGGCTAGCCGCTCG
>JAAUXY010045856.1_pt1 | contig 13382 bp, 14 predicted proteins | sample 7278121 | NCBI WGS metagenome assembly JAAUXY01 (sample SAMN14350117, study PRJNA611818) | marine sediment metagenome | isolation source: surface marine sediment (1.8m) | place: French Polynesia: Moorea | collected 2018-08 | reverse complement strand
GCGCCTTCGTCTTCGGGCTTTGGCGGCTAACCCCAGACAAAGGCGACGTTGTGGGTCGCTCTCCCGGATCTCGACTGCATCAGCACTTCCGACGCGAACCGAGGTCCGAGGAGAATATGCTCAGAAAGCCGGCGGCATAGGTGTGTCAAAAAAGGGTCTGTTCCGTGCTGGATTCCGCCCTTTTTGTCACGGGTCTACCCGGCATGGTTGCGCCTGCGCAGCAGCCGGAAGGCGGCCGGCGCCAGGACCACGATGGTAAAGATTCGGAAGATGTGATGGGTCGCGACGAAGGCAGCGTCCGAGCCCAAAGCCAGGGCGATGAGGCTCATCTCCGCCAGGCCGCCCGGCGAATAGGCCAGGACCAGGGCCCCGAAGTCGAGGCCGGTGAGCGCCGCCAGGGCGCCGGCGAAGGCCAGGGTCGTGACCAGGTGGATCGCCGTGCCGCCCAGGGCGGCGGCGACCGCGCGCTGGACGAAGGCACGGCCGATCCCGGCGAAGCGGCAGCCGATCGCGCTGCCGACGATGACCTGGGCAGCGGCGATCAGCTCGCTCGGCGGCCCCGCCGCGGTGACGCCGGCGAGGTGGACGATGGCCGAGAGCACCATCGGGCCGACCACCGGGGCGGCCGGGATCCCGAGGGCGCGGGCGCCGAGGTAGCCCAGCGCCCCGCAGGCGACCAGGATCACCAGGTCGGCCCCGCCGATCGCGGTGAGCGAATCGCCGGCCGCCGGCTTGAGGGCCGGGTCGTAGCCGGCCAGCAGCTGGAAGGCGAAGGGCAGGCAGAGGATCACGATCAGCAGTCGGGCGGAATGGATCAGCGAGATCGCCCGCTCGTCGCCGCCCATGGCCCCGCCGACCAGGGTCATCTCGGCCAGGCCGCCGGGCATTGCCGCGAAGTAGGCGGTGACCGGATCGAAGCGGGCCAGGTGCTTGAAGGCCTGCAGGCAGAGCGCGCCGGAGACGCCGGCGTAGACCACCAAGCAGGCCAGCGAGACCGCCCACTCCAGGAGCCGATCCAGGATCTCCGGCGAGAAGGCGCTGCCCAGCATGACGCCGAGGACCGTGACCATGACCGCGCGCAGGCCGAGCCACATGGCGACCGGCAGGCCCAGGGCGGCGGCCAGGGTGGTCGCCAGCATGGCGCCGATCATCCAGGCCAGGGGCAGCTCCGCCGCCTGGGCCGCCGCGCCGCCCAGGCTGCCGATGGCGAGGGCGAGGGCGACCCGGCCGGGCGTCGCGCCGATCTTGCCCGGCGTCGGCGCGGCGCCGGCGGTCATGCCAGGTAGCGACCGAGCCTGACCGCCGTGTTGCCGGGCCGGACGCGGCGCGTCGGCATGATCAAGACGCAGTTGTCGTAGGGCGTGCGGACCGGGCGGCCGTCGTCCTCGGCGATCACCGTGCCGGCCCGGGGGATGACCTCGAGGCCCCTGTAGGCCTCGGCGAAGCGGAAGTCGTCGCTCTCGATGGTCACCGCCTCGGTGATCCGGATGACCTTCTGCGGCGCCGGCGCTTGGCGGTAGCCGTAGTCGGCCAGCAGGCCGGGCTCGACGGTCCCGGCCACGGTCAGGAAGCGCAGGGTCGTCTCCATGGCGACCTCGGCGGCGGCCGCCTCGTAGTGCTGGCCGCACTCGACCAGCAACGCGTTCTTGCGGCTCTCGGGGTCGCTGAACCTGGCGTAGTCGCGCAGCCGCCGGCCGGCCTTGTGCCCGGCGTCGCAGACCACGGTCGCCGGATAGCCGACCTCCTGGGCGAGGGCCAGGCCCTTGTCCGTCGGGCCGGCCAGCATCAGGGGCACGCAGGGGTGCTGCATCGAGTGCAGGTCGAGCAGCAGGTCGACGGAGTCGATCAGCGGGCGCAGCCGGCGCGCCCGGCGCAGCTCGGCGCTGTCGCGGTCGGAGTCCAGCGCCGCCTCGGCCCAGACCCGGTTGAAGTCCTCGTCGACGAAGCGGAAGGCGTCGGGGCGCTCCAGATCGAGCCTTTGGAAGGCCTCGACGTTGGCGAAGCCCAGGGTCAGCCAGCCGGCCTTGGGCCGCAGGCCGTCCCGCAGCAGGCGATCGACCGCGATCGCGCCGCAGATCTCGTTGCCGTGGACCACGGCGGAGACCATGACGTGCGGGCCGGGCTGTCCCGAATCGAAGCTCTGGAAGTACTCGAAGCCGGTCTGGCTGTCGCGCCACTCGGCGATGTCCGGCGGGCTCAGCTGGACCGGATAGGGCGTGCGCCCGGCGCCGGGCTCGTCCTTGACCTTCATGCCCGGGTCGTCCGTTCGATCAGGCGCTCCATGAAGCGCTCGCAGAGGGCGACCTGCGCCAGGTCGATGAACTCGTCCGGCTTGTGGGCCTGGGCGATGTTGCCCGGGCCGCAGACCACGACCGGGATGCCGCTCTCCTGGAACAGCCCGGCCTCGGTGCCGTAGGGCACCTTGCCCGTGGTGTTGGCACCGGTCAGGGCCTTGGCCAGGGCCACGACCTCGGCGTCCTCCGGCGTCTGCAGACCGGGGAAGCTGGAGCGCGGCTCCCAGTCGAAGCCGGTCTCCGGCGCGACCGCCTTCATCGCCGGCTCGATCTCCTCGTGGGCGAAGCGCTTGACCTCGGCGAGCAGGGCCTCGGCGTCGTCCTCCGGCAGGCTGCGGAACTCGAAGACGAAGGAGCAGTCCTTGGGCACGATGTTGAGCGCCGTGCCGCCCCGGACGACGCCGGTGTGGATCGTGGTGTAGGGTACCGTATAGCCCGGATCGAAAGGCCCCTCGGCGGCCTTGGCGCGGGCCATGTCCTCGAGCTTGACGATCACCCGGGCCGCCGCCTGGACCGCGTTCACCCCTTGCGGCGCCAGGGAGGAGTGGCATTCCAGGCCGCGCACGCGGCAGACCAGCGACAGCATGCCCTTGTGCGCGGTGACGACCTTCATGTCGGTCGGCTCGCCGACGATGCAGGCCTTGGGCCGCACCGGCTTCCGGGCCAGCGCCTTCAAGAGCCGCGGCACGCCGATGCAGCCGACCTCCTCGTCGAAGGAGAAGCAGTAGTGGATCGGCGTCTTGAGCCCCGCCTCGAGGAAGCGCGGCGCGTAGGCCAGGGCGACCGCGATGAAGGACTTCATGTCCGAGGTGCCGCGGCCGTAGAGCCGGCCGTCCTTCTCGGTCACCGCGAAGGGGTCGCTCGACCAGTCCTGGCCCTCGACCGGGACCACGTCGGTATGCCCGGAAAGCGCGATGCCGCCTTTGTCGTCCGGTCCCAGGGTCGCGTAGAGGTTGGCCTTGCGCTCGTCGTCGTCGTAGGTCAGCTCGCAGTCCACGCCCAGGTCGCCCAGGTAGTCCCGCACGAAGCCGATCAGCTCCAGGTTGGACTTGTGGCTGGTCGTGTCGAAAGCGATGAGCTTCTCGATCAAGGCGCGGCTTTCCGGCCGGACGGCGGCCGTGGTCGCGGGTTCGTCAGCGGTTTCCGCGCTGGACACTCGGGCCTCTCCTTCGGGGGTCTCGTCGCAGGCCGGCAAGGATGGCAGAGCTTCCGGGAGAAGGCCAGTCCCCTGCCGACCGAGTCAGATCATGCCTGCCCTGCCGCCTCGGCAGGGCTTCCGGCGATCTGCGGCGAGGAGTCCAGGAAGGCGCGCACCTCGGCGGAGATCCAGTCGCGGAAGGCGACGACCTTCGGCAGCTCGGCCTTGTGGGGCGGGGCGACCAGGGAATAGACGAAGCGCGTCGGAAAGACCGGGCCGAAGGGGCAGACCAGGCGGCGGGCCTTGATCTCGTCGGCGACCAGGGAGCGGCGCAGCAGGGCCACCCCTTCGCCGGCGACCGCCGCGCTCAGCAGGAAGTTGCCGTGGCTGAAGCCGGGTCCGCGCGTCGGGTCGACGTCCTCGACGCCCGCCTCGCGCAGCCAGAGGCGCCAGTCCGGGTCATCGGGCGTACCCTGGACCACGTCGTGCAGCAGGGTGTGATGCGCGAGGTCCTCGGGCCGGCGCAGGGGATTCGGGCCGTCCAGGAGCTTGGGCGAGCAGACCGGAAAGATCTCGTCGCCCATCAGGACGTCGACCTGCAGCTCGGGATAGCTGCCCAGCCCGTAGCGGAGGCCCATGTCGAAGTCGTCCTGCTCGAAGTCGACCAGGGCATCGCCGGCGGTCACCAGGATATCGATCTCGGGGTGCAGGCGGCGGAAACCGGACAGCCGCGGCAGCAGCCAGGTCGAGGCGAAGGACATCAGGACCGAGATCTTCAGCGCGCTGCCCTCCTCGCGCTCGTGCAGGCGTTGGGTGGCGCCGGCAATTGCGTCGAAGGCGTCGCGCAGGGGCGGCAGGTAGGCCTGCCCGGCCTCGGTGAGCGCGAGGCGCCGGTTGAGGCGCCGGAACAGCTGGATCCCCAGGATCTCCTCCAGCCCCTTGACCTGGTGGCTGATCGCGGCCTGGGTCACGTGCAGCTCCTGGGCCGCCTTGGTGAAGGAGAGGTGCCGGGCGGCGGCCTCGAAGGCGCGCAGGGCGTTGAGCGGCGGCAAGCGTCGAGCCATGGCTCAAAGGATAAGAAAATCTAATAGAAGTGGCAAGATATCGTCGTTTGTCCCACGCGCCGAAAACATTCAAATATCTGCGTGAACAAAGCGAGAAATCCCCGTCTGCCAGCGGGCAGCTATCGGATAAGGAGTATTGATCATGTCCGGCTTCGCCTCTGACCCCCGCGGAACCTATCTGCTGCGCCAGTCCGGCCTGCCGTCGGATTTCCTGCACCGGCTGACGGGCCTCCCGATCCGGATCATGGACCGCCTCCTGACCTGGCAGGACCGGGCGGCCGAGCGGGCCCATCTCGCCAGCCTCGACGACCACCGCCTGAAGGACATCGGGATCACCCGCGCCCAGGCCAACTTCGAAGCCCGGAAGCCCTTCTGGCGCGCCTAGCGATCCCGGCTCGTCTTCCCCAAAACTCAGCCGTGCCGGCGGGCGACGCTGCCGCGCCCCCGGCACGGCCGCTTTCTGAGCGGCCATGACCCGCTTGGAGGGCCCGCCACGACGGCGAGGATAGGTGGCCGGTTCCGCCTGTCAAAGGAGCCGCGAGGCCAAGGCTCAGAATTCGCGGCGCAGCTCCAGGCCGATGGTCTGGTCGCGCAGGTCGTCTTCGGGCCGGCTGGGCTCGCCGCCCTGGCTGCGGTTCAGCAGCACCGGGTTCATCTTCCAGGAATCCGAAACCTTGTCGGAGAGATCGACGCGGCGGTTCTTGTCCTTGTCGGCCTCCGCCTCCTCGGCGTCCTGGTCCGGCAGGGAGGAGCCTTCCTTTTCGGCCATTGCCCTCGCTTCCGCTTCCTTGGCCGCGGCTTCGATCTCGCCCGCGGTCTTGGCGCTCTTCGTCGTCTCGAGGTTGTCGAGGAACTCGGGGTCGAGCTCGAGCGACAGTCCTTTGTCCTGCGCCGCGCGGAAACTGCCGGGACCGGCGCCGTCGGCCAAGGCCGGCGACACCAGCAGGACCGAAAGGCCTGCGGCCAGGACCGAAGAACTCAGCTTGCCAAGAGCTAGGGCCATTTCGCCTCCTCTCCGCCGGCCGGCGGCCCGGAATGGAGCCTGGGCGGCGGATATCGGGAAAACCCTGCCGCATCGCCGTCGCCTTGTCCAGGGAGTCACGGCCCCCGCGCCGGCCGGGCCGGTCAGTGCTGGAACTGCTCCATGAGGATGCGTTCCTCGAGGTTGTGGCCGGGGTCGAAGAGCAGGGTGAGCGAGACCGCGCGGTCCTCGCGGACCTCGACCCGGGCGACCTCGCGGACCTCTGTGTAGTCGGCGGTCGCGCTGACCGGGCGCTTCCCGGCCTCCAGGACCTCGAAGGCGACCACCGCCTTGTGCGGCAGCAGGGCGCCGGGCCAGCGCCGCGGCCGGAAGGCGCTGATCGGGGTCAGCGCCAGCAGCGGCGCACCGATCGGCACGATGGGTCCGTGGGCCGAGAGGTTGTAGGCGGTGCTGCCGGCCGGGGTCGCCAGCAGCGCGCCGTCGCAGACCAGCTCCTCAAGCCGGACCACGCCGTCGATGCTGATCCGCAGCTTGGCGGCCTGGCGCTCCTCGCGCAGCAGCGAGACCTCGTTGATCGCCAGGGCCTCGACCCGTTTCCCGGCCAGGGTGTCGGCCTGCATCCGCAGGGGATGGAGCGAGACGGCTTCGGCCCGGGCCAGGCGCTCGCGCAGGCCATCCTCGTGGTACTCGTTCATCAGGAAGCCGACCGAGCCGCAGTTCATCCCGTAGATCGGCGTGCCGCGGTCGATGAAGCCGTGCAGGGTCTCCAGCATTAGGCCGTCGCCGCCCAGCGCGACCACGACCTCGGCCTGCTCCGGCGGCACCGTCTCGTAGTGCTCGGCGAGCCGGGTCACGGCGGCCTTGGCCTCGGCGGTGTCGGCGGCGACCAGCGCGAAGGCGGGCTTTGACATGGGCAGGGGACCCCCTCGGACTCGCGGCTGCGGCCGCCTGGGAGGACGGCCGACACCGGAGTATAGCCGGGTCGGGCGCGGCGCTGCCAGCCCGCGGCGATCCGCCTTGCAATTGCTCCGGCCTTGCCCCAACTTCGGCCCGTCCTTGGAGGAGGAGGAGACGACCATGGTCTTGCGGCAGGCGGCTTTGCTGTTTTCCTTGCTGCTGGTGCTTGCGGGCTGGAGCGGCGCGCTCCGGGCCGATGATCGCCACGCAGGCTACTACTACCCCGAGCCGCAGACCCAGGAGACCTACGAGGCCCGGGCGGAGACCCTGGAGGAGACCAGCCGCGCCGTGCGGATCGGCTTCGCCACCGGGCTCGCCAACCAGCTGCGCGCCCGGCCGCACGCCCCGACCATGGCGGTCTTCGCCAAGGGTGCGGACGCCCAGAAGCTGATCCTGGTCGCCCTGCAGGACGGCCGGATCGAGACCCTCTACCGGGCCCGCGCCGTCTTCGCCGACCTCACCGCGATCGCCCGGGTCATGCCGCTCTTCGCCGAGTACGGCGTGCAGGACGTCTTCACCTTCTTCGACCTGGCCAAGATGCTCGGCTTCACCCAGATCACCATCTCCGACGGCGACGACTTCGCCCACCAGGTCTTCATCGAGTAGAGAAACCCAACCGATGTCATCACCGGGCTCGACCCGGTGATCCACTTGGCTGTTCGGATCGGGGAACTCAGCCGCCGGTGACGCTCATGTGGCGGCCGACCGCGGGCTTGCGGCGGCGGCGGTCGATGACGAAGTCGTGGCCCTTGGGCTTGCGGGCGATGGCCTCGTGGATCGCGGCCTCGACCAGGGCGTCGTCCTCGCTGGCGCGCAGCGGCGCGCGCAGGTCGGCGGCGTCCTCCTGGCCCAGGCACATATAGAGCGTCCCGGTGCAGGTCAGGCGCACCCGGTTGCAGCTCTCGCAGAAGTTATGGGTCATCGGCGTGATGAAGCCGATCCGCCCGCCGGTCTCCGCGCAGCGGCTGTAGCGCGCCGGCCCGCCGGTGCGGTAGTCGATCTCGTCCAGGGTCCACTTCTCCTGGAGGATGCCACGGACCATGGACAGCGGCAGGTACTGGTCGACCCGGGTCTCGCCGCCGATGTCGCCCATGGGCATGACCTCGATGAAGGTCAGGTCGTAGCCCTCGTCGCCGCACCAGGCGACAAGGCGGTGGAACTCGTCGTCGTTGACGCCCTTGAGGGCCACGGTGTTGATCTTGACCGCCAGGCCGGCCGCCTTGGCCGCGGCCAGGCCCTCCTGGACCTTGTCCAGCTTGCCCCAGCGGGTGATGGCCTGGAACTTGTGCGGGTCCAGGGTGTCGAGCGAGACGTTGATCCGGCGCACGCCCAGGTCGGCCAGCTCGGCGGCGTGCTTGGTCAGCTGGCTGCCGTTGGTGGTCACGGTCAGTTCGTCCAGGGCGCCCGACTCCAGGTGCCGGGACAGCCGGCGGAACAGCCACATGATGTTGCGGCGGACCAGGGGCTCGCCGCCGGTCATGCGCAGCTTGCGTACGCCCTGGCGCACGAAGGCGCTGCACAGGCGGTCGAGCTCCTCCAGCGTCAGGATCTCGGCCTTGGGCAGGAAGGTCATGTCCTCGGCCATGCAGTAGACGCAGCGGAAGTCGCAGCGGTCCGTCACCGAGACCCTGAGGTAGGTGATCGCACGCCCGAAGGGATCGATCATCTGTGACGTATCCGGCATCTGCCCGCTGGCCTCCCCGACCTGCTCCCCATGGCCGCTTTCGCGTATTCTTCTCGATCCCTTACTTAGGTGCAAGGACCCTGCGTTTCGACCCCAGGATTGCTGCGGAATTGCGGGCCGCCTGTGCCGGGCCAGCCCGGCCCGAGGGGGCCCTTGGCAGGACCGCCGGCACCGACTAGCCTCCCGCCATGACCAGGGAGCCGCCGAAACCCGCGCCGCCTTCGGCCCTGGACCGCCCTGCCGCCCGCTGGATCGCGGTCGCCGTCGCCCTGGCCGGTGCCGCGGCCCTGGCGACGATCCACCGCGACGACCTCTTTCCGACCGAGGAGGCCGCGGTCCCCGCCGCCGACGATCCCTTCCAGATTTGCCTGTCCCAGCGCCGCGCCGACATCGACAAGATGCGGGCCGACGGCGTGATCGACGAGACCCAGGCCAAGCTCTTCCTCGGCCGCGCCGAGGCCCTCTGCCGGGACCAGGCCGGCGGCAACGCCCCGCCGCCGCCCGCGCAGTAGCCAGTGCTCACTTGCACACTTTCGAGAGCCACCCCCACCCCAACCCTCCCCCATCAAGGGGGAGGGAGATTCTTCGGTCGCCGACACTTAAGCCCTCCCCCTTGATGGGGGAGGGTGGGGTGGGGGTGAGATCACGAGCTAGGAAACCAAGTTCTAGGGACTTCTTCCCGTATCCCGTGCGGCAGCGGTGACCCTCGAGGCAAAGCCGGCTAGGCTCGTCCCATGATCGCGCCGTCCACCCGCCTGGTCCTGGTCTTCGCCTGCCTGGGGCACGCCTGGTTCCACGTCCTGGTCGCGCTCTACCTGATCCTGGTCCTCCTGATCGAGCCGGTCTGGCAGCGTCCCTACGACGAGCTGATCGCGCTCTGGACCCCGGGGGCCCTGCTGCTCGGCCTGGCGGCGCCGGCGGCGGGCTGGCTCGGCGACCGCTGGGGCGAGGTCCGGGTGATGATCGTCTTCTTCATCGGCAGCGGGGCCGCCACCATCGCCTGCGGCCTCGCCCCGGGGCCGCTTCCCTTGCTGGCGGGGCTGTCCCTGCTCGGTCTCTTCGGGGCGATCTACCATCCGGTCGGCACCGCCTGGGTGGTCAAGCACGCGACCGCCCGGGGCCGGGCCATCGCGGTGCTGGGCATCTGCGGCAGCCTGGGCGCCGCGGTCTCTTCCCTGGTCGCGGGCGGCCTGGCCGATCTCTTCGACTGGCGCCTGGCCTTCGTCATCCCGGGCGCCGCCACCCTGGCGACCGGGCTGGCGCTGCTGGCGGCCTATCTGACCGGCCGCGTGGCCGACCGCGAAGGCGATGCCCTGGCCCAGCGCGAACCGGAGCGCGGCGCGGTCCGCCAGGCCTTCGCCGTGCTCGCCGTGACCATGTCGCTGACCACCGTGCTCTACTACGCCTTTACGACCATGCTGCCCAAGTGGCTGGAGCGGGAGCTCGGCCCCGCGCTGGGCGAGGGGTTGCTCGCCCTAGGCGCGCTGGTGACCCTGGTCTATCTCCTGGGCGCCACCGCCCAGTTCGTCGGCGGTCATTTCGCCGACCGCGGCAAGGCCAAGGCAGTCTACGTGGTCAGCTTCGCCCTCAAGGCGGCGGCCCTGATCCTGGCCGTCTTCGTGACCGGCTGGCCGGTCGTGGCGGCGGCGGTGGTGGTGGTCTTCGTCTTCGACATCGCGGCGCCGGTGGAGAACGTCCTGATCGCCCGCTTCACCTCCAGCCGGCGGCGCGGCCTGGCCTACGGCCTGCGCAACGGCATCGCCATCCTGGCCGGGCCGCTCGGCGTGCAGCTGGTCGCCTGGCTTTTCGACGAGGCCGTCGGTTTCGACGCCCTGCTGCTGGTCCTGGCCGCGCTCGCCCTGCTGATCCTCTTCGCCGCCCTGCTGCTGCCGGTGGAGCGCCCCGAGCCCGCCGCCCAGACCGGACCCCCGGTCTGAGCCTTTGTAGCCATCCCTTGGCCGTTTCTTCTTCGCGGAGCTGCGTGGTCAGTCGTCCGAGAAGAAGGGCACCCCGGCCTCGCGCGGCGGCAGGACCAGGATCTTGCGGTAGGGCAGCTTGCCGCGCTCCAGGATGATGCTCGAGGACTTGCTGAAGACCGTGCCGTAGCGCGGCTTGGCGATATCGAGGAACCTGGCCAGGGTGGCGTTGCCGAAGTAATGCATGGGGACGACGGTCGGCGCGCCGATCTGCTCGATCACCTGAACCATGAGCTCCTGGGCCATGGTGAAAGCGCCGTCGATCGGTGCCAGGACCACGTCGATCACCCCGAGCTGGCCCAGGTGCTCGTCGGTTAGCAGGTGGTGCAGGTGGCCGAGGTGGGCGATGCAGAGGTCGGCGATCTCGAAGACGAAGATCGAGTTGCCGTTGTAGCGCACGCCGCCGAAGTCGCGCACGTTGGTCGGCAGGTTCCAGACCTTGAGGTCGCGCAGCTGGTGCTCGTGCACCGCCATGCCGCCGCCGGGGTCCCAGCCGCGCAGCGCGAGCTTGATCTCGGGATCGATGACATCCGTGTAATGGGTGTCGTGGGCGTTGTTCATGGTGACGATGTCGGGCACCGCCGGCGGCCGGACCCAGCCGTTGTAGTCGGTGACCGCGGTGACCCCCTCGGCGCTCTCGATCAGGAAGCTGGAGTGTCCGAGGAAGGTGAGGCGCAGGCTGCCCGCCGCGGGCAGGGCGGCCGGGATGGCCCGCGGCTCGAGGCCGGCGATCGGCAGGCACTTGGCGGCGGCCGAACCGATCGCGAGCAGCAGCGCAAGCGCCGCGAAGAGGATGACGAGGCCGACCCGGGCGCCCAGGCTGGGGCGCCGCGTCGAGCGATGTCTGGCGATCTGCATCATGCGCGGCTCCGCGCTGCCGGAGTTGGAGCGGCCTGCCGTTGCCAAACCATCATGGCCCAGATCGCGCCGCGGCGGAAGCCTTCCGAGGCGGCGTCAGCGATAGAAGCGGATCTCCCGGATGAAGGCCGAGCTGCGGCCTTTGTCGCCGGCCCCCTTGGTGTCCAGCGCCAAGGCCAGTCCCGAGATCCCCGGGTTGTCGTCGCGCTCCTTGTCGAAGTAGCTGTGGTAGGCCCCGAGCAGATCGAAGCGGGTGGTTACCATCTCCCCGGCCGCCGGCTGGTCGCCGCAGACGAAGCGGCCGCCCTTCTTGAAGTACCTGCCCAGGTAGGGATGACCGATCCGGTCGTCGCCGTGGCAGATGTAGAGCCCGACGAAATAGGGGCTGTCGGGGATGAACATGGAGCCGCTGGGCTTCCGCTCGTCGCCCAGGAAGACCATGACCATGAGGGCCTCGTTGCGCACCCCCTGTTCGTAGGAGGCGCCTTCGGCGAATTTGTCGACGCCCCAGTCGATCTCGATGTAGGAGAAATCGGGCAGGTTGACCGACTCGTTCGGCAGGATCCCGAAGGCGCGGCGCTTGGCCTCGATGACCAGGCCGCGGTCGTCGACCTCCAAGTCGACGTAGTTCCGCTTGCGCGCGTCCCGCTCGAACTGAAAGCCCTTGCCTTCGAGCCAGTCCTCGATGGAGCCGTCCTCGTAGTCCGTGAAGCGCAGGACCTTGACCAGCTTTTCGTCGTTCGCGCGCAGCGGCGCGGCGAGGGAAAGCGCAAGGAAGAGGGACAGGAGGATGACGGTCGTGGTGCGCATCGTCTTGCCTGGTCTGGCTTCACTCGGGAGATCTGGGGACGCCGTCCCTCGAGCGCAATGCCCCCGGCGCGTCCGCCCGCCCTCGACGGGAGGTCGTCTGCTCCGCCTAGATCAAGATCGGCTCAGATTGGATCAATCTGTGCCGTGAATATTAATCTCCTTGACCAGGTTAGCGCATGATTCCCGTGTCACGCCGTGCTGGCGTGACACGACATGCTCTAGGCCTGCGGCGCCGTCGCCCGCATCGAGGGCCGCGCCGAGGCAGCCTCGAACCAGGCGGCGAGGCGGGGCCGCCCCTGTCGCCAATCCAGATCCGGCAGGCCGTGGTCGAGGATGCCCAGCGTGGCGGCGAGGGCGATCCGGGTGAAGTCCCAGGGCCAGGCCGCGGCTTCCTCGGGACAGACTGCTTCCAGGTGGTCCAGGCAGCGCGTCGCCCGCCGGGCCTCGACCTCCAGCAGGAACGCCGACTGCGCCGCCGGCGCCCGGCGCAGCTCGCGGTTCCAGACCGCGACCCCGTCGAGGAATCCGGTCACCAGGCTCTCCAGGCCGCGGGCCTGCCAGTCGTCGGCCCGGCCCTCGGGAAAGCAGCGCGCCCTGCCCGAGACCCGGTCGAAGTAGGCGCAGATGTTGCGCGCCTCGCCCAGCACCAGCGCACCCTCGACCAGGGTCGGCACCCGGCAGACCGGGCTGTGGGCGAGCAGCGGGCTGTCGGGGCTGCGGTTGACCACCCGGACCTCTTCGATCGCCTCGGCGAGGCCGGCCTCGATGGCCGCGATCCGGGCGATGCGCGCGTAGGGCGAGTTCGGCGTGACGAAGAGCTTCATGTGTCCGGCCGCCGGCGCCGCGCCGGCGCTCATTCCGCCGGATCCCCGCCACGGACCCGGGGCCGCCGGACGCCGGTGATGCCCTGGCCATTGGCCTTGCGCGCGCGGGCTTCGAGCTCGGCCAGGGGCTCGAGCGCCACCGCCATGTGCAGGGCGGTGGCGTGGACCACCGTCTCGGGGTCCACGGCGATGGCGACGTGCTCGGGCAGGAAGACCAGGTCGCCGCGTTCGATGGCCGCAGCGGGCGCCAGCGGCTCGCCCAGGATCTCCTCCTGCATGTGGGTGTCGCGCAGGGCGAAGACGCCGGCGCGGGCCAGGGCGATCTGGACCAGGGCCGAGCAGTCGATGCCGACGCTGCTGCGCCCGCCCCAGAGATAGGGGGTGCCGAGAAAGGCGAGGGCGGTCTCGACGTAGTCGGCCACGGTCGCGCCCAGGGGCACGAGATGGCGGCCGAAGACCCAGCCGCCGCCGGCCAGGCGGGCGAAGCCCTCGCGCTGCTCGACCACCGCCAGCGGGCTGGCCATGGACAGCAGGTCCAGGGTCGGCGCCTTGAAATCCGGCTCGGCGAAGAGGTAGCTGCGCAGCGCCGCCAGGCTGTGGGTCGGGGCCGCGACCGCTGCGCTCAGCGCGGCCGCAGCGACGTAGCCGACGTAGCCGTCGCCCGCGCTCTGCACCCAGGCCCAACCCTTCGCCACGTCGTAGACGTTGACCGCCTCGCCGTAGAGCAGCTGGCTGTCCAGGGGGGCGTCGTCCCGGGGCGCGCGGCGCAGGTCGAGGATGCCCCGGGCGACCTGC
>JAAUXY010064337.1_pt1 | contig 13383 bp, 2 predicted proteins | sample 7278121 | NCBI WGS metagenome assembly JAAUXY01 (sample SAMN14350117, study PRJNA611818) | marine sediment metagenome | isolation source: surface marine sediment (1.8m) | place: French Polynesia: Moorea | collected 2018-08 | reverse complement strand
GTCCCTCACGAGTCGACGCCGCTACGAGCGACACTCGGCGGCCTGTGATGCGCTCGAGAGTTTCCGTGATCTTGCGCGGGACGAATCCAACTATCGACGGCTGCGATACGACGACGTGCGCGAATTCGGCTTCGAAGTGCTCACTCCCGGTTCAGATAAGCAGCGTCCGGCACTGGCTGCACACGATCGAACCTATCCTTCACACGATCGCGCCGAGCCGACGACGTACCGAGAGCAGGTAATCGGAAGGCTGACGGCCTATTTCGCCGCCTTCCTGAATGACAGTGGTGAAGAGAAACTACCCAAGCGGCCGGAAATCAAGGTCTTGGAGCATGGCGACCTGTTCTACTTCCAGGTCACCGCGTACCCGACGGATCTGCCAGATAGTCGATTCCGGAGCATTGACGGCTACGTCACTCATGAAGCCGCGGACGCGGCGGCACGAGAGATATTTCTGCCTCAAGCCGCGCAGAATTCCGAGTATCGGCGACTTTCACGCGACGGCTTCGTTCATCATGGTTTCGCCGTCGTTGACGCGTCAAACCAGATCGTCCTCGAGCCGGAACGCTCGTGGTCGAGCTCGGCGACTCGGGACCTCTATCTCTACGGCCTCGTCGAACTTGCCATTGGCAGCAGCATCCGCTGTGAACCGGACCAGGAGTCCAGATGCCATTTCTACCAGCTACTGGATGCCGACCGCGAACGCGTCCTGTTGGATGGGGCCACAGGTTACCCGAGCAAGTCGGAGGCGCTCGACCGCTTCAAGTCGCAATTTCTGCCGCGTGCCCGGCGTTCGGCGAACTACCGCGATCTCGATGAGGACGGACGCTTCGGCTTCGAACTTCTCGCCGAATCGCAGATTGACGTGCTCGCTGCCCACCCGCAGCGTTACGCGACGACGTACGAGAGGGACCTGCGCAAATCGGCGCTGCTCTGGTATCTGAATCGTCCGGAGGTCGATTACCGAATCGACGGTCGAGCTGGCGCGCTTCGGGTTCACGTATTAGACGAATCGAATGACACCCTCTTGCAGTCGATCCACCTCTTCGAGACGAAGGCAGAGGCAACGCGCTCCTTCAACAGAATAATTTCGTTGGCGCGCCATCGGGAGTCTTATCGGCCCATAGACCGGCAGGAAGGGGAGCGACGATTTGGCTTCTGCCTGACCGATAGCGACGGAGATGCAGTCGCGGAGCACCCTGAGTACTTCGAGACAGCCGTTGCTCGCGACCTCGCCATAGATTGGCTGGTCCGCCTATTCTGCCCCGCAGAGGATGTCCACCGCAGGATTCTCGAGCGCAAAGCCGGTTTCGCCGTAGCCCTCGTATCGGACGAGGAGTCAGAGCTGCTAGTGAGTGCAGATCGCTACAAATCCCGGGAACAGGCGCGGGCTGCGCTCCGGGAGTTGTTCGCACTCGCCGGAGACCGGGACAACTATGTGCTCGGCGACGACGACGGAGCCTACGGATTTGTGCTGCACGACGATTCTAATGATGTCTTCGCCGTGCATCCGTCAACCTATGCACACGCCGCCGAGCGGGACATCGCGCTCAGAGCGCTTATCAGCTTCGTCAGAGTGCCGGCCGTTGAATGCTCTATCGAAGGTGAGTCAGGGCAATACAACTACTCTGTGATCGATCCTGACGGCGGAGAACTCCTTCGAAGTCTCCGCAAGTTCCCCGACGAGCCGTCCGCACACTCAGAGCTTGATCGGATGATCGGGGGCGGCTCAGACAGAGGCAGTTACTACCGCATCGACGAAGTAGGCGGCTTCGGATTCGGAGTCCGTCTGGATAACGAACCTGCGGCGGAATATCCGGGACGATTCGCTGACGAGGCGGAACGAGAAGCGGCGATTGACATGACGGTGACGTACTTCCGACGTGCGGAACTGCAGCACCGGATCGACAACCCGAACGGTGCATTCCGGTTCGAACTTCGCGACCATCTCGGTGCCGTCGTACTGGTCGGACTGGATGTATTCTCCGATAAGTCGGAGGCCGAAGAAGCCTATGAGGAGGCGCTGGCACTCGCGCGCGACCGGGAGCGTTACAGGAGAACGGATGACGGGCCCGTAGGCTGCCGCCACGGATTCGAGATTTTCACCGAATCCGGGGAACCGGTGGCCCGGGGACCTCGTCGCTTCGGCCACTCGAAAGAATCTGATGCAGCGATGCAGCGCGTTTATGCGATCGTCCATGACGGCAGCACGATTCCTGACGTGGCCTGGTCGGAAATCGAGTATCGATTCGAGATCTGCGATCACGACGGGATAGCGGTTCTAGAGAGTCTCTCGACTTACGCCACGACCGAACTGGCCCATGAAGCCGCAAGAGACCTGATAGCCGAGGAATGTGCCAGCCACTATCAGGCAATCGAGACCGATGATGGCTACACCTTCCGCTACGGCCGGCCCGGACGATGGCTGGCGAAGCACCCCCGACAGTACAACTCCGCCGAGGAGCGAAACGACGCGATCACCGCAACCCGCTTCACCCTGCGCTCGAACAGCGCACCGTACACGATTGTCCGATTAGAGGACGGCGAGTATACATTTCAGTATCTCGACAACGACTCCAACCCCGTATTGATCGGGAGCAACGTTGCCAACGACTCCGGTGGTGCCTTCGAACTTCTGCTCAAGTCCCTGTCACTCGCCATCGCACGCGATGCGTATGAAATCGAGGGCAACGACTACAGCTTCAGCTTCCAACTGAAACACTGCGACGGCTCGATCATCGCGCAGCATCCTGTTCGTTACGAGACTGAAGGAGAGGCGAGCGCAGCACTGGAGAACTGGATAGACCTCCTGCAATCGCGTGTGCCCAGGATCGAGGTCCACGAGGAACCGATCCGCTTTCGGTACCAGTTAGTCGACGTGAACGGCCAGGCTCTGATTCGCAGCACTCGAAGCTGGCCGGACCCCGAGCAGGCTCAAGCCGCTTTTGAGGCGGAGTTTGTGCCGCTTGCAGTGCACAAGGCGAACATCGACCGGCGCTACCGGCACGTCGGCAATGAGGACCTTTGCGAATACTCGTTCAACGTTCTGGACATGGGCGACGGCGCCGATCGTTGCGATCGATCTCAGTGGACCACTGTTGCCGAGCACCCTCACTGGCATGACGATTCGAGCGTCCGAGAAGACGCGATCGACGCTGTCATTGACCTCGTGAGAAGCCAGAAACAGGTTGCAGAACTCATCGGAGTCAAGTGCGGACATCTGTTCCGACTGCTCGGCGACGGATATGAACTTCAGAGCACGGCGTACTATACGGATGCGGGCGGCGCCGCTGCGGACTGTACTCGCACGCTCGCGCGGATGCACGATCCGAACGCATACATCATCGAGTGCGATGGTGAGGATGCGCAGCGCCTCCGCGTGATGAGCGCGGACGACATACCACGCGCCCAGTCCGCCCCGGGTCAGATCGAAGATCTGATCGAGATGCGCGACCGGTTCATCGAACTGGCCACGGAATGCACCGAATTCCCGCACCGGTTCAAGGAATATCGAACCGAGATCAAGTGCCAGCTCGTCGACCGCGCCGGAAACCTTCTGCTGGAGAGTCTGGACGGCCTTTCGGCAGAGATATGGGCGCGGTCATGCCGCTTCGATTCCAGTGAGCTACGAAACTCCGCCATAGAGGCTACTCGACGCCTTTTCGCCGGGCCAAAGCGCCCGATAGCAAGGATCGAGGAGGAGAACGGCCAGTTCGTCTTCGAATTCGACGTGCACGATCCGGACTTCACATTGAGGAGTCGCTGGCACTACGAGACGGAAGATGATGCCAGAGACGCGTCCGAGTTCGTCGTTCGGATCGGAGCTTTTGCATCGAATTACCGCCGGCTCAACGTCGATTTCGATCACTACGAATTCGAGCTGATGCATCAGACGGAGTTAAAAGACGTCGACAGACCGACCGCTAGCAAGAATCGCGAAAAGGCGTGTGACGAATGCAGTGAGTTCGTTCAGTGCGCGCAACAGAGCGAGAATATAAGACTCGTCACGGACCAGCATCACTGCACGAGCGGTTTTGAGCTCGTCGGCCCTGAACGTCAGATTCTGGCAAGGATCCCGCACCTTTACGAAGACGTGCCCGATAGGGACGCTCACATACATTCCATCCTCTGCCATGCCGATATGGAGGGCTTCCATCTCATCGAACATCTTCTGCTGCGGCCGAAGCACGCAGGCAGTACCGTCGCGTACGGCTTCGCTATTCCCGAACCGCAAAGCGACGGAGCGCTTCTGCAGAGCTCCAACGTAGCATCAGACCGATCCGCGGTCGTCGAAGCACTGAAGCAACTGCTCGATCGCGTAGTTGCGGGCAGAGTCGATGTGCAGGATACACAGTCAGGTTCGACTTTCAGTTTTCAGTTCGTCGATAAGGACGGCAAACCGGTCGCCGAGCCGCCGTCGCCTTTCTGTTCCAACAGGGAGCGCGATGAAGCGCGAGACTCTTCAATAGCGCACCTCATCGAAGCGTTCTCGGATGAGGCGACTCGCACTGCGGAAGCGCTGTTTGCGCTGGTCACGGACGTCCGCGCGGCCAGTGAGCGAAAGCGCGACACACTACTACCCGTGGGCCGCGGTTGCTGCGACGACTCCGGCAAACCATGTCCCGTGCAGAGCGATCCGTATTCGTTCCGCGTCACGGCTGTCGTGCCGTACTGGCCGAGCCGGTTCAGAAACGCAGACTTCCGTAAGTTCTTCGAACGGACGCTGAGACTCGAGATGCCGGCCCATGTCCTGCCCAGGATCTGCTGGGTCGACGTCTGCCAGATGCGGGACTTCGAAATCGCATACAGACGCTGGCTGCGCGCAAAGGCGCATCCCACAGCCGACTGCGACTATACGGCAGCGCAGAACGAACTTGTGAGCATCCTCTGCAACCTGACCAGCATCTATAGAACCGCACGCCTGTTCAGCTGCGACAGCGATGGTGACAGCGAAACGACGCCACTTCGGCTGGACAGCTCAATTCTCGGAACGAGTGGTACGAATCATGACAGTCATTGAGAAAACGCCCGATCGGGCAACAGACTTGCTGGCGACGCTCACGGGATATCCCATCTTCGAGCCGAACCAGTTGCTGAGCTATAGCGAACTAAACGACGTTCGGCAATACCTCGACGAGCAGACACGTTTGTCACGGCTCTGCCTCGGTGGTGCCGGGATAGTCTGCGGTTTCGTTCCAATTACCCGAGGAAACTCGCTCGAGTTTACAGGCGGCTGTGGCGTGACCAGTCTCGGCTTTCTGATTCATCTCGATTCCTGCACGCTGACTCACTACTCGCCTGCGCAGATTCGTGTCGACGCGTTCAGCGAAATCGACGATCCCGATAATCAGCACATAACGGCCTGGGAACTCTGGGAAAGCGACGAGGAGGGACGTGTGGAGCTGACCTCAGCCTTCTTCAAGGACAAGGTCGCCGCGATACTGCTCGAGTGCAACGACGAAAAAAACGAATCCTGCCTCGATGATTGTGACGCCAAGGGAACCGAACGGGCATTCACGGTACGGAAGCTGCTTCTCAAGCAGGGCGACGCAGAATCCATCGCGCAGAACAATTTCAAACCTGTCGCTGATGATGAACGTCGCCGCTATCCGGACTGGAGTCTGGAGGACCTGCTCACAGGCCGGTTTGGATTGGAGGACATCTACCTCGAGCGGTTCGGGTATACGACAGAAGACAAAACGCCTCAGGTCAAACTGACGAATATCACGGGCTATGAGGAGTTTCTGAAGCACTACGCGACCATCATCGAAAAGGGGGCTTCACGCGCTACGGCCGCCCTGAAGCAGACGCACAAGGCATTGTCCCCGTTGTTCTCCGGCGAGCACTACAGCGCGCTGCCGGAGATTCCGAAAGACCGCTTCGATGTAGCAGCTATCAGGGATCTGGACATCCAATACGTCTACGACCACCTCAACGACCTGATCCTCGCATACCGCGAGTTCCGGCAGGTCGCATTCGACGTCATGAATGTCTGTTGCCTGCAGACCGGTTGGTTCCCGAAACACTTGTTGCTGGGCGAGCCCGTCAACGGGAGCGCAGGCCTTGCCATACCGCCTTCGACCGTAAGGACGCCATTCGTCCAGCCCCCCGTTTACAACGGCAACGGCTGGCGGGTCGATGCCGCGCGCAGACTCTTCGAACGATTGAACGTGCTTACACGCACTTTCCGCGTGCCGAAGACGAAACCGGAGGAGAGTATTCGCATCACTCCGAGCCGGTGGGGGACGGCACCCTTGAGCGAACGCGCCTTACCGTTCTACTACGAAGCCAAGAAACTGCACCAGTATTGGAACCCCGACAAGCACCGCAAGGCGCGCGACCACCGGCAACACAGCTACGAGAGACTCGGGTCGCCTGATAGCCAGACAAATCATCCGTACGATCTGCCACTGGCTTTCGACCTCGAGCCGCACGACTTCTACCGCATCGAGGGCCACGTCGGTCATGAACTGCACGCCGCCTTCGACGAAATCGACGATCTCCGCAGGTTCAATAACCTTGCCTTCGACATTGTCGCCGTGAAACTCGGGAAACACGATGAAAAGGAATTTCGGCACGACTGTGAGTTTCAGATACTGCAGACACAGTACACCAAGCTAAGCACCGACTTGCGTTGCGCCCTAGAGAGGGAGTTCCCTCAGCCCAACGAAACCGTTAAGCGTTTGATGGCGACGCTGGTGAAGAAGCTCGATAGATTCGACTACAAGGCCTTCGCGCGGCTCTTCCGGGAAGTCGGAAAAATCTCAGGATCCGAGTTTGGATGCGTCGCCGGTCACAGTCTCGAGGCCTTTACCGTGCTGTGGGAACTGCACGCGAATCGTAGGAAGCAGGTCATCGATCAGACGCTGTTTCACGAGTTCGCCAAGACCCACCCCGGACTGGAACACAAAGCGGGCGTTCCGCGAGGCGGCACGTTCGTGCTCGTTTACCGTGACGAAGAGCGAGAGCAGGGGGAAGGCGCTTCTTTCCTCGCAGGTGTTCCGAACGAGTTTCACGCGCGGATTCTGAGGACCGTCGAAGAAGAGAAATTCCTTAAGACACGCAAACGGGTAGTGGCCGATTTCTGCCTACCCTATCTGTGTTGCGTGAGCTGCCCACCGGTGGCCTACGTAGTCGCACGTCCGCGGCCGACGTTCCTGATCAATAAGATGACGTTCTGTGCCAACGATTCCGACGAATATGATTTCGTCGTGGATCCCCCCGGTGGGTTCGTATTCGGACCCGGAACGGATCGGGATGGCGCGCGCTACTTCTTCGTTCCCAGCAAAACGAACATCACTGAAGGACCGGTCACGGTCACCTACACCGTGGACGGCGCCGAGGCTTCACTGGTTCTGCAAATCCTGCCCGTACCGAACGCCGCATTCGAAGAGATAGGGTCGCGTATTTGCAACAACGCACAGATCCCTCTCCGGGCCGCAGACGGCGCGGCACCTGGGGGGCGCTACTGGACGGATATTGATGAGAACAACGATCAGATCGGTATCGTCGAGGACAATGGAGGTTTCTTCTTGCTCGCCCATGCTGATGGCGTACCGGTCGACACACCGTTTCGAGTTTTCCGTAGCGTAACTGGCGACAACAAGTGCACAGGCGTATCGCAGCAGGAGGTTGTCGTGATGCCGAGGGTAGACGCCGATTTCACCGGGTTGCGCGGCCATTATTGCCAGAACGACGAGCCAAGCCTGCTGAAACCGGTCGACCAGAAGCTTGCCGAGAGTGAATTTGCCGGCGAGGGCCTGAAAGCGAATGAATTCATTCCATCCAATGTTGAGTTCGAGGAGTTCAGCAGGGACATCGAGATTGCGCACACCGCAACCAGCGAGGAAGGATGCAAATCGAAGGTCATCAAGAACACCACTGTGTTCAGGTCCATTCCCGGCCGATTCAAACCTGGCCAACCACGCAAGACGAAAGAGAGCTTCGTCTTCCCGATCACCAGCATACTGCCTGAGCAGAAAGAGCCCGGACCGTTGAGATATCTGTTCACTTGGACGGATCAGTCGGGTACAGAGCGTGAAGTTCTCCGTGAGACATCCAGGGACTTTCCTCTGGTCGCCCCCCAGAAACTCGTCGGCGATTTGATGGAATTAGTGATCGTCCTGAGGGTGCTCAACGGCAAGTGTGCCGGCGACGAACTACGGGACTCGGTTCCGGTACCGCACGTCGCAGATATCGAACCCGAAGTCGAGGACGTGCTCGTAAAGGAGCGCCTCAAACTCTTCCGCGCACGCGTCGCCAGACTCGCTGAGGAGGAAGCGGAACTCGACCAAACTAAGACTTTCAGGCTTGCCGAGGAACTGGTTGCCGCCGATCCCGATGCCGACAGCAAGGCGATTGTCGACAAGTTCAGCGAATTCATGAACACACTTGCGCGCGGATACTCACAGATCGAGGGCGAGGATCGTCGAAGAGCGTACCGATCGCTGGCCGAGGTCTCCGCGGAGGTCATGCTCGACCGTGTTGCTGTCAAACCTCCGGCTGATCGGATGCAACGAGAAGCGGCAAGACAGCTGTCAAGGTTGGCGGAGTTAGAGATCGATACAGCCCGAATACGGGACGAATGGCTTCGAAGTGACCTGTCCGCCTCGCTGGACGAGGATCGAGTCGGTGTCGTGCGCAGGCTAATCGAGTAGACGACGAGGGCGATGCGATCTCCGTCTCACATCATCGGACAACAGTTTCTCGAACTCGGTTTCGAGTCCGAAGCGGACGCGGTCCAACTGCAGCACGAAATCGGCACTCTGTTCCGACAAAATGTCCTGCCCGTCATCGAGGAGGTGTTTGATCGGTATTCGCCTCCTGACACTTACATCCGTTTGGATCGTATCGAGATCGACATTGGGCGGCTCACACGCGAGGCGCTCGGCCAGCAGTTCGCCGAGCGAATCCGCGAGGCCCTCGAGGCTCAACTCGCAGATTCGAACCAGCGGGCGCCGTCGCATCAAGCAGGAACACAGGTTCTGCGCCAGTCGACTCACGAGCACACGCTGAATCTGTGGCACTTCGCGCTGGTTCATGGTTTCCTCCCGTGGTGGGCGACATCGGACACCGCTACCTCGCTCGAAGATTCAGTTCTTGAGGCGCTGTCGGCACGAACCACGCTGCCGGAAGAGACCGCCAGACTTCTGCGCGAGAGAGATGTGGCGATTCGGCGCATCGCCGCTCTGTCCGAAGTTGCACTGCCATCACGTATCCTCCAATTGGCGGATTCGGAATTGGCGGCGGTGGCCGATTCCTTCATGTCAGCGCTACTGCAACTACTTACTCTTATTGAAGTCGAGACACTCCGTCCGGAGCAGTTCCGTCCATTCCTCTGGCACGCCGCACTGGAAGAGGGCATTCACCGCACGTCCGGGGAAGTCCGTTCCCGCATAGTTCGAGTGCTTCGCACGGCGCTTTCCCGAGCGGCCCGTTCAAACCTCGAGACCGCCGACGACTGCGTGAGTCAGTTGCGAGTCTTGCTCCATGATTCCTCAACGGCATTGTCGAGCACGTGGACGGATGGACACCGCCGTATCCTCGAATTCGCGCTAACCGACATCAGTCTCGGGCAGGCGCCGCAGCAGAGCCCGAACAGGCTGCGGAACGTTGACTCGGAATCCGCCCGACTAGCAGACATCGCCAATCGACAGAATCAACATCCATCTGCTGGCGATCAGCCCGACTCGGCGGTACTGGAGTCAACGCGCAACTCGGCCCCGACGCGGCGGCGCCGTGATTCCAATACAGGGCGATCCGGAGGCGATGACGGTTCGAAGTCTAACGAGAGCGGAGTCGCAACGTCCGAGTTACAGGTACCGCCACCGGTCCCCGGCACCGATGCGCCGGATCAGGAGCACTCGGCCTCGGTTCGTCGGAGCAGGGCACATCTCATTGATCGACCAGAGGTTAGTTCAATTCGACCTCCGCCAGATGTAGAGGAAACGTCGCCAGGCGCAGCGTCGTCCGAGGAGCGCGAAGCACGCCGAGAGGCTACTCCTGTCGCTGACGACACGATGTCGCAGCGCACACGAGATGATTGTGAGGACGAGACGGTCGGGTCGGATCATATCTACGTCGACGATGCCGGTCTTGCGATCCTGCACCCATTTCTCGCAACGCACTTCGACAGACTTGGGTTCCTCCGTGACGGCGAGTTCCGCGATGAGAACGCACAGGCACGCGCCGTGCATCAACTCCGATTGCTGGCATTCGGCGCGGCATGCGCGCCCGAGGCGAATTTGGTACTTGCCAAGATCCTGTGCGGAATGCAGCCGGACAGTTTCGTCGAACCCATGCGTCCGCCTAGCGAATCCGTATCCGGTGAGGCCGAAGCTTTGCTTGCAGCCGTGATAGACCGCTGGGGAGCCCTCAAGAACTCGACCGCGGCTGGACTACAGGAGACGTTCCTCCGCCGCGAGGGGAAGCTTGAACGTGTAGACAACGGCTGGCGTCTCCGTGTCGACTCACGCAGTTTCGACGTCCTCTTAAATCGTCTGCCATGGTCGATCAGCCTGATCCGACTTCCCTGGATGCCAGGGATGATCTTCGTCGACTGGATCTGACGACATGAAAGCACCGGCCACAGGCGACAGGAAGAGTTCCGCGGCACCCAGCCGGCCGTTCTTCCAGGCCCGTCGGAATGGCAGTGAATCCCAATTGCCCGACTCGAAGGCCGAGTACGACCGGCAGGCGGAGAGCGACACCGCGGAAGCCGTGGAGGTGCAGCGAACGCCGGCGTTCGAAACCGGGGACGACTCCTCAGACACAGGTGCGCAGTTGCGTCGCAAGCCAGCCTTCGACAGCGACGAGCAGAGCGTTCAGTCGAAGCGCATCCAGCGCCACTCACGGCAAGGCGGGCATTTCTTCAACGCACCGAACACTAGTGGCCAACGGCCGAGCACCCCCTTCTTCGCTCCGGTACAGGCGGCACTCACGGTGGGCCGTCCCGACGATCACTACGAGCGCGAAGCCGACCAGATGGCCGATCAGATCGTGTACGGCTCGGGGAAGACCGGTACGGCATCGTCTCCGACCCAGCCTTCGGACGACGGTCAGACCGCTCAGCGCAAACCACTGTTCGAGTCCGTAACGCCGCTCGTGCAGGCCAGCTCCGAATCAACGCCTTCCGTCGACTCGGATACCGCTGATCGCATCGAATCCAGCGCCGGCGGCGGCCGACCGCTCGACGAGCCGGTCAAGAGCCAGATGGAATCGGGCTTCGGTACCGATTTCAGCGACGTGAATGTGCATACGGATTCAGAGGCCGCCGACCTGAACCGTAGCCTCGACGCTCAGGCATTCACTCACGGCAATGACGTCTACTTCAATGAAGGCAAGTACCGTCCCGATACGTCTGAAGGTCAGCACCTGATCGCTCATGAGTTGACGCATACGCTGCAGCAGGGAGAAGGGGCGCAAAGGCGGATCTCGCGAACTACGGCTGCTAAGCCCGCTATTACGGGCGGATATGAAGCCAAAAAGGGTCCTTTCGCCAAATCCAAAATAGACCTTGCCGCCAAGAAGCTCGAGATCCCCAAACTTAGCCTTGCAGACTTCAAGGGCAAGCGGCACAGCAGCAAGTTCCCAAAGAAGATTCAGCTGGGACCGCGTGGCAGTACGGATCAGGTGAACAAATGGCGGGCTCAGGTCAGCACCGAAGCCAAAGCTCAGGTCAAGGATTTGGCAGATCAGGCACGCGACCGTGGTGGCGTCAACAAGAACGGTCAGGTCTTTTTCCAGGGGTTCAGGCGTCGTGATCTTGTGATCTTCGGAAATGAGGAAGATCTATACCGCCATTTTGAGATTCCTTTTTGGGATGACAAGAAGAAGGGCCGAAACTTCCAGGTCGACCACATCGTTGCACGCCAAATCTGTGGTCCCGATGACCACACAAACTATGAGCTCCTTGACGCCTCCGCCAATATGAGCGAGGGAGGCAAACTAGCTGCCGAAATACGTCGGAAGATCCGGGGTGCACTCAAAGCGATCCGAGACGATAACCCTGGTGTCAAGGCAATTCCCGAACCGAAGAAGTGGAATACCGTGAAGAAGACCTACACGGTTGAGTTCCAGAATAGGGACTTCAAGCTGAAGAAGTTCACTGGAAATCCCAAGAAACACTGGCTGCTGGAAGACATTAAGAAGGGGCGTCACGCGAAGCTCCTACGCGCGATGTGGAAGAAAGATCTGAAGCGGCTTGGAGAAGAGGGAGTACTTATCTTCTACGCATCGGCATCCGGCGGTACGCAGATGCCAATACCCAAAAAGAAGCCGCACAAAGACTGGATTCCGCGCGTCGACTACCTCGATTGGATTCCGACCACTGACACACCCAAGCCGGGCAAGAAGTCAGGAACCCTTATGGTTAACGTCTTGAAAGCCAAGACCGGCCGGAAACGAGCGAAAGGAATTCAGATCAAAGAAGACTACAAGAATCAGAAATGGGACGTATTGCACGTCGATGGCATTCACGGCGGAGTAATTGACCCGTCGTGTGTGAAAAACGGCGTCAAACAAAGCCTACGACTGCCGGGCATGAGCCCGATCATTCTCGATACTGTGAGTCTTAGTCCTGCCGGTATTAGTGGTGAGGGACGCGTGCTGCCGACACTGCCGCTAATCAAGGACGCAGATATCCGAATTCGGATCACAGGCGACGAGGTACAGCTTCGCAAGACCTTCACGAGCGGCGATGTAAAGGTCCCCGCACCCTTCGAGATTCATGATTCTTCGCTCACCGTGTTCTGGGGCACGAGGAGCGGATTAGGTGCAGAGGGTCAGGTTGATTTCGGTATTCAGAAAGTCGGCAAGGGCTTCGTCGCCGGCGTCGTCTCCCGAAACGGCGAGCTCGAACTCAAAGGCGGCTTTGACTTCGACTCGAAGCTGTTCAAGCCGGCGCGCATCGAGGTTGGCTACAAAGACAGGAAATTCTCCGCGAAGGGAGAACTCGGCATTCCGAAGGGCAAAGTTCGTGGCATCAACGGCGCGAAGATCACAGTCAACTACAACGAAGATCGCGGCATCTCTGCAGAGGGTAATGCAAAGCTCGATGTGCCGGGCGTCAAAGAAGGTACGCTCAAGGCGATGTACGACAACAAGACCGGCGCATTCTCGGTTGGCGGCAAATTCAGCCTGCGAGACGACATTCCCGGCATCAAGAGCGGAACGGTCGAGGCAACTGTCAGCAAGGATCCCGCGAAGGACGGCTATAAGGTCTACATCAAGGGCGAGGCGCAGCCTGCCATACCGGGACTCAACACCTCACTAAGCATCGAGTACGACAACGGCGCACTGACCATCGCCGGCCGCACCGCCTACAAGCGCGGCATGCTCGAAGGCAAGGTCAATATCGGTGCAACCAACCGCGCGCTGGGCACC
>JAAUXY010012951.1_pt1 | contig 13389 bp, 8 predicted proteins | sample 7278121 | NCBI WGS metagenome assembly JAAUXY01 (sample SAMN14350117, study PRJNA611818) | marine sediment metagenome | isolation source: surface marine sediment (1.8m) | place: French Polynesia: Moorea | collected 2018-08 | reverse complement strand
GAATTGCCGGGTGCAGCGGAGGCAGCTGCGATCGATCCGATCAAAGCTGTCTTCCAGTCGCAGTGATGGCTGCCGGTGCCTTCAGGCGCGTCGCGATCGTCAATCGCGGCGAGGCAGCCATGCGTCTCATCCATGCGGTTCGTGAATACAACTCCGAGCACGGTACCGATCTCGTAACCATCGCGCTTTACACGGATCCGGAGCGCCGGGCGATGTTCGTCCGCGAAGCCGATGAGGCGTATTGCATCGGTCCGGCATCGTTCATCGATTCCCGTGACGAGCAGCGCAAGAACGCCTACCTCAACTATGAGGCGATCGAGCAGGCGCTCGTGGACACACAAGCCGAAGCCGTTTGGGTGGGCTGGGGTTTCGTTGCGGAACACCCGGATTTCGTCGACCTGTGCGAAAAGAAGCTTGGACTTGCGTTCATCGGCCCGACTGGCGATTGCATGCGCAAGCTCGGCGACAAGATCACGTCGAAGCAAATCGCCGAGGCGGCCGGGGTACCGGTCGCGCCCTGGAGCAACGGCCCGGTGGCGAGCCTTGAGGAGGCGCAGGCGCAGATGGAGAAGATCGGCCTGCCGCTCATGATCAAAGCGACGGCGGGCGGCGGCGGCCGCGGCATCCGCTCCGTACGCAGCGCCGACGAACTCGACGAAGCGTACCTGCGAGCCAGCTCGGAGGCGCTCAAGTCGTTCGGTGACGGGACCGTATTCATGGAACGGCTCGTGGAAGGCGCACGCCATATCGAGGTGCAGGTCATCGCCGACACGCACGGCAACGTCTGGTCGGTCGGCGTGCGTGATTGCTCAGTGCAGCGCCGCAACCAGAAGCTCATCGAGGAGTCCTCGTCACCGGTGCTTACCCCGGAGCAGGAGGAATCGGTCAAAGCAGCCGCCGCGAGGCTCTGCCGCGAGGCCGGCTACCGCAACGCGGGTACCGTCGAGTTTCTCTACGACCAGGAGACGGAAGAGTTCGCGTTCATGGAAGTCAACGCACGACTCCAGGTGGAACACCCGATCACCGAGGAAAGCACCGATCTCGATCTCGTCAAGATGCAGATCCTGGTCGCTTCGGGCGGCAAGCTCGAGGGCGATCCGCCGCCGACGCGCGGCATGGCTGTCGAAATTCGTCTTAATGCGGAGGACCCGGACAAGGACTTCGCGCCGGCACCGGGCAAGATCGAGTTGTTGCGCCTGCCGACGGGCGCGGGTATCCGCGTCGACACGGGCGTCGAAACAGGGGACCGTATTCCCGCCGAATTCGACTCGATGATCGCGAAGATCATTGCGCACGGACGGGACCGCAACGAGGCGCTGTCGCGGTTGCGACGCGCGCTGTCCGAGCTGGCGGTCGTCGTCAAGGGCGGTACGACCAACCGGGCATTCCTGCTCGACCTCCTCAGCATGCCGAACGTCATCGACGGTAGCGCCGACGTCGGCTGGCTCGATCGCGATCCGCCATCCGAGTGGCAGCGTGATCTCGAGCACGGTGAGATTGCCGTAGCGCTTGCCGGCATCAACGTCTATGACGATGAGCTCGATGCCGAGCGCAAGCTGTTCCTGGCGTCCGCCGCGCGCGGCCGCCCGCACGTCCGCAAGGCTACCGGCCACACCGTAGAGCTGCGACACGGCGGCAATCTGTACAAGCTCAAGGTCTACCGTTCCGGCGCCGAGGACTATCGAGTCGACGTCGACGGTGAGTCGTTGCGTTTGCGCGTCGAGCGACTTAGCGAGTTCGAGCGCCGCATCACGGTCAAGGGGCAAAGCTACCGCACCCTCAGCGTTCATGACGGCGTGGCGTACATGATCGAAGTCGACGGCACGCCGCACCGGGTGTCACGCGACGACGGCGGTATGGTTCGCGCGCCTGCGCCCTCTGTCGTCGTCTCGCTGCGTGCCGAACCCGGCGACAAGGTACAGCGCGGCGACACGCTGGCCATACTCGAAGCGATGAAACTCGAAATGCGTGTGCAGTCGCCGTTCGACGGCACGGTCGAGCGCATCGACGTCACGAAGAACGAGCAACTCGATGCCGGGGCACCGATCCTCAGGCTCAAGCCCGACGGCAGCGGAGAGGACGCCGGCGGATCGCAGCGGCTTGCGCTCGATCGATACGCGCACACGCCGCATGAAGAGCTCGACATCGACGCGCGCTGCCGGGCCAGCATGCTCGAGCTGCAGCAGCTCGTACTGGGTTACGACGTACACGCAAAGGACGCAGAGCAGCTGATCGCCGATCGCGGCGAGCTCTGCACGGATGCGCGGGCCGGTGATCTCGAACTTCGCCAGAACGAAGACCAGCTGCTCAGCAGTTTCGCCGACCTTTGTGCGCTGTCACAACGCCAGCCTGCCGCTGCGGCAGGCACGACGGGCCTGAGAACGATGACGCGGCCGTCGCGCCAGCTGTCGCTGTTCACGTACATGCGTGCCCTCGAACTGCAGGGCGCGGGGCTGTCGCGGTTCTTTATCGACGATCTCAAGCGGACGCTTTCCCACTACGGCATCGACAGCCTGAAACCGACGCCGGCGCTCGAGGAAGCGTTGTTGTGGATTCACAAGGCGCACTCGCGGGTCAGCCAGCAGATACCGGCCGTCCTGTCGATCCTGGAGCGGCGTTTACGCCACATCGATGCGCTGCTGGATTCGGCCGATGACGATTTCCGCGCGCTGCTCGACCGGCTGATCGACGCGAGCCTGGGACGCTTCCCGGCCATATCCGATCTGGCGCGCGAGGTACGGTACGAGTTCTTCGACAAGCCGTTGTTCGATGCGACCCGCAGGGACGCGTACCGCGACGCGGAGCAGCACATCGAGTACCTGTTCGAGAACCCGGACGCGGACGATCGCGAGCAGCACATCGAGGCGCTCGTGCATTGCCCGCAACCCCTCATGACGCTCTTGTCGAATCGTTTCGTTGCGGCCGGCAATCGCACCCGCGAGCTCATGATCGACTGCCTGACGCGCCGCTACTACCGGATTCGTCGACTCGAGGATCTGCGCGTCGTGCGCAGCGACGACCAGCCGTTCGTAACCGCCGAGTACGACCACGACAACAAGCGCATCAGCCTGATCTCGACGCACGCGGAGTACGATTCGCTCGCCGATATCGGCATGCTCGCGATTCCGATCATGCGCGACATACCGCTCGATAACGACATCGTGCTCGATTTCTACGTGCATCGCGAAGATCCGGAGGTGAGCGAAGAAGACACGCTCGAGTTCGTTCGCCAGGCGATCGACGCGATGCCTTTCCCCCGTGCAATCCGGCGTATCGTGACGTCTGTCAGGATTCCGGGCGAAGGGCTCGGCGTGTCCGGGCAACGCTTTTTCACCTGGCGCGCGTCCGACAGCGGCTTCTGGGAAGAGGCCTCTTATCGTGGCCTGCACCCGATGATGGCGAAGCGCCTGCACTTGTGGCGATTCGGCAACTTCGAGCTCGAACGGCTGCCGTCCGTCGAGGACGTCTACCTGTATCGGGCGGTTGCAAAAGAGAACCGGCGGGACGAGCGGCTGTTTGCAGTTGCGGAGATCCGGGACATGACGCCCGTGCGCGACGAACAGGGCCGGCTCGTCAGCCTGCCGTACCTGGAGCATATGTTCCAGCAGGCGCTCGCCGGGATCCGGCTGTTCCAGTCGAAACGGCCCGATCGCCGTCGGCTGCACTGGAACCGCGTGCTGTTGTACATCTGGCCCGAAGTCGAGCTGACCGCGGCCGAGCGGGGCAGAATCATTCGCAAGCTGCTGCCCGCGACTTACGGGCTCGGGCTCGAGCAAGTTCGCCTGCGTGGCAGGCTCGTGCGCAACAAGGGCGAGGAAGCTCGCGATACGATCATGCAAATCTGGAACCCGTCCGGGCTCGGCACGTCGATCGAGTTGCTCGATCCGCGGCCGCACGCGATGGAACCGTTGTCCGCATACCGTCAGAAAGACATGAAGATGCGGCAGCGCGGGCTCATGTACCCCTACGAAATCGTCCGCGTACTGACCCCCGAAACCGACGGCGAATCGGACCTGCCTGCAGGAACCTTCGTCGAGCACGACATGAACGAAGAGGGCGAGCTCGTCGCCGTCGACAGGCCGCCGGGTGAGAACAATTCGGGCATCATCGTCGGCGTCGTAAACAACTTCACGAACAAGCACCCCGAAGGGATGACACGCGTCATCATCCTCGGCGACCCGACCCGGGGCATGTGCTCGTTGGCCGAATCCGAGTGCTCGCGCGTCATCGCGGCGCTCGATCTCGCAGAAAACATGCAGGTGCCGGTCGAGTGGTTCTCGGTGTCCGCGGGCGCGAAGATCGCGATGGACAGCGGCACCGAAAACCTCGACTGGACCGCGCGCGTGTTACGTCGCATCGTCGAGTTCACGCAGGCCGGCGGCGAGATCAACGTGATTGTCTACGGCATCAACGTGGGCGCGCAGTCCTACTGGAACGCCGAAGCGACCATGCTCATGCATACGCGCGGCATCCTGGTCATGACGCCGCAGGGCGCGATGGTGTTGACGGGCAAACAGGCGCTCGACTATTCGGGCGGCGTCTCTGCCGAGGACAACCTCGGCATCGGCGGCTACGACCGCATCATGGGCCCGAATGGCCAGGCGCAGTACTGGGCAGCGGGCCTCGAAGACGCCTGCCGTATCCTGTTGCAGTACTACGAGCACAGCTACAAGGCGCCAGGCGAGCGTTTCCCTCGCGATGCGGCTTCAAGCGATCCCGCAGACCGCGATATCAGCGATTGCAGCTATGACGAGGACGCCGAGGGCGAATTCCGCACGATTGGCGAGATCTTCTCCGACGAGCACAACCCGGGCCGCAAGCGGCCGTTCGAGATTCGCCAGGTCATGCACGCCGTCGTCGACCGCGATCACGAGCCGCTCGAACGCTGGTCCGCGATGCGCGATGCCGAGATCGGCGTCGTATGGGACGCACACATGGGCGGTCATCCCGTCTGCCTGATCGGCATGGAATCGCGACCGCTGCCGAGGGCAGGGCTGGTACCCGCGGACGGTCCGGACCACTGGACCGCCGGCACGCTCTTCCCGAGCGCTTCCCGCAAGGTGGCGCGTGCGATAAACGCGGCGTCGGGTAACCGGCCCGTCGTCGTGCTGGCCAACCTGTCCGGATTCGACGGCTCGCCCGAATCGATGCGGCAGCTGCAGCTCGAGTATGGTGCCGAAATCGGCCGTGCAGTGATCAACTTCCGCGGTCCGATCGTCTTCTGCGTCGTGTCGAGGTACCACGGCGGTGCGTTTGTCGTGTTCTCGAAGACGCTCAACGAGAACATGCAGGTTGCTGCACTCGAGGGAGCCTATGCCTCTGTCATCGGCGGTGCGCCGGCGGCAGGCGTGGTATTCGCGAGGGACGTGCGGCAGGCAGCCGAACGAGATGCACGTATCACGTCGCTCGGCGAGAAACTCGATTTGTCGGAGGGTGCGGACCGCGTTCGCCTGCTGGCCGAGTTCGACCAGCTCCAGAAAGAAGTGCAAGCCGAGAAACGTGGCGAGTTCGCCGAGAAGTTCGACACGATACACTCGGTGCAACGCGCGATGGACGTCGGTTCCATCGATGCCGTCATCGACCCTGGCAGGCTGCGCGCCTACCTGGTGTCGGCCGTCGAGCGTGGCATGGACCGGGAGCTCAGCAAACCTGCATGAGCGGCATCCAGTATACGCTGCGCGAGTGGTCAGAGGTTCCCGCAGAGCTGGACTGGTTGTCGCCAGGCGAGCTGACGCGGCTCAACCAGTTTCGCTTCGAGAAGCGCCGCCGGGACTGGCTGCTCGGGCGGTGGACGGCGAAACAGGCGCTGCTGCACCTCGAGGGTATGCCGACGGCCGACATCGGTCGGCTCGAGATCGCGTCGACGGCGGCGGGTGCGCCGCGTCCGTTTCTCGACGGCGTCAGGCTCGATACCGGGCTGAGCCTGAGTCACAGCCACGCCCGCGCCCTCTGCGTCGTCAGTCACGACGTGCGCGAGCTCGGTTGCGACCTCGAGCTCGTCGAGACCCGGCGGCCGTCGTTCGTCGAGACGTTCTTTACGGCAGCCGAGCACGGCATCGTCGAGGCGGCCGAACCAGGGTCGCGGGATACGCTCGTCACGATGATCTGGAGCGCCAAGGAAAGCACGTTGAAGGCACTCGGTACCGGCCTCAAGGCCGACACGCGCACGATCGAGGTAACGCCAGCGAACGATCCCGAATCGGCCGGCTGGTTCGAAGCCAACGTAAAGGCCGGCAAGCGGTCCTTCCGTTGCTTCTGGCGCCTGGACGGTCAGTTCGTGCTCAGTGTATCTGCGACGACCTCCGCGATGTCACGCACCCGTACCGAGTCTTCCTCGTTGGCGACGCGCACGGCGTCCTCCATCATGATCATGCAGAACGAGCAGCCAACCGCAATCGTATCGGCTCCGGTGTCGCGCGCCTGACGCAGCCGCTGCAGGTTGATTCGTTCGTTCTCCTCGACCTCGTACCACATGTTGCCGCCGCCCGCCCCGCAGCAGAAACTGTTGCGGCGGTTCTGCGACATTTCGCGCAGGCCGTTCGCAGAAGCGGCCGACAATACGGTACGCGGCGCGTCATAGATCTTGTTGTGCCGCCCGAGATAACAGGGATCGTGATAGGTCATCACTGAGCCGTTCTTCGGCCGCAGGCTCAGCTTCCCGGAACCCAGAAGTCCCTCGATGAAGTCCGAGTGATGCTCGACCTCGTAGCGACCATCGAAGTCCGGGTACTCGTTCGCAATCGTATGGAAGCAGTGCGGACACGGCGTGACGATCTTGTTGAACTCGTACTTGTTGAACGTCCCGATGTTCTGCATCGCCATGGTTTCGAAGCCGTACTCGTCGCCCATGCGGCGTGCCGAGTCACCCGTACAGGTTTCCTCGTCGCCGAGCACGCCGTAGTCGACGCCTGCGGCCTCGAACAGTCGCACCATTGCGCGCGCGACTTCCTGGTTGCGCGGATCGTAAGCGCCGGCGCAGCCGACCCAGTACAACACGTCGGCCTGTTTCTTCTGTTTCATGAGCGGCAGCTCAATACCGGCGCTCGTTGCCCAGTCGGTGCGGCCGCGTGCGGGCAGCCCCCAGGGGTTGCCCTTGCTCATCATCGCCTCGAGCGCTTCGCCGCCCTTGTCGGGCGGGCTGCCTTCGGACATGACGAGGTAGCGGCGCATGTCCGTGAAGGTCGGTACGTGGTCGACGAGGACCGGGCAGACGTCGGTGCACGCACCGCAGGTCGTGCACGACCACAGCGCGTCGGCGGTCACCCGCTCGCCGACGAGCTGCCGGGCGTCGCCGCGCCCGAGCGATTCGTGATAGAGATCGTGCCGCAGGTCGGTGATGACGTTCATCGGCGACAGCGGGCGTTCCGCTGCGTGCGCCGGGCAGACTGTCGTACAACGGGCGCACTCGGTGCAGGCGACGGCGTCGAGCAGCTGTTTCCAGGTGAACTCCTGCGATTTGCTGGCGCCAAGCGCCAGGTTGTCGAGATCGGCGTCCGGGTCTTCCATCATGGCGCTGACGTGCATCGGCCGAACGAGTCCGCGACGCTCGCGATCGGTGACCGCGACATTGGCGATGGCGGCGACGGCATGGAACATCTTGGTCAATGGCAGCACCGCGATGAACGCGAACGACGTGAGTGCGTGGCCCCACCAGATGGACGGTTCGAGCGACGCCCAGGTGTCTGCCGAGGCAAGCCCCGACATCGCATAGCCGACGAACGAGAACGACGCCGTCCCGGGTTGTTCGATGGCCAGACGCGCAGCTTCCGACAGGAATCCGCCCACGACGATAAGCACCAGGAACAGCAGGATGCCCGTATCGCCGAGCAGGTGGCCCCTGCCCTTGAAGGCATCCTGCGGCAGGGGCTCCGGCTTCGCGACGTATCGCCTGGCGATCGCCATGACGAGCCCGATAAACAACAACAGGCCGCCGAGGTCGTTGAGTGCCGCAAACCACGGCACGTCCATGCCAGGGAGAAAATCGGTCAGCAGGTCTCGCGCCGTGAAGAACCCGACGGTCGTCGCAAACACGAGCTCGAAGAAACCCCAGCCGAGACAGAAGTGCATGACGCTCGCATACGTGAAACGGCGGTTATTGACGCGGCGCTGGCCAATGCCGAAGAAAAGCGCGTTACCGAGCTGCGACAAGGGCCGCAGCTTGCGGTGTTCTTCGGGCTTGCCGATGCGGACACTGGCGAGGCTGCGCAGATTCCAGGCGAAAATCAGCATCGCGACCGCAGCCGCGAGATAGAAAATTGCCGTGACGTGGTTGGTCGTTTCCACCTACCCGGCGCTCTTGAGTTCCTCGAGCAATGCGGGTACGACCTCGAGCACGTCGCCGACGATGCCGTAATCCGCGGCCGCGAAAATCGGCGCTTTCGGATCGGTGTTGATAGCGGCTATCGTTTTCGCGCCCTTGGCCCCGACCATGTGCTGGATCGACCCCGAGATACCGAGCGCGAGGTACAGCTTCGGCGAAACGGTCTGGCCCGAGCTGCCGACCTGGTGGTCGGCTGTTACCCAGCCGGCGTCGCAAACCGGTCGAGACGCGCCGAGCTCGCCGTTGAGTGCTTTCGCGAGTTCCCGGGCGAGATCGATGTTCTCCTCGGCCTGGATGCCGCGCCCTACCGAGACGATGATGTCCACGTTCGTAAGGTCGACGCCGTCGGCCATCTCGTGCACCGGTGCTTCGGCAGTGGTCAGCAATGTGGCCGCATCCAGTGGCGCACTCATCTCCTGTTGCGCAGGCGTGCCGTCGGTCTCGAGTTCGTCGGCGCGGAACGCGGCGGCCTGGAAGCTGACGAAATGCGGGTCGTCGCCTTTGGCTACGACATCGGCATTCACTTTCCCCTGGAACAGCTGGCGCGTGAAGACGATCTGGTCGCCATCGCGGCGAACGTCGACACAGTCACTGATGAGCAGGCGTTTGAAGCCGGCAGCGAGTCGCGGCGCGAAATCACGCACGAGGTAAGTGTGCGGGAGCAGTACGTAGCCGGGCCGCAGCTCGTTGACGAGCGTGCGCGCCGCGACCAGCGTTGCCTCGGCGCGGTACGGTTCGAGCGCCTCGTCGCTGACGAGGAACAGCCGGCTGGCGGTTACGTTGGCGAGCGGCTCTGCCGCGCTCGACAGGTCTCCGCCGAGGAGTGCGATATCGAGATCGACGCCCAGTGCTGCGGCGAGCTTCTGGCCGGCGACGACCACTTCGATGGATTGCGGATTGAGTTTTCCGGCCCGTTGTTCGGCCAATACAAGGACGTTCGACATCACAGCACCCTCGCCTGGTATTTGAGTTTCTCGACCAGCGCTGCCGCCTGCTGTGCAGCGTCGCCTTCGAGCATTTCAGCGCTGCCCGCGACTTCGGGCACGTAGATGCGCAGGATTTCCATGCCCGACGATATATCGGCCGGCATGACTTCCTGGCTCGGCACGGCCCGGATCTCCTTCTTCCTGGCCGCCATGATGCCCTTGAACGAGGTATAGCGCGGTTTGTTGATGCCGGACTGGATCGTCAGCACCGCGGGAAGCGGCAACGTAACGGTCTGGTACCAGCCTTCCTCGAGCTCTCGCTTTGCCGAGATGCTGTCGCCGCTCGCTTCGATGTCGACGACGACGGTCGCATGCGGCGTGTCGAGCAGCTCGGCGACGAGCACGCCCGTCTGCCCGTAACCCAGATCGTCGGACTGCAGGCCGGATAGCAGCAGGTCGAAAGACTGGTCGCTGGCGACGGCTGCCAGTGCACCGGCAACCTGCATGGGATCGAGCCCGTGACCGTGCTCGTCGACAATGTGGACACCGCGGTCGGCGCCCTTGGCAAGGGCCGTGCGAATCGTATCCTCGACGCGGTCCGGGCCAAGCGACAATACGACGACTTCGCCGCCCTCGGCCTCTTTCAATTGAAGCGCGGCCTCGAGCGCGTAGTCGTCGGGTTCGCTGGATTCGAATTCGATGCCGGTTTCGTCGATCCAGGACTGTTCTGCATCGATGCTGAGCTGAGAGTCCCTGGCCGGGACCTGCTTGATGAGCACGCCGATTTTCATTGTTAGACCTCCCACGGGCCGCCGGCCGTGGCGCCGGCGGCATTGGGGGTCATTCTAGGCAGATCGGCCCGAGCCCGAATACCGTGGAAATCCGCAAGAAGCGGGCCCAAATATACGCGTGAGCCGCGACTGGCAGCCCGTTAGAACGCCATATGCTCCGCGTCGATCTTCATGAGCGGGTCGGGCCCTGCTTGCATCGTCTGCAGCAGCGTCGCCGTGCGGGGCAGAATCTTGGAGAAATAGAACTCCGCCGTCTGGATTTTCGAGCGGTAGAACGCTTCCTCCGAGGTGCCATGGTCGAGGCGCCGGTACGCCGCGCTGGCGCTGGCCGCCCAGGCGACGCCAAGCAGCAGGTAGCCCGAGAACATGATGTAGTCCACCGACGCTGCGCCCACGGCGTCGCGGTTCTTCATCGCCGCGAAACCGATCTTGCGCGTCAGCGAGCGCCATTGCCGGGTAAGCCGTACCAGCTTTTTCAAGAGCGGCCGCACTTCCTTGCGGCGACGGGCGTGCTTGCAGAAATCGAGAATGAAACTCGTGACCGGGTCGAGAGCCTTGCCGCGCGAACGCAGTACCTTGCGGCCGAGCAGGTCCAGCGCCTGGATACCGGTCGTGCCCTCGTAAAGCATCGCGATGCGCGCATCGCGGACGTTCTGTTCGACGCCCCATTCGGCGATGTAGCCGTGACCGCCGAAACACTGCAGACCGAGATTGGCGCTCTCGAAACCGGTTTCGGTGAGAAACGCCTTGATGATCGGCGTCAGCAGGCTGAGCACGTCACTGGCGTTCTTGCGGGCGATCGGGTCCTGTGACTTCGTCAGGATGTCGCCCTGTGCGCTCGCGAAATAGACCAGCGCGCGTCCGCCTTCCGCGAACGCTTTTTGCGTCAGCACCATGCGCCGCACGTCGGGGTGCACGATGATCGGGTCGGCAGGACCGTCCGGGTTCTTCGGGCCCGACAGCGAACGCATCTGCAGGCGGTCGCGCGTATACGCGAGCGACTTCTGGAACGCCAGCTCGGAGTGCGCGAGACCCTGAACGCCGGTACCGAGACGGGCAAAGTTCATGAACGTGAACATGTGGTTCAATCCCTTGTTGACCTGACCGATCAGGTAGCCGGTCGCGCCGTCGAAATTCAACACGCAGGTCGCGTTGCCGTGAATGCCCATCTTCTCTTCGAGCGCGCCGCAGCGAACGTTGTTTCTCTCGCCGATCGTGCCGTCGTCATTGGGTATGAACTTCGGCACGATGAACAGTGAGATGCCCTTGGTGCCCGGGGGAGAATCCGGCAACCGAGCCAGGACGATGTGCACGATGTTTTCCGCAAGGTCGTGTTCGCCCGACGAAATGAAGATCTTCGAGCCCGTGATTGCATACGTACCGTCAGCCGCCGGCTCGGCCTTGGTCTTGAGCAGGCCGAGATCGGTGCCGCAATGCGACTCGGTAAGGCACATCGTGCCGGTCCAGCGGCCGCTGACGAGCGGCTCCATGAAGATGCGCTTCTGATCCATGCTGCCGTGTTCGTCGATGGTCTCCATCGCGCCGTGCGACAGGCCCGGGTACATGTTCCACGACCAGTTTGCCGTCGCGTTCATTTCGCGAACCGACACGCCGACGGACATGGGCAGGTTCTGGCCGCCGTACTTCGCGGGCTGGTCGAGCGCCGGCCAGCCGTTTTCGACGTATTGTTCGTAGGCTTCCTTGAAGCCCGTCGGCGTCTGAACCTCGCCGTCGTCCGTCATGCGACAGCCCTCCTGGTCGCCCACGGCGTTGAGCGGCGCCACGACTTCCTCGGAGAATTTGCTGGCCTCCTCGAGAATCGCGTTGACGAGCTCCATATTGACTTCCTCGCAGCCGGGCAAGGACTTGTAGTGCCGGTCGAAGTCCAGCACGTCTTCCATCAGGAACCGCATATCCCGCAACGGGGCTTTGTAGGTCGACATCGTGAAACCCTTTCAGCGTACAAGTGTGCGCACAACCGTACCAGCTATCTGCTAGAATGCAATACTTTCGACCCGAGGCGACGCGCGAGCGCCATGAAACCCGCATTGTTCAAGGCCTCCAGGCAGGAGCGGAAAGCCGAGACCCGGCAGAAACTGCTCGACGCCGCGGCGGCCGAGCTGGCGTCGGGGCGCAGTTTCGACACGCTGAGCCTGCGGGAAGTCGCCAAGCTGGCGGGCATCGCGCCCACCTCGTTCTACCGGCATTTCCACGACATGGAGGGACTCGGCCTGACGCTCATCGAGCAGAGTGGCGAGTCCCTGCGCAAGCTCATTCACGACGTCCTGCACCAGGCATCGAACGGCAAGTCGCTGATCAGGACCTCGGTCGAGACCCTGTTCGAGTATTTCTATACGAACCAGGGCATGTCGCGCATGATCCTGCAGGAAAGCATGTCGCTGCAGCCCGAGTTCCGGAAAGCCGCCGAGAGGCTGATGCAGACGATGGCGACGGACCTCGGGCAATACCTGGAGGAGGAGGCGCGCGAACGCGGCGTGCCGCTGGCCCATGCGAGGATCGCCGCCGACTCGATGGTGGCGATCCTGTTTACGGCCGGCATCCAGCTACTCGACACGCCGATCGACGAACGCGACCAGCACGTCGAAGACGCCATCGTTCAGCTGCGCATGATCATGCGCGGCGCCGAAGCCATGGCCAAACAGCCCCACACGTAATTGGGACATTCGTAATTTCGAGTTAATCGGGACGGGCGTAGTTTCGGCATCGCACCGTCAAGCGAACTTTCCCTCGTCATTTCGTTCCAACCCGACGCAACGAAAAGAAAACACAAAACGACCTATCGTTGGGGGAAACAATGAAGCTACGTTCAATGACAGTACTCGCGATGCTGGGATTCTCTGTGGCCGCGTCTGCCGGCAACGACTGCATGGAAGGTCCGATGGAGCAGTTCGGCCGCTACGTCGGCGACTGGAAAATCGAGGACGAATCGCTCGCGCGGGACGGCAGCGGCTGGAGCGACGGCAAGGGCGCGCGCTGGGTATTCGAGTGCATCGGCGATGGGACTGCGGTCCAGGACCACTGGATGCCGACCGTCGGTGGCTACGGCACCAACATCAGGACCTTCAACCCGGACACGAATGCCTGGGAGATCGTGTGGGCCGCCAAGGGTCTCAACGGGCTCATGCACATTGCCGCAAAGCAGGACGACGACGGCAAGATCGTCATGGATATCCTGAAACCCGTGCCCGATCCGCCGCGGCGAATTATCTTCTATCCGCCCGACGAAACCGGCTGGTCCTGGGCGCAGCAGTGGTCGCTCGACGAGGGCGAGACCTGGTTCGACGTCTACCGGATCAAGGCAACGCCGTACGACGAAGACTAGCCGGCTGAG
>JAAUXY010111409.1_pt1 | contig 13394 bp, 8 predicted proteins | sample 7278121 | NCBI WGS metagenome assembly JAAUXY01 (sample SAMN14350117, study PRJNA611818) | marine sediment metagenome | isolation source: surface marine sediment (1.8m) | place: French Polynesia: Moorea | collected 2018-08 | reverse complement strand
CGCTTCGACCTTGCCGATGGCAGCACGTTGTTCCTCGACGAAATCGCGGAGATCCCGATCGAGTTGCAGGCAAAGCTGCTGCGGGTCTTGCAGGAGGGCGAGTTCGAAAGACTGGGCGGCAGCGAGACCATTCGCGTCGAAGTGCGACTGGTCGCGGCTACGAATCGCGATCTCCACAAGGCGGTTGATGAATGAGCGTTCCGCTCCGATCTGTACTACCGCATCAATACGTTTCCGATCGATCAGCCACCGCTGCGGGATCGCGGCGACGATATCCAACTGCTTGCCGAGCATTTCGTACGTATGCACGGCCAGCGGCTCGGTCGCAACGTTAGCGAGATTTCTGCCGAGATGATGCATCAGCTGCGTGTCTACCGCTGGCCGGGTAACGTTCGCGAGCTCGAGGGCATCGTGCAGCGTGCACTGATCTCCTCGAGCGGCGAGATCGTCGAGCTCGCGGAGCCGCTTGTTGAGCATGTGGATGACGATGAAGCACCGCGCATCATCAGCTCGACAATCGCCGATCTGAAACTCGTCGAGCGCGAGCACATTCTCGCCGTTCTCGAGGCAACTAACTGGAAGATCTCGGGCCCGTCCGGCGCCGCTTCGCAGCTTGGATTACCGCCCAGCACGCTGCGTTCGAAGATGAAAAAACTCTCGATCGAGCGACCACATTGACTGAGTCCTGTCGACGAGACTCGATCCGGCTCGCCGACCTGACATAAAGGGCTCAGACCCAATCCGGGAAAATGCTCCCAACCCCGCGAATTTAAAGGGACTGGCGACTGTGAGCGGCTTCACGAAAAAAGTGTGAAGTCCCTCACACTTCAACAACATACTCGCCAAAAACGATGCGCCCGCAAACGCTTTCGCACAAAGTTGCCTTGTTCGCAATGAATGCGACCAGGCGCCGGGCGGCGCGCCATTACGCCGCCACGAAGGAATGAACCTTGGAATCGGCAAGCCGACTGCTTGCGCCCGCCAGCAAACTGCTGGGGTGCGTCCTCGTTTTGTGCGTGCTCTGCGTATCGCCCGACCGTGCTTATGCGGCCGGTACGGCCGTGGGCACGCTCATCGAAAACGCGGCGACCGTCGACTTCCTGCAGGACGGTTCCCAACAGCAGGTTGTCTCGAACACTGTGTCCTTCGTCGTTGCTGAGCGCATCGATGTCGTCGTTACGTTGCAAACCGGACAGGTCGCTGTAGCACCAAACGATGTCGACCGGGCGCTGCTGTTCACCGTGACCAATACCGGTAATGGCTCCGAGACTCTGCAACTCGCCATGAATAGCATCGTTGCTGGCGACGACTTCGACCCGGTTCCGGTCACTCCCGACGCGATCTTCTTCGATACCAACGCTAGCGGCGATTTCGATGTTGGCGATACCGCCTACGTGCCTGGGGGTAACGACCCACTGCTTGGTCCGGACCAGTCTGTGGATGTGCTGGTGCTGAACAATATTCCAGGCACCGTGGCGAATGGCGAAACGGGGCGCAGCGAACTTATTGCGACAGCCGCGACAGGCAGCGGTGCGCCCGGAACCGTATACGCCGGCCAGGGTGACGGCGGCGTCGATGCCGTTGTCGGTGCGACGGGCGCGACGGCCACGGTATTCGGCGAGTACCTCGTCGACGACGTCGCTATCAGCTTTGTGAAGACCCAGGCCGTCTCCGATCCGAATGGCGGCAGCGAGCCCATCGTCGGGGCAACGATTACCTACACGATTTCCGTTGAAGTCCTGAATGACGGGACGGCCACCGCGGCGACATTCCGCGACGCGATCCCGACATGGTCCACCTATGTGCCGGGCAGCATCACGCTGAACGGCGCGACGATTTCCGATGCGACAGACGGCGACGCGGGTGAGTACGACACCACCGCAGCGCCGACTGTCGTGGTCAGGCTAGGCGACCTGGCGCAAACCGACGGCGTCCAAACCGTCGGTTTCCAGGTCACGATTGATTGAGTTAGAGCGAAACAGAGAGCGAGGAACGACTATGAACAAGCTGATTGCAATTGCTTTGCTGCTGATGACCGGTTCGGTCATGGCACAGAGCCATATCGAAGTCACGACGACCGTCCACAAGCAGGAGGTCTTCGTTAATGACGCCGGTGAGGAAGAGCGGCGACTAGTGCCGGCCGAACTCGTCGTGCCGGGCGAGACCGTCTTCTACACGATCACGTTTACCAACGTCAGCGACGACGTTGCTGACAACGTCGTGATTACCAATCCAATTGCCGAAAACCTGCAGTACCTGGACGGCTCCGCCTTTGGCGCCGGCATGGAGATCCTGTTTTCGGTCGATGGCGGCCAGACCTACGCGGCGGCCGCTGATCTCGTGGTTACCGAGGATGGCGAAACACGAGGAGCAACCGCGAAAGACTTTACGCATGTCCGCTGGGTCATGCGCAACGATCTCGCCGCAGGCGCGCAGGGAACTGCACGCTTTGCGGCGGTTTTGGAATGAGGACAGCGGTTAACGCTGAACTTCGTTTGGGCGCCGGCTTGTCCGGCAATTTGTGAAACTTAGGAGTACCGTGATGAAAACTCTTGGCAAGAAACTGGGCCTGACTCTCAGGCTCGGCGCGCTGGCCACCGCTTTGCTGTTTGGGCAACAGGCGATGGCAGAAGGAACGCGCGTTAACACATCGATCGTGAATACCGCGTCGGTTGACTATGTAGTTGGCACCGTGCCGCAGGGAACCGTGACCTCGGACCCTGCGACGGCCACCTTCGTGGTCGATCGTCGCGTCAATTACACGTTGACGCTCGAAAGCACCGGCGACCTTGTGCCGGTTGTACCCGATGGTGACGACTACTTCGTCGACTTCAGGCTGACAAACCTGTCGAACGACGATCTCGACTTCACCCTGGCGGTTGCGGAAGTAACACCGTCCGACGGCTCGATTGATGTCGATGGGCAGGGTGGCGACACCGCTGATATGGGCACGCTCGACTACACGGTCGGCACGATTGGTTCGGCGACACCGCCGGCTACGCGTGGTGGTACGCAGTATGTCGACGACCTGGTAGCGGACGAGTTCGTCATCATCCGCGTCTGGGGCGACGCGGCGATCACGCTGCTCAATGGCCAGATCGCGGGTGCCGAATTGACGGCAACCGCTGTCGACGGAGCCGGCGATGCCGGCACGCCGGGCAGCCCGTTCAGCTATGGCGATCCGAATACGGCCGCTGGCGTAGAGACCGTCGACTTCAACGGCAACAATGGTGTTGAGGTTGCGATTGACGGCTTTATCGTCCAGACCGCCGATATTTCGGTGGCCAAGTCGTTCACCGTTATCGATGACTTCCTCGGCGGCACGTTGGCGATCCCGGGGGCCGAGATCGAGTACACGGTTACGGTCAGCAATGCGGCCGGCGCCCAGCAGGCCACGAGTGTCGTTATCAGTGACACGCTGGTCGGTGAACTCGAATTCGTGGTGAACAGCATGACCATCGATGTCAACGCGGGCGGCGCTACGCCGTGCACGGATGCGTCGGACGGTGACGGTTGCACCCGCACCGGCCAGGATTTGTCGTTTGATATCGCCACGCTCAATGCTGGTGATACCTACGTATACACCTGGCGAGTCACGATTGCGGATCCGGCTACGACACCGTAATTGCGTTAAGTAGTAGAGACGCATCACGGTGTTCAAAGGACGACACGTGTCGACCGGACGTGGGGCCACTCTTATGAGTGGCCCCCGTCTCGTCGTGTCTGCCTTTGGCACCGCCGTGCGCACCGTACTGGTTGCGTGCGTTGCGTCAGCGGCTATGGCGGGACCGGCAGTTGCCAGCCCGCCCGGCGCCGTAATTTCCAACCAGGCATCGCTCGACTACCAGAATCTCGCGGGGCAACCGGCCACGTTGCTGAGTAACGAGGTGTCAGTCACCGTTGCCGTTACGCGCAGTACGGCCAGCGTCGAGTTCACGCGCGTCGTGCCGGCTGGTACCGGTACGTATCAGGAAACGGTCGGTCCATCGGCCTGTTTCCAGGGCGGTTCGTTCGTCAATCTCGCGGATCCCACCATTCTCGGCGGCAACGTCATCGACCCAACGCAGGCACAGGATGCCAGCGGTGCGGCGACGTTGAACATCGGTGAAACGGCGTTTATCCGCCTCGTCGATACCGACCAGAATCTTGACTTCCAGGTGGTGGAGTACGCCGTCGAGACGGTCACTAGCGCGCAGACTGGCGACAGCGAGACCCTGCAGCTGACCGAGACGGGTCCGGACACCGGCGTTTTCACCGGATATGTCCCGCTTGGTGGCGGGGTGGTGACTCCCGGTGATTGTGTATTGCAGGGCGCGCCAAAGACGACGGTCAGTGTGAGCTACACCGATCCCGCCGATGGTAACGATTCGGCACAGGCGAGCGCGCAGCTCGACCCTGTGCAGCGCGTGTTCGAAAGCCGCACTGGCGATCTTGTCGATGGTTCGACGATCGAACTCGTTGATGCCGTAACCGGTTTGCCCGCGACAGTCTATGGCAACGATGGCGTTGCCCAGTTCCCGTCCGCCGTAGTGAGCGGCGGTACCGTGACCGATAGTGCGGGTACCAACTATGTGTTTGGCCCCGGGGAGTACCGCTTCCCGGTCGTTCCCGATGGCGATTATCGACTCGTTGTTACGCCACCTCCGGCGTATGCCGCACCGTCTTCGGCAGCGATCGTCGATCTGCAAAACCTGCCCGGTGCGCCGTTTGCCCTGACTCCAGCGTCATTCGGTGCGTCATTTAATAAGTCAGGCGGTGTATCCGTGGGCATCGACATCCCGGTCGACCCGCTCGCATCCTCGCTGTTCCTGCAAAAGCGGACATTGACCGCGGTCGCTGCGCCTGGCGACTTTGTACGCTACGAACTCGCCGTCGAAAATGCCGTTGGGCCTGGCAATGCCGATGACGTGACAATTATCGACCAACTGCCGAACGGCGTACGGTTTATCGCCGGGTCTGTCCGAGTCAATGATGCGCAGGCTGCCGACCCGGTTATCAGCGCCGATTCACGTACCCTGGAATTCAGCGTTGGCTCGCTGGCAACGGGGGTCCGCACAACAATTTCTTACGTCGTCGAAATCATCGGCGGCCAGCGCAACGATAAGCTCGTCAACACGGCGACGGCCTTTGCTGCCGGTGGCTTGTTGTCCAACGAATCGGCAGCAACCGTTTTGCTTCAGGAAGACCTGTTCCGTTCAACGGGCACAATCATCGGCCGGGTCCTCGAAGGCGATTGCAGCCAGGAGACGTTCAGCGAAGATCAGGGTGTAGCGAACATACGCGTCTACCTTGAAGACGGACGCTATGCCGTAACGGATGCCGGCGGTCGTTTCCACTTTGAAGGTGTCGAGGCTGGAACGCACGTTGCCCAGCTCGACAGGTTTACCGTTCCCGCCTGGTTCGACGTCCTTGGATGTTCTGCAACCCCGGGCTTCGCGGGCAGTGCCGAATCGCAGTTCGTCAAGCTGGCCCGAGGTGGGCTGCAGCGCGCCGACTTCTACCTGCGGCGCAAGGAGCCGCCGCACGGCCGCATTGACATCGAAATGCGGAACTCGGGCACGGACAGCACCGAGCAGGTGGCCTACAACCTTACATTGAATGGCATCGGCAACGTCGAGATCGACAACATCAGCCTGATGGTCGTGCTGCCACAAGGCGTCACCTACGCGCCTGGCACGTTACGCATCAACGGGCAGGAACTCGGCGAGCCGCATCTCACTGGTCCGGCGATGACGATGGCCATAGATGGTCAATTCGGCAACTGGACCAATGAGCTGAGTTTCATTGCGAACATCGACGACCAGGTCGATGGCGAGCTCGTCACCAAGGCGATCGGGACATTCGATACGCCAATGGAAAGCAAGCAGAAAACGCCGCTCGTCGAGACCAAGATGGTTCGTGAGCCGGCGATCATTGAAAACGAAGGCTACGTCCTCGACCTCAAATTCGCCGTCTTGTCCGACGAGCTTTCGCCGCAGGACAAGCTCGAACTCGATATCCTGATTGATGACTGGCAGGGCGTTTCCGATATCCAGCTCTCAGCGATCGGTCACAGTGACAGCCAGCGCATCAGCGCGCGTAACCAGCATCTGTTCGCCGATAACTATGTCCTGTCGGAGGCACGGGCCTTGGCTGCTGCGGCATACGTCGCCAGCGCGCTCGACATCGCTGCTGACGACATCCGGGTGGAAGGTCGCGGACCTGATGAGCCCATTGCGGAAAACAGCTCGGCCGCGGGGCGGCAGAAGAACCGACGTGTCGAGATGGTACTGAGCGGAATCCGGCCCAAGCAGCCGTCGTTCCTCGAGGTCACGCAGGCCTCCAGCGGCACCAAGGAAACGGCAACGGTGGGCGCGATTCCCGGAATGGAGCGCAAGAAGCGCGTTGCAGACATTATCGCCGACGATGCTGGCATGCCGTCATCGCAGACGGTCCCGGCCGTTGATGCGTTGCAGCCCGGTATGGCGCTGCTGTTACCGGTTAAGGGGTTTGCACCGGCAATCCCCGCGACCAAGATCGCTGTGCAGCACGAGCCGGGTCAGACGGTAAGCGTGTCGATCAATGACACGCCAATCAACAATCTGGCGTTCTCGGGAACGACAACCAATAGTGCCGGCACAGTGGCGCTGTCGCTTTGGGAAGGTGTGCCTCTCGTTGACGGCAAGAATGAGATTCGAACGGTTATTCGAAATGCCGACGGCAGCAAGGCCAAGGGCGTTCGCCGCACGATTCATTACACGGGTGGACCGATTCGCGCCGAGCTTGTCGAGGAGCAGTCAGTCCTCGTAGCCGACGGTAAAACTCATCCTGTTATCGCATTGCGTCTGTTCGATCGGGCAAACGAGCCGGCGCGTACCGGTATCGTTGGACGTTTCCGCGTCGACGCGCCGTATCGCTCGGCGTGGGACGAAGAGAACGATCGCAAGAACAAGCTCGTCGAAGTAGGTGATCGCAGTGCGACGTATAAGGTCGGCGCTGACGGCATCGCGCTGCTCGAGCTTGCGCCAACGACCCAGACTGGCGAGGTCACAGTATTCCTGCCGTTCCAGAATTCCCGCGAGCAGGAAATTCGGACCTGGCTGAAGCCGGCGCAACGCGAGTGGATTCTTGTTGGCTTCGCAGAGGGCACGGCAGCGCACGCGACGCTGTCCGACAATATGGTGGCGGCGGAAGAGGCGGGCTACGAGGATGGCTACTATGACGAAGGCCGAGTCGCGTTCTTCGCCAAAGGCACCGTCAAAGGTGAGTATCTGTTGACGCTGGCCTACGATTCGGATCGCAATCGCGATGCCACGCGCGATCGCTTCGACACTGTCGTCGATCCGAACGCGTACTACACGCTTTATGCAGATACTGCCGAGCAGCGCTTCGAGGCAGCCAGTCAGCGCAAGATCTACGTGAAGCTGGAGCGCAACACCTTCTACGCCTTGTTCGGCGATTTCGACACCGGGCTATCGGTAACGGACCTCGCGCGTTACCAGCGACGTTTCAATGGCCTGAAGAGTGAGTATCGTGGCGGCAATGTCGGCTACACGGTATTTGCCGCCGAGACCGATCAGTCGTTCAATCGCGATGAACTGCGCGGCGACGGGACCTCGGGTCTTTACCAGCTTAGTAATGCGCCGATTATCGCGAACAGCGAACAGGTGCGTATCGAGGTTCGTGATCGCTTCGATTCAGGCACGGTTCTGAGCACGCAGAATCAGACACGTTTCCTCGATTACACATTGGACACGCTGACCGGCACGCTGTATTTCAAGCGTCCGGTGCCGAGCCGGGACCTCGATTTCAACCCGATCTACATTGTTGTTGAGTACGAGTCCATCGCGACCGGCAGCGACGATGTGGTTGCCGGCGGCCGCGGTTCGCTCCGCTTCGCCGAAGATTCAGTCGAGATCGGTGTGACACACATCAATGATGGATCGCAAGGTGCCGAAGCGGATCTGACTGGTGTTGACCTCCGCTGGCAGGTCAACGACCAGACCCTGTTCAAGGCTGAGATCGCCGATTCGAACGCGACCGTAGCAGGCATCGATCAGGGTGGTTCGGCCCACAGCATCGAGCTCGAGCACAACAGCGAAAACGTCGATGTGCGCGCTTACATCCGCGAGGTCGAAGACGGCTTTGGCCTCGGCTACCAGTCGGGCGCCGACAGCGGTGTTCGCCGCGTCGGCGTCGATGCGCGAGGCAAGATCGGTGAGCGCTGGATGGTAGAAGGCGAGGCCGGCTGGCAGCAGAACCTCGAGACTGAGGCCATTCGCAATCTCGCCAGCGCGCGCGTGCGCTATGAGCGCGGTGACTTCTCGGCTTCGCTCGGACTCGCCCACGCTGAGGACGAGTACGACGACGGGCTCGAACGCACGAGTCAGCTCGCACAGATCGGTATCGCTCAGCGCGTACTGGATGGAAACCTTCGGTTGCGAGCCAATGCGAGCGCGGCGCTCAATGAGGACGCCGAGAATATCGACTACCCACAGACCTATGTCATCGGCGCCGATTATCGACTCGGCGAAGGCGTTGACCTCGTTGCAGAGTATGAGGATGCGGAAGGAGCCGGGATTGAGTCATCGTCAGCCAGGGTCGGTGTCCGTGCGACGCCCTGGAACCGTGCCCAGATCAACAGCTTCGTGACGAGCGAGCAGAGTGAGTCCGGACCGCGCCTGTTCGCTAACCTCGGCTTGATACAGGGCTTCCAACTTAATGATCGTTGGTTGCTCGACGTGGGCGTCGATCACGCCGAAACTATTCGCGATCCGTCGGAACGGCGTTTCGATGAGGACCGTGCGCTGACCTCAGGTGCTCTGACGGATGATTTTACCGCGGCGTTTGTTGGTGCGACCTACACGTCTGATCTGTGGACCGCGAACTCGCGCCTCGAGGTTCGCAGCTCCGACAGCGAGGATCGCACGACAATGCTGATTGGCTGGTACCGCCAGCCGACACTCGGTCATGGCCTGTCCGCCGGTTTCACGATGTTTAGAGCCGATGCAGCGACCGGCAACGAGCTTGCGCAGGCCAACCTGCGTTTCGGCTGGGCATACCGAAAGGCTGACAGCCAGTGGTCGTTCCTCGACCGCGTGGACCTCGTGTACGACCGTGCGCTGTCCTCGGCAACAGAGCAAAAGAGCTGGCGTTTGATCAACAACTTCAGCGCAAACCGACGCATCAGCGCGGCGACATCATTGTCGCTGCAGTACGCCTTCAAGTACGTTCGCAGCGACTTCGACGGAGATGGGTTTACAGGCTACACGGACCTCGTCGGCGTTGATCTGCGACACGGCTTCAACGAACGCTGGGATGTCGGCGTCGGGACGAGTGTCATGCACTCGTGGAAGTCGAAGGTGATGGACTACAGCGCGGGCATCGATGTTGGTTACAACCTCGGTCGCAATATGTGGCTGTCACTCGGTTATAACTTCGCGGGCTTTGATGACGACGACTTCGCCCAGGCACGCTACACCGCAGCCGGACCGTTCCTGCGCTTCTCGATCAAGGCGGACCAGCAACTCCTGCGGAATATCGCCGGCCAATAACAGGTTCCTCTTCCGAATTTACCCGGCGCGTCCGGGGCCGGAACGGTGTACCCTTGCGCCGTGACCGATCTGACTGAATTTTTTGGTGATGCAAGCCCGCTGCGCGAGCACCTGCCGGGCTTCCAACCGCGCGCCGGGCAGGCCTGGATGGCCGAAGCCGTCGCCGAGGCAATTGCGGGCTCCGAGCGGCTTATCGTCGAGGCAGGCACCGGCACGGGCAAGACCTTTGCCTACCTGATTCCGGCACTGCAAAGCGGCCGCAAGACAATCATCAGCACCGGCACCAAGGCGCTGCAGGATCAGCTTTACCACCGCGACCTGCCGCTTGTTGGCAAGGCTGTGGGCAGGCCCGTAACAACGGCGCTGCTGAAAGGTCGAGCCAACTACCTGTGTGTGCATCGCCTCGACCAGGTAACCGAGCCGGCCGACTCCCTGGTCGACGATCTCAACGAGGTCCGCGAATGGCGTCATCGCACCAGTAGCGGCGACAAGGCGGAGCTCATCGATGTTGCCGAGGATTCGCCGATCTGGCCGCTCGTTACGTCGACAGCAGACAATTGCCTGGGTCAGAAGTGCCCCGAATACTCGAAATGCCATGTAGTGAAGGCACGCAAGGCGGCGCAGGAAGCGGATCTCGTCGTCGTGAATCACCATCTCCTGCTGGCCGATCTCGCGATGAAAGAAGAGGGCTTTGTTGAGTTCCTGCCGGGGGCGGAGGCCATCATCATCGATGAGGCGCACCAGCTGCCTGACCTCGCGGTGCAGTTTTTTGGCGTTGCACTGGGCACGCGAGAGCTCGAACGCGTCCTCGACGACCTGCGGGCAGCGACTCTGGGCTTCGCCGATGCGGGTTTTCAACGCCGTATCGACAAGCTGCAAACCGCAATTCGCGTGCTGCGCGCCGATGCGCCGCGGCAGGAAGGGCGCCACGAGCTTGGCGAGGTCATCGACGACATGCGCGACGCGCTGGATGGTCTGGCGCACGCGATCCACGATGTTCAGGTTGCTATTGTCGAGCTCGGCGACGCGTCGATTGAAATCGAAAAGGTGCACGAGCAGCTCCTTGGCATCGCCGAGCGCCTCGCCGTGCTCGCGACCGAGGACAGCTGGGATGGCTTGCGCTGGGTCGAAATCAACCCTCGCAGCCTGCGTATCCACCTCACGCCACTCGACGTGTCCGGAAAAATGAACGGGCTCATCGACAACGGTTTTCAGGCCTGGGTGTTCACGTCAGCCACCCTCGCGGTCGGCGAGGACTTCTCGCATTTCGCTTCCCGTCTCGGCATCGGCGATTCGAGAGGACTGACATTCCCGAGCCCCTACCGCGTCCAGGAAAACGGACTTATTTACCTTCCTCCGGGACTGCCTCAGCCGTCTGACCCCGGCCACACCGACGCTGTGCTGGAGGCCGTAACGCCGCTGCTCGAAATGACCGCCGGCGGCATGTTCTGCCTGTTCACGTCGCATCGGGCACTCAACAATGCAAAGAAGTGGTTCAGGGCGAACAAGTCGGCGCTTGGCGGCCGTAAGCTGCTGGCACAAGGGGACGCACCGCGCGACGACCTGTTGCGGCGGTTCCGGAAACTCGGCGACGCCGTGCTGCTCGGCACAGGCAGCTTCTGGGAGGGCGTCGATGTGCGTGGCCCGGCGCTCAGCGTCGTCGCGATCGACAAGTTGCCGTTCGCTTCGCCGGCGGATCCACTAATGATGGCGCGCCTTGAGTTCATTCGCCGCGAGGGGGGCAATGGCTTCATGGATCACCAGTTGCCGCTTGCCGCACTCGCGCTCAAGCAGGGTGCCGGTCGACTATTGCGTGACGACAATGATTTCGGCGTCGTCGTCCTCTGTGACCCCCGCATCTCAGGCAAGCGCTACGGCAGCCGGTTCCTCGAATGTCTCGCCCCGATGCCCAATACCTCGTCGCAAGCCGACGTCGAAGCGTTTCTTGCTGCGCATGAGAAACGCGGAGCCGTGGCTTGAAACTGCTGGCGATCGATACGTCGTCCGTGGCGTGTTCGGTCGCGCTCCGATCTGGCGAGCAGCTCGAAGAGCGCCATGAGGAGCAAGCGCGTGAACACACCCGCCTGCTGACGCCAATGATCCGCGATGTCATCGCATCGAGCGATATCGAGTTGCACGAGCTCGATGCAATCGTGTTGGGAAACGGGCCGGGTTCGTTTATCGGCATGCGCATTGCGGCTTCGGTCGCGCAAGGTCTTGCTCACGGCGCCGGCTTGGCGATCGTCCCGGTTTCATCGCTGGCCGCGGTTGCTGCCCAGGTTTTCGCCACCAGTGACGCCGCGGAGGCCGTCGTTACCCAGGACGCACATATGAATGAGGTCTACCTCGGCGTCTTCGGGCGCGGCACCCACGGTCTCCCGGAAGAGCGATTTCCGGAGCGCCTGCAGGCGCAGACGTGTATCGAGGAGCTTGACGAGGCGGGGGCGGCAACTCGCGTTGCGGCGGGATTCGGCTGGCAGCGCTATCCAAAGCTGGCCGAGGCGAACAGTGCTCTCATCGGGACTTTCTCGCCCGTGCAGTTCCCGAGCGCACGCTATTTGCTTGAGCTCGGAGTCGCTGCGTTGCAGCGCGGCGACGCTGTGTCGCCAGAGCATCTCGTGCCGGCCTATCTGCGCAGCAAAGTGGCGGAGAAACCCGGTCAGAGTGACTCGTAACAGTTCTGTAATATACTGCTGCTGAAATGCAGGGTTTCTCAAGCCCAGAACCAGCATGGCCGCTAAGAAGATATTAGTCGTTGAGGACGAACAAGCGATACGCGAGATGATTGCATTTCATTTGTCGCGTGCCGGCTATGGCGTGATTGAGGCCTCCGATTGCCGTGAGGCTCGCGAGGCTATTGCCGACGATCGCCCTGATCTCGCACTGGTGGACTGGATGTTGCCGGATATCAGTGGGCTCGAATTGACGCGCATGTTGAAACGCGAAAAGGACTACGAAGACCTTGCGATCATTATGCTGACAGCGCGAGCCGAGGAACGTGACAAGGTGACTGGCCTGGAGGGCGGTGCCGATGACTATATTACGAAGCCGTTCTCACCGCGCGAGCTCGTAGCACGGATCCAGGCCGTTCTCAGACGGTCCGGTTCCGCCAATGGCGAAGTTGTCAGTGCCGGCGTTCTCGAACTGGACACGGCGGGTCATCGGGTTTTGTCACTGGGCAAGGAAATCAAGCTCGGGCCGACCGAGTATCGCCTGCTTAACTTCCTGATGACGCATCCCGAGCGCGTGTACAGCCGAACGCAACTCCTCGATCGAGTTTGGGGTGCGAACGTGTATGTCGAAGAGCGCACTGTCGACGTACACGTGCGCCGATTACGCAAGGCGCTGACCGAAGCCAAAGCCGATACCTACATCCAGACGGTGCGCGGCGCTGGCTACCGATTCTCGACACGTGATGTCTGACGCAGCCAAGAAACTCCTGAGCGGAATCGCACTCCTGCTTATCGGCGGAGCGGCGATCGGATGGATTTACGGGCGACCGGACACCGGTCTCCTCGTGGCGGCGCTGCTGGCGCTGTTATGGCAGGTGCGCCAGTTACTCAGTTTCGATCGCTCGTTACGCACTGACAACTTCGATGACTTTCGCGTAGGCGAGGGCATTTGGGAACAGATGTTCTCGCGCTTCCGCTTCGAGCGAGACCGGGCCGCACGACGCAAGCAAGCTTACCGACAGCTCCTGAAGGAAATCCGTAAGTCGACCAACGCTATGCCGGACGGCGCTGTCATCCTGACTGAAGATAATGAGATCGTGACCTGCAATCGGGCCGCCAAAGCGCTGGCCGGTCTGAAGCGCAAGAAGGACCGAGGGCAACGCGTCGACAACATTCTTCGCGATCCTGG